>Ga0256839_1000104_pt1 | contig 111583 bp, 99 predicted proteins | sample 354166metaG_FD_185968 | JGI IMG/M metagenome (GOLD analysis project Ga0256839, IMG submission 185968) | Hydrothermal vent microbial communities from Mid Atlantic Ridge, Atlantic Ocean - 354-166 | ecosystem: Environmental > Aquatic > Marine > Hydrothermal vents | place: Atlantic Ocean: Mid...
GGGCGGCGGCAGAAGGTATTCCGAGCAGCATGGCCATCAAAAGTGACTTGCTTTGCGCTTCTTTTGCCTCCCTGGGCCGATTGCCTTTGAGATGGCGGGAAAGTTCGGGCAAAAGCACAACACCAATGGCAATGCCGATAATGCCCAGGGGCAATTGATAGAGCCGGTCGGCATAATAGAGGTAGGAAATGGCGCTGGCGGCACCCGATGCGATGATGGTGCCAACAAAGATATTAATCTGGGTAATGCCCCCCGAGAGCATGGCGGGTAGAGCCAGAATCCAGAACCGCTTGATGTCCCGGTCCCAGCCGGGCAGGCGCAAATCGGGCATAAATCCCGCCAGACGCAAAGCCCAGAGGACAATTATCACCTGGGCGACACCACCAAATATAACGCCGACGGACAAGAAGAGTGCCGCATCTCCCCGCCCGGCGCTGAACAGAACCAGAAAGGCCAATGCTGCAACCAGAACCACATTGAGCATAACGGGGGCAAATGCGGCGGCAATAAACCGCCCCAGCCCGTTCAATACCGCACCAAAGGCCGCCATCAGCGACATCAGGGCCAGGTAAGGAAAACAGATACGGGCCAGAAGCACCGTGAACTCGAATTTTACCGGGTCATCAACAAAACCGGGAACAAACAGCGCCATGATTGAGGGCATGAAAATTTCAGCCAGAACAAGCAGGCTGATAAGCACGACCAACAGCCAGGAAATAATGCGTCCGGCAAACTTGCGTGCCGCCTGTTCGCCTCTTTGTTCCAGAATGCCCGCAAACAGGGGAATAAAGGCCGCGTTGAACGCCCCTTCGGCAAACAGGCGGCGAAACAGGTTGGGGAAACGAAAGGCGGCGACAAAAGCGTCAGCGGCAAGCCCGGTGCCCAGCACCCCGGCCAGCATGATGTCACGGGCAAATCCCAATACCCGGGAGAGCATGGTCATGGCGCCGACGCTGAAAAAATTGCGGTAAAGGCTCATGAACGGACAGGTTCCAGAACTTTAAGCAGGGCGGCGCGGATGCGCTTTTGTCTGGCGGGGTCTGCGACCTTGGCCCCGGTAAGGTCGGTGACATAAAACACGTCGATGGCCTTTTCCCCATAGGTGCCCACATGGGCCGAGCCAATGGAAAGATTGAGATCAGCCAGAGCGCGCGTGAGACCATAAAGCAGGCCGGCCCGGTCGAGTCCGGAAACCTCGATAACGGTGAATTTTTTGGACAGCCCGTTGGAAATCTGCACGTCCGGGGGCAATTTGAAGGGTTTCAGGCGTCGGTTGAGGCGAGAACCCTCACCCAGGTTGGCGGGGATTTTGCGCTCACCCGAAAGCAGTTTGCGCACCGTGTCAATAACCCGATGGGCGCGAATGCGTTCGTCTTCGTCGATCTGAAAAGCGCGGCGCAGGCGGAAAGTATCGAGCGCCTGTCCGTCCCGCATGGAGGAAATATGCGCGCCGACAATGGAAGCATCACACATGGTGCAGGCGGCCGCAATCCAGGAAAGAAGGCGGGGATGGTCCGCGGTATAAAAAGAAACCTCGGTGATGGCTTCAAAGGCGCGGATATTGCAGTGCCCGGCAAACTTTTCGCCCCGGTCATCGGCGCACTTGACCATTTTGGCGTGGGCAATCTGCAACGCAGGTTCAGTGTGGGACCAATAGGGGGTGTAGTGGCGGGCGATGTATTTTTTTATCTCAGCCCTGCTCCAGTCCCCGCTCAGGGCATTTTCAAGCTGCTGTTTGATTTCGGCGACGCGCTGGCGCTGGCTGGTCTGGGAATGACCGCCGGAGAGAAGCGGCTCGGTGGCATAATAAAGCGCCCGCAAAAGCGAGCCTTTCCAGCCTGTCCACACACCGGGGCCCACGGCGCGAATATCGCAGGCGGTCAAAATCATCAACAGCGCCAGCCGGTTTGGGCTTTGCACGATATCGGCAAAAGCGCGTGCGGTTTCAGGGTCCTGAATATCGCGGGACTGGGCGATTTCACTCATTATCAGATGATATTTTATCAGCCAGGCAACGGTTTCGGTTTCCGATGAGGTCAGCCCGAAACGCGGACACAGGCGCCGGGCGATGCGCTCCCCGACCAGTGAGTGGTCCTCGGGACGGCCCTTGGCGATATCGTGCAGGAACAGTGCCACATAAAGCAGACGGGTGTCGGAAAGCGTGGGCAGTAATTCGTGAGTGAGGGGCAACTCATCCCTGAGGCCGCCATTTTGTATTTCACAGATGACACCCACGGACCGGATGAGATGCTCGTCCACCGTGTAATGGTGATACATGTTGAACTGCATCAGGGCGACAATTTTGCCGAATTCGGGCACAAAGCGGCCCAAAACACCGCTTTCGTTCATCCGGCGCAGCACGCGCTCGGCGGATTTCGGGTTGGTCAGAATATCCAGAAAATAGGCGTTGGCCCGTTTGTCATTGCGCAGGTCGGCATTGATGAGCCTGAGGGAGCGCGAAATCTGTTTGAGCGCCTCGGGATGAAACAGAATATCCTCGCGGGCCGCCAGCCAGAAAATCTTGATAAGGTTCAGGGGGTCGCGGGCAAAGACGTCGTCTTTTTTAGTGTTGATGCGCCCACGCTCTATGCCAAAGTCGGTTTCGCCACGAATTTTGCGGCTGCCCTTGCCCCAGTTCTCCAGAAACCGCCCCAGCAAGTCAGGCTGTTTGGCGTGGGAGAGTTCCAGAGAAGCGCAGAACATGCGGGTGAGATCGCCTACATCCTTGGCCACCAGAAAATAGCGTTTCATGAACCGCTCGACACTGAGCATTCCAGCCCGGTCGGCAAACCCCAGCCTTCTGGCCATTTCGGGCTGTACGTCGAAATGAAGCTTTTCTTCGGCGCGGCCGGTGAGGAAATGCAGGTGACAGCGCACACCCCAAAGGAAATCTTCGGCCTTTTCAAACAGGCGCAGTTCGGATTTTGAGAATACGCCCTTTTCAACCAGCTCGCGGCTGGATTTGACACGGTAATAATATTTACCGATCCAGAACAGGGTGTTCAGGTCGCGCAGTCCCCCCTTGCCATCCTTGATGTTGGGCTCAACCACATAGCGGGTATTGCCCATCTGTTCGTGGCGCACGTCACGTTCAGAGAGTTTGGCGTCGATGAATTCGGGGCCTGAGCCGGCAACGATTTCATTTTCAAACCGGAAGCTCAGATCATTAAACAGGACGTCATCACCCACAAGAAAGCGTGCTTCAAGGGTAGCGGTGCGCACAGTCATATCGGTGCGGGCCATGCGCAGGCATTCATCAAGCGAACGCACCGCGTGACCGACTTTTTGTCCCAGATCCCAAAGCATATAAAGCACATATTCGGTAACCTGTTCGCTCCATGCGGTTTCTTTTTTGGGCAATATGAACAGCAGGTCAATGTCGGAGCCTGGCGCAAGCGTGCCACGCCCATACCCCCCCACCGCCGCGATGCAAATGCGCTCGGATGCAACAGGAGAGGATTGGGGGAACACATGGCGGACGGCAAACTCGTAAACGGCGCGAATAATCTCGTCTTCGGTGCGGCACAGGTTTTTGGCGCAGCGGGTGCCTTTGTGGTCGGCAATCAGATCCTGCTCAGCGGCCTTTCTGGCTTTGGAAAGCGTTGACTTAAGTTGTTTTAGAAAGGCAGCGCGCGCGTCCGCACCTGCCGGATCAATATCGCCGATAGTCTGGAGCAACTCTTCAATGATGGCGCCGGCAGTCCGCAGCTCATAGACCTTTGCCTGCCTGGTCGGTCTCGGGCCGGGGGGCTGTTCAACGAGTGCGGCTGGCATCGTGCACCTTCTTGAGCTGGTAGAGCATATCGATAGCCTGAAGCGGGGTCAGATCGTCGGGGCGCACAGTATCAAGCATCTCATGAAGAGGGTCCGGGGTATTTTTCTTTGGTTGTGTAACAGGGCGCGAAAACAGGGGCAAATCATCGAGCAGAGCAGCACTGGCACCACGGGGCTGCTGCTCAAGCAGGCTTAAAACAGCACGGGCGCGCTCCAGCACTTCCTCGGGCAGGCCGGCAAGCCGGGCCACCTGAATACCGTAGGAGCGGTCAGCAGCCCCACTGGTCACCTCATGCAGGAATACCACCTCCCCCTCCCATTCACGCACCTTCATAGTGTGATTGGAGACCCGGGGGTGAGTTTTTGCAAGGGCACACAGCTCATGAAAATGCGTGGCGAACAGTGCCCGGCAGGCGTTACTTTCGTGCAGAGCCTCCGCCGTGGCCCAGGCAATGGAAAGTCCGTCAAAGGTTGCAGTACCGCGCCCGATTTCATCAAGAATAACCAAAGAGCGACTGGTAGCGCGATTAAGAATGGCGGCGGTTTCCACCATCTCCACCATGAAGGTTGAACGGCCCCGGGCAATATCATCGGAAGCACCCACCCGGGAAAAAAGCCGGTCAACAACACCAATATGTGCAGCTTCTGCAGGCACATAGGCACCAATCTGAGCCAAAACAACCATGAGTGCATTCTGACGCAGAAAAGTGGATTTTCCGCCCATGTTGGGACCGGTCACCAGCCAGAGCTGCCCGCCTTCGGCCAGCGGGCCTTCATCCGCTGCTTGCAGCAGTCCACTCAGATCGCAATCATTGGCAACAAAGACCTCGCCTTCAGCCTTCAATGTCTGCTCGACTACAGGATGACGGCCGCTTTTAATCTCAAACTTCAGGGAATTGTCGACCAGGGGCCGACACCAGCCCTCATTAACAGCAAGCACCGCCAGTGCAAGCGTAACGTCAATATGAGCGAGGGCATCGGCGCTTTTGCGCAGCATTTCCGTTTGAGCAAGAGTTTGCGCCAGAAGGTCCTCATAAATGGCCAGTTCTAATTCGAGGGATTTGCCTTGCGCCTGGGCGATCCGGCCCTCCAGTTCACCCAGTTCGGCGGTGGTGAAGCGCATGGCATTGGCCATGGTCTGGCGATGGATAAATGTGGAAAGAAAAGGCTCCTCGAGCAGTTTTTTGCCGTGAGCCGCAGGCACTTCAACAAAAAACCCGAGCACTTTGTTGTGTTTTATTTTCAATGCCCTGATATCGGTTTCAGAGGCAAGGCGGGCCTGAAGTTCAGAAATAATGGTACGGCTTTTTGTGGCCAGCGCCCGCTGGTGATCGAGTTCTGCATCAAACCCGTCACGCACAAATCCGCCATCTCTGGCCATAACCGGTGGTGTGGATTCAATCGCTGCCCTTATCCGGCTGGAAAGCTCTGCAGGCGCTGAACCCAGAATTTCAGCCAGTTCGGAGACACCTTTCGGCAAGCCATTCATTTCCGCGAGTTTTTCCGCCAGCAGGCGTGCGCTTGTGATGGCCAGGCTGATATGAATGAGATCTCTTGGGCCGCCACGACCGAGCGCAAGCCGCGTGAGGGGCCGGCTCAGGTCGGGTGTGCCGCGCAGATGGTCGCGCAACGCATCGCGCGCAACAGTTTGGGTGACAAAGGCCTGCACCATGTCCAGGCGCCTGTTGATCTGCTCAGGCACGACAAGAGGCGCGGAAAGGCGACGTGCCAGCAGTCTGGCCCCGGAGGGTGTCACGGTTCTGTCGATGGTATGACGCAGGGAGCCCCTCGTTTCACCGCGATTGGTTGTCAGTATCTCCAGCGAATTGCGGGTCGCCAGGTCAATCAACATCAGGGCGGAAGTATTCTGGGCCTCGGGCGGGCGCAGGGTGACGTTGCCGGACTTCTGTGTTTGAACCACATAGGATACAAGGGCGCCAAGGGCAGCGCGGGCGGCCCGGGTAAACCCGGTCACCTCGATTTCAGGGAAAGCCGTCAGCAAATTTGATGTCGCCCGTTCGGATTCAAAACTCTCCTGTGCCAAAACCGCCACGTGCCGCACCAGACCCTCGGGCAGGGTTTTGTTCGCAGAAAGCCAGCGCTCGGTTGTGGGGGCAAGGATGAGTTCGGCCAGGTCAAGGCGGGCCAGTTCATCGGCCAGCCGGTCTTCGGCCACATCCACCACAAAGGTTTCACCGGTGGAAATGTCGGCCCAGGCCAGAGCAAAATCGCACTCCCCATGCCGGACCATGGAAAGGGCACCCAGATAATTGTTGGCCTGAGCGGGCAAAAGATCATCTTCGGTCAGCGTACCTGGCGTTACAAGACGAACGACATCGCGTTTGACGACGGATTTAGAGCCGCGCTTTTTGGCCTCGGCAGGATCCTCCATCTGTTCACAAATGGCCACCCGATGGCCCAGACGGATGAGCTTTTTCAGATAATCCTGAGCCGCGTGCACCGGCACTCCGCACATGGGAATTTCTTGGCCCAAATGTTTGCCACGGGTGGTAAGGACAATGCCCAGCGCTCCCGAGGCAATTTCAGCATCCTCAAAAAAAAGCTCGTAAAAATCACCCATGCGGTAAAAGAGCAGATAACCGGGATTAACGGCCTTTATTTCGAAGAACTGCGCCATCATCGGGGTAACGATCGGTTTTTTGCCCTCCGCTCCGGGGGGGGTATCAACCGTCTTTTCTGGAGGAGAGGAAGCGTAAGGGGCCTGGTCCATCTCTGCCGGTTCTGGTTGGTGCAACACTCTGGGAAGCCAGACTAGGGCACCGGGCTGATTATGCCAACCACCTGTTGCCGCAGACAGTGTGGTTTTGCACGAAGTTCGGCTGGATTTCGGGTGCTTGGCATTTTTTGAAATTGCACTGGTTTTATCTCGCTTGCGGCGATTCCGCCCTGCGGCGGGCCTGTGCGGGCACGGCGCAGGGGCGCCGGGCCGCTCTTTGTGGCCAGACTGCTTCAGTCAAAACAAGAAGCAGTCTAAACAAAGCGATTGATGAGGTTTTCCAGATATTCCTGCCCCCCCGAGCGGGGTTTTGGGTCGATACTTTGCCTGTCCACGCGGGCGGCGATTTCCTCCAGTGTGCACTCGCCCTTGAGCATGGCCTGCGCTTCGGGCCGGTTCCAGTCGGCATAGCGCGCCTCAAGGAACGCATCATAGCTGCCATCCTCGATAATGGCGGCGGCAGCCTTGAGTCCCCGGGCGCAGGTGTCCATGGCTCCGATATGGCCATGGAGCAGATCAACAGGGTCGATGGACTGGCGGCGCAGTTTTGCGTCAAAATTGGTGCCCCCGTTAGCAAAACCACCAGCCTTGAGAATGTGATAATAGGCCAGCGCAACCTCGGGCACATTGTTGGGGAACTGGTCGGTATCCCAGCCTGACTGATAATCATTGCGATTCATATCGATGGAACCGAAAATCCCAAGCATGGCAGCAGTTGCCACTTCATGCTCGAATGTATGGCCGGCAAGAATGGCGTGCCCAACCTCGATATTGACCTTGATTTCGTTTTCCAGGCCATATTTTTTCAGGAAGCCGTAAACACTGGCCACGTCATAATCATACTGGTGTTTCATGGGTTCCTGAGGCTTGGGCTCAAGCAGAATGGTGCCTTCAAAGCCGATCTTGTGCTTGTAGTCGACAACCAGAGAAAGCATACGACCCATCTGGTCGAACTCTTGGGACATGTTGGTGTTGAGCAAGGTTTCATAACCTTCGCGCCCGCCCCAGAGCACATAGTTTTCACCTCCAAGGCGTTTGGTGAGATCCATATTGGCCTTGATGGTAGCGGCGGCATAGGCAAACACATCCGGGTCGGGGTTGGTGGCTGCACCCGACATGAAACGGGCGTTGGAGAACAGGTTGGCCGTACCCCAGAGCAGTTTAACCCCCGTGCTGGCGATTTTTTCCTCGAACATATCGCCCAGCGCGTTGAGACGGGAAACGGATTCTTTGAAAGTTTCGGCTTCGGGGCGCACGTCGGCATCATGAAAGCAGAAATAGGGAACCCCAAGCAGTTCAAACATTTCAAAGGCCACATCAGCCTTGAGTTGTGCCTTGGCCATGGTGTCGCCAAACCAGGGCCGCTCGAAGGTACGACCGCCAAAAGGGTCACCGCCCTCCCAGGCAAAGGAATGCCAGTAGGCAACGGCAAAGCGCAAATGCTCCTCCATACGTTTGCCCAGCACCAGTTCGTCCTTGTCATAGAAGCGAAAGGCCAGCGGGTTTGTGCTCTCTTTTCCCTCAAACCTGATCCGTGGCAGGTCGCCAAAAAAACCGCTCATGTCTTTGCCTCCTCAATCGCGGGGTAAAGCGCCCTATAGCGCGCATATTGTTTTCCATAGAGCTCGCGCAACTGGGGGTCGGGTGCAATGGTTTTGACAATGTGGGGCATGGTGCACACCTCAACAGGGCTGGCGTTTTGTGCAGCACACAGCCCCAGGCGTGCAGCGCCAAACGCACCGCCAAAATCACCGTCACGGGGCACCTGAATTTCCATGTCCAGACTGGCGGCGATGAGTTTGAGCCAGAGGGCAGAATTGGAGCCGCCACCCACCGCAACCAGAGAGTTTATCTCGGTACCGGCTTCTTTGAGCATACTCAGAGCATCGCCAAAAGCCATGGCGACACCCTCCATAACCGCTTGAGCCATACGGACCGGGTCAGAATTATGCGAAAGCCCGGTGAACGTGCCGCGTGCGGCAGGGTTGTTGTGGGGGGTGCGTTCGCCGGACAGGTAGGGCAGGAAAATTTCCTCGCCGGGGCCACAATATGCGGTTTCTGCTTCCCCGGCCAGCTGTGCGGCGTCGCGTCCGGTCAGACCCGCGAGCCAGTTCAGGCTGTCGGTGGCCGAAAGAATGACCCCCATCTGATGCCAGGTCTGTGGCACGGCATGACAAAAAGCGTGCACCGCCCCTTGTGTATTGGGTCGGAACCTGTCGTTGGAAACAAAAAGAACCCCCGAGGTGCCCAGAGAAACAAAACCCTCACCGGGACGAATGGCACCAATGCCACAGGCTGAAGCGGCGTTGTCCCCGCCACCCCCGGCAACAACTACCGGTCCTGACATGTTCCAGCGCGAAAGCAGCTCTGACTTCAGGATACCAGAGGAAGCAGAACCTTCGACCAGAGAAGGCATATGCGTCCGGCTCAGGCCGGTTACAGCGAGCAGTTCATCCGACCAGTCGCGTTTTTTGACGTCAAGCCACAGGGTGCCCGAGGCATCGGACATGTCGGAAACAAACTCACCGGTCAACCGCCAGCGGATATAATCCTTTGGTAACAAGACCTTATCAATTTTTTCATAGATTTCAGGCTCGTGGTTTTTCACCCACAAAACTTTTGGAGCGGTAAATCCGGCCATGGCGATATTGCCCGAAATGGCGCGCGATTCAGGGCAGGCCTTCTCGATTTCCAAACATTCCATATTGGCGCGACCATCGTTCCACAGGATTGCGGGGCGCAAAACATTCCGGCTTTTATCGAGAAGAGTCGCCCCGTGCATCTGCCCGGACAGGCCCAGTCCCCTGACCCGGGCAAGCGCTTCAGGGCTGGATTTAGAGAGAGCGTCAACGCTGACAAGAGTAGCCTGCCACCAGTCAGAGGGGTTCTGCTCGGACCAACCATCGCGGAGGCGGGAAACCGAAAGGGGCGCCGAGGCATCGGCTATAGCATTACCGTCCAGGTCAATCAGGATTGCCTTAACGCCGGAGGTACCGACGTCAAGACCCAGAAAGGTGGCAGTGTCAGAACCCGAAATCATGAGATACGTACCTCAGAAAGACTCGCCAAGACCTGAAATTCCTTGCAATACCGCCCATTCAAGCCACAAACAACACTTCCAGCCCCGGACTTTTAACCGGGCAGATTGAGATTGTCGCGCAGAAACAGACCAATATCAATGGACTTGTTCTCTTGAGGCAATTCTGCTCCGGCGATGATCTGGCGAGCAAGGCCTATGGCCATTGCGACTTCTGCCTGCGAGTTCTGGTCGAGCACAACGTCAACCACCCCGGCCCTTAACCCCTCAATGGTGTCGCCAGTCAGCTCATGGGCGATCACCCGGATTGAGCGGGCGCGGCCAAGATCGGAGAGCGTTGAAATGATACCCGCATTGCCCGCGCCCATGGAATAAATTCCGGCAAGGTCAGGATAGTCGGTCAATAATTCGCGGGTGCGTTTTGCTGTTTCGTGAGTATCATCAAATCCCTCGACAGGACCAACAAGGTCAAGACCGGGAAATTCCTCAAGCACCAGATCATGAAAGCCCATAAAGCGCTCGCGGTGGTCGCGCAGACCCATGGAGCCGACGACAAGCCCGATGCGGGCGCCAGGCGTACAAAATCGTCCCATTAGCGAACCCGCAGTGCGTCCGGCAGCGATATTGTTTATACCGACAAAACGGGCGCGCTTTGAGGCGGGATTGTCGGAAACCAGAGTAATTACATGCACGCCTTTTACGCACGCCCGATCGATGGATTTGCGCACGCTCTCATCATCGGTGGCGACAATGATCGCGCAATCGCAATTCTGGAGCCCCAGTTTATCAATAGCGTTGCACAGGGCTGAAGGGTCAAGCGCCGCAATGCGGGTGATTTCTATATTGGTACGGTTTTCCTCGTGGGTCTGTGTATGGGACCTGATGGCGGCGGCCAGGTTTTCCATGAACGGATTTGCGCCACCCGGCAGCAGAAAATGAACCTTGACAGTTTTGGCCCGGGCCAGCAGGGAGGCGCTCACATCGCGGGTGTAATTAAGGGTGGCGACCGCTTTTTCGACTTTCTCCCGGGTGGTCGCACGCACCCCGGCGCGGCCATTGAGCACACGATCGACCGTGGCCAGAGACACGCCTGCTTCACGAGCCACATCCCTGACGGTGGGTTTTTTATGTTGTGTTGATACGGACACCCGAACTGCCCCCTCTTGTGCGCCCGAAAACCAATCTGATGCCATTCTAGCCAAAAAATGCAAATCAGGACCAGCCCATTTTTGGTGACCTGCTCCACTGATTTGATATGGCCACTGGCATGATTTTAAGGCATGGTTCATTGCAGAATGGGGGAACGCGGAGATGATAAAAACCCGGCATATGGGAAAATACAGAGGCCGCGATGTGGTTCAGGCCACCCTGAAAAGCACCAGCGGTGTCGAAGTCGATATCATGAACTATGGCGTTGTGGTGCGCGACTGGCGAGTGCCAGCAGCAGAGGGCTTGCGTTCAGTGGTGCTCGGCTTTGAAAGCTTTGACCCCTACCCGGCGCAGCGTGCATATCTGGGTGCAATTGTTGGGCGGGTGGTCAACAGGATTGCAGGCAGCAGGTTTGAGCTTGCTGGCCAAACCTATGCGCTCGTCTCCAATAGAGAGGGTCTGCATCTGCATGGGGGACCGGAGGGGCTGAGTTCGCAGGTCTGGGACATGGAAATCGACAATGTCAGAAATCAGCTGCTGTTTTCTCTTCAAAGCACGGACGGAGCCATGGGGTATCCGGGAAATGTGCGTTTTGAGGCAAAATACCATCTTGAAGGCAACCGTTTATGCCTTGAGATGGCTGCCACAACTGACCGGCCGACACCCATTTCGCTGGCACAGCATAATTATTTCAACCTTGGTACCGGTGCCGATGTGCTGGATCACTCGGTCCGAATATCAGCAGACCACTATACTGTTCTTGACGACAGGCTGTTTCCCACAGGGGAGATAGTGCCGGTTGTTGACACGGCCATGGATTTGCGCGCGGCTCGTATATTGCGCGAGGCAGACGGCACCGCCATTGATTACGACCTGAATTATGTGCTGGACCCAAAACGCGATGTAGCAAAATCCGTGGCCCGGGTTGAGGGGCCTGACGGAAAGCTGGCGCTTGAGTTGTGGACCGACCGGCCGGGATTGCAATTCTATAATGCGGTAACGACGGATATAGATGTGCCGGGACTGGCGGGCAAGGCTTACGGGAAATATTCAGGGTTTTGCCTGGAGGACCAGATGTTACCTGATGCGTTAAACCATCCTGGTTTTCCTTCAATAATCTGCACGCCCGAGCACCCCTATACCCACTGGTGCGAAATAGAAATCAAACAGGTCTGAAACGAGGACTGGGGGGCCAGGCTAACTCAAACTGACAAGACCCGAACCCAATGCACCAAGCAAAGCGGCGTGAAAGACAATGACGACAACCATGGAGGCCTGAAAGGATGGTTTGGAGCGCTTGTGGCGATACATATGCTGGGCAATCAGTCCGCCAATGATGCCGCCGGCCAGATCAATAAGAATGAGGCGGTTTTCGGTTATGCGCCATTGACCGAGGCGGGCGGCCTTTTTATCCCAGGAATAGGCAATCAGGGAAGCCGCACCCATGGACACATAAAGCGTGGCCAGCCACAGGGGTGCCCTGCCAAGCATCAAATCCACCTGCAACAGGATAAGCAGAATGGCGGCAGTGGCCAGATGCAGGGACAGGGGCGCCACCAAGCCGGTCCGGGTAGAAAGAATATCAACAGCATGGGCGGCAGGCCGCCCCTTGCGCCCCGCAACAATTTCGAGCTCCAGCTGGTCACCTGGTTTGGGACGGGGCATTTCAGGGTTCAGGGCCTTGATATGGACAAATACCCTCTCCGTACCACCGGGCAGACGGGCAAACCCGAAGCCGCGCTGGTCGTCCCAATCCACCAATTGTGCTTCTGTTCTTGACATCGGGTATCCTGTTGCTCGCCGAAACCAGACTACACTCCATTGGGTTAAAATGGTCTCACCTACAGATAAAAAATTGCAGGTAAAGAGAGGAAACTTTGTGGCGTCCTACTGGCTGGCCAGATTGAGGCGATAACTCAGGGCCTCGGCAATATGGGGACGCTTTACTTTTGCCGAAGCTGAAAGGTCGGCCAGAGTACGCGCCACCTTGAGCACTCGATGATAGGCGCGCGCGGACAAAGAGAATTTTTCTGCCGCCTGCACCAGAAGAGCCTGACTTTCACTGTCGGGATCAACAATCTGTTCAATCAGCGCGGTATTGGCGGCGGCATTGGTGTGAATGTCGGTGACACCAAGTTCCAGAAACCTTTCCTGCTGCACTTCCCGAGCCCGGGCAACACGCTTTGCCACCTCAAAACTGGGCTCTGAGGTTCGTTTCCCGATCATATCAGTTGCAGAAACAGCAGGCACGTCAATACGCAAGTCTATGCGATCAAGAAACGGGCCGGAAACGCGCGCCTGATAATCATCAGCACAACGGTCACCGCGGCGGCAGGTGTGGCCGGGAGTGCCGGCAAGCCCGCATTTGCATGGATTCATGGCGGCAATCAACTGAAAGCGGGCTGGAAAGGAAACGCGGGCATTGGCGCGGGCGATATGGGTTTCCCCCGCTTCCAGGGGCTGGCGCAGGCTGTCTAGAACCTGGGGCGAAAACTCGGGCAATTCATCAAGAAACAGCACGCCGTTGTGGGCAAGGGAAACCTCGCCGGGCCTGACCTTGAGACCCCCGCCAACGAGAGCGGCCATGGAGGCGGAATGATGAGGACAACGAAAGGGGCGGCGGTCGGAAATTCTTCCTCCCGCCAACTCCCCGGCAATGGACTGAATCATTGAAACATCGAGCAGCTCGCGTGGATTGAGCGGCGGCAAAATCGAGGGCAGGCGTGCCGCCAGCATCGACTTTCCGGCGCCGGGGGGCCCAACCATGAGCATGTTGTGGCCTCCCGCAGCGGCAATTTCGAGTACACGCCGGGCCACTTCCTGTCCGCGGATTTCGTCCATGTCGGGCAGGATATCACCAGACACCTTGCGCGCAGCAACCGGGCGCGGGGTCAGTTGGTTACCGGCAAGATGATTGACCAGCGCCAACAGGCTGTCGGGCGCGATGATTTCAACATCCTCTCCGGCCCAGGCAGCTTCAGGACCTGAGGTGGCGGGACAGATTATGCCCATTTGCCGCCCGTTGGCGGCAATAGCGGCGGGCAGAGTTCCCGAAACCGGCGAGATGCGCCCGTCAAGAGCCAACTCGCCAAGCACGAGAAAGTTCTGGGCAGCATCCGAAGGCACCGCCCCGATTGCCCCCATCAAACCAAGAGCAATGGGCAAATCATAGTGGGAACCCTCTTTGGGCAGGTCAGCGGGGGCCAGATTTATGGTGATGCGTTTAGGGGGCAGACTAAGACCGGAAGCGACCAGCGCGGCGCGCACCCTTTCCCGGCTTTCCGCCACTGCCTTGTCGGGAAGACCAACAATGGTGAAGGCGGGCAGGCCAGACGCAACCTGCACCTGCACATCCACCAGCACTGCCTCGATACCGCGAAAAGCAACTGTTTGAACCCGTGCAACCATGACATAAACGCTAGCAGGTTGTGCAACAGCACACAAGAACATTGCAGGAACAAAATCAAACAGCCCGTGGAGTCGAGGATTTTGAGCTTTTGTGCTCGCCGTTATGGTGCCAAGAGACTATCCTTTTGAGAGCTTCATTACTCAGGCAGGCGACAGCAATGTCAGAAAACCATCAGGACAAGCCGAACAGGCACGCTGACCCGTTTCGCTTCTGGCATTTGCGTTTCTGGTATGGAATGCGCCTTTCAACCTGGCTTGCCCTGCTAAAACGCAATAGATTTTCAGTCGCGCCTGGTCGACTGGGCCTTGCTCTTTCCACAACAGGCTTTGCCATTGCCAATTCTGTTTTGCGAGCAATTCAGGAGCTGGTATTCTACCGGGCCATCAGGCGCGCAACGGTCTGTAAATCACCCATTTTTGTACTCGGTCACTGGCGTTCGGGCACCACGCTTCTGCACGAAGTGATGGTGCTGGATGAACGCCACTCGTACGCCAATACCTATCAGTGCATGGCGCCCAATCATTTTCTTCTCACCTCATGGCTGGTGACAAAACTGCCGTTTCTGTTGCCCAGGAAACGCCCCATGGACGCGATGAACGCTGGCTGGAATAAACCGCAGGAAGATGAGTTCGCGCTGGCAAATCTGGGTCAGCCCTCTCCTTACCTCTCCATTGCTTTTCCCAACGGGAATAATGCTGAAGGGACGCTGAGCCTTGAGGGGTTGAGCGAACAACAGCGGGCAGGCTGGAAGGATACCCTTATGTGGTTTCTGCGTCGTGTCAGCCTGCACTCAGACAAGACAATCGTGATTAAATCCCCAACTCACACGGCGCGGGTAAAAACGCTGCTGGAAATGTTTCCGGACGCAAAATTTGTGCTTGTGGTGCGTGACCCCTATGAGGTGTATCTCTCAGCCCTGAAATTATGGACAGCGCTCCGGCAGTCCCAAAGCCTGCAAACAAGCGATAATCACGACCTGAAAAACCAGGTGCTGGACGACTTTGAAACCATGTTCAAAGCCTTCGAGCGCGACAGAAACCTCATCCCCGAGAAACATTTGTTTGAAACCCGGTTCGAGGATTTTATTGACAACCCTGCTGGTGAAATGGAGCGGCTTTACAATGAGCTTGGACTTGGCGGATTTGAACGCTCTCGCCCGGCGGTTGAAGATTATTTTGCCCGGCGGGCAGACTATCAAAGAGACGTTTATATGCCGAGGCCTGAATTGCGAGAAGAAATTGACCGGCGCTGGGGGCCTTATATGAGGCGTTATGGATACAAAAGCCCGGAGCGAGCAGGCACCAGCTAACCCAGAAGACCGCTGGTCTTAATCCCATCAAAGATGAACTGCACTGCCAGCGCGGCCAGCAAAATTCCGACAACCCGGGAAACTACCGAGAGGCCGGTGAGGCCGAGCAGGCGCTGGATGGGAATGGCCAGAAGCAGTGTTATCCAGGCGACAAACATGATGGACACCAGCGCGCCGAGCACCAGCCAGAAGTCGGTATCAGTGGCGGCACCCGTGGTAAGAAGAATAACCGCGCTGATGGCGCCAGGCCCCGACAAAAGCGGCATGGCCAGAGGAAATACCGAGATGTCATCGCGCTCCTGGCTTTCCACATTTTCCTGTTTGGTGGTACTGGTGCCACCCGAATGACGGGCAAAAACCATGTCGATGGCTATCAGCATCAAAAGAATGCCCCCGGCAGTTCTCAGGGCCGGTATGGTGATGCCAAACAGGTCAAGAATCTGGTTGCCCAGAAAGCCAAAGAACAACAGGATCGTGGTGGCAATCAAAACACCACGGGTGGCAAAGACAAAACGCTCGCGGGCAGTGTTATCCTTGGTCAGGGCGGCAAAAATAAAGGCGATGTCAGCCACGCCAACGGTGGCAAAAAAAGTGGCGACGGCTACAAGATAGCTACTGGACATCATTGCTGTCTGACACAGAGAAATGCATGGCGCAAGCGTTGTGATTTATCGCCGCTTTTCGATGGCATCCAGTATCAGAGAAGCAATATCGGGGCCGCCAAAGCGCTTGATTTCGCGGATGCCCGTGGGGGACGTCACATTGATTTCGGTAAGATAGCCGCCAATGACGTCGATGCCGACAAAGATGAAATCCCGCTCTTTGAGGGCGGGAGCGATGGCGGCGCAGATTTCTTTTTCGCGTTCTGTCAATTCGCTCAGTTCGGGCCGACCCCCCACATGCATGTTGGAGCGGGCCTCCCCTTCGGCCGGAATGCGGTTCAGCCCCACATGCACCGGCTCCCCCTCAATGATGATAATGCGCTTGTCGCCCTTTCTGACATCGGGCAGGTATTTCTGAATCATGAAGGGTTCGGTGAAATTCTGCTCGAACAGCTCAACCAGTGACACCAGATTCTGGTCGCCCTCACGCAGAAAAAAAACCCCGGCACCACCGTTTCCATAGAGCGGTTTGACAATGATGTTTCCGTGGGTGTCGCGAAAGGCGTGGATGGCCTGCCGGTCCCGGGTAATCAGGGTGGGAGGCATCAGGTCAGGAAATTCCATGACCAGAATTTTTTCGGGCGCGTTGCGCACCTCGGCCGGGGCGTTGACCACCAGCGTTTCAGGGTGAAGGCGCTCCAGCATATGGGTGATGGTGATATAATTCATGTCAAAGGGGGGGTCCTGACGCAGCAGGATGACGTCAAAACGCGACAGGTCGGTTGTCTGAAATTCCCCGAGTGTGAAATGTTCGCCTTTGGGCCTGTCCGTAACCTGAACCGGGGCGGTACTGGCGCTGAGAACCCCGTTTTCCAGCCCCATGGAAGCCGGATTGTAGTAGAATAGCTCGTGACCTCGGGTTTTGGCCTCAAGCATCATGGCGAAGGTGGAATCTCCGGTGGGGTCGATGTCCTGAATAGGGTCCATCTGAACCGCGATGCTGAGATTTTTCATTTTTTGTTCCAGGGTCGGTTGAATTTCAGTTCGGGCGCGCCTCGAAGGCTCCCTGCAAATGGTGGGGCCAGGCACCGGGCGCAAGGAAAATTACATCAAAACGCAGATGTTTTTGCGCCAGTTCGGGGTTTTTCGCCAGAAAAAACTGGGCCGCCCTGACAATGCGGCGCTGGTTTACGCTGGCCAGCGCGTCATACTCATCCGAACCGGAACGGCGCATCTTTACTTCGACAAAAACAATGCTGCTGCCTTTTTTTGCGATGATATCTATTTCGCCACCAGGTGTTTTGTAGCGCCTGTGCAGAATTTCATAGAGTTTGAGCCGCATATAGAGACGGGCAAAAGCCTCGGCCAGGCGTCCTCTTCTTTCGGCGCTTCGCCTAAGATTTGAGTTTGAGCGCTTCATCGTAAACCTGCTTGCGCCGGACCTGATAGGTTCTGGAAATCTCATCAACCGCAGTGCGCAGGGGCTGGGCTTTGAGGGCCTCTTCCAGAGCCTCTTTCCACAGACCAGCGTTGGCTTCAGAGTTTTCCAGCGCTCCGGCAACCACAATCACCACCTCGCCACGGGTTGGCTTTTCCGCCAGTTGCTCCACCAATGCGCCCAGCGGCCCGGCGTGGCTGCGCTCGAATTTTTTGGTCAGCTCCAGCGCGACAACGGCTTCGCGCTCTTCTCCAAAGCTTTCTGCCATGGCCGCAAGGGTCGCTGAGAGACGCCGCGGGCTTTCGTAAAAAACCAGCGTTTCACTTTTTGCGACAAGCGCCGCGAGCGCCTTGCCGCGCGCGCCAGCTTTTGCGGGAAGAAAACCAACAAAAGTAAAAAAATCGGTGGGCAGGCCGGCGGTGGCCAACGCAGCAAGCAGGGCCGAGGGCCCGGGCAGGGCAAAAACGTTCAGGCCCGCTTTGCGCACGGCCCGCACCAGCACAAAACCGGGGTCCGAGAGCAATGGGGTTCCGGCATCGGAAATCAGGGCAACAGCTTCACCAGCTGCCAGTCTTTGAACGATGGAGACGGCTTTTGCCCTTTCATTATGCTCGTGCAGGGCCATTTTTGGAGTTGAAATAGCGTAATGGTCCAGAAGCCGGGCGCTGAGGCGGGTGTCTTCACAAAGAACAAGGTCAGCGGCGGCCAGCGTCTCAAGCGCACGCAGGGTAATGTCACGCAGATTGCCAATGGGGGTAGATACCACATAAAGGCCGCCCGCCAGCGCCGGGGCTTCAAACCGGACGCCGGATATGGCAAAATTGCATCTGTTTTTTGCTAGGTTATCCACCAAATGTCCTTTGGCTGGTGAAATCTTTGCGCCTGATGTTTAATGCTGGTAACGAAGATTGTACACTGGGGCCAACTCGCGCGGCGCGGGATTGCAGTCGCTGGACATCAGGGTATTAGGGTCAGGACCCATATTTTGGGGCAGTTTTTATGACGAGGAATATATAAATTGGCTGGTAGACTTCAGGTTCGCCCCCACGGTTTTGGCTGGCAGCAATTAAAGTGGGCAAAACTGGCCTTTGGCATAGGAATTCTGAGCCTCGTATCAGCCTGTACGGGGCTGTCCTTTCCTCAAGTCGGCTCGCCCTTCCCCTCGACCGGGGCAACGCAACTGCCCACTGACAGCCTGCCACCGGCAGCGGGGCAGGTTCTGGGAACCGGTCCGGTCCGGGTGGCGCTGCTGCTGCCGCTGAGCGGAGATGTAGCTCCCGTTGGCCAGTCCATGGCCAATGCCGCGCAACTGGCCATGGAGTTTATTGAACAAACACCCACAATCAACTCAAACATCACTCTTGTCATCAAGGACACGGCAGGCAATCCGTCAGTGGCCGCCTCCAGGGCAAGCGAAGCGGTGCGGGAAGGCGCCAAGCTTATTCTTGGGCCACTCAAGGCTGAAAGCGTACTCTCCGCAGGAGCCGTTGCGCGCTCCTCGGGTGTTCCCATAATCGGCTTTTCCAACAATTCAGGAGCGGCGGCTCCGGGGGTTTACCTGCTTAACGTATTGCCGGAAACCGAGCTTAAGCGCACATTATCCTATGCCCAATCGCAAGGGCGCAGGGCGTTTGCAGCGATTGTACCCAATACTTCGTTTGGACAGATACAGGAAGGTGCATTCCGGCAGGCCGCTGCAGACCTGGGGCTGACGGTGAGGGCGGTTTATCGTTTTTCAAATGAGGAGGAAGCGCGTTCGGCGGTAGCTCAGGCAATCCCCTTCCTGCAGGATGGTTCCATTGACGCCCTGTTTATCCCGGATCGCTCCACGGCCCCCAGTTTCGGGGTTCTGCTGGAAGAGGCAGGCGTTGATAAAAGCAATCTGATGCTCATCGGCTCGCTGGACTGGACCGGAGACACCACTATTCCTCAGACCTCCTATCTGGCGGGGGCTATTTTTCCTGCGGTGGATGATGCCGGTCTGGCTGCGCTCACTCCCCAATATCAGGCCAGTTTCGGCGTACCCCCCCATGCGCTTTCAACCATATCCTACACGGCAACGCTGCTGGCAAATTCCCAGTCGCTCTCCCAGAGCCTGCCTCCGTACGACCAGGGACAACTGACCCGCGCTTCGGGCTTTAACGGACGTGACGGCCTGTTCCGTTTTCTTGCTGACGGGCGCTCACAATATGCGCTGACCATAAAGCAGGTGGTTATCGGGGGCATGCAGACGGTGGATGCGGCAAAAATTCCATAGTTTCTGCCTCGCGGACTATTGTTGCAATTATCGAACCATCCCGGCCAGTTGAGCCGGGATCTCGCGGAAAGTGCTACAGGGTTCCGGATTAAATCCGGGAGAGAATGCAGCAGGCTCACAAACTTGATTTTTGCAACACGCCTCGCCCGCCCCGGAAGCCAGCAGAGATCACATGGCCAGGTCGGCCACCACCGCGTCGAGTACGGGCCAACCCTTGTCGGTGACTCGAAGGTTGCCGTTGGCAAGGGTCTGGAGAAAACCGATTTTTGTCAGGTCCTCAATTTGGGCAGCCGCAAGTTTGCGGCCAGAAAGCTGATGGTAGCGTTCGGGGTCAATTCCCTCTCTCAGGCGAAGGCCCATTAACAGGCATTCGTCCCCCTCCTCCTCCCAGGTCAGCCTGTCATTGGTGATCAGCCCGTGGCCGTTGACTGCAACCAGCTTAGCCCATTTTTGCGGCAGTTTTTCCGTTGCGGTGGCATGGCGCACATTGTCAATCAGCAGGCGGCCATGGGCCCCGGCACCAATCCCGATATATTCCCCATAGCGCCAGTAGAGCAGATTGTGCTCACTTTCTTCGCCATGCCGGGCATGGTTGGATATTTCATAGGCGGGCATGCCGGCGCGGGTGCATATTTCCTGCGTCAGCTCATAAAAATCCGCCGACAGGTCGGCATCGGGCATGGGAAGCTTGCCCGCGGCGCGCAGGTCGAAATAGCGGGTGCCCTGTTCGATGGTCAGTTGATAGAGTGAAAGATGTCCCACAGCCATATTCAGAGCTTCGCCCAGTTCATCGCGCCACTCGTCGAGGGTCTGGTGGGGGCGAGCATAGATAAGGTCAAAGCTGGAGCGGTCAAAGACGGACTGGGCAATGCCAACCGCAAGCTTCGCTTCTTCAACTGTGTGCATACGGCCAAGGGCTGCGAGCGGCTCGGGACGCAGAGACTGCACGCCAAGGGACACCCGGTTGACCCCGGCGTTATGATAAGCCTTGAAACGAGCTGCCTCAACCGAAGTGGGGTTGGCCTCAAGGGTTATTTCCGCGCCGGAGGAAAGGTTCCAGTGACCGGCGATACAATCAATGATTTTTTCGACTGAAACAGGATCCATCAGCGAAGGCGTACCGCCGCCAAAAAATACCGAATTTACAGTACGGCCAGGGACGAGCGCCGCAAAATGAGCAAGTTCTTTCAGGTAGGCCTGTGTGAACTGTTCCTCATCAAACGCGCCGTGATGAACATGGGAGTTGAAATCACAATAGGGACACTTGGCGGCGCAGAACGGCCAGTGCACATAAATGCCAAAAAGACCGTTTCCTCGTTCAACGGGTGCGCTTTCAGATGTCACAACAGGCCTCAACCAACAGGGCAAAAGCACGGGCACGGTGGGAAAGACCGGGTTTTCCGGCGGCCCATGAGTGTTTTTTCTCCGAGGGCATCTGGCCAAAGGTTATCGAAAAACCATCAGGCATGAACACCGGGTCAAAACCAAACCCGAGATCCCCGCGCGGCGGCCACACCAGAGTACCCGGCGCAATGCCTTCAAAAAGGCGCTCCCTGCCCAATGGGCTGGCCAAACAAAGGGTGGCGTTGAAACTGGCGCGGCGCTCATCAGCTGTTTGCGCACCCACTTCCCTCAGGGCATCTTCAACCCGTTGCATGCCAAGGGAAAAATCCCGACCCGACCCGTCTTCACTCTCAGCCCAGCGCGCGGTGTGAATACCGGGTTTGCCATCCAGTGCATCAACACACAGGCCGCTATCGTCGGCCAGTGCAAGGCATCCGGTTTCACCGGCTGCCGTATGGGCCTTGAGGCGGGCGTTTTGAGCAAAAGTCGTACCGGTTTCCTCGGGCTCGTCCAGGCCCAGTTCCCCCGCGGACACCAGTTCAAGCCCGAAGGGGGCAAACAATTCCTTGAATTCGGCGAGTTTGCCCCCATTGTGGGTGGCAATCACCAGCCGGGTTCCCCGGGGCAGTTTCAGGTCAGCATTCATTGTGCATCGGACTTTTGTTCGGCCAGAGCCTGTCTCTGGATGGCAACAAGCTCGCCAATGCCTTTCTGAGCCAGATCCATGAGTTCAAGCAACTGACCGCGGGAGAAAGGTTCCTGCTCGGCGGTGCCCTGAATTTCCACAAAATTTCCAGCACCAGTCATGACAAAATTTGCGTCCGTTTCGGCCTCGCTGTCTTCGGGATAATCCAGGTCAAGCACGGCTTGCCCGCGGAAAATACCACAACTCACCGCCGCGATATGGTCGCTGAGCGGATTATCCCTGACCAGATCGCGTTTTGTCATCCAGCCAATGGCATCGGCCAGCGCCACATAGGCGCCGGTAATGGCTGCGGTGCGGGTGCCGCCATCGGCCTGCAAGACGTCACAATCCAGTATGATCTGGTTTTCTCCCAGCGCCTCCATATCGACCACAGCGCGTAACGAGCGGCCGATAAGACGCTGGATTTCCTGGGTGCGGCCCGTCTGCTTGCCTGCCGTTGCTTCGCGCCGGGTCCGGGTATCTGTCGCCCGAGGCAGCATGCCATATTCAGCCGTGACCCAGCCCAGTCCCTGCCCGCGCCGCCATGGGGGCAGCGTGGTCTGCACACTGGCCGTGCACAAAACACGGGTATTGCCAAAACCTATCAGGCACGAGCCTTCGGCCTGGGGGGCGATGTGGCGCTCGATTTTTATATCGCGCAACTGATTGTTGGAACGTCCTGAGGGTCGCATGGTGTTTCCTGCAATTTTAGGGTCCTGACCCTGGTTAGGCCTCTTAACCTTTCTGGCCTCTTAGCCTCTGATGGCGGGAAGAACAAGTCTGGGGCACACCAAACCCTGGCCGGCCGGTCCAATGCAAACTTGGGCTTTGACTCAAGCCCTGATAATCCTACATGAAGGGGTGCGTTTTATCCGGACAAGGTCAATGGGATTGGACCAAAAAAAATATTCAGGCCGCTCAGACAAAGAAAACAGGGATTTTCTTGATGTGCTTAACACGCGCGCCCAGGATATTTTCCGGGTGCTGGTTGAGCGCTATCTGGATACCGGTGAGCCGGTGGGTTCGCGCCAGCTCTCGCGCATGCTTGATCTGGCCCTCTCCCCGGCTTCGGTGCGCAATGTCATGGCTGACCTTGAAGAGCTGGGTCTGATACAGGCGCCCCATGTTTCGGCAGGCCGGGCGCCAACCCAGCAGGGATTGCGGTTTTTTGTCGATGCCATGCTCGAAGTGGGGGCCATGAACGCGGGTGAGCGCACAAAGATCGCCCGGCAGATTGAAGAAACTGCACAACGGGGCACACCGGAGGATTATCTGACAGAAGCCAGTCAGCTGCTCTCAGGTCTCAGCCATGGCGCAGGGGTGGTGATCGCCTCTAAGTCTGACATGGTGCTCAAACATATGGAATTTGTCCGTCTGGATGCCAAAACCGCCATGGCGGTGCTGGTGGGCGAAGACGGGCTGGTGGAAAACCGTATTCTGCGGTTGCCGCCGGGGCTTGATGCGGGTGCACTAAACCGGGCTTCGAACTATCTGGCCCATCATATTGTGGGGCGCACACTTGGTGAAGCGCGGCAGGCCTTAAAAAAGGCCAGCGAAACCCAGCGCGCCGAGCTTGATGATCTCTCCGCAAGACTGGTGGATGCCGGCATTGCCACCATTATTGAGGGCACAGGTATGACCTCACCCACGGTGATTGTGCGCGGTCGGGCCAATCTGCTCGACAATGCCATGGCCTCGGATGATCTTGAGCGTCTGCGCGAACTTCTTGACGAGCTTGAGAACAAACACGGGCTGATGGACCTGCTTGCGGATGCGGAAAACGCCGAAGGGGTGCGCATTTTTATCGGCTCTGAGAACAAGTTGTTTTCGCTCTCGGGGTCTTCGGTTATTCTTTCTCCATACAAAGACGCCAATGATCAGGTTGTCGGGGTTCTGGGAATTATCGGGCCGACCCGGCTTAATTATGCACGCATTGTGCCGGTAGTTGATTATACCGCTCATGTGGTGGGTCGACTGATCCGGAAGCAAATTGAATAGTTTGAATCCAGGCAGGGCCGAGACCACTCCGGTACGAAAGCACTTGAAACCCGAAGCAATCTGTCCGATATGCGGGGCATGATGCTGAAGCCAACCCGTAATCTGGATTGAAACAGAAACATGACAGGCGAAAACGAAACACCACCAGAAAGTTCCCCTGAAGCCGAGCTCAATGCTGATGGAGGCGTTGAACTTTCCCAGGCCGAAATCGAGGCAGCCACACTCAGGGCCGAAAACGCCGAGTTAAAGGACCGCGTGCTGCGCGTGGTTGCGGAAATGGAAAATTTGCGCAAACGCACCGTGCGCGAGGTATCCGACGCCCGCACTTACGCCATTGCCGACTTTGCCCGCGACATGCTCTCCGCCACCGATAACCTGGAGCGCGCTCTTGCCACCATGCCTGAAGAGTTGCGCAAGGTCTCCGACCCGGCGATTAAATCCCTTATCGAGGGGATTGAAATGACCGGGCGTGAAATGCAGCGCCTGATGCAGAAAAACGGGGTGCGCCCAATCCTCTCCGAAGGAGAGAAGTTTGACCCCCACAAACATCAGGCCATGTTTGAAGTGCCCAACGAGAGTGTGCCTGCGGGGACCGTTGTGCAAGTGGTGCAAACCGGATTTGAAATTGGTGACAGGGTTTTGCGTCCGGCCATGGTAGGTGTTGCCAAAGGGGGAGCAAGTGCTCCGGCTCAGCCAGAGGAGTCTGCACCAGAGATGAAACCGGATGACACGGAGAGCCCGGACGAATTTGGTGAAAACCCGCAAAGCTCTGCTCACGTGGACAAGCAGGCCTGAGGCGTAAAAGCCTTTTCAGGACCTGGGCGGAAGCGGTCGCGTCAAGATAAAAGCAGACGCGGCGGCCATGGATATTGCTTGAATTGAAATCACCAGCACCGAGAGACTGAGCAGGAAGCTTAGCACCAGCACCCCAAGCATAGTGACAACCGCCAGAAGTTTGGTGTTCTTTGAAATTGCACCATGGGTCTGCCAGTTCCGTATCTGGGGACCGAAGCGGGGATGATTCAACAACCAGTGGTGCAGACGTTCGGAGCTTTTTGCAAAAAAGAAAGCTGCCAGCAGCATGAAAGGCGTAGTGGGCAATATGGGCAGAGCAGCACCTATTGTTCCAAGTGCAACGCACAGGATGCCCAGAGTAAGGAATATGCTTTTTTTGATGCGGTTCATTCAGCTTCTGCGAAAAAATGTTTTTGCTGTTTGCCAGCACTGAAAATGCACAACAGGAGGCCAGCGCGGCATTCAGCTAGAGGGTATTGGTGACATTTGGCAAGGCACAAACAGAATTTGCCGAAATGAGAGTGCTTTTATTGGCCGGAACGCTTGAAGGGAACACCAAGCCCACTTATATACGCCTCGATGCCCGAAAGGGTATAATTTTAATCCCAATTAGGGGCTTGGCAGTATTACAGCTGTAAGTGGAACCGCTATAACAGGGTTTCACACCGGGCCTGCTGAGAAAGAGGTAGTATCAATGGGAAAAGTAATCGGTATTGATCTGGGCACGACCAATTCATGCGTCGCTGTCATGGACGGAAAAAACCCGAAAGTCATCGAAAATGCCGAGGGCGCACGTACCACACCTTCGATGGTTGCCTTCACCAAAGAGGGCGAAAGGCTGGTGGGCCAACCGGCAAAGCGCCAGGCGGTCACAAATCCTGAAAACACTTTGTTTGCCTTCAAGCGCCTGATCGGGCGCCGCTATAGCGACCCCACGGTAGCCAAGGACAAAAAACTGGTACCGTTCAAAATCGTCAAGGGCGACAATGGCGATGCCTGGCTGGAAGCGGACGGCAAAAAAATGTCGCCCTCCGAAGTTTCGGCAATGATTCTGACCAAGATGAAAGAGACTGCCGAAGGCTTTCTGGGGGAGGACGTCACCCAGGCGGTGATTACCGTTCCGGCCTATTTTAACGATTCACAGCGTCAGGCCACCAAAGATGCCGGCAAAATCGCCGGTCTGGAGGTCTTGCGTATCATCAACGAGCCAACAGCGGCAGCACTGGCCTACGGGCTTGATAAAAGCAACAATGGCACCATCGCAGTTTATGACCTTGGTGGCGGCACATTTGATATATCGATTCTTGAAATCGGGGACGGTGTATTTGAAGTGAAATCCACCAATGGCGATACCTTCCTTGGTGGTGAGGATTTTGATATGCGTCTGGTCGATTATCTGGCCGACGAGTTCAAGAAGGATCAGGGCATTGACCTGCGCAGCGACAAAATGGCGTTGCAGCGGCTGAAAGAGGCGGCCGAAAAAGCAAAAATCGAACTTTCTTCCTCAACCCAGACCGAAGTCAACCTGCCCTTCATCACCGCCGATGCTTCGGGCCCCAAGCACCTGCAACTCAAGCTGACGCGGGCCAAGTTCGAGCAACTGGTTGACGATCTGGTCAAGCGTACGGTGGGGCCACTCAAGGCTGCCATGAAGGACGCAGGCGTTTCCGCCGGTGAAATTGATGAAGTGGTGCTGGTGGGTGGAATGACTCGCATGCCACGTATTCAGGAAGTGGTGCAGGAGTTTTTCGGCAAGGAACCACACAAGGGCGTGAACCCGGACGAAGTGGTGGCCATGGGCGCTGCCATTCAGGCCGGTGTTTTGCAGGGCGACGTCAAGGACGTGCTGCTTCTGGACGTGACCCCGCTGTCGCTGGGTATTGAAACCCTTGGCGGTGTGTTCACCCGCCTGATTGACCGCAACACAACGATCCCGACCAAAAAATCACAGGTCTTCTCCACCGCTGAGGACAATCAGTCGGCAGTAACCATCAATGTGGCGCAGGGCGAACGCGAAATGTCGGCGGACAACAAGAGCCTTGGGCGTTTTGACCTGACCGGTATTCCCCCGTCTCCACGCGGAGTACCCCAGATTGAGGTGACGTTTGATATCGATGCCAACGGCATTGTCAATGTTTCCGCCAAGGATCTGGGGACCGGCAAGGAACAACAAATCCGCATTCAGGCTTCGGGCGGATTGTCCGATGAGGACATCGAGCGCATGGTCGCTGATGCCGAAGCCAATGCCGATGAGGACAAAAAACGCCGCGAAAGCGTCGAGGCACGCAATCAGGCCGAATCGCTGGTGCATTCAACGGAAAAATCCATGTCTGAGTATGGCGACAAGGTTTCCGATGAAGACGGTGCTGCGATCGATTCCGCCCTCACCGATCTGAAATCAGCTCTGGAAGCGGAGAACACACCGGCTGAAGAGATCATTGAGAAGACCAACGCCCTGTCCCAGGCTTCTTTGAAACTTGGCGAGGCCATGTACAAGGCATCCCAGGAAGAAGCGGAAGCCGCCGCCGAGGCTTCTGATGAAGACAGCGAAGACGATGTGGTTGATGCGGATTTTGAAGAAGTCAATCTGGACGACGACGACCAGAAATCCGCTTGACCAGAACACGAACAAGCAACGGGACCCCTCAAACCGGGTCCCGTTTTGGCATTCTGCCACTACCGGTTTTTGTTCCGGTTATCAAAAAAGACGTTCCCTCATTAAACCCTGAAGCAAACCGTTAAACACCATGGCCAAAATTGATTTTTATGAATTGCTGTGTGTGTCCCGCGATGCGGATTCGGCAACGCTGAAGTCCGCCTATCGCAAGCTGGCAATGAAATATCACCCGGACCGCAATCCGGGAGATGATGAAGCAGAAAAAAAATTCAAGGAAGTCAGTGAAGCCTATGAGACTCTCAAGGACCCGCAAAAACGGGCCGCCTATGACCGGTTCGGCCATGCGGCTTTTGAGCAGGGCGCCGGGCGTGGTGGCATGGGGGGGTTCGGGCCTGATTTTTCCTCCTCCATGTCGGATATGTTTGATGACCTGTTCGGAGAATTTATGGGGGGTGCGCGGCGTGGACGCGCATCCCAGTTCCGGGGTTCGGATTTAAGATACAATCTTGAAATCTCCCTTGAGGATGCTTTTGGTGGCCAGACGGTGGAAATTGACGTGCCCTCAATGGTGCATTGTGACACCTGCGATGGTTCGGGGGCCAAGCCGGGCACCGGAATGTCAGCGTGCCGCACCTGCCATGGCCACGGCAAGATACGCACCTCGCAGGGGTTCTTTTCCATCGAGCGTACCTGCCCGCAATGTCAGGGGCGCGGGGAAACCATGGACCAGCCGTGCACTGATTGCACGGGTCAGGGACGCAGGCAGGAAAACCGCAACCTCTCGGTTGATATCCCCAAGGGCATTGAGGACGGCACCCGAATCAGGCTGGCCAACGAAGGCGAGGCGGGATTGCGCGGGGGTCCGCAAGGGGACCTTTATATTTTTGTTTCAGTTGCGCCCCACGACCTGTTTCAGCGGGACGGAGCCGACCTTTATGCGCGTGTGCCCATCGCCATGACCACGGCGGCGCTGGGGGGAGAGTTTGAAGTACCCACACTTTCCGGCGGGCGGGCACGGGTGAAAGTTCCCGCTGGCACCCAGCCGGGCCAGCGGGTGCGGCTGAAAGGCAAGGGCATGCCGGTTTTGCGCTCGGGCCAGGTGGGCGACCTTTATGTGCAAATGGATGTGGAAACTCCCCAAAACCTGACCCGGAAACAACGTGAGTTACTTGAAGAACTTGCGGAAATTTCCACTAACGACAATAACCCCACCTCTTCAGGCTTTTTCTCCAAGCTCAAGGGTCTTTTTGAAAAAATGAGCAGCTAGAGACCTGATTCTAGTGTAAAACCCTCATCAATGTGGCGTTTGGAGCGGTATTAATGCGCAAGGCACTTACTTTATCCGGCTCTGTACGCAGCGGTTCCCTGAACTGGCAACTGGCGGAGCTTATGGGGCAGCGTATGCGTGATGCGGGGGCCGAGGTCACCAATATCAATCTGGCGGATTTCCCGATGCCGCTGTTTGACGAGGCCATTGAAGAAACCAGTGGTGCGCCAGAAAATTCCGTGGCCCTGGCGGAATTGTTTGCCAATGCAGACGCCATTTTTATCGCCTCACCGGAATATAATGGTTCGGTTTCGCCTTTGCTTAAAAACACCATCGACTGGGTCAGCCGACAAAAGAACCGCCCCTATAAAAACGCCATATTCGGCATTGGTGCGGTGTCGCCGGGAAAGCTCTCGGGCATGGCTGGGCTTTCTCATCTGCGCGATATTCTTGGCCGGCTGGGAGCATTGATTGCGCCGATTACACTGGGAGTGGGGCATGGAGCCCAGGTTTTTGATGAAAGCGGACAACTGAATGAAATCGCACTCAATGCCCGCGCCGACGAGTTGGCCACACAATTGATGTGCATTTCGCGCGGCGGCTGACGCACTGGGTTTACGCAGCAAGGACAAGAAGCGAATGAGCAACATCGACAACAGACTTATCGTGCCGCTGGACTTTTCGTCACGCGAGCAAGCGACAAAGCTGGTCGAGACGCTTGGTGAAACTGTCTCGTTCTACAAAATCGGCTATCAACTTGCCTATGGCGGTGAGGGGCTTGCCCTTGGAAGCGAGCTGATTGCAGCCGGAAAAAAAGTGTTTTTCGACCTCAAGCTGCTCGATATTGACAACACGGTGGCCAAAGGTGTCGAGGCGATTGCCAAAACCGGCGCTTCCATGCTGACCATTCATGCCTACCCTCAGGCCATGACAGGAGCGGTTTCCGCTGCAAAGGGAAGCGGTCTCATCCTGCTGGCAGTCAGTGTTCTGACTTCCATGGATGAAAGCGACCTCATGGAAGCGGGTTATGACCGGGATGTGGAAAGCCTTGTGGGCCTGCGCGCCTTTCAGGCCAAAGAGGCAGGCATGGGAGGCATTGTCTGTTCAGCCCATGAGGCGGCGCTGGTTCATCGCATGACACAGGGAAAAATGGCCATTGTCACCCCCGGTATTCGCCCCAAAGGCACAAAAGGGAACGACCAGAAACGTATTGCAACACCAAAAGACGCGCTGGAATGGGGCGCGACCCATCTGGTTATCGGTCGCCCGATAAGCGAAGCGGCAAATCCAAAAAAAACCGTCATACAAATCACTGAAGAGATGGCGGATGCCGACCTGTCGGAGCCGGACGGCTAAGACCCGGTTTCTGTCTGTGCCCCGAACCTGCTATAGGCTCCTGAATAGTTCAAACAATTGAGGCAATTGCTGATGGATGAATTGAAAATTCTGGTGAGCGGGGCCGGGGGCCGCATGGGAGCTGCCATCATTCGTGCTGTTAGCGAATCCGAGGGGCTGGTCTTGTCAGGTGCGCTGGAACGGGCTGACTCAGATGCCATTGGCAAAGACGCCGGGGTGCTGGCAGGATTGCCGCCCCTTGGGATTGTTGTCACCAACGATATGAACGCAGCTCTTGAAGGCGCTGATGCAATTGTCGACTTCACGGCTCCGGCGGCAACGGTTGCCTTGGCGCGCGAAGCCGCCAAACGGGGTCTCATCCATATAATCGGCACCACCGGGTGCACGGCAGAGGACGAAGTGGCATTGCATGAGGCAGCGGAAGCTGGGGCGCGTATCGTAAAGTCGGGAAACATGTCGCTGGGGATCAATCTGCTGGCAGCGCTGGTCGAACAGGCAGCGGCAGCGCTTGGGGACGGGTTTGACATCGAAATTGTTGAAATGCACCATAACAGAAAAGTCGATGCGCCTTCGGGCACGGCCTTGTTGCTGGGGGAAGCGGCAGCAAGCGGGCGCGATATCGAGCTTGACGCCAACGCGGTAAAATCGCGACAAGGCATTACCGGGGCGCGGGAAAAGGGAACCATAGGATTTGCCACCCTGCGCGGGGGCAGCGTGGTGGGTGAGCATTCCGTTATTTTTGCCGGTCCTTCAGAACGTATTGAACTTTCTCACAAGGCCGAGGACCGGGGCCTGTTTGCCTCCGGCGCCATCAGGGCCGTGTTGTGGGCAAAGTCACAAAAACCGGGATATTACACCATGGCCGATGTACTTGACCTTGAGACAAAAACCAAAGGAGCTGGCACATGAGCCGCACGCTTATTCTGGTTCGCCACGGGCAGAGCGAATGGAACCTGAAAAACCTATTTACCGGCTGGCGCGACCCTGACCTCACAGCCAAAGGACGCGAAGAGGCAAAGGCGGCCGGGGAAGGACTGAAACAGGCCGGTTATGAAATTGACCTTTGTTTCACCTCGGCTCTGAAGCGGGCCCAGCATACGCTGGATATCATGCTTGAGGAGATGGACATAAAGAACATGACCATCGTGCGTAATCAGGCGCTCAACGAGCGCGACTATGGCGACCTTTCCGGCCTGAACAAGGATGATGCGCGGGTGAAGTGGGGCAAGGAGCAGGTACATATCTGGCGGCGCTCCTATGATACGCCGCCTCCGGGTGGTGAGAGCCTCAAAGATACCGCGGAGCGGGTTTTGCCCTATTACAAGGCGATGATTGAACCTCTGGTGCTCAAGGGCAAAACCATTCTGGTGGCCGCCCACGGCAATTCTCTGAGAGCCCTTGTCATGCATCTGGAAAAACTGACGCCGGAGGAAATTCTCAAGCGAGAAATCGGCACCGGCATTCCCATCATCTATCAATTTGACGAAAATGGCGAAGTGACCTCGGTCAGCGGGATTTAAGGGTCCTGAGCCTAGTTCTGGCTGGCCTGCCCCGCTTCCCAGCCCAGAATGGCGCGCTTGCGGGCAATGGATTTGTTTCGCTCGCGCCGGTTCAGCCCAAACGCTGAACGGCTCCGCGGGGCGGCCAAAAAGTTGGCCGGGGTCCAACGGCTGCGCCTCGTCCGGGTTGGCCTATGCGCCTCCGGTTTGCCCCGCTTCCCAGCCCAGAATGGCGCGCTTGCGGGCAATGCCCCAGTGATAACCGGTGAGTTTGCCGGTGGAGCCGACCACCCGGTGGCAGGGCACGACAAAAGAAATCGGATTACGCCCCACCGCTGCGCCCACGGCGCGAAAGGCCTTGGGTCTGCCCAGATGCCGGGCGACTTCACCGTAGGTCACGGCCCCTCCCATGGGGATTTTGAGCAGGGTCTCCCAGACTTTGACTTCAAAATCGGTGCCGATGAACACCAGCCGCACCGGCTGCTCCGGGTTCCACAGGTGAGGCTCGAATATGGCGGCAGCAAGCGGGGCAATAAACCCATCATCATGCGAAAACGAGGCTGCCGGCCAACGGTTGGCCAGCTCCTCAAAGGCTGCCGCCTCGCCTTTTTCGTCAACAAATCCGATGCCGGCAACGCCATAGCCGGTGGCAAAAATAATTGCCGGACCGAAGGGCGAAGGAGCAACGCCCCAACGCATGGATAGGCCCTCCCCGCGCCGGGCCCACACTCCGGGGGGCATGGCCTGATGGGTGACAAAAAGATCATGCAACCGTCCGGTGGAAGAGAGGCCGACCTCAAAAGTGGTATCGAGCACGCTTGCCTGCTCGGCCAGAAGCTTTTTGGCGTGGTCCAGCGCCACGGCCTGAGCAAAACTCTTGGGGCTTAGCCCGCACCAGCGTCGGAAAAGGTCGCTGAGCTGGCGCTCGTTCATGCCAAGGGCGCGGGCAAAGGCGGGCAGGTCGGCACTATCAGGCCCGTTGGTGCTGAGATAGGCAATGGCGGCCTGCACTTTTGCGTAGTCCTGCGCAGCGGTCTTTGGTGTTCGGACGTCCCGGGGTTTTGTCAGATGCGAATTGCTCATGGGTCTGATATTAAAGGCAATGGGGCATCACCGCGACCCGAATTTGACAGATAAACAGCAAAGGGGGTCAGGTTCTGGAGCCGGATAATGCCCGTCTGAAACTGGCGGCAAAACTTGCCTTGTCGTCAGGGTTCAAAAAGGCGCCGATTTCAAGGCTTTTCTGGTGCGTGGACAACACAATACTGGTCACCCGGTCTTCAAGGTCACGGATGACATTCAGGCGTACCCAGAAGGGGTTAAAGTTGTAAATCCGCTCCTTGCCTTTGGCTGTTACGTGACGCACCTGAAGCGCATCGCACCACAGGGTCACTTCTTCATAGGCACGTCCGCTTTTCAGTGAAACCCGAAGTGCCCACCACAGGGCCAGTGCATCCAGACCCAGAAACCCCACAACCGGCCAGGCCCCGTTAAAGAAAAAGAACAGGCCGGGGATTAGTGCCAGAGCCGCGTATATTCCAACCACCACATGAATGCCCGAAGGAGCAAGAGAGCGATGGGGTGTTAGAAGGGCAGAAAATAGGGGGCTGTTTTGCATGTGGGTATTTGCCGGATTGCGGTTTTCATTGGCTGCCGAATTCTCCACTATAGTGCCAAACAGGGATTTGGAAAGATGGCAAAGAAGTTGCCTCGTTCACGTTTGAGCGCCGCCGACATTGAGGCGCTGTTCGCAGCCTTTGCAAAAAGCGACCCCGAACCGACGGGTGAACTCGACTACAAAAACACGTTTACCCTTTTGGTCGCGGTGGTGTTAAGCGCCCAGGCCACCGATGTCGGGGTCAACCGGGCAACCAAAGAATTGTTTGAAATAGCCGACACACCGGAAAAAATGGTGGCGCTGGGACTCGAGGGCATTACCAGGCACATAAAATCCATCGGGCTTTATCGCAACAAGGCCAAAAATGTGTTGGCGCTGAGCGAAAAATTGATTGCCGAATTTGACTCCAAGGTCCCCAATACCCGCGAGGCGCTGGAAAGCCTGCCCGGGGTGGGGCGAAAAACCGCCAATGTGGTGCTCAACATCGCCTTTGGTCAGCCCACCATTGCCGTTGATACCCATCTTTTCCGGGTTTCAAACCGCACCGGCATTGCACCGGGAAAAACACCGCTTGAAGTGGAACTGGGTCTGGAAAAACGGGTGCCCGAGCGCTATCGGCTGCATGCGCACCATTGGCTCATTCTGCACGGGCGCTATATCTGCAAGGCGCGCAAACCCTTGTGTAACAATTGCATCATAAAAGACTGGTGCAGTTACAAGGATAAAACAGCGTGAAATGTTTCAGGCTGATACAAAACCCGCTCCAGTTTTTTGACTTTTGAGGACAATGCCGATGCCCAAAAATTCTCTTGATGTCCTGACCATCGGCAATGCCATTACCGATATTCTGGTGCGCATCGATGAAGCTTTCCTTGAACGGGAGGGACTGGACAAGTCCATCATGCACCTTATCGAAGGGGAGCGGGCGGATTATCTTTATGCGCTGATGCCTGACGATAAATTGCAAATTTCAGGGGGGAGCGCCGCCAACACCGCCGTGGGCATCACTTCGCTTGGCGGGACAGCCGCCTTTGTAGGCAAGGTGGCCAATGATGATATCGGGCGGTTTTTTGCCCGCGACCTGCGCCAGACGAATGTTGAATATAAAACATCGTTGCTTGAACATGGCGCGGGGTCGGGCCGCTCGATGATCCTGATTACCCCCGATGGCGAGCGCACCATGAACACCTATCTGGGAGCCTGTCACGACCTGACCGAAAAGGACATTATCGAAGAGCAGGTCGGGGGCGCCACCATTACATTCATGGAAGGCTATCTTTGGGACCCGCCCGAGGCCAAACGCGCCTTTGTCAAAGCGGCCCATTTTGCCCACAAACACGAGCGGGCGGCGGCGATTACCCTGTCGGACCCGTTCTGCGTCGACCGGTTCCGGGATGAGTTTATCGACCTGTTGCGTTCCAAAACCTGCGACTATGTGTTTGCCAATGTGGAAGAACTGAAATCACTTTATCAGACGGATAATCTGCAACAGGCGGTTATTGAAATTGCACGGGACTGTGAAATCGCCGCAATCACAATGGGTTCAGAGGGGGCAATGGCCATCAAGGATGGTGAAGTGGTCAGCGTTCCCGCTTACAAAATCGAACATGTGGCCGACGCGACGGGCGCCGGGGACCTGTTCGCCTCGGGTTTTTTACTCGGGATTGCACGCGGGCAGGATATGGAAGAGGCGCTCAAACTGGGCTGTTTGTGCGCTTCCGAGGTCATTTCCCATGTGGGGGCACGGCCGGAGAAAAACCTCAAACAGTTCGCGGCCGAGAACGGACTGAAAACCTAGAGCTTGCGCAGGGCGACGCTACCGATGGAATGGTCGCGCTTTTTGGTCAGAATGAGGTCGGCGCGGCCGCGGGTAGGCAGGATATTTTCAACCAGATTGGGCAGGTTTATACCCTTCCAGACATCATTGGCCATTTTGATGGCCTCCTGTTCACTCAGTTTTGAAAACTGATGAAAAAACGAGGTGGGGTCCTTAAAGGCGGTGTCGCGCAGACGCAAAAAACGCTCGGTGAACCATTCATTGAGGTGCGGCTCTTTGGCGTCGATATAGATGGCAAAATCCAGAAAGTCCGAGGCAAAAATCACCGGCTCGCCACTGGCGGGCAGTTCGCCGGGCTGCAGAATGTTCAAGCCCTCAACAATGAGGATATCGGGCTGGTCAATGGTGATGTGTTCATCGGGAACCACATCATAAACCAGATGAGAATAGACGGGCACGCTGATGCGGCGGCAACCGGATTTGATATCGGAGAGGAATTTTACAAACCGGGGGCGGTCGTAACTTTCGGGAAAACCCTTGCGCATCATCAGGCCGCGTTTCTCAAGTATCGCATTGGGATAGAGAAAGCCGTCTGTGGTCACCAAATCCACTTTGGGCGAAGAGGGCCAGCGCTGCATCAGGGCGTGCACGATGCGGGCAGTTGTAGACTTTCCCACCGCAACCGATCCGGAAACGCCAATAATAAAGGGCGTGCGGGCTCCGTTTTTATGGCCCAGAAAGCTGGCCGCGGCCCGGTGCAGGCCCTGAACCGCCTCCACATAAAGATTGAGCAGGCGCGTCAAGGGCAGATAGACCTGTTCGGCCTCATCCATGGAAATAGGATCGTTCAGGGCGCGCAGGCGCTTGATGTCATCACCATCCAAAGTCATGGGTTCGTCAGCGCGCAGGGCAGCCCATTCCTCAATGGTGAAATGGTCGTAGGGTGAAAAATCAATACCCTTGCGTGCCAGAGTCATGAGGGGTTTGTCCTTTACTCAGAGTGAGTTGGTTGGCGCACCTTCAGCGCGATGCCTTTTCTTCCAGGCCGGAGCGCGCGGTTCGCTGTTCCAGTTCCGCCATAACTGCATCAAGAGGAATATCGGCAGCCTTGAGCAGCACCAGAAGGTGGTAAACAAGGTCTGCGGCCTCGCCTATGGTGGCTTTTTTATCGCCTTCGACAGCGGCAATAATGGTTTCAACAGCTTCTTCGCCCAGCTTCCGGGCGCATTTGTTCAATCCCTCGGCCAGAAGCGCTGCCGTATAGGATTGTTGCGGGTCGCCACCGGCGCGTGAAATAATGGTTTCGTTGAGGTTCTCTAGTGAAAAGCCCATGAAAGGACCCTTTCAAATTCAAGCGCCCGGGGTCAGTCCAGACGCATGGGAATGCCATGCTCTGCCATATAGGATTTGGCCTGTGCAATAGTAAATGTGCCAAAATGGAAAATCGAGGCGGCCAGCACGGCGCTGGCATGGCCTTTTTTGACCCCCTCCACCAGATGCTCAAGCGTGCCAACTCCGCCCGAGGCGATAACCGGCACATGTACAGCATCAGAGATGGCGCGGGTCAACTCCAGGTCAAAGCCGATTTTTGTGCCGTCCCGGTCCATGGAGGTGACCAGCAATTCCCCGGCACCGAACTCGACCATGCGGGCAGCAAATTCCAGCGCATCCAGCCCGGTGGGCCGGCGGCCACCGTGGGTGAAAATTTCCCACTCTGACTTGTTGTCCCGGCCCGGCCCCTGCTTGAGGCGCTGTTTGGCATCGACCGAAACCACGATGCACTGGTCGCCGAACTTGTCAGCAGCACGCGCTATGAAATCGGGGTCGGCAACGGCGGCAGAATTTATGGCCACCTTGTCGGCGCCCGCGAGCAACAGTTTTCGGATATCCTCAAGGGTGCGCACACCGCCGCCCACGGTCACCGGCATGAAACAATGTTCCGCTGTGCGGCTCACCACATCAAAGATGGTATCGCGGCCCTCGTGGGAGGCGGTGATATCAAGAAATGTCAGCTCATCGGCTCCGGCGGCATCATAGGCCATGGCCGCCTCAACCGGGTCCCCGGCGTCCACCAGGTCAACAAAGTTGACGCCCTTGACGACACGGCCGTCCTTGACATCCAGGCAGGGAATGATGCGGGTTTTAAGGGTCATTGGTGGCTCTTTAGTTTGCTGGCAATGTAATCTAAATTGGCAAAATGAGAATCACGGCAGCTTACAGCGATTACATATTCTATGCGGACGAAAGTGGTGACCATTCCTTAATTTCAATCGACCGATCGTACCCAGTGTTTGCATTATCCCTTTGCGCATTTCGAAAATCCACATACTGCTCCCGTGTTGTACCCGCTTTTCAACGCTTCAAATTCAAATACTTCGGGCACGATGCCATAGTTCTGCACGAGCACGAAATCAGGAAACAGAAAGGTGAATATAGAATACTGACCGACAGCACAATTCGTACCGAATTTTTGAAGGACCTCTCCGAAACACTCTCTCGCAGTTCCTTCAAAATATTCTCTGTTGTTATCCTCAAAGAAGAACTGAGGTATGATCTTTTTCCCGAAAATCCTTACGTAATTTCACTCAAACTTTGCCTGCAACAGGCGTTCAAATTTCTTAGTCAACGCTCGCAGAATGCGCGCCAAACCCATTTTATTTTCGAAAGGCGGGGCAGAAAAGAAGATTCAGAGCTGGAACTGGAATTTCGCCGGATTGTAGCGGGCAAGAATGAGTTGCGCGTCCCGTTCTACGGATTTGAAATTCACTTTTCTGACAAAAGGACAAATTCAACAGGTATGCAAATTGCTGACCTGACGGCTAGGCCGATCGGCCTAAGTGTGTTTCGCAATGGTCAGTCAAACCGGGCTTTTGACTTGATTTCACCAAAATTATTCAACAACCGGAAATTTTCTCGACCGGAGCGAGGTATTTACATTCCACAAAAAAGCGCTGGATCCCGGAATACTCCAAGATCCAGCGCCGACCGGGAAACCCCAATCCACTTAGATTGAGTATAGGTGGGAAACTTTGATTTGTCAATATTTTACAGTTAGTTAAGAGTTTCCGCTAACTGATTCATTTGGTTGGATAATTTCTACTTACTAACCAAATGAGACTATTTTCTACCCCTTTGAGTATTGAGCAAGGCAAGCGCCTCTTCAATATCTATACGCCCGTCATAAAGGGCACGGCCGGAGATTGCGCCCTCAAGAATGCTCATTTCGGGGTTGGTCAGTTTTTCAATATCGTCCATGGAAGCCAAGCCTCCCGAGGCGATAACGGGAATGGAAACAGCTTTTGCCATTTCAAGAGTGCTGTGCCAGTTGATACCGCTCAGCACCCCGTCCCGGTCGATATCAGTATAGATGATTGCGGCAACCCCGGCTCCTTCAAAGCGTCTGGCCAGTTCAATGGCGCTGAGTTCAGAGGTTTCAGCCCAGCCCTCAACTGCCACCCTGCCCCCCTTTGCATCAATGCCCACGGCAACCTGCCCGGGAAAGTTTTTGCAGGCCTGTTTCACCAGTTCAGGGTTTTGCACAGCGATGGTGCCCAGAATGACCCGGGCCAGACCCTTGTCAAGCCAGCCTTCAATCTGAGCAAGGGTGCGAATGCCGCCCCCAAGCTGAACCGGAAAATCAACGGCACTGAGAATGGATTCAACCGCTTCTCCATTGACGCTTTTGCCCACAAAGGCGCCGTTCAGGTCAACCACATGCAAATATTGAAATCCCTGTTCTTCAAAGGTGCGGGCCTGCGCTGCCGGGTCGTCGTTGAATACGGTCACCCTGTTCATGTCACCCAGTTTCAGGCGCACGCACTGGCCATTCTTCAAGTCGATGGCAGGAAACAATATCACGGCTTCCACCTCAAGAAATTGGCAATCAGGGTGAGGCCCAGAATCTGGCTCTTTTCCGGGTGGAACTGGGTGCCGGCCATATTGTCTCTGGCTATCATTGCGGTTGTCGGGCCGCCATAATCGGTGGTCGCCAGAAGGTTCTGCTGATTGACAGTTTCAAAATGATAGGTGTGGACAAAATAGGCATGCAGGCCACCCTCACCATCGGGGATGTTCTCAAGAAGCGGGTGGCTTTGTGTAAAGTTGAGCGTGTTCCAGCCCATATGGGGGATTTTGAGCGTTTGGTCGTTGGGCATAATGGTTTTGACTTCGCCCTTTATCCATCCAAAACCCTGATGGGTACCTTTTTCATGGCCCTGTTCCGCCATCAGCTGCATGCCCACGCAAATGCCAAAAAACGGCGCCGCGTCGGAAATAACCCGCTCCTCCAGCGCTTCATCCATGCCTGAAAGGACTTCAAGTCCGGCTCTGCAGTCGGCAAAGGCTCCAACACCGGGCAGCACAATCCTGTCAGCCTGGCGCACAATTTCCGGGTCGGGGGTCACCACAATGTCGGCTTCTATTCCGCCTTCACGGGCGGCGCGCTGAAAGGCCTTTTGCGCCGATTTCAGATTGCCCGAACCATAGTCAATGATGGCAATTTTCTGGCTCATGGCGCGGGGCTGTCCGGTGGAACAGATTCGGAGGAGGGTCTCTTGGGCCTTTTGCGGGTAAAATAGGCCTGTTCAGCCAGAAGAGCGTCACTGGCAATGATATCAACTCCCTCCCCCCAGCCTTTTGCAACCAGAGCTCTTGAGTGAATATTGCTGGCTTCAAAGCCAAGCCACCAGGCGCCAAGCAGATAAAGCCCAAAGACCGGCAAAGTGAAAAACATACCCAGCGCCACCATGGCGAACAAAACCGCCAGCATCAGCGCCAGAACTTTCCACAACCCGTTAGCCGCAGCCCAAAAGGGGGGCAGCAACGCTGCAAACCAGTTAAAGCGGTCAGGCAGGCAGACAAGGTCTGCGCCACTGGCGTCATCGGGATGCTGGTGAAGCGTATAAATGCTCATCGGGATTTCCTGACGGAGTTACAGCGAACCCTTGCTTGAAGGAATTTGTTCAACCGTCTTTGGATCAATAGCCTGGGCGATGCGCAAAGCACGGGCCAGGCCCTTATAGGCGCTTTCGGCAATATGGTGGTTATTCTCACCATAAAAGTTTTCCACGTGCAGGGTAATGCCCGCGTTCATGGCAAAGGCCTGAAACCATTCCTGAAACAATTCAGTATCCATTTCACCAACCTTGTCACGGGAAAATTCCACCCGCCAGACCAGAAAGGGGCGTCCGGATATATCCAGGGCGACACGGGTCAGTGCTTCGTCCATGGGCAGGTCAACACTGGCGTAACGGGTGATGCCCTTTTTGTCGCCCAGCGCCTCTTTAACCGCCTGGCCCAGCGCGATACCGACATCTTCTGCGGTGTGGTGAAAATCTATGTGCAGATCCCCTTTGGCCTTTACACTGATATCAATCAGTGAGTGGCGGGCCAACAGATCAAGCATGTGGTCCAGAAACCCGATGCCGGTGTTGATGTCACTTTTTCCGGTGCCGTCCAGATTGATACTTACCTTTATGTCGGTTTCCCCGGTTTTGCGGGATATTTGACTTTTGCGCATGTTTTCCTCGTTTCCCGCCATAAAGCGGGGTCAGGTTTTGTGCTCCCATATCAGTTCGCAGGGAAAATCGCAAAGGGTCGAAGACCGGATTTGCAATTGGCGGTGAAAACCCTAAATAGAGGTCTGCAACAAACAAAGGCTCCGACAAATGGCTGAACAGAAACAGGCTTTTCCCGGTTGGCACGGCACAACCATCGTTTCGGTCAGGAAGGGCAGTCAGGTCGTGGTTGCCGGTGACGGGCAGGTCTCGCTGGGAAACACTGTCATTAAACACGGCGCAAAAAAAGTGCGACGGCTGGCCGGTGGCTCGGTAATTGCCGGCTTTGCCGGAGCAACCGCCGATGCCTTCACCCTGTTTGAGCGGCTTGAAGCCAAGCTGGAGCAATATCCAAACCAGTTGATGCGCTCTTGTGTGGAACTGGCCAAGGACTGGCGCACCGACCGCTATCTGCGCCGGCTCGAAGCTATGATGATAGTGGTTGATGCCAGCGATTCGCTGGTTCTGACCGGAACCGGGGATGTGCTTTCCCCCGACGAGGGGGTGACCGCCATCGGCTCGGGGGGAAATTATGCGCTCTCGGCCGCGCTGGCATTGCTGGACAGTGAGGCCAGTGCCAAGGACATCGCCAGAAAAGCCATGGAGATTGCCGCCAAGATCTGCGTCTACACCAATGATAAGGTGACGCTTGAAAGTCTTGAGGCGAAAGAGTAGGCAGCCGCCATTTGCCGGTTTGATGCCAAACCAGATGTAAAACCCATGTCAGCGGGACACTAAATGAGCAACAAAAACTTCTCACCGCGCGAAATTGTTTCCGAGCTTGATCGCTTTATCGTCGGCCAGAAAGATGCCAAGCGGGCCGTAGCCATTGCCATGCGTAACCGCTGGCGGCGCCAGCAGCTTGACGATGATTTGCGGCGCGAGGTTTCGCCCAAGAACATCCTGATGATCGGGCCGACCGGGGTGGGAAAAACTGAAATCTCACGACGCCTTGCGCGGCTGGCCGAAGCACCGTTTATCAAGATCGAGGCGACCAAGTTTACAGAGGTCGGCTATGTGGGCCGCGATGTGGAGCAGATCGTGCGTGATCTGGTGGAATCGGGCATCTCAATCCTGAAAGAAAAAAAACGCAAAGAAGTACAGGCCAAAGCTCATCTGAAAGCCGAGGAACGGGTACTGGATGCCCTGGTGGGCACTTCGGCTCAGCCCTCGACCCGCGAAAGTTTCCGCCGGAAACTGCGTGCCAACGAGCTTGATGACAAGGAAATCGAAGTCGAGATTTCCGCTGGTTCCTCCGGGCCGGGCACCTTTGAAATTCCCGGCATGCCGGGGGGTGGAGCGATGATCAATCTCTCCGACATGCTGGGCAAGGCGTTTCAACAACCGGGCGTCAAGCGCACGGTAAAAGTCAAGGACAGTTACGAACTGCTGATTGCTGAAGAAGCCGACAAGCTGCTCGATGAGGAGCAAATCAAAAGCGAAGCCATCGATCTGGTAGAAAATCACGGCATCGTCTTTCTGGACGAGATCGACAAGATCTGCATGCGCGAGGGTCGCGGGGGCGGCGATGTCAGCCGCGAAGGGGTGCAGCGCGACCTGCTACCCCTGATCGAGGGCACAACCGTTGCCACCAAACACGGGCCGGTCAACACTGACCATATCCTGTTCATTGCTTCGGGAGCGTTTCACGTCAGCAAGCCCTCCGACCTGCTGCCCGAATTGCAGGGGCGTCTGCCTATCCGTGTTGAATTGCGCGCTCTGACCCGCGATGATTTTGTGCAAATTCTCAAGGATACCGATGCCTCCCTCATCAAGCAATATGTGGCACTGATGGGCACCGAGGGCGTGACGCTGGAGTTTACAGAAAACGCCATCGAAGCCATTGCTGACGCAGCATTTCAGGTCAATTCAAGCGTTGAAAATATCGGAGCGCGGCGATTGCAGACGGTTATGGAAAAACTCGTCGAAGATATCTCTTTCAACGCGCCGGACAGAAGCGGGGAGACCCTGAAAATCGATGCGGAATTTGTGCGCAAAAATGTGGGCGACCTGGCGGGCAATGCTGATTTGAGCAAGTTCGTGCTGTAAGTCATAAACCGGTTAACGCCCACTGCGCCGGATGATTTCCGTTTTCAGGTAAGTCAGATCTTCTACAGAGAGGGTATGGATTTCAGCAGCAAGCCGGTTACTCAATTCTGTGGCTTCGGGGGCCATGCCGGCAGTGTTGATGGTAATATTGGGATCCGACACTTCAGCCAGGCGCTGCAATTCTTCGGCCTCGTCCCAGATGATGTTAAAGTAGGCAATCATCCGGTGCAGCAAAAACCAGGTGGGTTTGCCGCGTTTTCCGTGCTCAAGGGCCGACAGGTAAGCGCTTGAGACATTAAGCGCTTCTGCCATTTCCTTCAGACTCAACCCACGTTCAGCCCGCAACATGCGCAGTTTTGCCCCGAGCGGGGTCATGACTTTGGAACTCTGAGGCGCACATAAAATGCTCCCTCGCCCCCATGATGGCGGGCTGAAACCTCCCATCCTGCAATAAACGGTTTCAGATCAGCTTCGTTGAGCCAGCGGGGCAGCAAGTGACGCAAAACACCTTGCTCGGAAATCGCACCGTAGCCAGTTTTTTTCAGGCCCTTGCCCGTAATGACAAGCACCGTCCGATTGCCACGGGCGGCACGAGCCAGAATAAAGCGGCTCAGAGCGGCACGGGCCTCGTGCTGGCGCATGCCGTGCAGGTCAATATCGGCGTCAATGGGAACCTGCCCGCGCCGCACTCGACGGTGCATGCGCGGCTCGATGGTGGGCTTGAGAAACTCATTTTCAATGGCATTGCCAGAACCGGCGCGAACTGTTCCGGTTTGCTTGCCGGGAGACCATGGCGGGCTGTAAAAACGGGGGTCCGATCGGGAAGTTTTGGATTTTGCCAAACCGACAGGATGATGGCTCTTACCCGTCGCGGACCGTCCCGGCGTTTTATCGCGGGAACTGGACGGACCGGGAGACGGGAAAACTATCCTCTTGTCCGGCAAGGGGTTTATGGTGCGTGCAACTTCATTCCACAAATGCCAGTCACGAGGCTTTTTGGGCCCATTTGTTCTGCGTCTGACCATGGCGCAACCATTCAGGAAAGTTGATTGGTGGCGACCAGCTTCCAGTTGGGGTCGCGGTTTTTTGTGTTGCGGGCAAAAGTCCACTCATCAGAAATGTTGACAACCTGCTCTTCATTGCCCTCTACCAGCTTGCCATCCTTGTCCTTGGTTGCTGACACGATTTCAGCGTCAAAGCGCACGGTAACGCTGGCAATGTTCTTTTCGAGTTCGGCTTCAACAATTTCTATGTTTGGCAGACCGACAAAAGTGAAATCCACCGAATGTCCAGCCTTTTCCCGGGCGGAAATGGCTGATTCAAAACCTTCGTAGACGTCTTTTTCCAGCAGATCCTTAAGAGTTGCCTTGTCCCCTTGCGCAAAGGCGGTCACAATCATTTCATAGGCTTGGCTTGCTCCATCAAGAAATGACTTGGGGCTGAAGTTTGCGTCAACCTGGGCAATATCAAGCAGGCCTTTACGCAGGTTTTCGTCAGTACCAATATAGCGGTCGAGCTCGGCTTCAAACTTGCGGGCGGCGCGGGCGGCACTTTCGTCAGCCTGCGCGGGCTCATTTAAGGGATGCAAGGGAACAACCACATCTTCATTCTTGGTGCCATCGAGCTGAGGGCGAATGCGGCTTGCGGGCGGACGTTCATTGCCAGTGCGGGTGCCAAGCACCGAACGCAGGCGCAAAAGCACAAAGATGGCGATGCCAATGATAACAAGTGTGGGGATATCCAGAAATTCGGCCATTAAGGTCTCGATGAAAATTGAGTGAACAGGAAACAAGTTACCGCTATAGGTCGCAACGGCCACATGCAATACCCATATATAGGCAAATGTTGAGATGAAAACCAGTTCAGGGCACATCATTTTCGCGTGCCGCCAAAATTACCCCGGTTTTCGTATGAAGAGGATGTCAAAAGCACATGGGCCGTTTATTGTTCGCAATATTCCTTATCGTTCCGATGATAGAAATCGGGATTTTCATTCTGGTGGGACAGGCTATTGGCCTGTGGCTGACACTTGGGGGTGTGGTTCTGACCGCGCTGATCGGCTCGTTCATCATTCGGTTGCAGGGAATTTCGCTCATCAGTGAAATCCGGCAAATGACAGCGGCAGGCACATTGCCGGCGCGCCAGATTGCCGACGGCGTAATGCTGGCCATTGCCGGCGCACTTTTGCTGACACCGGGATATTTTACGGACCTGCTTGGTTTTTTACTTCTGGTGCCCGCGGTGCGTACACTCATTTATACTGCTCTTAAAAGCCGCATCAGTGTTGTTGCCGGTTTTTCATCGACGAAAAGCCCGGGGCCGGGATTTGGGGAAAGAGGTGCGCCTTATTCCAAGCACATGGAGGACGCCGAAACCGTTGATCTTGATGAGGATCACTGGCGCGACAAATAACGTGCTCAGGGAAACAGACCGCAAGTGTATGATATGTAGCAATCAGGCTTTTGCGTAACGCTTGTTCGGGTTGCTCAAAGATGTTAGCCAGCTTCAGATTTTTGCCAAACATGCAGAACAGGAATTCAGTTTATCATGGCCGAAGACAAACCCAGCGCAGCTGACCCCAAGCCCGAAGCAGCACAAGACCCCGCAAAAGTGCCCTCACTCAATATTGTTTCCCAATATATTCGAGACCTGAGCTTTGAAAACCCGGAGGCTCCAGCCTCTGTTATGGGCGGCGCATCAGCACCGGGCTTCAACGTTAACATCAATGTTGCAGTCAAAAAACAAACTGATGATGTTTATGCCGTGGAGCTGACGTTGAATGCCCGGGCTGAACGCGACGACAAGTTGCTGTTTAATGTTGAGTTGATTTATGGTGGCCTGTTCAAGATCATGAATGTTCCTGAAAACCAAATGGCCCCGGCATTGATGATTGAGTGCCCGCGGTTGATATTTCCTTTTGCGCGCCAGGTATTGGCCAACGTCACCCAGTCCGGAGGCTTTCCGCCATTGCTGATGGAGCCGGTGGATTTTGCAGTGATATATCGTCAGAATCTGGCCCGCATGGCAGAAGCTGCAAAACAGGGTGGCACAGGCGCGCCCAAGGTTGAAAACGGCAAGGCGGAAGAGGACAAAACCGTCAACTAGCAACTGTATCTTTCACAATGCCTGGCACACCCACGATCTGCGCGTTTGCACAGGGCGTTCACGATGGTGACGACCTTGTGGGGTTTTCCAGCCGCGCGGAGGCGATCCGCGAAGCGTTTGAGAACAGGATTATGGTGACTGGCAACGAGTGCGGCCTGAAACATCACATGCCGCAACAGGCTCAGGATCCCAGGTCATCTATTTATACTTTTGCCAGATGGGGCTTTCGCCAAGACCTTTCAGAAGGCGGGCGTGGGCCTTGATTTGCTCCGCACTTAGAGTGCGGGCAATGGAATGGGGCCGGGGGCCATATTCAGCCTTCACCAGCTCGCGCTCAGCCCGGGGCTTGCTGCTTGAAAGCGACAGGCCGGCCTGGCGCCCGCCGATGAGTTCGAGATAGACTTCGGCGAGAATTTCGCTGTCTAGCAAGGCGCCGTGCAGAGTGCGCCTTGAATTGTCGATGCCGTAGAGTTTGCACAAAGCATCAAGGGAAACCCTTGCCCCGGGGTGGGTGTTGCGGGCCAATTGCACAGTGTCGATGACAATGTTCTTCAGAGACATCCTGTCAACACGCCTGAGTTCGGCATTGAGGAACCCCATGTCAAAGGGAGCATTGTGAATAACAAGGGTTGAGTCAGCGATAAAATGGCTGAACTCTTCAACGACTTCCCCGAACACGGGCTTCTGAGACAAAAACTCCTCGGAAAGCCCGTGCACACGGAAGGCCTCCTCAGGCATATCGCGCTCAGGATTGATATAGGCATGGTAATTCTTACCGGTGGGCAAATGGTTTATCAGCTCAATGCAGCCGATTTCAACGATGCGATCGCCGGTTTCAGGGGAAAGGCCGGTTGTTTCTGTATCAAGAACTATTTCCCGCTGCATGGTTTCAGATTCTCCCAGGGACCGCGTTGTTAATTTGGCTTCTTTGAGCGGGCAAGACACAGATCAGCAATCCTTGCGACCTGTTCTTGTGTTTCTTCAAGAGTGCCATTGGTGTTGATGAGAAAATCCGCACGCTGTTTTTTTTCGCTTTGGCTCATCTGGTGCGCAAGAATGAAGTTGAACTTTTCCACATTCATGTCCGGGCGTGCCAAAGCACGCTGTTTCTGGACTTCAGGAGAACACCATGTCAGCGCAACACCATCAAACTCATAGGTGTGATTGCTTTCAAAAAGCAGAGGAATATCGACTATGATCAGTCGAGCTCCCTTTTTTGTTGCACGTTCCATGAAATCAAGAATTATGGTGTGCACAAGGGGGTGAACAATGTCATTGAGCTCCTGCATGCGGAGAGGAGAGGAGATCAGCAATGCAGAAAGCGCACGGCGGTCAATCCGATTGTTCCTTACCGCCTGAGGAAAAGCTGCAGCAATGGGAGCAGAAGCGGGGCTTTCATAGAGTTCATGCACAGCAGCGTCAGCTGAAAATGTTTCATGGCCAAGGGCGGCAAACTGAGCCAGGACGGTGGATTTTCCTGTTGCTATCGAGCCGGTCAAACCCAGTTTATACATATCCGTTCATGCCCTATTTGCCAAACCGGGGAACATAACAGTGCGCTCAAGCATGGAGCGCAACTCAGGCGTTACTTCTGGTCGGATATCAAACCATTTTTCAAAACCAGGAATTGCCTGATGGAGCAGCATGCCCAGTCCATCAACCGTACGCAGCCCATATTTGGAAGCCATGGAAAGCAACGGAGTTTCAAGCGGGGTGTACACAATGTCGTTGACAAGTGCTGATTTTGGCATTTCATCAAGATCAAGGTTTTCAAAGCGTGTACCGCCCATGCCCACCGCGCTGCAATTAACCAGCAGTCCTGCCAAACCGGCGAAGTTATTAAATTCGTCAAGGCTGGCGCCGGTAACATGTTCGCCAAAGAAGGCAGCGAGTTTTTTTGCTTTTTCAGCGGTTCGATTAAGGACAAAAACGTGCTCAAGCTTACGTTCAAGCAGTGCGTATATGACTGAACGCGCCGCTCCTCCGGCTCCAAGTACAATAGCGGTTTGCAAAGAACGTTCCCAGCCTGGAACCTGCTGGTCGAGGTTGTCGGAAAAACCGAAATGGTCAGAGTTTGAGCCCTGCAACCGCCCGTTCTCAACATGCAGCGTGTTGACCGCTCCAATGGCTCTGGCTGAAGTGCTTAGATAATCGCAATGCTCCATAATGGCTTGCTTGTAGGGGATTGTTACATTACCCCCCACAAATTCTCCCCCTTTCACTCTGTCCACGAAGTGTCCAAGATGTTCAGGAGAAACATCAAAGGCCTCATATTCAGCCTCAAGCCCATGCTTTTTTATCCAAAAATTGTGGATATGGGGAGAGCGTGAATGGGCTATGGGATGGCCGATGACAAAGGCCTTCTGGTGTTGCTTGGGTATGTGCATGGCACCAATCTTGGTCAATATTTCACTGCGGCACAAGCCTTGAATTGCTGGTCAGCAACAGGAAGGCGGGGCTGAATTATGACTTACAACACTGTTATCTACAGGGCAGTTTTTTTATGAGAGCAGTGGGGATGAAACTTAAATTGGGGGGAAATTATGCCCGGTATACGGAAAATTATGCACAGTTTGGGTTTTGCTGGCTTGTGAATTTGTCAGCGGGAAATATGGGGAACAGATTGAGTGGAAGGATCAAATTGGCAAGATTTTTCCTCCGGTTTTCCAAGGAAAGGCTTGCTGAAACCACTTGTTAACCTTTTGTTAATCTCTTCTAAATTGGCATTAGCATTTTTTCGGGATTTGTTTTTCAACAGCTGAACCTGCCTGTGTTTTTTCCTGGGTATTTTGGAGCAGGATTTTGCGCGTGTTGTTAATTCCCGTTTTTTGGTCCCCATAATAATAAAGGTAGAGAAGAAAGAGTCTCCTTTTGCCACTTTCCTACTTGTTGGAATCGGCAAAATGGTAACGATGGCGCTTATGAAAAAACCATTGCTCGCAGCTGTGCTTGGACAGCAACAGAAACGACCTCCAGTCTGGATTATGCGTCAGGCTGGTCGATATCTCCCCGAATATCGCGAATTGCGAAAGAGAGCAGGAAGCTTTCTTGATTTGTGCTACAATCCAAAGCTTGCCGCTGAAGTCAGTTTGCAACCGTTGAAACGGTTTGATCTGGATGGCGCAATATTGTTTTCGGACATATTGGTCGTTCCAGATGCCTTGGGCCAAAAAGTTGATTTTATACAGGGGGACGGACCGGTTCTCAATCCATTGGATACAGGTTCGATTTCAGCTTTGTGTAGTGATAATATATTGACACACTTGGAGCCGGTTTTTGAAACGATTGAGCGCATAAAAGCTGAACTCGAAGCAGAAAAAACCCTGATTGGTTTTTGTGGGTCACCCTGGACAGTGGCAACTTATATGATTGGCGGACGGGGCTCACCGGATCAGGCGAAAGCGCGTTTATTTGCACTTGAAAAACCAGCGGCTTTTGAAAGTTTGATTAATATTCTGATCGAAGCGAGTATTAAATATCTGATAGCTCAGATAAAAGCAGGAGCGGATGTCGTTCAGCTTTTTGAAAGTTGGGCCTTGAATCTGGACGAAAAATGTTTTCAGTCCTATGTAATTGGTCCTAATACCAAAATTATTGAAGGTGTGCGGTCAGAAATTCCTGATGCGGCAATTATCGGATTTCCTCGCGGAGCCGCTGGAATGCTGAAGAATTACGCTGAAGCAACAGGTGTGAATATGCTGGGTGTTGACTATTCAACCCCGGTATCTTTTGTCGATAGTGTTTTGCCGGTCGGATTGGGAGTCCAGGGAAATCTCGATCCGTTACGTCTGGTAATTGGCGGACAGCAGATGACTGAAAGAATAGAGGAAATTATCAGGGGGTTTTCAGGTCGACCTCATATATTCAATCTTGGGCACGGAATAGTGCCGCAAACGCCTGTGTCTCATGTCGCTGATATGGTAGCTGCTGTTAAAGAGGGCTGATAGTGTGGAATGGGTAAAAGCGCTTCATGTGATTTCTATAATTGCCTGGATGGCAGGACTGCTCTATCTGCCCCGGATTTTTGTTTATCACAGCGAGACAGAAGCAGGGTCCAGACAGTCGGAAACCTTCAAAATTATGGAGAGGCGCTTGTATCGGGCAATTATGACGCCTGCGATGGCCAGCAGCTGGATTTTTGGCATTTGGCTTGCTGTGGGGAGCGGTTATTTCGTGTCCTTGCAATTCTGGTTTTTAAGCAAGATGGTTTTTGTGATTTTTTTATCAATTGTGCATGTTTTCCTGGGAAAACAAATGAGGAGTTTTGCCAATGATAAAAATCTGAAAAATGCTCGTTTTTTTCGTATTTTGAATGAGGTTCCCACTGTGCTGATGATTGGCATAGTCATTGCTGTTATCGTGCGGCCGTTCGGCTCGGGCTGATAGTTGCATAGCCAGCAAAACCTGTTGCAAAAGCGGAATATTCAGTTTATGTGATTTCAGCCTTCCCCATACGATTTTTGTCGTTATCGGCAGTTAAACTGCCCCTCCCTCCTTTCATATATCTGATCCCGTTGAGGTTGCGTTTTTTATGCAAAGTCTAAAGTTAAGAGACCTTAAATCCAAAACTCCGGCTGAATTGCTGGCTTTTGCCGAAAAGAATGAAGTTGAAAATGCTTCAACACTTCGCAAACAGGAAATAATGTTTGCGATTTTGAAAAGACTTGCAGAGCAGGATACTGAGATTGTTGGTGAGGGGGTAGTGGAGGTACTTTCTGACGGGTTTGGTTTTTTGCGATCACCTGATGCCAACTACCTGCCAGGGCCGGACGATATTTATGTTAGCCCATCTCAGATCAGACGTTTTTCCTTGCGAACGGGTGATACCGTTGAGGGTCAAATTCGCTCCCCCAAGGATGGGGAGCGCTATTTTGCTCTGCTCAAGGTCAATCAGATAAATTTTGAGGATCCCGAAAAGGCGCGGCACACAGTCAATTTCGATAATCTTACTCCACTTTATCCCGATGAACGGCTGGTGATGGAAGTTCTTGATTCCACCATAAAGGACAAGAGCGCCAGGGTGATTGATCTGGTTGCGCCGCTGGGCAAGGGACAACGGGCGTTGATTGTTGCGCCACCTCGAACGGGTAAAACTGTATTACTGCAGAATATAGCGCAATCGGTGGCTTCAAATCATCCTGAATGTTACCTCATTGTACTGCTTATTGATGAACGGCCCGAAGAAGTTACTGACATGCAGAGATCGGTAAGGGGGGAGGTTATAGCTTCGACCTTTGATGAGCCTGCCACACGACATGTGCAGGTTACTGAAATGGTTCTGGAGAAGGCGAAGAGGCTGGTGGAGCACGGACGGGATGTGGTGATCCTGCTGGACTCAATAACGCGACTGGGAAGGGCATACAATACGGTTGTACCCTCTTCGGGCAAGGTGCTTACCGGTGGCGTTGATGCCAATGCCCTGCAGCGTCCCAAGCGGTTTTTTGGGGCTGCAAGAAACATAGAAGAGGGTGGCTCGCTGACTATTATTGCCACAGCCCTCATCGATACGGGCAGCAGGATGGACGAAGTCATTTTTGAAGAATTCAAGGGAACCGGTAATTCGGAATTGGTGCTTGATCGCAAGGTTTCCGACAAACGTGTGTTCCCTGCAATGGATATTACCAAATCCGGAACCAGAAAAGAAGAGCTACTGATAGATTCGGAAACTCTCAAGAAAATGTATGTATTGCGTCGTATACTAAACCCGATGGGAACAGTTGATGCAATGGAGTTCCTGCTAGATAAACTAAAACAAACTAAAACTAATGCCGACTTCTTTGATTCAATGAATACCTAGCACGGGAATTGTATTTTGCCTGAGCAGGATACAATTGTTGCCCTTGCCAGCGGAGCACCGCCGTCCGCAATTGCAATTGTGCGGATATCTGGTACAAGTTGTAGAGACGTTGTTTCTTCCTGTTTAAATAGGCCTCTTCAGTCGAACTGCCTTTCATTACGCAGAATTATTTCTCCCTATACAGATGAGCTGATGGATGAGGCAATGACTGTCTTCATGCCGGGCCCTAACAGCTTTACCGGCGAGGATTGTGCAGAATTTCATCTCCACGGTTCCCCTGCAATTGTGCGCGAAGTAATTGCGATGTTGACCAGGCATCCGGGGGTGCGTCTTGCGTTACCAGGTGAATTCAGCAGGCGTGCTTTCGAAGCAGGAAAACTTGACCTTACGCAAGTAGAAGGGCTTTCCGATCTTATATTATCAGAGACAGAAACACAGAGAAAACAGGCTCTTAACCGGCTAAAAGGCGGACTGAGCAACCAGGTATCCAAATGGCGGGACAAAATAGTCAGCCTATTGGCTGAAATTGAAGCGCATCTTGACTTCTCCGATGAGGGCGATGTTGGCGGAAATGACTGGCTTGAGTTCTCAGAAAAGCTCAGGGATATTCAAAAAGACATTGAGCATGTCTTATCAGGTTATGACAGGGGGCAAATTATCAGGGAGGGATTCCGCATTGGCCTTGCTGGTCCACCTAATGCAGGAAAATCCAGTATTCTCAATTATTTGGCTGGCTCTGATATTGCTATCGTAACCCCTGAAGCAGGCACAACCCGCGATATCAAGGAGGTTTCAATTGAAATTGGGGGCCAACTTGTTGTCTTTTTTGACAGTGCCGGGTTGAGAGCTACTGAAAACCCTGTGGAAGCGGAGGGTATCCGGCGAGCCCTAGCAATGCTGAGGCGTATGGATCTGATATTGTGGGTAACTTCCGTTGACACAGAAACCGACACGACAATCCCAGGGACCGATGCAGAAATCTTACATCTCTGCAACAAGTCTGATTTGGGCGTGGTAGAGAATTGCACACTTGCTGTTTCCTGCAAAAGTGAGGACGGATTCCCTCAACTCCTAAAGGAACTTGAGACAAGGGTCAGCCTGACCAGCACATCCAGTGAGGGTGTACTCATAAGCCACTTGAGGGACAAAGAAAGCCTGGAACAAGCGACCTCCCTATTGAAACAGGCCCGGATACTTTTAGATTCGGGGGATCCAGAGCCCCAACTGGAACTGGTCGCAGAAAGCATATTGCGCGCAACACATCAAATGCAGAGACTATTGGGGCTGGTTGACTGCGAGGACGTTCTGGACCAGCTGTTTTCCGGATTTTGTATCGGAAAATGATTCACGTGAAACATTGCACAATGCCATGGCACAATGCAAAAATGATTCACGTGAAACAATCAGCCTGAAAACCCGCCTGGATAAATGATGACGAATGATTTTGGGGTTATTGTAGTGGGTGGAGGTCACGCGGGTTGCGAGGCCGCAGCCGCTTCTGCGCGTCTTGGCGTCTCTACGGCGCTTATCACGCATTCGTTTTCCAAGATTGGGGAGATGAGCTGCAACCCTGCAATTGGCGGCCTTGGTAAAGGACATCTGGTGCGGGAGATTGATGCCCTGGACGGATTGATGGGCAAGGTTGCAGATCAGGCGGGCATACAGTTTCGTGTATTGAACAGACGCAAGGGCCCTGCTGTAAGGGGCCCCCGTGCCCAGATTGATCGTCAGCTTTACAGAAAGGCCATGCAGGGGGCGATCAAGGCTCAGCACAACCTTTGTGTTATGGAAGGCGAGGTGGATGACCTGATACTCAAGAATGGGCAGGTTTCCGGTGTCCTACTGGTTGATGGCGAGAAAGTTTTTTCCAAGGCTGTCGTGTTGGCAACGGGCACGTTTTTGCGGGGACTGATCCATCTGGGTGACAAGACAATAGAGGCAGGAAGGATGGGTGACAGGCCTGTACTTGGCCTTTCTCTTCGACTGGAAGGGTTGGGTCTTGAACTGGGTCGGCTAAAAACGGGAACGCCTCCCCGACTTTGTGCCGAAAGCATTGATTTTTCGACCCTTGAGAAGCAAATAGGGGATGATCCCCCTGAGCCCTTTTCCATGCTTACAGAGGCGATCAAAGGCGAACAGACGGTTTGCCATATTACCAAGACAACCCCTGAAACCCACCGGATTATTGAGAGAAACCTTGGTAAATCGGCCATGTATTCAGGGAAAATACAAAGCAGTGGTCCAAGATATTGTCCCTCCATTGAAGATAAAATCGTGCGCTTTTCAGAGAAAGGGAGCCATCAGGTTTTTCTGGAACCTGAGGGATTGCGCTCGGATAGTGTTTATCCAAATGGGATTTCAACTTCCTTGCCGGAGGATATTCAGCTTGAATTCTTGAGGACCATGCCAGGACTTGGGCAAGTGAAAATCAGGCAGCCGGGATATGCCATTGAATATGATTATGTGGACCCGCGGGAATTAAAGCTGTCGCTTGAATTATCGGCAATTCCCGGCCTTTATCTTGCGGGTCAGATAAATGGGACTACAGGGTATGAGGAGGCTGCTGCCCAGGGGTTGGTTGCTGGCACTAATGCGGGCCGTGCGGCCCTGGGATTTGACGCGATTATTCTCTCGCGCACCACCAGTTATACGGGTGTAATGATTGATGATCTTGTGGCGCGGGGAATATCTGAACCCTATCGCATGTTCACTTCAAGGGCGGAATTTCGGTTAAGTCTGCGCGCAGACAATGCCGATCAGCGTTTGACCGAAAAAGGCATTGAATGGGGACTTGTAGGTGATTTTCGGGCGCAAGCCTTTGAAAATAAAAGGGAAAAAATGGTTAGTAGTGAGCTTCTTCTTAAGAAACTAACCACGACGCCCAATCAGGCACAGGTTGCGGGAATAGCTATAAACCTGGATGGAAAAAAGCGGAGTGCCTATGAGCTTCTGTCTTATCCTGATGTTTATCCGACAGATTTATTGCAAATGTGGCCGGAATTGGGAAGTATTGACCGTGAAATTCTGGAACAACTCGCCGTCGATGCCAGATATGCGCCCTATCTCGAGAGGCAAAGGCTGGATATTGAAGCAGTAAAGCGAGACGAAGGAAAGACCATTCCTGACGGGTTCAATTATGATGATCTGCCAGGACTTTCTGCGGAGATGCTTGAAAAGTTCAAAAACTTTCGGCCGCAGACCATCGCGCAGGCTCAACGTATTGAGGGAATGACACCGGCTGCAGTTTTGCTGGTACTATCCCGTCTTCGAAGCGATCGGAGCAAGAGACGTGCCAGGGGGACCTGAATCTACCCCTGGGGTTCGTGTGCTTGCCGGGCTGGAACCCTTTTTGGTGCGGGGCTTGGAGCCGGTCTCCCGGGATCTGGAGACCTATGCCGAGCTTCTGACCCGATGGCAAATTGTGCAAAATCTTGTTTCACGTGAAACACTTGCCCAGATATGGGGGCGGCATATGCGTGACAGTTTGCAATTGCTTGGGCATATAGCGCCCGGGGAGCGTTTTTTTCTGGACCTGGGTAGTGGCGGGGGGTTTCCTGCTGTTCCGCTTGCTATAGCGCTGAAGGGGGGTGGGGCACAGTTTCATCTGATTGAATCCAACAAGCGGAAAGCTTCGTTTTTGCGAACTGTTGTCCGCGAACTGGGGTTGTCGGTGAAGGTGCATGGCAGGAGGGTGGAGGAGGTTGCGCAGGAGGATGTTGGAGAGGTTCATCTGGTTACCTGCCGGGCAACAGCGTCCTTGGGGGTGGTGTTTGGTCTGGGGGCCCCTTTTTGGAGTGAAAAGACAAGAGGCCTGTTCCACAAGGGGCGGGAATATGGGGGAGAACTTGTCAAAGCACGTGCAGATTGGTGCTTTGATGTGGTAGAGTTACCAAGCGAGACGGATAAGGATAGCAGGATTCTGGCAATTCGTATGCTGCGGGTCAGGTCCTGAGGTGTGTTTTTAGTAGGTGTAGCGGCGAGTAGTGGAGGCGGTTTTGAGGCCACGAGTTCTCACTTTGGCAAATCAGAAGGGTGGGGTTGGTAAGACAACAACCACGATAAATCTGGCAACAGCCCTTGCTGCAATCGGCGAGCGCGTTCTTATTATTGATGTTGACCCCCAGGGAAATGCCTCGACAGGCCTGGGTCTGTCGCATCAGGATCGTATCGTTTCAGCCTATGATGTGCTGGTGGGGGAGGCCAGTGTCGCAAAGGCGGTTACTCCCAGCAGTGTGCCTAATGTGGCTCTGGTGCCTTCGACCATGGATTTGCTGGGGGTTGAGCTGAGTATATCTGGCGAGGCTGACCGGGCGTTTCGCCTGCGGGAGGCGTTGCGGGATCTTGAGGAGGCTCGTGTTGACGGGCAGCCGATCAGCTATGTGCTCATAGACTGCCCGCCATCGCTGAATTTGCTTACCATCAACGCATTGACAGCTGCGGATGCGGTTCTTGTGCCCATGCAGTGCGAGTTTTTTGCCCTTGAGGGGCTTAGTCAGCTATTGCAAACCATTGAGCAAATCCGCAGCACGCTAAATCCAAGCCTCAGTGTCCAGGGTATCGTGATGACGATGTTTGACAAGCGTAACAACCTGTCAGAGCAGGTGCTTCATGATGTGCGCACCGAGATGGGTGATCTGGTGTATAATACAGTCATTCCACGCAATGTAAGGTTGTCTGAGGCGCCTTCATATGGAAAACCAGCGCTGCTTTATGATTTGCAGTGTGCCGGCAGTCAGGCCTATCTGCGACTGGCGACCGAAGTTATACGGCGCGAGCGCCATTTGAGTGCGGCCTAGTGCAAAAAGGAACGGAAATGAACGAGAAACCAACACGCCTCGGACGCGGTTTGGCCGCTCTGATTGGAGATGTGGCACCAATAGATGCGCCGCGTGTGGTTGAGGCAAATGGTCTGAAGCGGCTGCCGGTGGAGTTTATCATTGCCAACCGCAACAACCCGCGCCGGGATTTTGATCCTGATCAGCTTGAGGAGCTTGCCAATTCCATCCGTGAGAAGGGTGTGATGCAGCCATTGCTGGTGCGCCCTGGTGGCGACGACCCTGATGTCTATGAGATTATTGCCGGGGAACGGCGCTGGCGCGCGGCACAGGCCGCCGGGCTTCATGAGGTCCCGGTTATTATACGCGATGTGGACGACAAGGAAGCGCTGGAACTGGCGATTATTGAAAATGTTCAGCGCGCTGATCTTAATTCCGTTGATGAGGCGATGGGGTATGGTGAGCTGATGGACCAGTTCGATTATACGCAAAGTGATCTGGCCCAGGTTATCGGCAAAAGTCGCTCCCATGTGGCTAATACGTTACGCCTGTTGCGTTTACCGGATGATGTGCTGGCTATGCTGTCCAAGGGGCAGCTGACAGCGGGGCATGCGCGTACACTGATTACAGCCAAGAACCCTTCGGCTCTGGCTGAGCGTATTGTGAAGGGCGGGCTTTCCGTGCGTCAGGCCGAAGCCCTGAGCCAAAAGCGGCTTGATGGCTCAGATGGTGCAAACAAGACAAGGCCTGTGGCCACAAAGAGCGCGGATACCCTGTCCCTGGAAAAGGAGCTTTCGGATTCGCTTGGGTTGAATGTCAGCCTTCAGACGAAGGGTGAATCTGGAAAGGTGGAAATCCGCTATAAATCCCTTGAGCAACTTGATGAAATCTGCCGCCGTCTGCGCTGACTTTCCTGATGGTTGCCGTATGGCAAAACGTAAAACCGGGCCCACCAACGGAATTAAGGTCCAGGGAGCGTGCTTTTTCTGGCAAGGCTTTTTGTTCAGCCTACCCCATTTACTGATAACCGGGTTCCCCCTTATCGGTGGTGCGTCCTAACGTCTGGATGCTGCCATACAAAGGGCAAGCAAGGTGCGGCGCGCGATGGTCTCGTCGAGGGCGGGCTGTTGACGGGACTGGTGGATTGCAGTGTTGATGCGCTCTGCCGCTCTGGCAAGGTTCTTGTCGTTCCACAGGCGCAATTGTTGCTCAATTGAAGTTTTTCGGGAAAAATGGGGGCGTGGGTGACTGCGATTTAATACATCGTTGACCAAGAGGCCCTGGTCAATCTGTGCTCTGGCCAAGCGCAAGAACAAAAAATGATTGAGCGATGCGATAAGTATGCGCTGGGGATCAAGGGATGCGCCAAAGGCACGGCCAAGAGCTGTTTCCAGGTTTGCGGCATGACCGGTGCCGGTGGCATCAACAATCCGATCGGTTGTGATTGTTGTATTATCTCCGCAGAGCTCTACAACATCATTTATGGTTAATATTTTGCTTTGGCTGGCGTAAATGGAGAGCTTTTCAAGCTCGCGCCTTGTTACTTCTCGATCATTGCCCAGGCTATCGCGGAGCAGACTTAACGCCTCCCTCTCAACATTAATGCCGGCATCCCTGAAGGTTTGTTCAATGAGACCGGAGAGGGTGCCGGCATTGTCCGCATAGCAGGGAAGTGTACGGGCATCGGGGGATTTTTCTGCGAGCGCCCGCAGCTTGTCACGGGGCAAAAGGTTGCCTGCTTCTATGATGATTTTGGCTTCAGGCATGTCCTTGAGCAGGCCTTCAACAGCGGGCGCAAGTGCTTTGCTCGCATTACGCAGGCGAATGACAGGGGCGTCGCCAAAAAGCGAGGTGGTGCGTGCTTCGACAGCAAGGCGCCCTGGGTCCGCATCAATATCGGCCATGTCAAGGGTGCTGAGTTGGAGGGAGTTAGAAGAATTGTCCGCGCCGGCTCCAGCGTTCTCCAGAAAATATGTGATCAGCCTTTGAGCGTTCTCACGCACCAGGCCAGCATCGGGGCCATAAACAAGAAAAATACCATTCTTGAGGGTGGGCCGAATGACAAAGTGCTCTACCTCATGTGCCTTCAGAGCCGTCATTTCATATCAGACAAAGACTGCCCGGTTTGTGCTGGTGTCAGTGTTTCACGATTCATGAGTACCCCCAGCAGTGTGAGACGGATGGTTTCGGCCAACTGGAAGGCTGCGCGTTCGGCGGCTTCGTTGGCGGCTTGCTGATTGGCCAGAGACTGGTTCGATTTTGTGTAGGAGGCTGAAGCTGTTCTGGTGCCGGTAAATACCGGTTCGTCAGTCATGGGATCAGTCACAACTATTATACCTTCAACGCTGACAGTGTTCGGTCCCGGGCGCACAGAGGAAGAAGAAACCCTGACGGAAACCACAAGGGCCGCCGGGTCCAAAGAGCGTCCGAACCGGGCGACCAGTTCGTTGATAACGATCTGTTCAAGACGCGATCCAGGGCTTTTGAAAGAAAGGTTATAGGCAATGTCGGTTGCTGCGCGATCTCCATAGACAGGAGCGAATGAGCAAGCAGCAAGCACCAGTGGCGCCAGCAGCATCAACATCAGGCGTACCGCCCTTGCAGGCAGTTGAGCAAGGAGGGGGGAGGTTTGCTTAAACAACAACATTGACAATCCTGTTTGGTACGACAATCAGCTTTTTTGGACTTTTGCCTTCAAGAATGCGATTAACTCTGTCCAGAGACAAGGCCTTTGTTTCTATCAGCGCGCGCGGCGCATCCAGCGGCACTTCAATTTCTCCCCGACGCTTACCGTTAACCTGCACCGGAAGTGTGACGGTTTCTTGAATCAGCAGGGTGTGATCGACCTCAGGCCACAACGCGTCGCAGACCAACCCTTCCTTTCCAAGCAATTGCCAGCAGGATTCGGCGAGGTGAGGCATGAAGGGAGAAAACAGGACTACAAGGTGTTCGATTGCAACCCGCAAAACGCCAAGACGAGTGGTGCTGGGCATTTCAGCCGCCTGAGGGAGAAATCTGCTCAGGGCGTTGGTAAGATCGTGTATCTGGGCAATGGCGCGATTGTAGCGCAGACCCGAAAGCTCGGTGCCCACATCACGGCTGGTGCGGTGAACGTGGGCCAGAAATATTCTGGCGGTTTCGTCATCACCCGTTGAGGGTTGTGGAGATTGAGCACAGAGAGAGTGGGACTGGTGGATGAGTTTCCACAGACGTTGAACAAACCGGGAAGCGCTGTCGATGCCGGCCTCGGACCATTGCATATCGCGTTCTGGAGGCGAATCAGAAAGTACAAACCAGCGCACCGCATCCGCCCCGTGGGACTTCAGTATATCTTCGGGGTCAATGCCGTTAAGCTTGGACTTTGACATTTTTTCAATGCCGCCAATATGTGCCGGTTTGCCAGAGCTGAGTTGTGTTGCTGTTCGCTTGCCATCAACGGTTGTTATAGAAACCTCACCGGGCGCAAGCCAGTTACCGTTGGCGTCCTTGTAGGTTTCATGGGTGACCATTCCCTGGGTGAACAATCCCTTGAAGGGTTCTTCAAGGGAGAGGTGGCCGGTCTTTTTCAGGGCTCGGGTGAAAAAGCGCGAATAGAGCAGATGCAAGATAGCGTGCTCCACCCCGCCGATATACTGATCAACCGGCAGCCAGTTGTCGGCAATCGCAGGTACGGTGGGTGTGCTGGCGTGAGGAGAGGTGAAGCGGGCGAAATACCAGGAGCTGTCAACGAACGTGTCCATGGTGTCGGTTTCCCGGCGTGCCTCAAGATTGCAGGAGGGACAGTTCACATGCTTCCACGTGGGGTGATGTTCGAGCGCATTCCCCGGTTTTGAAAAATCCACATCCTCGGGAAGGCGCACGGGCAGGTCGGCGTCGGGGACCGGAACCTGGCCGCAATTATCACAATGGATAATGGGTACGGGGCAGCCCCAATAACGCTGACGGGAAATGCCCCAGTCGCGCAGGCGAAAATTTGTCTGCCGCTCCCCTTGAGGGTGCCCGAACATCTCTACGGCTCCCAGCCGGGTTGCCACTTCATCAAAAGCGGCGGAGGGACTCATGCCATCAAGGAAGAGGGAGTTGATCATAACGCCGTCATCGGAATAGGCGGTGTCGGTAATCTCAAATGTGTTTTTGTCTTCTCCAACGGGCATGACAACTGCCCTGACATCAAGGCCATAGGTCCGGGCAAAATCCAGGTCGCGCTGGTCTGCTGATGGACATCCAAAGATGGCACCGGTTCCGTAATCCATCAGTACAAAATTGGCCACATAGACAGGTAGCTTCAGTTTGGGGTCAAACGGATGTTTCACGTGAATCCCGGTTTCAAACCCTTCCTTTTCGAGAGTCTCCAGTGTGGCGGTGCTCGTGCCCACGGAAAGGCATTTTTTTATAAAGGCCTGAAGCTCCGGGTTGGTTTTTGCCGCCTCGGTTGCCAGGGGGTGGTTGGCAGCGATGGCCATAAAAGAAGCACCAAAAATCGTGTCGGGGCGCGTGGTGTAGATTTCAAGGACATCAAAGTCCTCAGGAATGGGAGCAGAAGATCCCTCGCCTGACCTGTCAATTTCCCACCGGATCCGCATGCCTTCTGATTTTCCAATCCAGTTGCGCTGCATAGTACGGACATTCTCTGGCCAGTCCTTCAGTTCATCAGTGGCTTCAAGAAGCTCCTCGGCGTAATCGGTGATTTTGAAAAACCACTGAACCAGTTCGCGTTGTTCAACAATAGCGTCAGAACGCCAGCCGCGCCCGTCGATAACCTGTTCGTTAGCCAGAACCGTCATGTCCACCGGGTCCCAGTTGACCATGGACTTTTTTCGCACGATCAGTCCGGCCTGGAGAAAATCCAGAAACAGGCGCTGTTGCTGTTCGTAATATTCGGGATCACAAGTGGCGAACTCCCGGGACCAGTCCAGGCTAAGCCCTATCAGCTTAAGCTGCCTTCGCATGGTGGCTATATTATCGTAGGTCACTGTTTTTGGATGAGAGCCGGTTTTAATAGCGGCGTTTTCGGCTGGCAATCCAAAAGCATCCCAGCCCATGGGGTGTAGAACGGCCTTGCCCAGGCTACGCTGGTAGCGGGCGATAACGTCGCCCATGGCATAGTTGCGTACGTGGCCCACATGCAGGCGGCCCGAAGGGTAGGGAAACATCTCAAGCACGTAGTATTTCTCGCGGGGATCGTTGTCGGCGAGCTCGAATGAGGCGTTTTCAGACCAGACTTGCTGCCAGTGCGGTTCGGCCTCTTTAGGGTTGAAACGTTCTGGTTCGTCCTGGGGATTTTTGGGCGTCGCTATCACTGGGCAGGGTCCTGGCTTATCTTGGTTTGATGTTGTGTTTTAGCGGGAAATTCGTTAGGCGAGCATCATCAGAAAACGCCCTTCAGGTCAACAATTAGAGCAGTATAGCGGCTATGAGTGAAAATATCAGCGAGCGGCTTGAGTGTGTCAGGAACTGCATGAGACGGGCTGCGGCAAGGTTTGGTGATGCTTCAGACAAGGTTAAGCTGGTTGCCGTTTCAAAAACCTTTCCGGGTGAAGATATTTCTCCACTGCTTGAGGCGGGCCAGCGGGTCTTTGGGGAGAACCGGGTGCAGGAGGCGGTGGGCAAGTGGCCTCAGCTCAAGGCGCGATATGATGGAGTTGAACTCCATCTTATCGGCCCACTGCAGACCAACAAAGTGCGCGAAGCTGTGGGGCTGTTTGATGTTATTGAAACATTAGACCGGGAAAAACTGGCAAGGGTTCTGGCAAAAGAATTGAGCGGGACCGGCAAAAATATTGACTTGTTCGTGCAGGTCAATATCGGGCTGGAGCCTCAAAAATCGGGAATCGCTCCAGATGAGGCCACCGCCTTTGTGAAGCGCTGCAGGGACGAACATGGATTGAACATCACCGGCCTGATGTGTATTCCGCCTGCGGATGAAGCGCCAGGACCATATTTTGCCCGGCTTGCCGGGCTGGCCAAAGATGCGGGGCTGGAAAAACTTTCCATGGGCATGAGTGCGGACTATGAAACCGCCATTGCCATGGGTGCAACTCATGTCCGGCTGGGTTCGGCGCTGTTCGGCTCACGGGGGTAACAATTTCTTTTGAGTCGCAATGGCTTGCGTTGTCCGGTAGCGCGGGCATTAACCGTGCTACAAGCGTCACGGCCATTTGATTGGCGCGTTATTGAGCCGTGCATATGATGCGCCCCAGTAATGTTGGCTGCCGCGAGGGCAGCCAAGTGCAGAACCCTTGCGGAGTAGGGAAAATGAACAAGAGACATTTATTTCTCGTCGATGACGACGCTGACTTGCGCCAGACACTGGTTGACCAGTTGGCTCACTACAAAGAATTCACCATCACAGAGGTTGGTACTGCAGGCGAGGCTTTGGAAAAAGTCAACAATGCTCATGTGGACCTTATGATTCTGGATGTGGGCCTGCCCGACATGGACGGGCGTGAAGCAGTAAAAATTCTTCGCGGCAATGGTTTTAACAGTCCCATCCTGATGCTTACGGGGCATGACAGTGATTCCGATGAAATTCTTGGCCTGGAATCCGGGGCCAACGATTATGTAACCAAGCCGTTCAGGTTTTCGGTTCTTCTGGCCCGTATCCGAGCCGCCCTGCGTCAGCATGATCAAAGCGAAGATGTGGTGTTCACCATCGGACCCTATACGTTTCATCCGGCAGCAAAAACCCTTGAGCCACCCGAGGGCAGCAAGGTACGCTTGACCGACAAGGAAACTTCAATTCTGAAATATCTTTACCGGCAGGGGGCCAAAACCATTTCCCGGGACATCCTGCTAAAGGAGGTGTGGGGCTACAATAATCGTGTGACCACGCACACGTTGGAAACGCATATTTACCGCCTGCGCCAAAAAATAGAGCGTGATCCTTCAAATGCAAGGTTGCTCGTAACCGAAGAAGGTGGTTATCGTCTGGTACCCTAGACGGCACGGGATTCGGTAACGATTATGCAGCTAGATGAAGCGGCGCACATTCTTGGCAGTGCGGATTTCTTTTCCATCTGCAATCTGGAGCAAAGGCGGATGCTTGCCTTTGCCGGCGAGCGGCGTACGCTGATGCCGGATGAAACCCTGTTTCGGGCTGGCGATGTCACCGAGGGGGCCTATGTGCTGATTTCGGGGGAGCTGGTTTCAAAGCAATCAGATGCCAAAAATTTACCTAGTGTGCCAATCATCCAGCCCGGTGCGGTGATCGGGGAATTGGCGCTTATTGCAAAGCACCCGCGACGCGCCACTGTGAAAGCAGTTACGGCAGTGGAATTGCTGCTGGTTCCACGAGTGGCATTTTCCAAGCTGATACAGCAATATCCTGAAATAGCGCAGAAGGCTGCGGCAAAAGTCCGGCAGGATGTCAATACCTATGTAACGCCCCTTGTGAGCGCTAAGCAAAAAATCTCCGCCCGGCGCTAGGGTCATTTTCCAGATATTTTTTAAGTCAAGATTCAAGCGATCCGGGTGATAACCGGCACATGGTCAGATGGTTTTTCCGTCCAGCCTCTGGCGGGACGGATAACATCGGAACTGATGGAGTGGGCGGCAACATCCGGGGTTGACCAGATATGATCGAGCCGACGGCCCCTGTCTGAGGCGTCCCAATCTTTTGCGCGATAGGACCACCAGGAATAAAGCTTGTTCTCGTGGGGAATATGCTTGCGCACCAGGTCAACCCAGTTGCGGCGTGACTGCAAACGCTCCAGAGCTTCAGTTTCCACCGGGGTATGAGAAACAACTTTGAGCAATTGCTTATGGCTCCATACATCGTTTTCATGGGGTGCAATGTTGAAGTCTCCGGCGATGAGTTGGCTGCTGGCAAAGTCCTTTGAGTCAAACCAGTCTTGCATTTCTGCCAAAAACCCAAGCTTGTGTTTGAACTTGGGATTTGTTTCAGGATCAGCTTCGTCACCTCCGGCAGGTACATAAAAATTGTGAATGGTTACGGGGCCACGCCCGTAATCAATCTGAGCGGAGACATGGCGCGAATCTTCAATCTCGCAGAAGCGGCGCGCTTCAATATGGGTGAGTGGCATGCGTGATATGGTTGCCACGCCATGATAAGCCTTCTGCCCGTTCACGGCCTGGAACGGATATCCTGCAGCGGCAAACTCGGCTTCCGGGAATTGCTCATTGGTACATTTTATTTCCTGAAGGCACAGAACGTCCGGTTTGAAGACGGTGAGAAACTCTTCAATCATCGGGCGGCGCAGGCGAACGGAGTTGATGTTCCAGGTCGCAAAGGTCAGGGGCATGGAAACGTCTCTTCAAAAATAAGCTTGGGGCACAGCCAGAAAACCTGGAACTGGGGCCGGGCCGTGTTGGTTTATGTGGAAAATCCTAATCCCGGTCGGGAGAGGTATAGGTGGCATCGATGTAAAAGAAGGAGCGGGGAATTTCGACATCCCTGACTACATCATAGAGCGAAAATGTCAGCTCGCCGCCATTGGGTTCAATGAGCGTCCACTGCCAGAGTTCAAGTGTTTCGATCTCAAAGATAAGCGCAACCTGAACGGTGCCCACCGGACTTTCGTCAAACAAGGTGATGGATATAAAAGTATCGGTTTTCACCACATCTGAGATGTTGGCGGAGAGCAAGTCAATTTCGTCAGCCAGAAACTGGCGTAGCGGAACCTTGTCCTGGGGGTAGGCAAACTTGGTGCGCTCGCGGCGATCTATGACATAAAATCCCCGGCCGGTTGATATGATTTCCTCCCGCGAAGGGGGGCCGTATTTGAAGCGGATTTTGTTGGGCCGCTCCAGAAAGAACGTGCCTTCAACTCGTCCGCCCGCACTATCTATCTGCAAAAAACGTCCGGCCATTGTTCTTATCTGAGTGTTGTGTTCAGAGATCGCACGGATCAGGTTGGTCTCTTCTTCAGTCAAAGTGTTTTCAAGGCCACCGGCGGGGCTAAGGGCTCCGAGGGAAAACAGGGCAAGAATGAACAGGCGTCTGATCATTTTATTTTCTCCAAAAATGATTGCTTGTCAGCGAATCACACGTGAATCTGATTGCCAGCTTAATGGCATCGCCTCTCAGGGTGAAACAGAAATGGGGCAACAGCGAGCCGGAGCAGATTGCGCAAAAAAGTTTCACGTGAATCCATCAATTGTGATGGTTCGTGACCGGGTCCTTTTAGAGGTGAACTAGGACCTGCCCCTAATAGTCCACACCGTCGCCCACCAGCACTTCGCGTTTGCCTGCGTGATTGGCCGGGGAAATGATACCCTCCTGCTCCATGCGCTCGATAAGGGTTGCGGCACGATTGTAACCGATGGACAAACGGCGCTGGATATAGCTGGTTGATGCCTTGCGATCGCTTAACACGATATTGACGGCCTTGTCGTAAAGCTCATCGCCCGAACTTCCAAGATCGGCCGTTCCCTCGATCTCCTCGGGTTCCTCCGTGACCGATTCCAGATAATCAGGGGCGCCCTGTTCCTTGAGATGGGCGACAACATCCTCGACTTCATTGTCATCGACAAAGGGGCCGTGCAGACGGCGAAGCCGGCCGCCTCCGGCCATATAAAGCATGTCGCCCATGCCCAGCAATTGTTCGGCACCTTGTTCGCCAAGGATTGTGCGACTGTCGATTTTTGAAGTTACCTGAAAGGAAATTCTCGTGGGAAAGTTGGCCTTGATGGTGCCAGTAATGACGTCGACCGAGGGGCGCTGGGTGGCCATGATGAGGTGGATGCCGGCGGCGCGGGCCATCTGGGCCAGGCGCTGGATTGCGCCTTCAATGTCCTTGCCGGCGACCATCATCAGGTCGGCCATCTCATCGACAATAATCACGATGAAGGGCAGGGGCTCGAGTTCAAAACTTTCACTTTCGTAAATGGCTTCCCCGGTTTCACGGTCAAAGCCGGTCTGTACGGTCCGGGTGATGGTCTCGCCCCTCTTGTTGGCTTCGATCACCCGGGCGTTAAAGCCATCAATGTTACGCACGCCAATTTTTGACATCTTGCGATAGCGATCTTCCATTTCTCGCACGGCCCATTTGAGGGCAACGACTGCCTTGGTGGGATCGGTGACAACCGGGGAGAGAAGATGGGGGATACCGTCATAGATGGAGAGCTCAAGCATTTTGGGGTCGATCATGATCAGCCGACACTGCTCGGGTGTCATGCGGTAGAGCAGAGAGAGGATCATGGTGTTGATGCCAACTGATTTTCCCGAGCCGGTGGTGCCGGCAATCAGCAGATGCGGCATACGGGCGAGATCAGCGATTATGGGTTCACCCCCAATGGTCTTACCCAGACAGATGGGCAATTTCCCCTTGGCTTTTTCGAAGTCATTGGATGCGAGCATCTCGCGCAGATAGACAGTCTCGCGGCTAGCATTGGGCAGTTCAATACCGATGGCGTTTCGTCCCGGTACAACGGCAACACGGGCAGAGACTGCGCTCATGGAACGGGCGATGTCATCAGCAAGAGAAATTACCCGGGATGATTTGATGCCCGGGGCCGGCTCCAGTTCGTAAAGTGTGACGACGGGGCCCGGGCGCACATTTATGATGTCGCCCTTGACGCCGAAATCCTCAAGCACCCCTTCAAGTTGGCGGGCTTTGGCTTCCAGATCCTGGGGTCTGTGTCTGTTGTTTTTATCGGAGGGGGGTGGTGGGGAGAGCAGAGAAATCTCAGGCAGTTGAAACCTGTCATCGGCGAGGAGAGAGCCTTGTGCCTCGCGCTGAATACGGGTGCCTGGCTTTACCCGCGCAGGAGGTGTTGCAATGCGTCTTGGTGCTACAAAACCAGGGGCCCCCTGAGCATTGACACCATGCTCGGGTGCCGGGTGCCGGGTGGAGGAAGCGCGCTCTATGGACAGGCGGGCCTCATGATCACTGCTGGTATTTTGTGTTTCCGGCTTATTGTAATGATCATGGAAATCGCGATGTTCGATATCCGGCTCGTGGAAAACTTCCTGCGTATAGGAGGGGCCAAGGGTGGGTTCCTGGCGCTCAAAATTCTCGCTGGGGCTGTTGGAAGTCGGGCTGCCCAGAGCAGGTTCGGCAAAAGAGGGCTCACCGGTCTGTTGACGCCAGGCCATGTCAGCGTCATCGGTACGGTGTTGTTTTGCCGACTCACGGGCACGTCGCCAGGCGGTCCCGGCGGTCAAGGAAAGATGGACAATGGCTCCAAAGATCACGTCAAAAAAACCGGTTCTGTCTTTATCGGTCGCATCGTCAAAGGTGCTATCTTCCGCTGCGCTCCGGATATTGTCATCAGAAGTTCCTTGAACAGAACCGGGGGGAGAGACGGATTTCAGTCCTGCAGCGATCCAGAGCAGAGCAAGGGTTGGGGGCAAAAGGATGAGTGCATAAAGAATTGCGACGACACCGGAGGGTGTCTGGCCAAGAACGGTTTGGGCAAGGGTCGTAAAGCCCGAGCCGACCAGACCACCAAGGCCGGTTGGCAAGGGCCAGGAAGCGGGCGGTGCAACAAAGGCCAAAAGTCCGGCTGTGAGCAGGGCGCTTCCGAGCCATGTGCTCAGTCTGAGGGGCCAGCATGTAGGTGTGCGCCGCCCCAGAAGCGCCCAGCCCCAGGCAGAAAGGGGCAGGAGAATTACAAGTCCGGCAAGACCAAAGAACTGCATCCACAGATCAGCAACCACCGCTCCGGGATAGCCCATCCAGTTTTGAACAGGCGCGTCGGTTGCATAGGAGAGCGAGGGGTCGTTTACCGACCAGGAGGAAAAGGCGAGGAGGAAAAAGACAATCACCAGCAAAATAGCAATCCCGATCAGGCGCAAGGGAATGCGCACAGCAACGAAAGGCGCCGGTTCAGTGCGCTCAAGGAGCGGTTTTATGGATTGCTTTGTCCGGGATCGTTTTACGTGTGTTGCCATGATACTCAAGCGGTTTACTCAACTGGTCACAATTCCACGATTGCCCGAACATGCAAAAAGATGCCCAAGCACAGCGGTTACTGAACACCAAGGTACAGGAGCATAGTTAACCGCCCACTAATCGTCTGGCAGTTCGGCTAGGCAAATTCTGCATTTGAAGCCAGAAAATAAGGCCCGCCGTGAGGCCTTCAAAAAAGAGAAGGTCAGGGCGGGCCAGTTCATTTCAGGGTTTGGCTGAGGTCAGTCGATCCCAGTTCCTAAAATTCACGCTCCGGGTTGGCCCCGATCGAGTGGATTGAAATATCCGCTCCGCGCAATTGTTCTTCATCTGTCAGGCGGATTGTGGTCAGCGCGGAGATGATGGCGTAAAGAGCAAAACCTGCAACAAGTGCAAATACCGCGCCGCCAAACGAGCCCACCAGCTGGCTGAGGAAAGTGACGCCGCCAAGACCGCCAAGGGCCTCAAGTCCAAAGATGCCGGCCGCAACGCCGCCCCACAATCCGCATAATCCGTGAAGGGGCCAGACGCCGAGCACATCGTCGACCTTGAAGCGCTCCTGCACCAGATGGAAACAATAGACAAAGATCAGGCCGGCAACGGAGCCTACGGCCAGCGCGCCCAGGGGGTGCATGATGTTGGAGCCGGCGCAGACTGCCACCAGCCCGGCAAGGGCGCCATTGTGGACAAAGCCGGGATCACGTTTTCCGGCGATGGTGGCGGCGAAAATCCCCCCAACCATGGCCAGAAGCGAGTTGATTGCCACCAGCCCGGTCACGCCTTCAACACTCTGGGCTGACATGACATTGAAGCCGAACCAGCCGATGCACAGCAACCAGGTTCCAAGAGCCAGCCAGGGAATGGAGGAGGGGAGAAACGGCCCCCCATTGGGGCCATAACGCCCAAGACGGGGACCAAGGCGCAGAACTGCGGACAGGGCCAGCCAGCCGCCAACGGCATGCACAACGACAGAGCCGGCAAAATCATGGAATGGTGCGCCAAGGGTTCTGGCGAACCAGTCCTGAATCCCATAGTTTCCGTTCCAGACAATGCCCTCGAAAAACGGATAGATAAGTCCCACAATCAGACCTGCGGCGACAACCTGCGGCCAGAAACGGGCACGCTCGGCAATGCCGCCTGAAATGATGGCGGGCACGGCGGCGGCAAAGGTGGCGAGGAAGAAGAATTTAACCAGCGTGAAACCCTGAGGGGCAAAGACCCCGCCATCCCCGGAGAGCTGGGCGGCGCTCACAAAGAAGGTCGTACCGTAGGCAATCCAGTAGCCGATAAAAAAATAGGCCAGAACAGAAATTGAAAAGTCAACAATGATTTTTACCAGTGCATTGACCTGGTTCTTCTGGCGAACGGTTCCCACCTCGAGAAAGGCAAAGCCTCCATGCATGGCAAAAACCAGGATTGCGCCAATTAATACAAAAAATACGTCCAGCCCGACATTTGGTGCGCCCATGAAACCAATTCCCGTTTATCTGATTGAAAGCAGGTATCTCAGGATGAATATTCAAACTCCATGCCAATGTCAGGTTTTGAGAATTATTGTTTTTTCTCAGCATGTTAGAAAATGAGTGCGAGAGAATAGTGTTGTGGGAACATAAATCTGCCTTGATTTGTGGCAGTTGCCTATCGGCTTTGCCCGATTGGTGGGCACTCCTGTCCAAGGAGGCGCGCCTGGAAAGCACTTTGCTGTCCGGGCGCGCTGGTTTTGCGAGTTTAGAACTCGGGATAGGCCTCAACACCAATCTCAGCCTTGTCCAGACCCAGGGCTTCATTTTCTTCAGAGACCCTGATGCCTGTGGTCGCTTTCAATACAAGCCAGACAATGGACGAGGCAGCAAAGATGAAGGCACCGATACTCACAACACCGATAAGCTGGGTGAGATAGGTTCCAGAACCCGAAAGGGGTGTAATCATTGTGCCCCAGATGCCGGCGAACAGGTGAACGGGAATGGCACCGACCACATCGTCAATTTTAAACCTGTCGAGCAGGGGAACTGCAAAGACAACGATTGCGCCGCCCATGGCCCCGATGAACAGGGTGGCGGGAACTGAGGGGGCAAGAGGCTCGGCGGTGATGGAAACCAGACCGGCCAGTGCGCCGTTGATGACCATGGTGGCGTCGACCTTGCCATATTTAAGCTGCACCAGAACCATGGCTGAAACTGCGCCGGCGGCGGCTGCCAGATTGGTGTTGGCAAAAATGCGTGAGATATCAGCGGCGTCTGATATTGTGCCCATTGCCAGCTGGGAGGCGCCGTTAAAACCGAACCAGCCCAACCAGAGTATAAACATGCCAAGGGTGGCAAGAGGAATGGAGGAGCCGGGCATGGGGGTTACCGAGCCGCCGGGGCCGTATTTACCTGCGCGCGCACCAAGAATAATGACACCTGCCAGTGCTGCCCAGCCCCCAACCGAGTGGACAAGGGTTGAGCCGGCAAAGTCAGAAAAACCAAGTTCTGCAAGCCAGCCGCCGCCCCACTGCCACATGCCGGTAATCGGATAAAGAAGGCCGGTCAAAATGATGGTGAATATGAGAAAGGGCCAGAGTTTGATGCGTTCAGCCACGGCACCTGAAACAATGGAGGCGGTGGTTGCGGCAAAGACCATCTGGAAAAACCAGTCCGAGGCTACCGAATAGCCGGCCTCGGCTGTACCCTCACCGGCGGCGGGGAAGGAATAGGGGCCAAAAGAGCCGATAAAGCCCCCAGCTGTTCCGCCATACATGACATTATACCCGATGAGCCAGAACATCAGGCCGGCGATGGAATAAAGGGCGATATTCTTTACGCCCTGCATGGAGACGTTCTTTTTGCGCACCAGCCCCATTTCAAGCATGGCAAAACCCGCGGCCATCCACATGACCAGAAATCCGCCAACAAGAAACAAAAGGGTGTTGAAGATCTTGGCGTCCCGGTCACCAAAGGAGCCCGCAATCGCCGATGTAATCGCCTCGTTTGCAGCAAGGGCAGCTTCTTCTTCAGAGGCTCCCCCCTCAAGGGCTGCGGTGCTTGCTGCTTCTCCGATGGCTTCAAGGGTCGTGTTTATGGTTGCGGCAATGTCGCTGGACTGGGAAAAAACGGGGGAACTGGAAAATGCCAGCATCGCCAGGGTCATCAGGGAGATGATCGAAAAAAACCTCAGCCGTTTCTGGATGGGGTTCAAAAGGTAATTGGACTGGTAGTTCATGGGAAACACTTAACTCCAAATTTATGGGTGTTTGTTTGTCTAGAGGGCGGCGGCGCCGGTTTCACCGGTGCGGATGCGGGTGGCCTGTTCAAGGTCAAGAACAAATATTTTCCCGTCGCCGATACGCCCGGAATTGGCAGCGTCGCGCACAGCCTGAGTTGTTGCGGCAAGCTGGGAGGCTTCAATGGCGATCTCAATTTTCAGTTTGGGCAGAAAGTTGACCGCGTATTCGGCTCCACGATAGATTTCCGAATGTCCTTTCTGGCGACCGTAACCCTTGACCTCGCTCACGGTCATGCCGTGGACATCCAGGTCATTAAGGGCCTTGCGGACCTCTTCAAGGCGTGAGGGTTTGATAATGGCGATTAACAGTTTCATATGCTGTCCTTTCAGTTTGGTGCGGACTTTGGCCTATGTATTTGGAATCAAGGGGTGTGCCAGAATCGATGGAACCTCCCTAAGCACTTATAATTGAAAGGAAAAATCCCTGCGCCATGGCAGATCCCTGCAAATGACCCAAAATAATTGATGAAAAAATAGGCAGTAATGAGCTGCAGGAGTAATAATTAGGCACTTGCGCCGGGTGTGTTTGATCGCCGGGGAGATTTTTGAAAATTGAGGATGGGCCGCGGGGGCTGCTTTCTGCTATAAAGTCTGCACAAAAGGATGCGAGAGTGTCGGAATGGGTAAATCTTCAGACTATGATGTGGCGATTGTCGGTGGTGGGCCTGCCGGTCTGACCCTGGGGCTGGCTTTGAGTCAGTTCGTGCCCGACTTGCGCGTTCTGGTTCTGGACAGAAAAGAATTCAAAATTCCTGATGATGCGCGCTCGCTGGCTCTTGCTGCCGGTGTAACCCGGATTTTTGAAGTTCTTGGAATCTGGGATAAAATGTCGGCCCATGCTGCTCCCATCGCCCATATGCGGGTTACCGATTCAGGGACGGGGGATATTTCACGGCCACTGTTTTTGTCTTTTGACGGGGATGTGCACCCCGGCCGCCCTTTTGCGCACATGGTGCCTTTTCGCGATATTGTTGGTGCTTTGCTGGAAGTGGCCAGGAGCAGGGTTGAGCTGAAGGCACAAGCTCAGGTACGCTCGCTGAATACAGGAGGGGCGACAGCAGAGCTGGTTCTTCAGGATGGCAGTGCCGTTTGTGCAAAACTCATCATTGCAGCTGACGGTTCACGTTCTGCCCTGCGCGATATGGCGGGCATAAAAACCATCAATCACGATTATCACCAGAACGGGCTGGTGACGACCATATCCCATGAAATAGATCATGGAGACACGGCATTTGAACATTTCCGTCCGGCGGGGCCCTTTGCCAGCCTGCCCCTGCCTGGCAGTCGTTCTTCGCTGGTCTGGACAGAAAGCCGGGCGCAAGCCATGCATCTGAAATTCCTGTCCCGGGATGAGCAGGCGCGCATTATTGAAGCAAGCATGGGCAATTGCCTGGGCAAGGTGGAACTTGAGGAGCCTATTCAGAGTTTTCCCTTGCGCCTGTGTCTTGCCCGCGACTTTGTAGTGCCCCGCCTGGCACTTCTTGGAGATGCAGCCCATGCCATTCACCCCATTACGGGGCAGGGCTTGAACCTGGGCCTCAAGGATGTGGCAGCTCTGAGCGAGGTGATTATAGAGGCGGTCCGGCATGGCGAGGACCATGGGGACCTTAATGTCCTGCGCCGCTATGAGCGCTGGCGGCGGCTGGATGTGGCGCTCATGGCGATGGTGACCGACAGTTTGAACCGCCTGTTTTCAAATGAGGCCGTGGCGCTTAGAATTGTGCGGGATTTTGGTTTGGGCCTGGTGGACCGCATGCCATTGATCAAAAAAAGTTTGATGCGCCATGCGGCGGGGCAAGATCCTGGAGGGCCAAAACTGCTGTCAGGTCAGGATATATAAAGCCAACCCGGAAAATCTTTCCTACAATCCTGCTTTTCGGGTCTGTGACCCGGCCCGGAAGCGTTCTATTTCAGCTGGTCAAGTTCTTCGGCGCTCAGGGTGCGGGCCTCACCAAGACAAAGCAGCGGCACACCCTTGCGGATGGGAAAAGCGACCCTTGCGCCCCGGGAAACCAGCTCAGTGCGGTCTTTGTTTAATACCAACTGGCTTTTGGTGAGGGGGCAGACCAGCATTTCAATGACACGAACATCGGGAGTGTCCCTGCTGCTGGGCGTTTTGTTCGTGTTCATTGAAGCTTTTCACCCATCCGGGAACGGGTCATTTCCAGTTCAGCCAGAGCAACAAGTGTTTCGGCACGCCGGGCAAGGCTGGGGGCTTCAAGCAGGACCTGTTTTTCCAGGGCGCCATAAGGGCTGAGCAAACAGCAGGTGTTGACCAGATCGGTTGTAGATGTTTCCTTGATGCTGGCCCAGTCAAAATCAATATCGGCGAACTCGGCATAATCGCGCATGACAGCAAGGAAACCATCGCGGTCGACGGCGGCCTCACCTGCACTGCGATCAAAGTCGCTTAAAAAGCGCTCAACAGAAATATCGGCTGTACGATAGGGCGTGTCCAGACAAACTTCGCCAGTGATTTCAAACCGGCAAACCCCTTCAAGCACAATCATATAGCGCCCGTCGGGCAGCTCCTCGAACTGGGTGATGTAACCAAGGCAACCAACGGAACGCAACGGTGCCTGCTGATCGGCGGGGGATTCTTCATCATCGTTTTCCGGCTGGATCAGTCCCACCAGCCTGTTACCGCCCAGTGCGGCATCAACAAGCGAAATATAACGCGGCTCAAAAATAACGAGCGGCCGCTGAGTGTGCGGCAACAACAAAGCGCCGGATAACGGAAACAGACAAACTGAAGAGTCTATATCAGAACCAGACCTGGGCCGTTTGCTCATATCTGCCCCCTATTTCCTGCAGACCAAATAGTCTCAGGAAAACAAAAGCTTGGAAAGCTGTTTGCGTCCGGCAATTGTTGCGGGGTCTGTCGGTCCCCAGGCCTCAAAAAATTCAAGCAGTTTAACCCTGGCCCCATCTTCATTCCACTCACGATCCCGCCGGATAATTTCCAGCAGGGCCCATCCTGCCTCTTTGCGATTTCCTGAAAGGTTGAGATGCATGGCCAGATCCATGCGGGCCTGGTGGTCGTCGGGGTTGGTGTCCAGGCGAGCCTCAAGCAGGCTGGTATCACTAAGCTTTTCAGCCTCATCAGCCAGAGCCAGTGCCCGGGTTGCAGCGACGTATTCTTCGGACGAGCGCTCACTTTCGGGCACAAGATCAAGGGTCTGGCGGGCCTGTTCAATGGTGCCGGACAGGATAAAAGCCTGAGACAGGCCAATCAGCGCCTGTGCGTGTTCGGGCATTTGCTGCAGTACAATTTCGTAAATGTTGATGGCCTGTGCGGGATCTCCGGCTTTTGTGGCTTCAGCAGCAGTTTTAAGGGCCTGCTCAATCTGGGCATTCATATCGTCCTGAGCCGGGTCAGTAGAAGTTGCACCAAGAATTTTTTGCACAAAGGCAGAAATTTCACTCTCGGGTAGCGCGCCCATGAACCCGTCCACGGGCTGACCGCCCGAAAAGGCAAAAACCGCGGGGATTGAGCGCACACCCATCTGGCCGGCCAGAGCCTGGTTTTCGTCAATATTGACCTTAACCAGACGCACCTTGCCCCCGGCTTCGTTTACGACCTTTTCGAGTGTGGGACCAAGCTGGCGACAGGGGCCGCACCAGGGCGCCCAAAAGTCCACAAGCACCGGCACGCTTGCTGATTGATCAATGACATCAGCCTGGAAGGTTGCGGTTGAAGAATCCTTGATCAGCCCGCTTGACGGAAGCGTATTGTTAGCTGAGGCAAAGGTTGAATCATGGGTGTTCATCTGGATTTATCCAAGTTTGCGCCACCTGTTTCGGGTGCCGGTTGAAAATTACCTTTACATATCGTGCCTGGAAATTGCTTGACAAGTGCGCCCCGGCACGGAATCTCGAGTTTGCCAGTTTTGGGTTGCAATTAAGGTATTGATTAGGCATACAGGCGCGCGACGAGCGTATGCGCTTTTCTGAAGCTTTGGAAATGGTGTAAAATTGCTCGAATTTGTTGGAGTGCGGGCGTAGCTCAGGGGTAGAGCGAAACCTTGCCAAGGTTTAGGTCGTGAGTTCGAATCTCATCGCCCGCTCCAATAAAACGTCAGGTTTTGCTGCTCTTCTTCTCTTTCATGTTGAGCTCTTCTTTTGGAGTGTCTCATGTTTTTTGCGACCAAAACCGCTCTTTCGTAAAGTGATAACAATTTGGTGGGAAAACGCGAAAGCTTTGACTTTTCCCAATTTGACCTATTTGTAGCTATAGTTCATTTCTACCCTGTCCTGCGTCCTTCTCTCAAATCGGTTCTCCCTTCTTTCCCCCAACTTAAAAATGAGTGTTCCCTGATGCCTACGCCTCTCATTCAGACTCGTGATGCCAATCTGGAACTGATGAGCGGCACAAATATGTTGCATATCCTAAAGGATATAAATCTCAGTGTTAATCCCGCAGAAGTTGTGGCTATAGTTGGGCCTTCGGGAAGCGGCAAAACATCATTGCTGATGGTTCTGGCAGGACTGGAGCGGGCTACAAGCGGAGATATTGTTGTTGCGGGTGAAAACCTGGGTGATTTTAACGAAGACCAGCTAGCGATTTTCCGGCGGAAGAGCCTTGGTATTTTATTTCAGAACTTTCATCTGGTGACCTCAATGTCCGCCCTTGAAAATGTAGCGCTGGCACTGGAAATTGCTGAAACCGGGCTGCCGCTCAAGGAAATCCGCGATATTTCTGCTGCCGCACTGAATGAGGTGGGTCTTGGGGACAGGCTCAACCATCAACCAAGGGCCTTATCCGGGGGGGAACAGCAACGGGTGGGGCTGGCCCGGGCAATGGTTTCCAAGCCGCGCTTGCTGCTGGCTGATGAGCCGACCGGAAATCTGGATCAGGATACCGGTGCGCTGGTGATCGAGCTTATGTTCGATCTTGCCAGAAAACAGGAAACTGCCGTTATTCTGATTACCCATGACAGGGTGCTCGCTGAAAGGGCAGACCGGACCCTGGTGATGAACCGGGGACAACTTAGTGAAAAAACACAAGAGGTTAGCCTATGAGGCGGCTTCTTGGCTGGATGCGGGTCGGCTTGAGCGACCTGCGCGGCGATCTGCGCCGCTTTGGAATTCTTATTGCCTGCCTTGCATTGGGTACCGGGGTGATTGCGGCGGTGGGGTCGGTTGGCGCTGGATTTGTTCAGGCCGTTGAGCGGGATGCCACCACCATGATGGGTGGCGATCTGGGAGCTGCACTTTCGGACAGGGAAGCAAATGCCGACGAGTTGGCATTTCTGCATACCCTTGGTGAAATTACCCATGTGGTTGATACGACCGCACGGGGGGTTGCTGGGGAAAATACAGTGTTTCTCGACCTTTTGGCGGTCGATGAAAACTATCCGCTTCGCGGTGAGGTCAAAAGCCCTCAACTTTCTCCAGGCCAGAAACCAGGCGCACTGCTTGCAGAACAAGAGGGCGTGTACGGGGCTATCGTTGATCCTGTTTTGCTGGACCGGCTTGATCTTGATCTGGGGGGGCGGTTTTTTATCGGGCAGTCCGAGTTTGAAATCAGGGGTACACTTGTCTCTCTGCCGGACAGCGCTGTGCGCGGGTTTCAACTGGGCCTGACAACACTGATTCCAACCGAAGCCCTTGAACGGATAGGGGAATTGCGCTCACCCATGCCGGGACTGCTGACCCATTACCGTTACAAGATCATACTGGCTGAAATGACTTATGAGGAAGCGGCGGGGGCAATTGCCCAGCGGTTTGATGATGAAGAATGGGAGATACGCTCTCCTCGCGAGGCAGCAGGGGACCTGGTACATTTTTATGATCTGTTCTCGCGGTTTTTGATGATTGTGGGGTTATCCTCGCTTCTGGTGGGCGGAGTTGGCGTTTCCAATGGCGTTTCCGCCTATATCTCCGAGAGACAACGCTCGATTGCAACACTGCGCAGTCTTGGAGCAACGGGCGCGCGTATTCTTGTTCACTTCCTGACCCAGGTCGGAGTTTTGACCCTGATCGGTGTGGCTCTGGGGGTCGCATTTGGCGCTGTTGCTTCACTGATCCTGCTGCCGTTTGTTGGCAATGCCATCAACATCAACCTGCCCCCGATTGTTGATTTCCCTTCATTGCTTACGGCGGCGGGCTTTGGTGTTCTCGCCGGATTTGCCTTTTCCTACCTGCCCCTGATGCGAGCCCAAAAAGTCAGTCCGGCACTCTTGTTTCGCTCCCTTGGTGCGAATATGCCGCAAATGGACTGGCGCGCCATGGCCAGGCCGCTTGTGGTGGTGCCTATCCTCATCGCGGGGGGCGGTATCTTCTGGCTGGCAGTGATTACCACCAATCGTTTTTCCCTGGTGGCTTTTTATACGCTGGGGGTTCTGGCGTCGTTTGTTCTGCTGCGGGGGTCGGGCTGGCTGTTGCAGCAGGGGCTGAAACGGGTACCCCCGGTACCCTCCGCCAGTATTCGAAGTGCATTGCGCAATATCTATCACCCCGGTTCCAGCGCACCTGTGGTGATTGTCTCTATCGGAATGGGTCTTGCCATGCTTCTGGTTATTGCGCTGCTGAATAACAACCTGCAAAATCAATTGCGTGGCGCAGTCAGTCGTGATGCACCCACATTTGTGGCGCTTGACCTGTTCCCGGACGAGGTGGAGGCGCTAAAACAATTGTCCGAAGAAGATGACGATATTGTTGAATTTCAGTCCAGTGCCATGCTGCGCGGGTCAGTCAGCAAGGTGAACGGGATTGATGCTGCAACCCTTACGGATGTGGGGGAGGAGGCGATGTTTTTGCTCTCAGGGGAGATACCGCTTACCTGGGTCAGGGAAATGCCGCCTGCAACAACAGCGATTGAGGGAGAGTGGTGGCCCGCAGATTATGAAGGGCCGCAGCTGATCTCCTTGCGCCAGACAATAAAGTCCCAGCTTGGGGTTAAGGTGGGCGATACAATTCAGTTCAAGATCTTTGGCGATATTGTGGAAACAAAAATTGCCAATTTCCGCGAATATGAGTGGCAGAACGGTATCAATTTCATGGTGACTTTTTCGCCGGGGGTTATTGAGACCTTTCCCTTCAATTATCTTGGTACACTGAAAGCAGCAGAGGGAGCTGAAAAGACTGTTGAGCGCAAGCTGGTTCGGCTGTTTCCGGACCTCAGCTTCATTCCCATCGGCGATGCGCTTAATCAGGTGGCCAGTGTGTTGGCGCGGCTGGGCACGGCTGTGAATGTTGTGGGTGGACTTGCGGTCATAAACGGACTCCTGGTCTTGGCAGGAACCATGGCGGCAGGCCGCAAGCAACGAGAGTCCGAGGCCATTATTCAGAAGGTGCTGGGGGCGACACGGGCCGATATATTGCAGGTTTTCGTACTTGAATATGGGCTTCTGGGGGCCTTTGCCGCGCTGATTGCTTCCGGGGTTGGCATTTTTTCGGCCTGGGCAATTACCGAGAGCATCATGGATATCAAGTTCGGGGTCGATCCGATGTTGATCCTGCTTGTTATTGTGGGTGCTGTGCTGTTGACCATTGCAACCGGCGCTGCAACCACCTGGCGGGCGCTGTCGTCGCGACCGGCGCAGGTGCTCAGAAATGCCTGAGACGGTTTTTTGGATAAAAACACAAGATGTCGGGCATTGCAGGTAAATAAGTAAAAGGCCGGGGGAAAATCTCCGGCCTTTTACTTAAATGACAGGGGGCCGCTCAGAGCTTGATGCGATAAAGGCCAAAGCCGCTTTCGGCCGTGCCTGCAGGTTCAATTGCCACCGCAGTCACATCCCCCACATAGGCCTCGGCTTTGGGTCCGGTTTCAAACAGCACCGTCGTGTTGCCTATGGGAGCAAGGGACCAGTTATTGTCCGCTGCGGGGTTTACTGTGCCCTGTTGTACCAGATAGCGCACGATAATATCGCGGTTGGTATCGGGGCCGACAAAGATGATGGTTGAGCCATCATTGCCCGGGAAGGTGCCGCCACCACCGGCGCGATAATTGTTGGTGGCGACCACAAACTTCTGGTCAGGGTCAATGGGTGCACCATTATAGGCCAGATCAACAATGCGGCTGGCGTTGGCGTCGAGCAACACACCCTTGGGATCGTATTTGGAGGGCTGTGTAATGTCGATTTTGTAGGTCACTCCGTCAATCACATCAAAATTGTAGGATGGGAAGTCGTTGTTGATGAGGGGTTGATCCTGTCCTCCGGCTGCGACCTGATTAAAGATGCCCGCCGAGCGCTCCAACCAGTCCTTGAGCGTTGCTCCGTCGATGAGCACGGCGCGGATGGTGTTTGGGTAGAGATAGAGGTCGGCTACATTCTTGATGGCAACGGCACCCACCGGAACATCGGTATAATATTCAGGTCCGCCCCGGCCGCCGGCCTTGAAGGGGGCGGCGGCGGAAAGAATGGGCAGGCCTTCCCATTCGGTGCCCTTCATCATCTGCTCCATATACCAGATCTGGGCGTTGGAAACTATTTGTACTGAGGGATCGTCGGCCACCAGGGCAAAGTAAGAGTAGAGCGGGGCGGCGGTTTCCCCAACGGCCCGGCGCACATATTGCAGGGTTTCGTTGTGGGTTTTTTCGACCGAAGCCAGAACGCTTGCAACAGATTCCACCAGTGGAATGCGCTTGCGCTCAACCCTTTCGAAAATGGGTCGCGCTTCAGATGTGTGAGAAGCGATGGTCCACTTGCCCTCGCCATCGCGCTCCAGCAACAGGTCGATCAGGCCCATATGGGAGCCCCAGAACCCGGCCATTACCGATGGTTTACCCATTAATGCACCGTTTTCGTTGTCGATACCTGCAATATCCGCATAATCGCCGGGGAATATGCGGTGGTGATGGCCGGTAAAGACCACATCGATACCATCAACACCGGCCAGATAAAGTGAGGCGTTTTCCATGCCCTCAGAATAGCCATCTCCTGAAATGCCGGAGTGGGAAAGTGCAACGATAAGGTCACAGCCCTGTTCTTTCATTTGCGGCACATAAGCTTCGGCGGTTTTGACAATGTCGCGGGTCATCACTGAGCCGGTGAGGTTGGCGCTGTCCCAGGTCATGATCTGGGGTGGTACGAAACCGATGAAGCCCACCTTGATAGTGTGCGTTTCTCCGGCTCCGTCGGTGATTTGCTTTTCGATGATCCTGTAGGGTTCAATCAATGTGTTGTCAGCCAGCGGGTCACTGCCAAGGGTTGCGCCTTTGGCGACGTTGGCACAAACGAAGGGGAAAGTTGCTCCGGCCAGAGATTTTTCAAGAAAGTCCAGCCCATAGTTGAATTCGTGGTTGCCAAGAGTTGCCACCTCGTAACCAAGAGTATTCATGGCGGCAATCATGGGGTGCAACTCACCGCCCTTGAAGCCGCGCTCATAGGCCACATAGTCGCCCATGGGGTTGCCCTGAATGAGGTCGCCATTGTCGACCAGCATGGAGTTGGTCGCTTCGGCGCGCACATCACCGATCAGCGCGGCGGTGCGCGCCAGTCCCATGGTGTCATTGGGTTTGTCCGCATAATAGTCGTAAGGGAAAATGGCAACGTGAATGTCGGTGGTCTCCATGATGCGCAGGTGGGCCTGACCGGCAGCGGCCATTGCGGCGAACGGGTGCATGACGATGAGCGCACCGGCCCCCGCTGTTCCGGCGAGAAATGCACGTCGTGAGATTTGATTTTCCGTGAGCATGATAAAAACCTTCCTTGCTGCTTTTGTTGGGGCAAATGCGAAGGAACAGGCGCATCAAAAAGGAACATCAACCTGAAAAAAGGTGCGTGTTCCAACGTTTTGCCGCGTATTTCTAGTCTGGACCCAATCAGGGGCCAAGGACCAGAACAAAAGCTAACGCGCCAAATCGGGCGAAGAAAAGTCTATTTCAGTGCCTGGCCGGTCTTTGTATCAAAGAAGTGGATTTCTTCTTTTGGGGTATTGAGGCGAACCCTTGAGCCCAGTTCGGGCAGAGTGCGCCCCGGCACTGTTGCCACAATTTCGGTTGAGCCGACATCCACATAGATGAGGGTTTCAGATCCCAGTGGCTCGACCACTGAAACCGAGCCTTCCATCAGAGCGGCTTCGCCTTCTTTGGCCGGGGTCAACTCGCTGGGTCTAATGCCAATTGTCATGCCCTGAGGTGCAACTTTGGGCCTGACCGGAATGGTAAAACCGGCGTCAAGGACAATGCCCTCGTTTGTGAGCCTGCCTTCCAGCATGTTCATGGAAGGGGCGCCGATAAACTGGGCAACAAACAGGTTGGCGGGGTTCTGATAGACTTCCGTGGGGGTGCCCACCTGCTGAATGTAGCCGTCTTTCATAATCACGATACGGTCGGCAAGGGTCATGGCCTCCACCTGGTCGTGGGTGACAAAAATGATGGTGGTGCCCACGCGCTGATGCAATTTTTTGATTTCAAGGCGCATCTGGGTGCGCAATTGTGCATCAAGGTTTGAAAGTGGCTCGTCGAACAGAAAAACCTGGGGGTCGCGCACCATGGCCCGGCCAATGGCCACCCGCTGGCGCTGGCCACCGGAGAGTTGGGAGGGGCGCCGATCCAGAAGTTCGCTCATGCTCAGGATTTCCGCGACCTCGTCGATGCGTTTTTCCTTGTCCTGTTTGGACATTTTTGCGGTTCTGAGGCCAAAACCGATATTCTTGCGCACTGACATGTGGGGGTAGATGGCGTAGTTCTGAAAGACCATGGCAATGTTGCGCTCCTTGGGCTCCAGATGGTTGACCATCATGTCCCCGATGTGGATTTCGCCGGAGGTGACTTCTTCAAGCCCCGCAAGCATGCGCAATGTGGTGGATTTTCCGCAGCCCGAGGGGCCGACAAAAACCACAAATTCTCCATCTTCAATTTCCAGATTTATGCCGTGCAGCACTTCGGTTTTGTCGAAGGTTTTAACCAGGTCTTTCAGAGCAACAGTTGCCACTTCAGGCCTCCTTGTTAAGTGTTCTTCAAGCGGGCAAAAGCGGCGCTTAGCCCACGCGCGGAATCTGCCCGGAACTTTTTGTTTTCAATGGCTTTTTCCACAAAGCGCTTCAGTTCAGTGCGATATCCGGTGAGCGCTTCGTTCATCGGCTCGGGTGCCGGTCCGCCATAGCGGGTGCGCACGGCGATAAAATTCTCGGGTGAGATGGCGGTTGTAAATGCCGTTTTGTCGAGGCTTGGGCGACGCTTCAAGACCGCCTTAAAGGCGTTGGAGAAAGCTTCAAAACCCCCATACAAGGGCTTTTCTTCAGCAATGACTGCCGCTGAGGTGGCGGCAGCGATTTCGTGAGCCTGCCGGAATGAAAGCTTTTCCTCGCGCACCAGAGTGTCAGCAAGCTCGGTGATGGTGATGCAGCTTTTTTCCATGGTTGCGCGCACCCGGTCTGCTTGAATGGAAAGAGCGGGTACGAGTGCGCCCAAAAGTTTCAGCGCGCGGTTTCCGCTCTCAAATGCTGAATACCCGGCTTGTTGAACCTCACCTTCACTGTCGTTCATATCGGTGAAGGGGGTGTTGTGCATGGTGTTGACCATGGTGTCGCAGCGCCCCACGGTCAGCGAAGAAAGCAGGCGCAGATGTTCAATGGGCACGGGGTTGCGCTTCTGAGGCATGATGGAGCTGATTTGCACAAATTCATCGGGCACATAAAGCTGGCCGACCTCAAACGAACTCCAGAACTGAAAATCCTGGATGACGCGGCCAAGGTGAATGAAAAGCAGTTTGAGCGCTGAATAGAGGGCGGTGATATAATCGACTGAGGCGATGGAGGCGTAAGAGTTTTGTGTCGGGCCTTTGAACCCGAGCAACCGGGCCATGCGGCTCCGGTCTATGGGGAAACCTGAAGTGGTGATGGCGGCGGCGCCCATGGGGCAGAGCTCCAGAGCTTGCCGGGCCTGATGCAGACGGGCGATATCACGCAGCAGAACTTCAGCCATTGCTCCCAGATAGTGGCCAAAAGTGCCCGGCTGCGCCGGCTGGCCATGGGTATAGGCAATTATGAGGGTTGTTTTTTCCCGAGTGGCCTTGTCAATCAGCATATTGGCGAGAGCGTGGGCATTATCGAGCAAGTCATCAAGTCGTGTACTCAGGATCATTTTGAAAACCGTATGGTCCATATCATTGCGCGAACGGGCGGTGTGCAGTGCTCCGGCAAGATCGGGGCCAACGCGCTTTTTCAGTTCGGCCTCAACGAAAAAAAAATAATCCTCGAATTCTCCTGTGTAGTTGTGTGCATCCAAATCGGTGTTTTGGTCTATTTCATCAAGGGCGCTGGCTATGGAACGGGTTTGGGCAGTATCAAGAATGCCGGTTTCTGTCAGCATCACCAGGTGAGCCTGATTTATGGCGCGCACCGGCGCAACAAAATGGGTTTTTGCCCCCTCAAAAAGAGGTGCCAGAACCGTTTCCTTATAGGCAGCGTTGGGAAAGACGCTTTCGTCAGTCATCCCTTCAGTCCTGCCATGACAACGCCGCGGATGATATAGCGCTGGAATACCAGAAATACGATGAGGGTGGGGATGGTGGCCAGCGCGGCGCCGGTCATAATCAACTCCCACTGCACGCTTTGCTCGACGCTGAAGGTCGTCAAGCCAACAGGCAGCGTGTAAAGATCGGGGGAATTGGTAACAATCAGGGGCCAGATGAATGCGGTCCAGTTGCCAAGGAAAACAAAGATGGCCAGCGCGGAAAGTGCCGGGGTGACCAGAGGCATGGCAACGCTCCACCAGATTTGAAATTCATTGAGACCATCAATGCGGGCGGCTTCAAGAAAATCATCGGGCACGGATTCGAAAAACTGCTTCATCAGAAACGTGCCGAAGGCCGTCATCATGCCAGGGAACATAATGCCCCAGTAGGAATTCAGCCAGCCAAAATCCCGCGCCATGATGTACCAGGGGATGACCAGCATCTCGGTGGGAATCATCAGCGTGGAAAGTATGGCGATGAACACAAACATGCGGCCGCGAAAACTGAACTTGCACAGGGTGTAGCCAACCATGGAATCAAACAGAACAGCAGAAACCGTGGTTGCTGTTGCAATGATGAGCGAGTTGACGAACCATTTGTAGAATCGGCCGTCCTCAAGCACAAAAATATAGTTTTCCAGTGTTGGTTCGTCAGGAATGATGGAGAGATTATAAATCTCGTGGGGCCATTTCAGCGAGGTGGACAGCATGTAGACGATGGGCATGACCATCACCACGCCGCCCATGAATAACAGGGTCCAGCGTATGATTTTGCCCGGATTGATATTTGAATAGCTTGCGGAACGTTGTTTTTCCAGTGTTGCCGAGGAGGGTTTGATTTCCGTCATGCTCATGTCAGCGGCTCCTCATGATGCGCAGTTGCACAAGACTGACGACAAGCAGAATAGTGAACAAAACAACCGTTTGAGCCGCGGCATATCCCATATCGAAGGCGTTGAAGGCCGTGTCATAAATCATTAAAACCAGTGGTTTGGTGGAGTTGAGAGGGCCGCCGGGATCGTTGGTGGTCATGTTAAAGACCTGATCGAAGATGCGCAGGAAGCCGATGGAGGAAAAAACAACCAGAAAGACGATTGTGGGTTTGAGCAGGGGCAGAGTGATTTCCCAAAGGATGGTCCAGGGCCCGACACCATCAATACGGGCGGCCTCATAATAGGTGTTGGGGATGGCGCGCAGGCCAGCCATGAAAATAATAATCTGAAAACCAAGCCCGGCCCAGAGCGCCGGGGCCAGAATCGAGGGCAAAGCCCAGAATGTGGACCTCAGGAAGGGAAACTGGGGAATGGCCATGGTTGCCAGCATATTGTTGAACAGGCCGATGGGGACGGGTTGATAGAACCAGCGCCACAACCAGGCCATGGCTACGGTTGAAGTCATGAAAGGCAGGAAATAAAGGGCCCGGATGGTGCCGTGCATAAAGCGCACCTTGTCCAGATTGTAGGCAACGATAAACGAAAAAACGAGGCTGAGCGGTGTACCGATTATAAGATAAAGAAAAGTGTTGGAAAAAACTTTCCAGAACACCGGGTCAGCGAAAAGCTTCTGGTAGTTTTCAATGCCGTTCCAGGTCTTGTCGCCAAGAAGGTTCCAATCCTGAAAAGACAGGACTATCGCGCCAAAGGTGGGATAAAAGCGGATGATTGAATAAAAAAGGACCGGAAGGGCAAGAAAACCCCAGGCCCAGACCACCTGCTTTTGTTTGATGGAGAGTGCGCGATACCCAAGCATCAAAGTTTCCTTTTTGTCGAAAAAAGAGCCGGGGCGGATTCATTTAGGAATGAAACCGCCCCTTAAGTTTCTGGCAAGCTAGTTATAATAGTTGTCAAGAATAGCCTGTTCTTTTTCGGCAGCTTCGCCAAGGGCCTCTTCTGCCGTTGCACCTTCAAGAAGAATGCGCTGCAATGCATCCATGAGCACCTGGCGCTGCCCGCTTTCATTGGCAAATATGGTGGTGCGGGCATAACCAAGACCTGCAACAAAGGGACCAAATACAGGGTCCATCTTGTTTTCTTCGGTTAATGCGGCGGTTGGTTTGGCGGGAAGTTCGCCAACGGTTTCAAGCCAGATCTGCATGGCTTCATCCGAGGTCAGATATTGCATGAACTTTAGGGCGGCTTCGAGCTTTTCGCCCTCTGCCTTTGTGGTTACTGCGTTCACCCAATAGGACGAATAGTTGGACTTCAGACCATCGGGACCGGCGGGCAGTTCAGCCACACCCCATTCAAGACCACGGGTCTTGTCAAGCGCGCCTATTCTGAAGGAACCGTCAATATGCATGCCGGCGCGACCGGCCTTGAACGCTGCCTGGGGTTCATCCATGAAGCCGGACTGAGTGACGCCATGCTTGGTTTCAAGGTCAGCATACCATTGCAGTGCAGCGATACCGGCAGCGTTATTATAGGTAACGGTCCGGTAGTCCTCAGTGTAGGGGCTACCGCCGAACTGGCGCACTAGTACTTCGCGCCACCAATGGTGATCCTGTGCATTCATGCCGGTGGTAATGCCAACCTGGGTGATGTTCCCTGAGCCATCACTTTTGGTAAGGGCCGCCGCAGTTGCAACCAGCTCATCAAGAGTTTTGGGCGGCGCTTCAATGCCGGCTTCCTCGAACAGGCGCTTGTTGTAGAACAAAGCCAGGGCCCGTACTGCGGTGGGCAAAGCCATATAGGCACCATCGCGCTTCATGGCCTGAACCATGGGAAAAAATTCTTCCTCGATCTGATCGGGGGGGAACATGTCGGTGGGCAGCGGGCGGATAAGTTCTGCGTCCACATAGTCATTGAGCCAGCCGTAAAACAGTTGGACAACGTCTGGGCCCTGTCCTGCCGGAATGGAGGCGGCAACCTTTGTGCGATAGTCCGCGTAAGGAAATGATGTCTGAATGACGGTAATGCCGGGGTTTGCCGCTTCAAAATTCTCGATAAGCTTATCAATGGCATTGATGCGAGCTTCAAAAAAATATTGCCAGTACTCGATTTCCACTTCCTGGGCTGCGGCTGAACTCAGGGCGAGAACCGCCCCGGCGGCCAACCCAAGAATGCCTTTTTTTATGCTTCTCATGTTTGCTTCCTCCTGTCGGGCACCTTTTTGTGTGTGCTAAAGGTCCACTTTTTCAATATGTTACGGCAGGTGATGTTACTCTGCATTCGCTGATATTTTTCACCGATAGGGAAGTGTTGACCAAAGCGAAAAACAAATCAATACTTAATTCAAGTAACTTGAGTAAAAATGATGACTGAAACCGCCATGGGTAAACGCCAAACAAGCATCATCGGGGGCAATGCAGGTCGGAACCGCAGCCACAATCGAAGGGTGGTGCTTGATTTTGTGCGCGCCAATGAACCGGCGGGCCGGGCGGAAATTGCGCGCAGTTGTGGCCTGAGCGTGCAGGCGGTCTCCAATATTATCGAGTCTCTTGAGCGCGAAGGGCTGCTGTTGGCCGCCGGGCATCGTGTGGGCGCAAGGGGAAAACCGGCGCTGCAGTACCGTTTTGACCCGGACGGAGCGTTTTCCGTGGGGGTTGAGTTGCGGCCCGATATTGCAATCTGCGCCTTGATAAACCTCTCCGGTGAAATGATTTTTTCAGAACAGACAGATTTGGCTGATGCATCGCTTTCCTGTGCCATTGAGGCGGTGGACAAAGTGGTCAATCGCGCGATTAGGGCCAGCGGGCGGGCGCAGAAGAACTGGCTGGGTACGGGCATCGTGATGCCCGGTCCCTTTGGCATGTCCGAGCTGAGTTTTGCGGGGGGGACTGCGCTTCCGGGCTGGGAGCATGTAAACATAAGACGTGCGTTTTCCGAAGCACTCGGTTGTGAGGTGATCGTGGAAAACGATGCCACGGCCGCAGCAATATCGGAACGGGTGTCCGGTGTCGCCAGAGGTCTGGACAGTTTTTGTTTTATCTATTTCGGTACCGGGCTCGGGCTGGGCGTGATTTCGGGGGGGCATGTCCAGGGCGGGGTGATGGGAAATGCCGGAGAAATCGGACATATCATCACCGCCTCGGAAGGACTGCCCTGTGCGTGCGGAAACCACGGATGCCTTGAAATGTACGCCTCGCGCACATCAGCGCTGCATTTCCTTGAAAAGAATGGTGTTGAGGTGGGGAGCGGCGATGATCTCAGCCAGCTGCTGGCACAGAATTCCGAGGCACTTCTGAACTGGCTCGACAGCGCGGCGGAGCACTTGTCTCGTGCTATCGGCATGGTGGAAAACCTGTTTGATCCTGAAGCGGTAATTCTTGGGGGGGCGATGCCCGATACCATCATTGAGGCGCTTATTGCGCGGCTGAACCTTCCCCGGGGGTCGGTTGCCAACAGAAAAGACAGGGCCATCGACCGGGTGCTGCAGGGATCCTCGGGCCGATTTACCGCCGCCATGGGCGGGGCGGCCATGATTGTTCACCAGACCATCACCCCCTCCATTACCGTGTTCAACTAGGCAGGTTTTTTGATGCGTATCACTGACATTGATCGACTGGACCGGCAAAGAAGGCACTCCCGCATCGTCAGCCTGTGGCTGGCGTTGCAGCCTTTACGCTCCTGCATTTCGTTCATGAACAGCGGCGCGCATCCGGATGATGAAACCAGTGCGATGCTGGCGGCGCTGGCCTTGCGTGACGGAGTTAAGCTCTCCCATGCCTGTTCAACGCGGGGTGAGGGCGGCCAGAATGCGCTGGGACTGGAAACGGGCAAGGACCTGGGGGTAGTGCGCACCCGTGAAATGGAACGGGCAGCTGAAGTCCTCAATATGAGCCAGTACTGGCTTTCACAAAATCCAGGGGACAGTATTTTTGATTTTGGTTTCTCTAAAAGCGGTGAGGAAACGCTTGAATACTGGGGTGAGGAGCGGGTCCTGAAGCGGTTCGTGCAAATTCTGCGCCGGGAGCGTCCCGATATTGTGTGCCCGACATTTCTGGACGTGCCGGGCCAGCACGGGCATCATCGGGCCATGACCCGGAGTGCATTCAGGGCGGTAGAACTGGCTACCGACCCTACGGCTTTTCCTGAACTGGAACTGGAGATCTGGCAGGTCAAAAAAATCTACCTTCCGGCCTGGTCGGGGGCGGGGGATGCCTATGATGATGATATACCACCGCCACCTGAAACCACGCGGGTGGATGCCAGCGGCGGTGATGAGGTGCTGGGGGCTGACTATGCTCAAATTGGGCAGTGGTCGCGGGCCTTTCACCGTACACAAGGCATGGGAATGTGGGTGAGGCGGGGCCAAAAAAGCATTTGGCCGCTTAATCTGGCCTGGTCAGTAGCCGGAAAACCGGAGCCGGAGCCGGATATATTTGAGGGCCTGCCAAAAACCCTTGCTGAACTGGGGGAGTTTGCCGGGGCGCCACAAGTTTGCAAACCGCTTGAAAGAGCGCAGGTTGAACTGGACGCGGTGATCAGTGCCTTTCCTGATGATGAAAAAATCCGCCAGCATGGAGCGACAGCGCTTGGTTTTGTCCGGCAGGCACTTGAAATCTGCCCGGATGCTGCAAAAAGCGAAGTCTTGCATCGACTTCAGGCAAAAGAACGCCAGATAGTCAGGGTTCTGGCGCTTGCGAACCGGATTGACTGCCGTATTGCTGTTGCTGAACCGGAACTGCGTCCCGGAGAAAAAACCGTGCTGACGCTAAATCTGTTTGCGCCGGATCTGGATATCAGGGTTGAAACCATCGCTCCCTCGGGCTGGAAAATCGGAAACTGGCAGGATGGGACGTGCGAAATCAGCGTGAGGGAAGGTATAGCGCCCGGCAATGCCTATCCTGACACATGGTTTCCCGATCGGACCAATGGGGAAGTTTTTGTGCGTCTGAGTTGGCAGGAACAAGGCAAAGCAGTTTCCCTTGATATTGATGTGGAGGAACGGATTTTTGTGCTGCCTTCACATTCCACTATGCTTGAGCCTGTTGCGACCCTGCTCAATCTTGGGGCACCCGTGCCGGTCGAGATGGCGATTTCAAACCAGATCCCGCAAAAGGCAAAGCCTGAATTCACCGCGCCCGCTGGCTGGAGTGTTAGCCGTTCAGCCGACAAATTCACGCTGTCCCCGGCGGCGGACCTGCAGGGCGGCCTTTATGAGTTTGGCCTGCACCTGGATGGCCAGCCCGCCCAAAGCATATCGCGCATGGGCTACAAGCATACCGGCCCGCTGGTGCGAATTGAGCCATGCGTTGCGCGCGTCCGGGTACTTGATGTCAAACTGCCGCAAGCAAAAATTGCCTATATCGGGGGGGGCAGCGACCGCAGTGATTATTGGCTGAAGGCGCTGGGAATGGATATTACCAGCCTTGAGGACGATGCGCTGGAAAAAACGGACTTTTCCGAGTTTGACAGTGTTCTGGTGGGAGTATTTGCCTTTCGCACACGCGCGGCCCTGAGCCGGCGATTGAGTGTTTTGCATGACTGGGTGCGAAACGGGGGCAATCTGGTGACGCTTTATCATCGGCCCTGGGATAATTGGGATCCTATGCGCACCCCCCCGGCCCCCATTGAAATCGGAACGCCTTCCCTGCGCTGGCGAGTAACAGACGAAAAGGCAAAAGTCACCCATCTGGTTCCCGGACATGAATTGCTCACAACGCCAAACAGGATTGGCGAGAAGGACTGGGAGGGGTGGCATAAAGAGCGCGGGCTTTATTTCGCCTCTAGCTGGGATGACGCCTATACGCCACTGCTCAGCATGGCCGATAAGCAGGAGACCCCATTAAAGGGTGCGATGTTGAGTGCAAAAATCGGTGCCGGGCGTCACACCCACACCAGCCTGATCCTGCATCATCAGATGGAAAAACTTGTGCCCGGTGCTTTTTCCATCATGGCCAACCTGCTGGCGTCCGCCAAGGCTTGACCGCCTCTGTGCCATAAGCAAACCTGCCAAATGTGGGGTGGAACTACCCCGGCACGCGGGGGGAGGAAATTTGGCCAGCGGTTCCGCACTTGTGCGGCGGTATAGGAGGAGGTTACTCGTTGTTATCGGGCTTGTCGCTCTGATGAGCGCCGTTGGCGTGGGTTTTGGCATGCAAATCGCGGGAGCGGCTGCCAAGCGTTCCCTGCAACAATCAGCGCAAGAAGTGCTTCTTGTGCAGGAGCAGGTGCTAAACGGGCTGATGGAAAAATTCCGACTACTGCCAAATCTGGTGAGGCGAAACGCCAAGATTCTTGGTGTTTTTGTTGACCCGAGCGAAAAAAACATCGCGGCCGCTCAACTGGCCATTCGCCATGATTCGGCTATGACGGGCGCTTTGGACATTGTGCTGCTTGATCTGGATGGTTCGCTTCTGGTCAGTGGAACGGGAGTGGTAACGGATTCTTTTGAACCAACTTCGCGATTGCTGGGGGCAGTCAGGCAGGGGCGCCTTGGTCGCAAGGCAATTCAAATCCCGCCGGACGAGCGGGCCTATGCTTTTGCCAGCGGACTGCGTGATGAGGGGGGTAATCTTGTCGGTGTCATCGCGGTGCTGGTTGATCTGGCAAATCTGGAGCAAATCTGGTCGCTTTCGACGTTGCCGGTGCTGGTGGCCGATCGCGATGGAACTGTTCTTGCCTCCAACCGGGCGGAATGGCGCATGATGCCGCTCAATGAAATAAGGTCGCAAGAGCGGGGGGTGATCGAATATGTGCTTGATGGCCAATTTCAACCCTTTGTAGAGATGAGCCGGGCTGTGCCAGTGCTTGAATGGGAGCTGTATGTTCTTGCCGATGCGGCGCCGATTGTCCGCGCCCGTATTGCTGCGGCGGCAAGCGCTGTTATGGCGGGTCTGGCGTTGGCCATATTCCTTGCCTACATGATGCGGCGGCGTCTGGAACTGGTGCAAAAGAACCGCAGTGACAAGGCCAATTCATTGCGCCTTGAGAGGATAGTCAGGGATCGGACAAGAGCGCTGACATTGACTAATCAAGCGCTTGCAGAAGAAGTTGAGCACCACAAAAAAACCGGGATCAGCCTGCGCAAGACCCAGGATGAACTGATCCAGACCGGAAAACTCGCGGCGCTGGGGCAGATGTCGACGTCCCTGTCGCACGAATTCAACCAGCCGTTGGCTGCGACAAAATCCTATGCGGATAATGCGCTGATTCTTCTGGAACGTAATCGACAGGCGGAGGCAGAGGAAAATATCCGTCTTATCTCAAAAATGGCGGATCGCATGGCTGTCATTTCCCGGCACCTGCGTAATTTTGGACGCAAGCCCAGGACCCGGCTTTCCTCAATCCTGGTTGAGGCTGTAATCAATGATGCAATTGAGGTGCTTTCGGTGCGGCTGCGCGAGCAGGGCGTCGATGTTATTATTAAGCATGAAACTCCTGAAGTGCTGGCTATCGCGGGCCATGTGCGGCTTCAGCAGGTGGTGGTCAATCTTATAAGCAATGCGCTGGACGCCACCAAATCCGACTCAGCAGAACCCGTTCAGGTTTTAACTGGCAGCATGGACAAAAAAGTGCTCATTCGCGTTCGCGATTTTGGGCCGGGCATCGCCCCGGAACATCTGGCCCATATATTTGATCCGTTTTTCACCACAAAGGAGCCGGGACGGGGGCTGGGGCTTGGCCTGTCGATCTCTTATAACATCGTGAAAGATTTTGGTGGTCGCCTGACTGGAGAAAACCACCCCGAAGGCGGAGCTCTGTTCACGATTGAATTGGAGCGAGCCTGAACAAAAAAGAATTGCAGGGGTTAAATGAGCAAGACAATTGATGTGCTTTTTGTTGATGATGAGGAGCATTTGCGCCGGGCCATGCAGCAAACGCTGGAATTGGCCGGTTACAAGGTGGAAACGGCCTCCAGCGTCAATGAGGCGATGGCGCTGGTTTCGCAGGACTTTGCCGGCATCATTGTCACCGATATCCGCATGCCGGGGCAGTCGGGCATGGACTTGCTGCAGCTTTGTCTTGAAATTGATGCGGACCTGCCGGTGATATTCGTCACCGGCCACGGGGATATCACGCTTGCGGTGGAGGCTATGCGGGCCGGGGCCTATGATTTTATCGAAAAACCGTTTTCCAGCGAGCAGCTGCTTGACCCGGTAGCGCGGGCGCTTGAAAAACGCCGCCTGACGCTGGAGGTGCGTCATTTGCGCGATGCGGTGACCAGTCGCCGTGACAATCTTGAATTGCGTCTTGCCGGGCGCTCTGCGGCCATGGTTCATGTGCGCGAACAGATACGGGCCATTGCACCTTCAAGCGCCAATCTGCTGATTCTCGGGGACACGGGCACCGGGAAAGAAGTGGTGGCGCGGGCTGTCCATGATTTCGGCTACGGGCTTGGGGGCAGAGACAGCGGGGACAGGCAAAGCGCCGGTGGGGAGATTAACCGCCCCTTTGTGGCCATCAGCTGTTCAGCCCTGCCCACCGAGATGATTGAGGCTGAATTGTTTGGCTACGAGGCGGGAGCGTTTCCGGGCGCTGTTCGAGCACGCTTTGGCAAGTTTGAGCATGCACGCAACGGCACCATTTTTTTTGATGGTATCGAAACCCTGCCTCTGGATGTGCAGGCCAAGCTGGTGCCGGTGCTTGAAAACCAGAGCATCACCCGCCTTGGCTCCAATGAGGCGGTAGATCTGAATGTTCGTTTTATCGCATCTTCAAAACGGGCGTTGGAGGAGGGGGTGAGCGAGGGCTGGTTTCGTGCAGACCTGCTCTATCAGATAAGCGTTGCAACGATCAACCTGCCGGACCTGGCCCAGAGGCGTGAGGATATCGGGCGTCTCTTTGTGGAGCTGGTGCGTGATGCGGCGGCGCGTAACAAGCTTGCCCAGCCTGAAATTTCAGATGACTATCTGGCTTTGCTGGCGGCCAGAAACTGGCCGGGAAATATAAGGGAGCTGCGCAATGTGGCCGAGCGGCACGTTCTGGGTCTTCAAACAGGTGAGCAGAGCGGTGCTGTGGAGGGAAGCCGTTTGTCTGATCGGGTCGCCAGTTTTGAGCGCCAGGCGATTTGCTCAGAACTCAAGGCCAAGAAAGGCAGACTGAAGGATGTTTATCTAAGTCTTGGGCTTTCGCGTAAATCTCTATACGAAAAAATGCAGAAACATGGCATTGATCGCAGGGATTTCCTCTAGGACATAAAATGTTCCCCTTTCCACCCATGCCTGTACCGGGAATTGTTTCGATTCGTGCCCATGGGGGTCCCTTTTTTGCTTCATCAACATGTTTGCGTGATCCGGGGTCTTGTGCATGTTTGACTTAAGCTGTTCCCCCTTTTTGTCATGCACCGCGAGGATGCGTACAACAAGGAGGAAAGTTTTATGAGATTTATTCCAGCTTTGGCCGCTGCTGCAGGCATGGCCCTGTTGACAACGCCTGCTGCCCTTGCCGGCCCCGAGGGCTGTGATGATGGCGAAATCGTCATCAAATTCAGCCACGTGGTTTCTGCCGTTGGGCACCCAAAGGGCGATGCTGCAACGCTTCTTGCGGAGCGCATCAATGCTGAGATGGATGGCACTGCCTGTATGGAAGTGTTCCCCAACTCAACCCTTTTTGACGATAACAAGGTGATGGAGGCCCTGTTGCTGGGCGATGTACAGCTTGCAGCGCCATCCCTTTCAAAGTTTGAGTCCTTCACCCTGAAATACCGGTTGTTCGATCTGCCGTTTCTGTTTTCTGACCTGGAGGCAGTTGCCCGTTTTACCGCAAGTGACGAAGGCAAGGGTATGCTCGATGCCATCAATCCGGTGGGTTATGTGGGATTGGGATACTGGTTCTCGGGCCTCAAACAGTTTTCCGCAACCCGGCCATTGCTTACACCCTCGGACGCAGAGGGTTTGAAGTTCCGGGTGCAGACATCCGATGTGGCGGTCGCCATGATTGAAGCCATGGGCGGTTCGGCGCAAAAACTGGCTTTCGCCGAAGTTTATGGCGCATTGCAGACCGGTGTTGTGGATGGTCAGGAAAATACCTGGTCCAATATCTACACCCGCAAGTTTTTTGAGGTTCAGGATGGTGTGACTGAAACCAACCACCAGTTGCTGGCCTATCTGCTGGTGACTTCGGATGAATGGCTGAACAGCCTTGAAGCGGATGTGCGCGACCAGTTTCTCTCCATTGTCAACGACGTGACGGTTGAGGCCAACCTTTCGGTTGCCGACAAGGAAGCGGCAAACCGTCAGAATATTCTGGACGCCGGGGGCACAATCCGTGAGTTGACACCCGAACAGCGTCAGGAATGGGTCGACACCATGAAGCCTGTCTGGGCGCTGTTTGAAGACGATATCGGGGCGGACCTGATTGCTGCAGCGGTTGCTGCCAACGAATAAAACCCGACGGGTTTATGCAAAAAATACCGGCCGGTGCGACTTTTGTGCTCCGGCCGGTTTTCTAGCAAGAGGCATATGGGGGAGGGGAATAATGGCGTTGCCTGGCAGTCTGTGGCCGTTTATCGCATTGGCGCTGATGGTTTTTGCGCTGTTTGTCGCCGAACGGCGTTTCCCTGATGCGGTTACGCGGTTTGAGGAAGGTGTGCTGGCGGTGTTGCTGGCGCTCATCACTCTTGTCTCCTTTGGTCAGGTCGTCGCGCGTTATGGCTTCAATGCCGGCTGGGGCGGGGCGCTTGAGTTTACCCGTATCCTGTTCGCCTGGATGATACTTTTTGGCATGTCCTACGCGGTTAAAATCAACGCTCACCTGGGGGTTGATGTGTTCGTGCGCATGCTCCCCAAGCGCTGGTTCCGCATTGTTGCGGTGTTCGGAGCACTGAGCGGGGTGTTTTATGCAGTCATCCTCCTTTACGGGGACTGGTTACAGATTTTTGGCACCTCGGCACGAGGGGGAGCCGTGGACTACTGGAGCAAAATGTTCCGTATTGGCATCGGGCTTGAGGATTTGCGCTACCCGGGCTTTATGCAATCGCTTTTTGGCCTTCAGGAGCGGGTCCATCGCTGGGCTGCCTATCTTATTTTGCCTGTTGGGTTGTCGCTGTTTGCCTACCGTTGCGCCCAGGCGGCAATCGATATTGCCCGCGGCAGGCGCGAGTTGGTGATTGCAAGTCATGAGGCTGAAGACCTGGTGGCTGAAAACAAAGATATTTTGAAGGACTAGGGCTGTGGAAATTTTTGTACTGTTTTCTCTTGTCCTGTTCCTGCTGTTCGCCGGTGTGCCGATTGCGGTTTCCCTCGGGTTGTCCAGCACACTGGTTATTGCGTTCTTTTCCACTGATTCCCTGTCATCGGTGGCGCTGCAACTGTTTTCTTCCTCGCAGAATTATACGCTGCTGGCTATTCCGTTCTTCATACTGGCCTCCTCGTTCATGGCAACGGGAGGTGTTGCACGGCGGATTATTGATTTTGCCATTGCCTCGGTTGGCCATTTCCAGGGCGGTCTGGCGATGGCCAGCGTATTGGCGTGCATGTTGTTTGCTGCGCTTTCGGGTTCTTCGCCAGCGACTGTTGTCGCCATAGGTTCGATTGCCATCGTTGCCATGCGCAAGGTTGGGTATACCAAGGAATTTGCCGCCGGTATCATTGCCAATGCGGGCACGCTGGGCATTCTCATTCCCCCTTCCATCGTCATGGTAGTCTATGCGGCAGCAACTGATGTTTCGGTGGGGCGGATGTTCCTGGCCGGTGTCATACCGGGTATCGTTGCGGGGCTCATGCTGATGGGCGCTATCTATATCGTTGCCCGTTTCAAGAACCTGCCCTCCGAGCCTTTCAAGGGTATCGGGTATTTTCTTTCTACCGGAAAACAGGCGGGCTGGGGCCTGTTTCTGATTGTCATCATTCTGGGTGGTATTTACGGGGGCGCGTTCACGCCCACAGAAGCGGCGGCAGTGGCAGCGGTCTATGCGGGCATGGTCTCCCTGTTCGTTTATCGCGACATGGGCCCGCTTGCCGGTTATGCCTGGGTGCCGGACAACACCCCCAAACATGTGAGGATAGGCTTTTCGGCCTCGGTTTATGCGCTGGCGTTTTTCCTTGCCTGGCTGATGCTTGCCTTTTTCTTCATGGCCGAAGGCACCGAGACCTTGCGGTTCTGGCTCGGGGTCGGGGGCGCAATTTTTGTGTTGTTCGGCTATCCTTTGCTCAAGGGCGTAAAAAATCCGCTTCTATTCATTTATGGCCTGCCCTTGTGGGGGGCGAATCTTTGGCTTATGGCAAGAAAATTCCTGCCTGCGCTGTTCCACAAGGACACCAAGCGTGTTTTGGTGGACAGTTCGCGCACCACCATCATGCTGATGTTTATCATCGTCAATGCGCTGTTGTTCGCTCATGTGCTGACTTCCGAGCGTATTCCTCAGGCTATAACCGAGTGGATGCTGGGCGCCGGGTTCAACTGGTTCACCTTCCTTATTGCTTTGAACATCCTTTTGCTGCTGGGCGGGCAGTTCATGGAGCCTTCAGGGCTGCTGCTGATTGTTGCGCCGGTGGTTTTCCCCATTGCCATTGAGCTCGGCATAGACCCCATTCATCTGGGCATCATCATGGTGGTGAATATGGAAATCGGCATGATTACGCCGCCCATTGGACTAAATCTGTTTGTCACCTCGGGAATAACGGGAATGAGCCTGTTGCAGGTGGTCAAAGCGGCCATGCCCTTTGTGGGTGTGTTGATGCTGTTTCTGGTGCTGGTCACATATTTCCCGGCCCTTTCGACATGGCTGCCCATATCGCTGATGGGTCCCGAACTGATAACGCGCTAAACTTGCAGGTCAGCCGGAATAGCGGGTCTTAATCAGCACTTCGCTTTCAAGAGTTTTGTGCACCGGGCACATATCGGCGATTTGCAGCAATCTTGCGCGCTGCCCGTCGTCAAGCTTCCCTTCAATCGTGATGATGCGTTCGAGCACATCAATTTTTGCCTTTTTGGATTCGCAGTCCTCGCAATCCGGCGCGTGTTGCTTTGAATGGGAGACATCGACACCGATACCGGTGAGCGCCAGTTTCTTGCGGCGGGCATACATGCGCAGGGTCATGGAGGTGCAGGCCCCAAGAGCTGCGGCCAGAAACTGATAGGGGCTGGGCCCCAGATTGGTGCCGCCAACCCGTTCGGGCTCGTCAGCCAGCAGATGGAAACTGCCCGAGACAGAAATATCCTGTAAAAATCCCGCCGGGTCGGCTTCGCTAACTCTGGTGATGCCTTCAGGCACTTTTTTGTCAAGGGCGGGCCGGGGCAGATTCAGATAGCGTTTGGCCCAGGTGGCGATGGTTTCTGCAGCGTAGGTTGCGTCCTGCTCGCTGGTCAGCAGGTGGTCAGCGCCATCCAGCGTCACAAAACTCTTGGGGTGTTTTGCGGCCTTGAAAATGGTGCCGGCATCATCAATGGAAACCGTTGTGTCGCCGGGTGCGTGCATGACCAGCAGAGCCCGGCGCAACCCGGCCAGAGACGTTGTGAGATTGGCGCTTGAAACGTCTTCAACAAAGTCGCTTGTTATGGTGAATTTGCGGCCCGCCAGTTCAACTTCGGCCTTGCCTTTGGATTTTATTTCCCCAATGCGCCCGGCAAAATTTTTCAGCACATGGGCGGGGTCTGCAGGAGTGCCGATGGTCACAACAGCCTTTGATTGAGGGATACGCGCGGCGGCCGCAATTACAGCTGCGCCGCCAAGGGAGTGACCGATGAGCAGGGCGGGAGCCTGAATTTTTTCCCGCATGAAATCAGCAGCAGCGACCAGGTCATCAACATTGGAGGAAAACCCGGTGTTGGCGAACTCCCCTTGCGAATGGCCAAGACCGGTAAAATCAAAACGCAGCACAGCAATGCCAAGGCCTGCCAGTGTGCCGGAAATACGCCGGGCCGCCACAATATCCTTGGAGCAGGTAAAACAATGGGCAAACAGGGCGCAGGCCCGGGGTTTGCCAACCGGCATATCCAGACGACCGGCCAGCATATCATCATTGTGACCCCTGAATTCAACTTTTTCGACTGACATCAGCTGCTGCCCTTTTCACCAAATCCCCAAGTTACAGAGCCTTAGGAAATTCATGCCCGCAATGAAACATCATCACGCAATAATTGATTACGCTCCGGTGCCTCACACATTGCGCTTATGTGCAATCCGGTGGGCGATTTTGGAAGAAACTGGGGCTGAACCGGAGAGAAAAAAATGCTCTAATCCGTTCAGAGGCGGGGGAGGGCTGGTTTGTCGGATAAAAGCATCGAACAGTTTGAAGGAGCTTACGACTTTATCATCGTGGGTGCGGGGTCGGCGGGTTGCGTTCTGGCCAACCGGCTGTCTGAAAACCCTAAAACCCGTGTACTTCTTCTTGAAGCGGGGGGAAGCGACAACTGGATATGGTTCCACATCCCGGTGGGTTATCTTTTTGCACTGGGCAATCCGCGTGCCGACTGGATGTTCAAAACAGCTGAAGAGCCGGGCTTGAACGGGCGTTCGCTGGCTTATCCCAGGGGCAAGGTTCTGGGGGGGTGTTCGGCCATCAATGGCATGATTTCCATGCGTGGACAGGCGTTGGATTATGAGCACTGGCGTCAGCTTGGTCTTCCGGGTTGGGGGTGGGATGATGTGCTCAAGGTGTTCAAGCGTCTCGATAACCACTTTATGGGCGAAGATGAATTCCACGGCACGGCTGGCGAGTGGCGGGTGGAGAAACAACGCCTGTCCTGGGAAATTCTGGACGCGGTTGGAGATGCGGCGGCCCAGATGGGGGTGCCTTGGGTCAAGGATTTCAACCGGGGTGACAATGAAGGAGTGAGTTATTTCCATGTCAACCAGCGCCGGGGCCGACGGATTTCAACGGCCCGCGCCTTTCTGGACCCGGTCAGGCACCGCACCAACCTTCGGGTGGAAACCAAGGTTGAGGTGGACAGGCTCCGGATAAAAGATGGCCGCGTGAAGGGCGTTGAGTTTTTGCAAGGGGACAAACGGTTTTTTGCAGAAGCGGGGGGCGAAACCATTTTAAGCGCCGGCTCCATCGGCTCAGTGCAGATCTTACAGCGTTCAGGCATTGGACCGGCTGAATGGCTTGGCCCACTGGGCATTGAAGTAGTGCATGAGCTGGCCGGGGTCGGGCGTAACCTGCAGGACCATTTGCAACAACGGGCAATCTACAAGGTTTCCGGGGTCAAAACCCTGAACACGGAGTATCAATCTTTGTTGAAACGGGGCTGGATGGGGCTGGAATACGGTCTTTTCCGGCGCGGGCCCCTGTCGATGGCTCCCTCCCAGCTGGGTCTGTTTACCCGCTCTTCTCTTGAGCATGAGCGAGCTAATATTGAATTTCATGTGCAACCCCTGTCGCTGGACAAGTTCGGCGACCCTCTGCACACATTCGCGGCTATTACGGTCAGTGCCTGCAATCTCAGGCCAACCTCGCGTGGAGTGGTACGCATTGTATCGCGCACGCCGGGAGAAGCGCCCCAAATCGCACCAAACTATCTGAGCACTGACGAAGACAAAAAGGTTGCCGCCGATGCCATTCGGGTCACCCGCAAACTGATGGCACAGAATGCGCTGGCGAGATTTTTACCTGAGGAATATCTGCCCGGTCCGGGAGTGGACAATAGTGAGGAGGCACTTGTGGAGGCGGCAGGCAATATTGGTACGACGATTTTTCACCCGGTGGGCACAGCAAAAATGGGTCTGAAAAGCGATTCCATGGCGGTGGTGGACGCAAAGTTGAGACTGATTGGTCTTGAGGGGTTGCGCATTGCTGATGCTTCGGTGATGCCAAGCATTGTTTCGGGCAATACCAACACGCCCACCATCATGATTGCGCAAAAAGCGGCTGATATGATTTTGACCCACATGAAAGTGTAACAAAGGGAAAGGGGTGGCGGAGCGGTTATTTGGCAAGAAAGCAAGCGACGCGGGCCTTATCCCTTTGTTTCATTTCGGGGCGTTCGTTTTTGCAACGCTCAACCGCTATGGGGCAGCGGGGGTGATAGGCGCAACCGGAGGGGGGATTTATCGGGTCGGGGATTTCGCCCTTCGGCGGCTCGACCTCACGGCCAAAACCATCCAGTTTGGGTGCCGCTTCGAGCAGCATTTGTGTGTAGGGGTGGCGGGGATTGTCGAACAATTCGTTTCTTGGAGCCTCTTCAATGAGGCGTCCCAGATAGAGAACACCGATAGTGTCAGCCATGTGCTGGACGATGGTCAGGTCGTGGGAAATGAACAGATAGGTGAGTCCGAATTCCTCCCGCAAGTCACTCATGAGATTGAGCACCTGGGCCTGCACTGAAACATCAAGGGCCGAAGTTGGTTCGTCACAAACAATCAGTTTTGGTTCTGCAGCCAAAGCCCTTGCAATGCAGATGCGCTGGCGCTGTCCGCCGGAAAATTCGTGGGGGAATTTGGAAATATCGGCGGCGGAAAGGCCGACCTGCTCCAACAGCTTTTCTGCAAGACCCGTGACATCCCGCCCGCGGGCAGCGACAGGTTCTTCGATGATGTCCTTTACCTTCCAGCGCGGATTGAGGGAGGCGTAAGGGTCCTGAAAAATCATCTGGATACCGACGCGGGTTTCTTCAATCCTTGTCTTGTCGGTTTCGTGGGTCAGGTCAACGCCGCCCACTTCAACGGTTCCACTGGTGGGGCGCAAAAGGCCAACAACAATCTTGCCAATGGTGGACTTGCCCGAGCCGCTTTCCCCGACCAGTGCGTAGACGCTGTTTTTAGCAACTTCAAAACTGACGTCGGATACGGCCTGTAAAATAGCTTTCTTTTTACCCTCGAGCACCCGGTTGAGCCAGGGCGGGGAGACATCAAAATCACGGGTCAGATGTTTGACGGAAACAAGTGCATTTTTGCTTTTAGCTTGTTTTGGAGATTGTGCAGTCATGATTTTTCCCCGTTCACATACCAGCAAGCGGCCTTGCCCCCTCCCGCCTCAATGGTTGGTGCGGGGTCGCTCCGGCATTTGTCTTTTGCTATGGGGCAGCGGGGGTGAAAGGCGCAACCAAAGGGAAGGTCGGTCAGGCGCGGCATGGCCCCGGGGATCTGGCTGAGGCGCTTTTTGCCTTTGGCCGCCAGTGGAGTGGAGGCCATCAGCCCCTGCGTATAGGGGTGGGTGGGGGAAGTCAGCACATTACGGACCGGGCCCAGTTCGGCCAGCCGTCCGGCATACATAACAGCAACCTCGTCGGCGGTTTCAGCGATAACCCCCATATCGTGGGTTATCAGCATGATGGCGGTGCCGCGCTCACGGCACAGGCGCTTGAGCAGCGCGATGATCTGGGCCTGCACAGAAACATCCAGGGCGGTTGTTGGCTCATCGGCGATGACAAGGGAAGGTTCGGCACAAAGGGCCAGCGCGATGACGACCCGCTGGCGCATGCCGCCGGAAAACTCATGCGGGTAGGAATTGATGCGCTGGGCGGCGGCGGGGATGCCCACTTCTTCAAGGGCGGCGATGGCACGTTCCTGAGCCTCATTTTTGTTGACGGGCAGGTGTTCCAGAATGGTTTCGGTGAGTTGCTCGCCAATGGGCAAAAGCGGATTGAGGGATGTCAGGGGGTCCTGAAAGACCATGCCGATTTCCTTGCCGCGCACCTTGCGCAGCGCCTCGCGTTCCAGATTGTCAATCCGCTTCCCTTTGAGCCGAATTTCGCCCCCAGATATGTGAGCGGGCGGGTCGAGCAGGCCGATAACGGCGTTGCCGGTCATGGATTTGCCAGCCCCGCTTTCCCCCACAACACCAAGAATTTTGCCCTGTTCAATGTCAAAACTGAGTTGGTCCACGGGGGTCAGGATGCCCTGTCGCGTGGGGATTTCAACGCTCAGGTTCTTGACGCTCAACACTGGTTTTTTCACCGTTTTTGCCATCTTCAGCGCAACCTTGGATTAAGAACGTCTCGCAGCCAGTCGCCCAGAAGGTTGACCGAGAGCGCCAGCGCCAGAAGGGTGATGGAGGGAAAAAGGATAATCCACCATTCCCCGGAAAACAGGAATCCCTGTCCGATGCGGATAAGGGTGCCAAGGGAGGGCTGGGTCGGCGGGGCACCCACGCCAAGGAAAGACAAAGTGGCTTCAGCAATGATAGCCAGCGCAAGAGAGATGGTTGCAATTACCAGCACCGGCCCCAGAACGTTTGGCAGGATATGGCGCAGCATGATCCCGGCAGAGCGGCGCCCGTTAAGGCGTGCGGCCTGAACATATTCCTTGTTTTTTTCAACCATGGTTGCCCCCCGTACCACTCGGGCAAACTGCACCCATTCGGAAAGGCCAATGGCAATAATCAGCACCCAGATGGCCATCTCGTCGCGTTGATCAATGGGGGTAAAGCCTTTGGCGATACCAAAAATAAGCATGGCCACAAGAATTCCGGGGAAGGTCAGCTGCACATCGGCGATACGCATGATGAGTGCGCCGACCCAGCCGCCCACATAACCGGCGATCAGCCCCAGCGTCACACCAAGGGTCATGGCAAAGGCCACCGCAGCAAAACCGACAAACAGGGAAATACGCATGCCAAAAAGAATGGTGGAGAATACGTCGCGCCCCTGATCGTCTGTACCCAACCAGAAAGTTTCGCCAGTGAACTGGTTGGGCTCCATTGGTGCAGAAAAACCGTTCATCAGGTTCAGGGTGGCGGGGTCAAAGGGGTTGTGGGGGGCAATAAGTGGCGCAAGAACCGCGCCCATGATCAGGAGCAGGGCGACAACAAAGGAAGCAATGGCTACAGGGGTGCGCCGGAACGACCACATGAAATCCGATTTCCAGGCGCGGATGACGGTGTCCTTGAAAGCGTTTGCCATTATTTGCCACTCCCTGACTTTTCGATACGCAGTCTGGGATCGATGGCAAAATAAAGCAGGTCAACGATCAGGTTTATGGAAACAAACATCACTGAAATCAGCATCAGATAAGCGGCCATTACCGGAATATCAACAAAGCGGATGGCGTTGATGAACAACAGTCCGACGCCGGGCCACTGGAACACGGTTTCGGTAATGATAGCAAAAGCGATGATAGCGCCAAGCTGCATGCCGGTAACGGTTATTACGGGCACAAGGGTGTTTTTCAGAGCATGGCGGAAATAGACAGATTTGTCCTTGAGACCGCGGGCGCGGGCAAAACGGATATAGTCCTGGCGCAGAACCTCAAGCATTTCGGAGCGCACAAGGCGCATGATCAGTGTCATCTGGTAAAGGCCAAGGGTTATGGCAGGCAAAATGAGCGCCTTGAGGCCGCTCTGGGTTAACAGCCCGGTGCGCCACCAGCCCAGATCAACCACATCGCCGCGTCCAAAACTGGGAAGCCAGCCCAACTCGACGGCGAACAGGTAAATCAGCAGAATGCCTATGAGAAAAGTGGGCAAAGAGACGCCAATCAGTGACAGCGTCATAATGGTGTTGGCAGCCCAGCCGTTGCGCCTTATGGCGGTAAAAACCCCCAGCGCCACGCCAAAAATGATAGCAAGAACGGCGGAGACAAAGGCCAGTTCAAGAGTTGCGGGCAGCCTTTCGGAGATAACCTCGGAAACAGGGCGCCCCTGACGGTAGGAAATGCCGAAATTGCCCTGCACTGCACCCTCAAGGAAGCGGTAGTATTGCACGGGAAACGGCTGATCCAGACCCAACTGGGTGCGCAGGCGCTCGATGTCGGCGTCGGTGCGTTCCTGACCCAGCATATTGTCGATGGGATCACCGACAAAATTGAACATGGAAAAAGCGACCAGACCAACCACAAGCAAAACAATGAAGGACTGAAACGCCCGTCTGATGGCGAACGCGAGCATGAGGGGTGACCTTAGGTGTGCTTAAGAAAGTAGAGCCTAGAGCCCCGGCGAAAAATCCTGTCCGCCGGGGCCTGTTTGTTCAGACGAAGGGCTTTTTTGAAAACCCCTGTCCGAGTAAAAGATTACATGCCCAGTTCAAAATATTTGAACTTGGGTGTGTCATCGGGGGCTACAACCGTGCCTACCTTGTCAGACATGCCCCAGTTGAGCACCTGATGGTGGATCGGGATATAGATCTGCTCTGCCTGAACCACAGCCCAGATGTCGGCAATCATCTGATTGCGTTTATCAAGGTCGGTTTCAGAAGCCAGAGCTTCAATGGTCACATCCAGATCGGGATCAGAGAAGCGCGTTCCATTCCATGAACCATATTTTTCACCCTTGGTGTGAACCAGGAAGTTGAAAATATACTCACTGTCATAGGTGGGAACGCCCCAGCCGAGCATGTAGAAGTCGGTTTCCAGATTGTTGATCAGCGGGAAATGCTGTGCCTTGGGCAACGCATCGAGCTGAACAGTGATACCGATTTGAGCCAGCATGCCAACGGCTGCCTGACAGATCGCTTCGTCGTTGATATAGCGATCATTGGGGCAGTTCAGGCGGATGGAGAAACCATCACCATAACCGGCGTCGGCCATCAACGCATTTGCAGCGTCAATGTCGTTTGCGGGCACTACATCCAGTTCAGGTGTCCAGCCGTTGACGAATGGAGGCATGGCAACACCGGCAGGGATGGACTGGCCGCGCATAACCACCTGTTTGATGGCTTCGCGGTTGATGGCCATATTGATGGCCTGACGAACCCTAAGGTCGGCAAGCGGGTTTGCACCCTCAACATTGTCGGTGGTCAGGTCAGCATCGCCCTGGTTCATACCAAAGAAAATAACCCGGTTTTGCGGAGCAGTGATGACTTTCAATCCATCGGTATCATTCACGCGCGCCAGATCCTGTACCGGCACGTCCTGAATGAAGTCCACTTCACCCGAAAGCAGGGCAGCCACGCGGGTCGCCTGGTTCTGGATGGGGGTGTAAATGATCTCTTTGATCTGCATGGGGAACTCATCCATGCCCCAGTAGTCCTCGTTGATGGTGAGAACGGTTTTAGCGTCTGTCTCGCGTGAAACCAGCACGTAAGGCCCGGTGCCGTTGGCGTTGCGGGAGGCAAACGTGTCTTCGCCGCCCTCATAATCCTGCACCTTGACGGCATTATTTGCTTCGGCCCAGTCCTTGTCCATGATGAACAGGTTGGTCAGATTGGATGGCATGATGGGGTTTGGACCATCGGTGACGATTTCAAAGCCATACTTGCCATCGGCACGAACTTCTGTAACCGAAGCCAAGAGCTCTTTATAGTCACTGTCATCAGACATGGCACGATTAAACGAGAACACAACATCCTCACTGTCGAACTCGGCACCATCGTGGAATTTCACGCCTTCACGCAACTTGAACCACCAGACATTGGGGTCGCTTTCGCTGGGGCCCCATTCGGTGGCCAGAGCAGGAACCGGCGCACCGGTCATGTCACGAATAATCAGCGGCTCCATAATCTGATGGGCCAGGGCGGTCGTAGGCCCTTCGTTCTGGGCATGGGGATCAAGTGTCAGCGCATCGCCGGCACGGGCCCAGTTCAGGGTTTGAGCGCTCACCAGAGCAGTTGTGCTGGCGAGCACCGCCGCGGCGAGCAGAATTGATTTCATTTTCATATTTTTCCTCCCTATTGGTTTAACAGGCAATTATGAGGTTATTTCAGTGGATTGCAAGCGGTCCCGTGTCAATCGCTCGCAGGAAAATGACTAAATCTGTCCGCCACCGTTTGACAACGTGGTGCTCGGGCGGGGTCTGGAGACAAATTCGAGAAGGCTGGCCAGCGAGACGAAGGGAATTTGCAGATTGTCACTCAGGCCGATGGCGCAGGTGGCCACGGTAGAAATACCAATAGTGCATTCCGGGGGAATGTCATGTTTGGCAAAGCGCAGGGCGTGGGCATTCAGCTCAGGCTGGAAAAACCCTTTGTCGCCCGCATATCCGCAGCAGGTAATGGATTTGAGAATTGCGATTTCTTTTGCACAGGCGCGGGCCAGAGTTTCAATCGTTTCCCGTTCATTCTGGTGTTGGGCCGAACAATTGTGATGCACAGCGATGAGTTGAAGGGGATTGTTGATGCTGAGGTGTGGCAAAACCCCGGTCAGCAGAAACTCGGCGCTGTCGCTTACGGGGATGCCCTCGTTTTTCATATGCAGGGCGCAAGTTGACATGTCGGTGACAAAGGGGGGACGGATTGCAGTTGCCGTAACACCGGCAAGGGCTGCGTTAAGCCGGTCGCCGACCTGTTTTGCTTTTTCAGGGAAGCCCTTGGAGAGGAAGGGTTGGCCACAACATTGCCCCTTCAAATTATCCGGGATGAGGGGGTTATATCCGGCGCGTGCAAGCAGGGCAATCATGGCATCGGTTACCGGGAGCAGGTCAAGCTCTGTTTGAGGGGCGCCAAACATACGTGATCCGCAGGCGGGGAAATAGACAATTTCGCCGCGTGGTGAATTGGAAGGGTCCCCCACTTTGGCCGGGATGCCGGGACCTGGGCGCAGGTTTTTGCTGATACGGGGGGTTTTTCCTCTCGAAATTTTGTTGAGAGCTCCTGAGGCGCTTTCCAGCACCTTGTCGCCCGCCAGTTTACGCATCAGGGATTGGGTGCCGGTGGCTGTACCCGCCAGTTTTTCGACAATGGCCGTGTTGTTAGCGGCAAGGCCTGCGATTGCATTGGAGAAGCCAGAGCGTTTGGCCTGACGTTTGCCAAGGATCATGGAGCCGGTTTCAATACCGATGGGGCAGCGGGTGGCGCACAGATTGCACGCCGCGCAGGTCTCCATTCCAGCATGCACAAAACCCTGTTTGAGCGCTTTGGCCAGTTCATCATTTTCTTCGCTCAGCTCCAGACGCGTGGTTTCCCGGATCATTGCTATACGTTGGCGCGGAGACAGGGTCAGGCCGGCTGAAGGGCAGGCCGCCTCGCAAAGTCCGCACTCGATGCACAGGTCCACCAGGTCATCGCTGGCGGCCATCTGCTTGGTGTTCTGGACGTGAATTTTTGCGTTATCGTTGAGAATTACCCCTGGATTGAGCATCAATTCCCTGTCGAACAGGTTTTTAATGCGCTCCATGAGGGAATAGGCTTTTTTACCCCACTCCTGCTCGACAAAAGGAGCGATGGCACGCCCAGTGCCATGCTCGGCCTTCAGAGAGCCCTCATACTCTACGGAAACAAGCCGGGCCAGGTCTGCGGTAAAGGCGTCAAAACGCGCCAGCTCGGAAGGATTGGTAAAGTCTGCGTGCATCTGGAAATGCAGGTTTCCGGCCAGAGCGTGGCCAAAGATGATACCTTCCTCATATCCGTGCCTGTCAAATACATGGCGCAAATCGTCAACGGCGTCGGCAAGGCGGTCAATGGGCACGGCAACATCTTCGGTCAGCATGACGGTGCCCTTGGGTCTTGAAGCTCCGGCGGAGGCAAAAAGGCCCTTGCGCACGTCCCATAATCCCAGCTGCACGTCAGGGTCCTTGGTAAACCGGGGTGCCTAGAGCGCTCCGACTTCTATCAGTGCGGCACAGGCCGTTTTTATATCCTTATCGAGTGATTTGGGATTTTCGGCCATGATTTCGATGAGAACCGCCGGGGAGGTGGCGCTGAGCATGGGGACAAAAGGAACCATTGCGGGCAGATGCTCGACGCTGGCAAGGGCCTTGCGCTCCATAAACTCGGCGGCGGATACGCCGACTTCGTGCAGGGCCTGTACACCCTCGGCGGCCTTGTGGTTGGTGGCAAAGGGCACAAGGGCCATGGCCTTGTGGGGGTGGTCGGGAACGGTATTGTAGGTGATTTCGGAGATGAACCCCAACGTGCCCTCGGAGCCCACCATCAGGTGGGTAAGCATATCTATGGGGTCAGTGAAATCGACCAGGGCATTGAGGGAGTAGCCAACGGTGTTCTTGATTTCATACTTTTTCCGGATGAGGTCCACCAGTTCATTATCCCTGCGGACCTCGCTGGCCATGGTTTCAAGGCCGGCGATGATATCGGGGCGGGTCCGGGCAAAAGCCTCACGAGAGGCGGGATCACCGCTGTCGAGCACAGTGCCATCACTCAGGATAAGGCGTAGTCGATCCATGGTGTGATAGGTGTTCTGGGCGACCCCGCAGCACATGCCAGATGAATTATTGGAGACCACGCCACCAATTTTACAGGCGTTCTGGCTGGCCGGGTCGGGACCGATTTTTTTGTCATGGGCGCGGAGGGCGGAATTGGCTTCAGAAACGATAACAGAAGGGCCAAGGGTGATTTTTTCGCTATTTTCAGAGATTTCCATCCTGCGCCAGCCATCGCCAAGTACGCACAGAACTCCATCGGTGATGGCCTGTCCGCAAAGGGAGGTGCCTGCGGCCCGAAAGGTGACGGGCAGGCGCTCATTGCGGGCGGCGGTTATCACCGCGCGCACTTCGTCTTCGGTATTGACGATGACAACCAGAGCCGGGATCAGGCGGAAATAGCTGGCGTCCCCTGAATAGGCATAGGTGTATAACGGGTCGGTTTTCAAGTGATTTTCGGGGATGATGCCCTTCAGGCGCGCGGCAGTATTCAGGCCTGATTGCTTCTTGTTCATGTTTGTTTATTCGCCCGGCTCCAACAAATATGCAAGTCGCCACACGGGATCCCATTAGTGTTTTGGTAAACAATTTGACACAAAACTTCGGGGCAATTCACTCTGATCTGATTGCGTGCTTTGGATTTATACACCAATGACCTCTGATGTGTCTGCCACCCAGTTTTTTGGAGCTGGCCCGGTGGCTTCCATATTCTCCGCAGGACAGTTCGAGGGCAGTACCCCCCAGCAGGAAACCGCGCGGGTAACCATCCTGGCCCAAAGGCGTGAAATCAATCGTATCCGGGGCTACAAACTGCAATTGACCCCGGCTGAGAAACAGAAGCTGGCTGAAATTCAGCAAAAAGTTCAAGTCATCGAACAAAAGTCATCCAATGGCACCGTTCGAAGCGATGAGCTTGAGGACCGGACTGATCTGCTTGCTCAGGCAGATGAGATTATTGGAAAACCGTCCATTGATGCAAAAGCGGATGATGAACTGGCCAAACTGGCCGGGATTATGGAAGCGCTGCTCAACCCCAAGCTTAACCCGGCGCAGGCCAAACGGGTAGAGATGCTGAGGCGGGTCAAGGACAATATTGAAAGCAGTATGCTCAGGAGCCCGGAAAGCGCCACCTTGCGCAACCAGTTCCGCAACGTGACCTCCCAGTTGCTCGAAGCAAATCCGCCACGTCCGGTTTCTTCTTTATCGATAACGGAACGCAAGGCCTATGATGACCTTGCGGTGCTGATTAACGAGAGGGCCGGAGCCAAAATTCAGCTTTCAGCCAAAGAAAATATCCGTGTTGCGGAACTTGAAAGTTCGATTATAAATTTGCAGGCGCTTTCGCCACCCAACTTTGGTCAGCAGCCCACCTCTCAGCAGGTTTCGCGGGCCTATACGCGGCTCTAAGGCATTTTGCGTGTTTTGCCTCAAAACCGATATCCACTTTTGAGCAACACGCTGCAGGCCTTAGGTCACGGACCCAGGGTCCTGATCCTAGAGCCTTTCATGTTTTGATAGAATCAAAACAAAAGCTCTAAATCTTTGTTTTGTCGCGTTTTCGAACCGGATAACCGCACACACTTATCCTGAAAACACTCTAGTAAATCTGTTCAAAAGAAAACCCGGCCAATTGAGGCCGGGTTTTTAGATGCTGGTCGGGCAAAGCCAAAAAAGCCTATGCACCGTTGCTTTCTTCTGCAGCTCTGGCTTCCGCTTCGCGTTCAGCCGCCAGGGCCTTGGCGCTTTCCTCACGTTCCCTTTCGCGGGTGGCGCGGGCTTCAGCGGCCAGGGCGCGCTCGCCGTCGCGAATGCGCCTGGTGCGGATATTGGTGTTCTCAAAAATACGGGCCGCTTTGCCACGGCGATCGCGCAGATAATAAAGCTTGGCACGCCGTACACGGCCACGGCGCAATATTTCAATGCGGTCAATATTTGGCGAATAGAGGGGGAATACACGCTCCACACCTTCGCCATAGGAAATTTTGCGCACGGTGAAATTCTGGTTCAAGCCTTTGCCCGCGCGGGCAATAACCACACCTTCATAGGCCTGCAGGCGCTGTTTTTCGCCTTCGCGGACCTTTACCCAGACCTTGACCGTATCGCCCTGGGAGAACTCGGGGACCGGTCGCTGTTCTGCAAGCACTTCCACCTGCTCTTTATCGAGTTGCTCGATGATATCCATGTTATCTGTTCCGTTCTGATCTTTTCTTTCGGGGCGCTTAACAAGAGAGTCCGGCTTTACTTTTGCTCGAACTGGATTATTTTTGAAACCTGCCTGCACCCGGTCTTAATTGGACGGACTTTATCGTCGTGCCGGGCCTATACATGAGCATTGGCCAAGAGTCCAATGGATTTAGGCGTTCGTGACCCGAGCCTCCAGACCAGCGTACATTGGTCGCATCGCCCAAAAGGAAAAGGTGATATAGGGGAGCAGAATTATGATGAAGCAGACGATGTCTCCATTTCAGGCAATTGTTCGGGAACTGGCCGCTGCCCTTGGTGTGTTGGCGCTGGTATTCCTGTCGTTTTCTCATCAGCCGATTGATCCTGCACCCGGTCAGGGTTTTCGCCTGGCTGATGGCTCTATTCCGGTTTTTTGCGGCTCGGCACCCGATAGCGAAAGGCAAGGTGCCGGTTATAAGTGCGAAGCGTGCCGTTTGTCCTTTGGTCTGAATTTGCCCGAGGCTGCCTGTTCGGCGGGTGCGGTCTTTCAGCAGGCTGAACGGGTTTCAACAACGGAATATGATGTTATTCAGCCAATGGGTCTGATTAACAGGGTTGGTCACCCCCGCGCACCGCCGTTCGCCAGAATCTTTTCTTAAAACTCACGCCCGCCAGTTGGCGGGCATAAAGAACAGGTTCACCGGACAGGCAGCCTTGGCTTGCTTGCCGGAATGCGAAAGTTAAAATCATGAAAAAATCTATTCCAACTCTCATTGGTGCTCTTGCTGGATTGCTATTTGGAGCTGGTGTTGCACTGGCAAGCGATACCGACATGCACAGTACTGAAATGAAATCCGAGATAGAGATGGAGCATGGCCCTGATACAGTCGTCATACTGGGTGACCTTGAGTTATCCGGCCCGTTCACCCGTGCCACGCCGCCGAGTGCAAAAACCGGGGGCGGGTTTATGACCATCACCAATAACGGGGAGGCAGATGACCGGCTGGTCTCTGTCACTTCGCCTGCAGCAGCGGTGGTGGAACTTCATCTGATGACCATGGAAAATGAAGTGATGGTGATGCGCTCCAGTCCCGAGGGGTTCGTGATTCCCGCGGGGGAGAGCGTCAAATTGGCTCCAGGGGGGAAGCACTTGATG
>Ga0256839_1000105_pt1 | contig 111496 bp, 110 predicted proteins | sample 354166metaG_FD_185968 | JGI IMG/M metagenome (GOLD analysis project Ga0256839, IMG submission 185968) | Hydrothermal vent microbial communities from Mid Atlantic Ridge, Atlantic Ocean - 354-166 | ecosystem: Environmental > Aquatic > Marine > Hydrothermal vents | place: Atlantic Ocean: Mid...
AGTTCTACTTCAGAACTACCGATATTACCGGTGCTTGTGATTTGCCAGAAGGAACGGAAATGGTGATGCCAGGTGATAATGTTAAAATGGTGGTAACGCTGATTAACCCAATCGCGATGGATGATGGATTGCGTTTTGCAATTCGTGAAGGTGGTCGTACAGTTGGTGCGGGTGTTGTTGCTAAGATTGTTGAGTAAATATCTAAGTGCACTAAAAGTAAATAATTTAAGTTTAAATTGAGTAAATAATATGTCAGGTCAAAAAATCCGAATTCGTTTAAAGTCATTCGATCATAAATTAATTGATCGTTCAGCTCGTGAAATCGTAGAAACAGCAAAAAGAACAGGTGCTCGAGTTAAGGGGCCTATTCCATTGCCTACTCGTAAAGAACGCTTTACGATTTTGGTTTCTCCTCATGTCAATAAAGATGCGCGAGATCAATATGAAATTCGTACCCATAAGCGTTTAATGGATATCGTTGAGCCTACGGATAGAACAGTGGATGCCTTGATGAAATTGGATCTTGCTACAGGTGTGGATGTGCAAATCAAACTGACTTAATTCGCTGTCAAGTAGGGTTGTAATCTGCTGATATGGCCACCTTAATTATTTCGTTTTTTTATTCTAAAGAATTGTGAATAAAAGATGAATATAAAGTTCCATAAGGTAAAAATATCTGGCATAATGCGCGCCTTTCTTCGGCTAGGTAGTTGGTTTTTGAATAAGAAAACCAGGTTTCAAGTTAAAGTGTTTGAATAAAAAAATTGTTGGAAGTATGTGTGTACTAATGTAATGCATACTTGAAATTTAAGATTAATGAGGTGGCCACATGGCAATCAGTCTGCTGGGTTCGAAAGTTGGAATGACCCGCATTTATAATGAGGATGGTAATGCAACACCAGTCACGGTGTTGGAAATGTTGCCAAATCGTGTTTCTCAGCTCAAAACAGTTGAGTCTGATGGTTATAGTGCTGTTCAGTTAACAGTGGGTGGTAAAAAGCCATCTAAAGTTAATAAGCCAAGCTCAGGTCATTACGCAAAAGCCTCCGTTGAGGCAGGTGTCTTTACGCGTGAGTCAAGAGTTGATTCAACTGAAGATTATGAGCTGGGTTCTGAAGTCACGGTTGAAATATTCGGAGAAGGTCAGAAGGTTGATGTTACGGGTACTACGATTGGTAAGGGTTTCGCAGGTGTGTTGAAGCGTTATAATTTCGCAGGTAAAGATGCAACGCATGGTAACTCTATTAACCATAGAACACCGGGTTCGATAGGGCAAAATCAAACCCCTGGTCGTGTTTTTAAGGGAAAGAAAATGTCAGGTCATATGGGTGCGGTTAAGCAGACAACACAAAGTCTAACAGTTGTTCGTATTGACCTTGAGAAGAATCTATTGCTAGTGCAGGGTGCGGTGCCTGGTGCACGTGGTGGTAATGTTCTTGTGAAGTCAGCGGTTAAGGGTTAAGCAAGATGAAATTAAATAATATTGACGGTAAGGCAGTGACTCTAGATGATGCTGTATTTGCTAAAGACTATAATGAGACGCTGGTTCATCAGGCTGTGGTAGCTTATATGGCGGGAGGCCGTGCGGGTACAAAAGCACAAAAGACTCGTTCTGATGTTAGTGGTGGCGGTGCGAAACCCTGGAATCAAAAAGGTACGGGTCGCGCACGTGCAGGTACTAGTCGAGGCCCGCTTTGGAGAAAAGGTGGGGTGACATTTGCTGCTCGCCCACGTGATTACTCTCAAAAACTAAACAAGAAGATGTATCGTGCTGCTATGTGCTCTATTTTCTCTGAGCTGGTAAGATCTGAATCTTTGATTATTGTTGATGATTTCAATGTCAAAGAGCCTAAAACTAAGTTAATGGTTGCTCAGTTGGAGAAGTATGATACGAATAGCGCATTATTGGTCGGTGATGAGTTGAATAGTAATGTTGCCTTATCAATTCGTAATATTCCGAATTGCGAAGTGTCGACGGTGTCAGGTTTGAATCCAGTGAATTTAGTTGCACATGATAAAGTGGTTATTACCGCGTCAGCGATTGGGAAAGTTCAGGAGTGGTTATCATGAGTGCATTGAATGATGCTAAAGAGCGTTTATATCACGTGGTTTTTGGTCCGCATGTTACTGAGAAATCTGTTTCAGGTTCAGAGTCAAATATTCATACCTTTAAAGTTGCTGTTGATGCAACTAAACGTGAGATAAAAACAGCAGTTCAAATTTTATTTGAAGTTGAAGTGGATGATGTGAGAACAGTGAATGTTAAAGGCAAAGCTAAGGCGTTCGGTAAGCGTCAAGGTAAGCGTAAAAACTGGAAAAAGGCTTATGTTAGATTGGCCGAAGGTTCATCATTAGATCTTGGCGCGGAGGCATAGGTTATGGCTACAGTAAAAATGAAACCAACTTCACCTGGTCGTCGTCATCAGGTTAGAGTTGTTAATAACGATTTACATAAAGGAAAGCCGCACAAGGCATTACTTGAAAAGAAAAGTAAATCAGGTGGGCGTAATAATAACGGGCGTATTACGACTCGTCATATAGGTGGTGGGCATAAGCAACACTATAGGCTTATAGATTTTAAGCGTAACGATAAAGATGGGATTAATGCAGTTGTTGAGACAATTGAATACGATCCTAATCGTACTGCTAATATCGCTTTGTTGAAGTTTGTCGATGGTGAGCGTCGTTATATCATTGCGCCAAAGGGGTTGCGTCCTGAAGATAGTGTGCTGACAGGCTCTGATGCGCCAATTGCTACAGGTAACTGTATGGAATTACGCAGCATGCCGGTAGGTACTGTGATTCATTGCGTGGAAATGAAGCCCGGTAAAGGGGCTCAGATAGCACGTAGCGCAGGAACATCTGCGCAGTTGATCGCACGAGAAGGGCGTTATTCAACATTACGTTTACGTTCTGGTGAAATGAGAAAAGTTCTTTCAGCATGTCGCGCAACTGTGGGTGAGGTTAGTAATTCGGAACATGCGCTGATTAAGCTCGGTAAAGCAGGAGCAAGTCGTCATCGTGGAATTCGTCCTACGGTTCGTGGTGTTGTTATGAATCCTGTTGATCATCCACATGGTGGTGGTGAAGGTAAAACATCAGGTGGTCGTCATCCAGTATCACCTTGGGGAACCCCTACAAAAGGTTATAAAACACGTAAAAATAAACGTACTGATCACTTGATCGTACGTCGTAGAGATAAGAGGTAGTCGCGGTGCCACGTTCATTAAAAAAAGGTCCATTTGTAGATCATCACTTGATGGCTAAAGTATTAAAAGCAGTTGATGCTAATGATCGTAAGCCAATTAAAACCTGGTCACGTAGATCAATGGTAGTTCCAGAAATGGTTGGTTTAACACTTGCTATACATAATGGTCGTCAACATGTTCCCATTTTAATTAATGAGCATATGGTCGGTCATAAGTTGGGTGAGTTTTCTCCGACGCGTATGTATCGCGGTCATACAGCAGATAAGAGTTAGGATAAGACTATGGAAGTAAATGCTAAATTAAAATTTGCTCGTATATCTCCTCAAAAGGCACGTCTTGTTGCTGATCAGGTGCGTGGTATGCCGGTAGATAAAGCCCTTGATATTCTGACGTTTAGTCAGAAGAAGTCGGCTGCAATTATCAAGAAGATTTTAGATTCTGCTATTGCAAATGCAGAGCATAATGAAGGTGCGGATATTGATGAGCTGTCTGTTACTAGGGTAATGGTAGATGTTGCACCTACAATGAAACGTTTGCGTGCTCGTGCAAAAGGTAGAGCAAATCGTATATTAAAACGGACGAGTCATATTACTCTTACCGTTGGCGATGGTGAGGTTTAAAGATGGGTCAGAAAATACATCCAGTTGGTTTTCGTCTGGGAATAGCCTCAGATTGGCGTTCGAAATGGTATGCGGAAGGCCGAGAGTATGCAGAGTTTTTGCATAAAGATATTGAAGTTCGCGAATTTATTGAAAAAAAGCTGAAAAGTGCTTCGGTAAGTCGTATTCAAATCGAGAGACCTGCTAAGTCTGCATTTGTAACTATTCATACGGCTCGCCCAGGTGTGGTGATCGGTAAAAAAGGCGAAGATATAGAGAAACTTCGTACTGAAACAGCTAGTATGATGGGTTTACACCCTAATAATGTTAAGGTTAATATCGAAGAGATTCGTAAGCCTGAATTAGATGCAAAATTAGTTGCGGAAGGTATTGCAAGTCAGCTAGAAAGACGTATTATGTTCCGCCGAGCGATGAAGCGTGCAGTAGGTAATGCAATGCGACTTGGAGCTTTGGGAATTAAGATTAGTTGTGCAGGTCGATTAAACGGTGCTGAGATAGCTCGTACAGAGTGGTATCGTGAAGGTCGAGTTCCTTTGCAGACCTTGCGTGCAGATATAGATTACTCTACAGCAAAAGCTCATACCACATACGGTGTAATAGGTATTAAAGTGTGGATTTATAAGGGTGATGTTTTTGACCTAGAGCAAAAGAGAAACCAATCAGCTGGACGTGACAGCAAGAAGAAGAGATAGAGGTCTGAAATGTTACAGCCGAAAAGAACAAAATTCCGTAAACAGTTCAAAGGACGAAATCGTGGACTGGCAGTTACGGGCAGTAAAGTAAGCTTTGGTGAATACGGTTTAAAGGCTGTAGGTCGTGGTCGTTTAACGGCGCGTCAAATCGAAGCTGCTAGACGTGCGATGACACGCCATATAAAACGTGGTGGTAAAATCTGGATTCGTGTGTTTCCTGATAAACCTATTACCAGTAAACCATTAGAAGTGCGAATGGGTAAAGGTAAGGGTAATGTTGAATACTGGGTATGCTTAATTCAGCCCGGTCGAGTTTTGTATGAAATGGAAGGTGTTACTGAAACGATTGCTCGAGAAGCATTCGCATTAGCAGCTGCAAAATTACCCATAAAGACAGTATTTGTCACAAGGACGGTGATGTGATGAAAGCAAGTGATTTACGTAATAAAAGTGAAGCTGAGCTATCAACTGAACTTTTAGAGAGTTTGAAAGAACAATTTGTATTCCGTATGCAGCGTTCTACTGGGCAATTAAATCGTCCTTCTGAAATGAGAAAGGTTCGCTTGAAAATTGCACGAATCAAAACGATCATGAACGAAATGAAGTCTACCGCTTCAGCTAAGAGCTAGGTGAATACAATGTCAGAAAATACAGCAAAAGTTGAACGTAGTATTACTGGAGAAGTTGTCAGTAATAAAATGGATAAAACGATTGTAGTAAAGGGTGAGCGTAAAGTTAAACATCCACTATATGGTAAATTTATCCGTCGTTCTACAAAATATCACGCACATGATGCTAATAATGAATGCAATATTGGTGATGTGGTTATGATAAAAGAATGTCGGCCAATGTCTAAAACAAAGACGTGGACCTTAATTAAGGTTGTTGATAAAAAAGCATCTTAAGCAGCATCATTAAACTTTAGTTATATATGATAGAACCGAACATAGAATTGGAATAAGAACATGATTCAGATGCAAACACAGTTAAATATCGCTGATAATAGCGGTGCTCGTAGAGTGCAGTGTATTAAGGTCCTTGGTGGCTCACATCGTCGCTATGCAGGTATTGGTGATATTATTAAAGTCAGTATCAAAGAGGCTATTCCTCGTGGAAAAGTTAAGAAAGGTGATGTGTATACAGCTGTGGTTGTAAGAACCGCTAAAGGTGTTCGCCGTAAAGATGGTTCTGCAATACGTTTTGATGGTAATGCTGCGGTTTTGCTTAATACTAAACTTGAGCCAATTGGTACGCGTATATTTGGTCCAGTTACTCGTGAGCTTCGTGATAAAAACTTCATGAAAATTATCTCACTAGCACCTGAAGTACTGTAGGTAGATAACATGAATAAAATTGTAAAAAATGATCAGGTTGTAGTTATTGCTGGTAAAGATAAAGGCCGTCGCGGTAACGTTTCTGAAATGTTGCATAATGGTAAAATCTTGATTCAAGGCATTAATTTGGCTAAAAAGCATCAAAAAGGTAATCCTAATGCTGGTATAGCAGGCGGGATTATTGAAAAAGAAATGCCAATGGATATTTCTAATGTAATGTTAGTCAATCCTGCAACAGATAAAGGTGATCGTGTTGGAATCAAAGAACTTGAAGATGGTAAAAAAGTACGCTTCTTTAAGTCAAGCGGTGAAGCCGTAAGTTAAGCTGATAAATCAGTATTTAATACAAGCGTTTAAAAGGTAGAACGATGTCAAGATTAGAAACATTTTATAGAGAAACAGTAGTTAAAGAATTGACTGAGAAGTTTTCTTATAAAAATGCTATGGAAGTTCCTAAGATCACTATGATTAGTCTTAATATGGGTTTGGGTGATGCAGTTGGCGACAAGAAAGTTGTTGAGCATGCCGTTTCTGATATGACTAAAATTGCTGGTCAAAAGCCAGTGGTTACTTTGTCACGTAAATCTATTGCAGGTTTTAATATTCGTGATAATTGGCCTATTGGTTGCAAAGTAAATTTACGTCGTGCTCAAATGTATGAGTTTTTAGATCGTCTTATTAATATATCCATTCCACGCGTGCGAGATTTTCGTGGAATGAATCCTAGATCATTTGATGGTAATGGTAATTACAGTATGGGATTTAATGAGCAAATTATTTTCCCGGAAATTGAATACGATAAAATAGATAAATTACGAGGTTTGGATATTGCTATTACAACCTCAGCAAAGAATGATGAGGAAGCTAAAGCATTATTAGAAGCTTTTAACTTTCCTTTCAAAAAACAGTAAATTAGGTAATTAGATAATGGCTAAGAAATCAATGATTGCTCGAGAGGCTAAGCGTGCGAAGTTAGCAGCTAAATTTGCTCCTAGAAGAGCGGAGTTGAAGGAGATTATTCGTTCTCCCAATAGTAGTTTTGAGCAAGTTATGGCAGCTACTGATTCTTTACAGAAGCTTCCGCGTGATAGTTCACTAGTTCGCAAAAGAAGCCGTTGTGCAATTACAGGAAGACCGCATGGTGTTTATAAAAAGTTTGGTCTTTGTCGAAATAAAATTAGAGAGTCTGCAATGGAAGGAGATCTTCCTGGTTTGACTAAGGCAAGTTGGTAAGGATAACTAAATATGAGTATGAGTGACCCTATAGCGGATATGTTAACCCGCATACGTAATGGCCAACGAGCTAGCAAAGCGAATGTTGTATTCTCTGCATCTAAAAAGAAAACTGCTATTTTAGAAGTGCTACAATCTGAAGGCTATATTTCTGGATTTGACACAGATAGTGGAACAGCAAAGCCAATTACGACTGTTACATTAAAGTATTACCAAGGAAAACCAGTAATTAATACATTAAAGCGAATTAGTCGTCCAGGTTTAAGAATTTTTAAAGGCAAAGGTGATTTGCCAAATGTTATGTCAGGTTTAGGTATTGCAATCGTTTCAACTTCAAAAGGTGTTATGAGCGATAGCTTCGCACGAGCAGAAGGTCACGGTGGTGAAGTTGTCTGTATCGTTGAGTAATTATTAGGTCGTATTGATATGTCTAGAATAGCAAAAATGCCCATTGAATTACCTTCCGGTGTGGAAGCTAAGATTAATGGCCAAAATATAAATATCAAAGGTAGCAAAGGTGCTTTTGATTATGTGATAAACGACCTCGTTGAGGTTTCGCAAAATGACAGTACACTAGTGATGCAGCCTAAAAGAGAATCTGCAAAAGGTGCTTGGGCAATGGCCGGTACAATGCGTGCCATTACAAGTAACATGGTTTTTGGTGTGAGTGAAGGTTTTGAGAAAAAGCTTGAACTTGTCGGGGTCGGTTACCGAGCTCAGGCGCAAGGTCAGAAACTTAACCTTACATTAGGTTTTTCTCATCCGGTTGTTCATGATATACCGGAAGGTGTTACGTGTGAGACCCCTAGTCAAACTGAAATTATACTGAAAGGTATTGATAAGCAAGTCATTGGTCAAACAGCTGCTGAGATTCGTGCTTATAGACCGCCAGAGCCTTATAAAGGTAAAGGGATCAAGTACGCTGGTGAGCATATTGTTCGTAAAGAAGCTAAGAAAACCTAAGTATTAGAAGGACTTTGGAAAATGAATAAAAGAATTGCCAGAATTCGTCGCGGTAAACGTTCACGAATGAAAATGAAAGAGTTAGGTGCTGATAGACTGTCTGTTTACAAAAGTTCACGACATATCTATGCGCAGATAATCTCTGGTCAAGATAATAGTGTTATTGCTGCAGCCTCAACATTAGAAAAATCACAGAGAGATTCGCTAGAATATACGGGTAACTCAAGTGCGGCTAGTGCGATTGGTAAACTTGTTGCTGAAAGAGCAAAAGAAAAAGGAATTGAGTCTGTTGCGTTTGATCGTTCAGGTTTTAAATATCATGGTCGTGTTAAAGCGTTAGCAGAAGCTGCTCGTGAAGCCGGTCTACAGTTTTAAAGGTTAATAGATAATTATGGCTAGAGCAGATAATACAGAACAAGCAAATGACGGCTTACAAGAAAAGTTAGTTCACGTTAATCGTGTTGCTAAGGTTGTTAAAGGTGGGCGTGTTTTTGGTTTTACAGCACTTGCGGTTGTAGGTGATGGTAACGGTAAAATTGGTTTCGGTTATGGTAAGGCCAAAGAAGTGCCTGTTGCAATACAAAAAGCGATGGAAAAAGCGCGTAAAAATATTGTAAATGTCGCCTTAGTCGATGATACTTTACAGTATGAGATTAACGCTCGTCACGGTGCTGCTCATGTGTTTATGAAGCCTGCATCGGATGGTACAGGTATAATCGCAGGTGGTGCAATGCGTGCTGTATTTGAAGTGGTTGGCGTTAAAAACGTACTTGCTAAATGTGTTGGTTCACGTAATCCAATAAATGTTGTTCGTGCCACCATTAAAGGATTGGCAGAAATGAACTCTCCTGAGCTAATCGCAGCTAAACGCGGTAAGACAGTAGAAGAAATAAGAGGTTAATCATGGCTGGTAAAAAAGTAAAACTAACCATTGTTCGAAGTTTGAATGGTCGTTTGAAAGCTCATAAGTCATGTGCTCGAGGATTAGGTCTTCGTAAAATGCACAACCCTGTTGTTGTCAGTGATACACCTGAAAATCGCGGAATGATTAATAAAATTGCGTATATGTTACGTATTGAAGAAGTATAAATTATGACAATGGAACTAAATACATTAAAGCCAGCTGCTGGTAGTCGTGGTACACGTAAACGTGTGGGACGTGGTATTGGATCTGGCTGGGGTAAGACATGCACTCGTGGTCATAAAGGCCAAAAGTCACGCTCAGGCGGATTCGATAAAGTGGGCTTTGAAGGTGGTCAAATGCCACTGCAAAGACGTTTGCCTAAAGTTGGTTTTAGCTCACGCGTAGGTAGAGTCAGTGCGGAACTTAGACTACATGAGTTGGCTAAAGTTGATTCAAAAATCATCGACGTTGAGGCATTAAAAGCTGCAAATTTAATTACGAAAAATATCCTAAATGTAAAGGTAATGCTTTCAGGTACAATTGAAAAAGCCGTTACTTTAAAAGGAATCAAAGTCAGCAAAGGCGCTAAAGAAGCCATTGAAGCAGCTGGCGGAAAGATCGAAGAATAACAAAGGGGTTTAATCGTGGCATCAAAGAACGCTACAAATATGCTTTCGGGCATGGGTAACATTGCAGAAATTAAACAAAGGCTTGCCTTTGTTTTTTTCGCTTTGATTATATATCGAGTCGGCACGTTTATACCTATACCTGGTGTTAATCCGGCAGCATTACAGCAGTTTTTTGATCAAACCACTGGAACTATATTGGGTGTTTTCAATATGTTCTCAGGTGGAGCATTGGAGCGTTTAAGTATATTCGCACTGGGTATAATGCCCTATATTTCTGCTTCTATAATTGTTCAGTTAATGACACATGTTATACCCACGTTACAGCAGTTAAAGAAAGAAGGCGAGTCTGGTAAACGTAAAATTACCCAGTACACCCGTTATGGTACAGTAGGTTTGGCTTTATTCCAAAGTGTGGGGATTGCTTTAGCCCTTGGTGGTCAAGATATGGGTGGTGGTCAGACTATTGCTTTATATCCAGGAACTGGGTTTTTAATTACCACCGTCGTTTCGTTGGTTACTGGTACTTTGTTCCTTATGTGGTTAGGTGAACAGATTACGGAACGTGGAATTGGGAACGGTATCTCACTTATTATATTCGCAGGAATTGTAGCTGGGTTACCTTCTGCAATTGGTGGTACTTTAGAACTGGCGCGAAACGGTGAACTATCTGGAGCTTTCGTTATCATATTGTTAGCACTTGCTATTTTAGTTACTGCATTTATTGTCTTTGTAGAACGTGGTCAACGCCGTATTACTGTTAACTACGCTAACCGACAACAGGGACGTAAAATGGCTATGGGTCAATCTAGCCATTTACCTTTAAAATTAAATATGGCAGGTGTAATACCTCCTATATTTGCTTCTAGTATTATTCTGTTTCCATCAAGTTTAGGCCGTTGGGTCTCTGATGCAAATGGTATGGAATGGCTTAAAGATTTTGTTGCTTTGTTGCAACCGGGTCAACCAATGTATGTTTTGTTTTATGCTTTAGCAATTATTTTCTTTACATTCTTCTATACAGCCTTGGTTTTTAATTCTAGAGAAACTGCAGATAATTTAAAGAAAGCAGGAGCCTTTATACCGGGTATACGTCCGGGTAAAGAAACGGCAAAATACATTGATGGTGTTATGACACGATTAACTGCTGTCGGAGCCATTTATATAACTTTGGTTTGTTTGTTGCCAGAGTTTTTGATATTAGGTTGGAATGTGCCCTTCTATTTCGGAGGGACGTCGTTACTTATCATTGTTGTGGTTGTGATGGACTTTATTGCTCAAGTACAATCTCACATGATGTCGCATCAGTATGAAGGTTTGATGAAAAAAGCTAACTTTAAAGCTGGTGGGAAAAAGCCTAAGAAAAAGTAATTAAATTCTTAGTTGTAAATATAGAGAGGTTTAACTCATGAAGGTTCGTGCTTCTGTTAAAAAAATGTGTCGTAATTGTCGCGTCGTAAAACGTAAAGGTGTAGTGCGTGTGATCTGTACTGATCCACGTCATAAACAACGTCAAGGTTAAGGTTTTATTAATGATGTTTTTTCTATTGATTAACACTGCGCATTCGGGTATCGTAGCCCGCTTTTCCACGCAGTCTGGAGAGTTTTGATGGCACGTATAGCAGGTATAAATGTTCCTGATCATAAACATGCAGTTATTGCTTTAACTGCAGTTTATGGTATTGGCAGAACACGTTCGGCAAGTATTTGTGAAGCAGCTAAAGTTGCTCCTAATGCTAAAATTAGCTCCCTTTCTGAGGCGGAGCTAGAAAAAATTCGAAGCGAAGTAGGCAAGTTTATAGTAGAAGGTGACTTGCGTCGCGAAGTCTCTATGAATATCAAAAGCCTTATGGATCTCGGTTGTTATCGGGGTATTAGACACCGTCGTGGGTTACCACTGCGGGGACAGAGAACTAAGACGAATGCACGTACCCGTAAAGGTCCACGTAAACCGATTCGTCGTTAGTAAAATTTTACGATTAATAACGTTTTTTTATTAATCTTAGTTAATTTAAAAGTGGGTAAGTTAAGATGGCTGTAGCCTCTAAATCACGTAAAAAAGTTAAAAAGTCGGTAAGTGACGGAATTGCACATATTCATGCAACCTTCAATAATACGATTATCACTATAACCGATCGCCAAGGTAATGCGCTTTCATGGGCTACCGCAGGTGGTTCTGGTTTTCGTGGTTCACGAAAAAGTACACCTTTTGCAGCGCAGGTTGCTGCTGAAAAAGCAGGTGAAGCTGCAAAACAGTTTGGTTTAAAGAATCTTGATGTTCATGTGAAAGGCCCAGGTCCCGGACGCGAGTCTGCGGTTCGTGCGCTTAATAATATCGGATACAGAATCACAAACATTATTGATGTAACGCCAATCCCTCATAACGGTTGTCGCCCCCCTAAGAAACGTCGAGTGTAGTCGGAGAAATATTATGGCTAGATATATTGGTGCAAAGTGTAAGTTAATGCGTCGCGAAGGTACAGACTTGTACTTGAAAGGTCGCGGACGTTCACTTGAAAATAAGTGTAATTTAGAAAAGATACCTGGCGTTCATGGTGAACGTCGTACCCGTCTTTCTGATTACGGTATACAGCTTCGTGAAAAACAAAAGGTTCGTCGTATTTACGGTGTTCTTGAGAAGCAATTTAGAAACTACTTTAAAGAAGCGGTACGTCTTAAAGGCTCAACAGGTGAAAATCTATTACAACTTTTAGAATGTCGTCTTGATAATGTTGCTTATCGTATGGGGTACGGCTCTACACGTGCAGAATGTCGTCAATTAGTTAGCCATAAAGCTATTTTAGTTAATGGTACTATTGTTAATATTGCGTCTTACCAAGTAAAAGCAGGTGATGTTGTTTCTATCCGTGAAAAAGCGAAGAAGCAGACAAGAATTGAAGATTCATTATCAGTTGCTGATCAAATTGGATTCCCTGAATGGGTAGAAGTAGACATGAAAAAGTTTGAGGGAACGTTCAAGTCTGTACCTGAACGCGATGATTTACCTTCTGAGATTAATGAATCTTTGATTGTTGAGTTGTACTCAAAGTAAAACTAAACTGATGTTTGACTAAGTCCTTTGATTGGGCTTATGTCTGCGTTCTAAGAAATATTGAGGTTTAAATACTGTGTCTAAATCAACTGATTTACTCAAACCCCGTAATATTCAGGTCAAAGATCTGGGTAATTACACATCTAAAATTGTCTTAGAGCCTCTTGAACGTGGCTTTGGTCATACTTTGGGTAATGCTCTGCGTAGAATTTTATTATCTTCAATCCCTGGTTGTGCTGTTACTGAAGTACAAATTACAGGTGTTGAGCATGAATATACAGCTATTGATGGTGTTCAAGAAGATGTAGTTAATATCTTACTTAACCTAAAGAAGCTCGCTTTTCGTTTAAATACAAAAGATGAAGTTACTTTAGAAGTTCGCAAAAAAGGACCTTGTGTTATAACAGCTGCTGATATTCAGCTCGATCATGATGCTGAAATAGTTGATCCTGATGCCATAATTGCAACCCTTACCACAGACGTTGAATTTGAAATGTCTATGAAAGTTGAAAAAAGTCGAGGTTATCAGCCTGCATCTGTACGTCGTGGTCCTGACTCACCTGAGTTACCTTTAGGTACACTTTTGTTAGATGCTTCATTTAGTCCGATTGTTCGAATCTCATACGAGGTTGATAATGCTCGTGTTGAGAATAGAACTGACTTAGATAAGTTAATTATCGAATTACAGTCAGATGGATCGATTGACCCTGAAGAAACAATTAGTGATGCTGCTACAATTTTGCATGAGCAACTCGCTGTCTTCTTTGATCTTACTATCATCGAGCCTGAGTTAATTGTAGAACCAGAGCCTGAAATTGACCCAGTTCTATTACGCCCTGTTGATGATTTAGAATTGACAGTACGTTCTGCTAACTGTCTTAAGGCAGAACAAGTTTATTATATCGGTGATCTTGTTCAGAAAACGGAAGTTGAGTTATTGAAAACTCCAAATCTAGGTAAAAAATCACTCACTGAAATTAAAGATATATTAGCTTCTCATGGCTTAACACTTGGAGCGAGACTTGAAAATTGGCCGCCTGCTAGTTCAGACGCTACCGAAGTAAGAGTAGGTTAAGCTACTAATTTTGTTTATACCAAGTAATTGTAACTATTTAGAAGGTTTTAGAAATGCGTCATCGTAAAATTGGTCGTCAACTTAGTCGTAACAGTAGTCATCGTAAAGCCACTTTGCAGAGTCTCTCTGTCGCGCTTATCAAGTATGGTGCAATAAAAACTACCGTTGCTAAAGCTAAAGAACTACGTCGTGTAGCTGAGCCATTAATTACACGTTCTAAAAATGATTCTGTGCATAATCGTAGAACGGCTTTTTCACGTTTACGAGATAAGGAAGTTGTTGGAATACTTTTTAATGATCTTGGCCCTCGTTATAAAGAGCGCCCAGGTGGATATACACGTATTATTAAATGTGGTTACAGAGCGGGCGATAATGCGCCTATGGCTCTCATTGAACTGGTTGATCGTCCTGAGCCTGATGCTGCTACCTCTTAATCATTATTTGAGATACATAGACATAAAAAAATCGAGCTCAAGCTCGATTTTTTTATGTCTTAATTTTGCTTTTTTAATTTAGCTTAAACGTTTAGGGTTAGACCCTTTATTTATATAATTTATCTTTATCGTTACTTTGCAGGAGACGAAGATGAATAAACCTCAAGACCACTAAAATAGGGTAAATTTTTTTGATTGCGGCGGGTAACGAAGTTAATAATGAGTTTCGACATGTTCTCAAGTGTTTTTCACGAGCTAACGCTTTGCTGTTAAAATAGATAACTAGATTATCAGAGAGTCTCAGGTGTACTGTTCATTGACTCATGCCAAGATTACTAGCTATAAAGGATAAATTTTTTTCCCCTTACTGCTTATTCGTATGGAGATTTCTTTATCTCTTTCGTCATTAAAAACTTTGAACTTCATACCACACCACGATTCTAGTTCTTGGGTAAATAATTCAATTTTCTTATCTTCTAAATCTACCATTAAATAGACAAACTCATCACCAGTATCTATAAGTATATAACAATACTCTATATTTTTTAATAAACAGATTCTTCGAATGGTTTCTAAGTTGGGTGTGGTATTCGCCATAATTCATTGTACTCTGTTTGATAGAAGTCATTTGACAGGCCTTAGTTTACCTATACACTCTTTGCATTGTTATCTTTTGAATAATTTATATATGAACGGTCAAGACTCAAATATTGTCACTGCAAATGCCTCAAAAAAAAGCGCTAAAACTTTTCATTATGGAAATATAGTTTCAGTTTTAATTCCGTTTCCTTTTTTTATCTTTTGGTTTGGTGCGTCAATGTTTGTTTATGCTATGTATCGTCATCACCCCAATAGTCGAGTGGGTTTTCACACTCAAAAAGCGGCGTATTATTACTATGCATTAGCGGGTTTATTGGTTCCTGTTTTAACGTTTACATCCGGTGATTTCTTTACACAGTATTGGTGGTTACTCTGGGGGTTCTGTATACTTGCTTTAATTCCAATCTCTATTTATTCGATCATTAAAATTAATAAGGAAGATTGGCACGATGTACATATTAAGGATTGATAATGACAGATCTTAGAAACAACTGGAAATTAAACGAAATTGAAGCGCTATTTGAGCTTCCCTTTAACGACTTGCTGTTTCAGTCCCACTCTATTCACCGCTCTAATTTCAAACCAAATGAGGTGCAAATTAGTACTTTATTAAGTATTAAAACAGGTGCTTGTCCTGAAGATTGCTCTTACTGCTCTCAAAGTGCCCGCAATGATACAGGGCTTGAAAGAGAACGTTTATTGCCATTAGATGAAGTCATTAGTGCTGCAAATGAAGCTAAAAAAAATGGTGCAACTCGTTTTTGTATGGGCGCAGCTTGGCGAAACCCTACCGAAAAAAGTCTCAATCATGTAATTGATATGGTTGAAGCGGTGAAAGCTTTGGATATGGAAACCTGTGTAACACTTGGTATGCTTGAAAAAAAGCAAGCACTACGTTTGAAAGATTCCGGACTTGATTATTATAATCATAACTTAGATACATCACCTGAATTTTACGGCACGGTCATATCAACTCGTACTTATCAAGATAGGTTGGATACGCTGGAGCATGTTAGAGAAGCAGGAATCAATGTTTGTTCAGGCGGAATTTTAGGCATGGGGGAAACACGCAGAGACCGTGCTCGGCTATTACAAGAGCTTGCTAATTTACCCGAGCAGCCTCAATCAGTGCCTATTAACGATCTAGTTCAAATCCAAGGAACACCTTTAGATGGAATCGATAAGTTAGACTCTTTTGAATTTATCCGTACCATTGCGGTAGCACGAATATTAATGCCAAAGGCTTACGTTAGGTTATCAGCAGGGCGTACAGAGATGAATGATGAAACTCAGGCGCTTTGCTTTTTTGCAGGTGCAAATTCGATGTTCTATGGTGATCGTTTGCTTACTACCGATAACCCTGATGAAAACCACGATCAGAAATTATTTAAACGTTTAGGAATACAAAGTGAAAAACAAGCTGTTTCTATACCTGCAAGTTTAAACGCATAATTAGCTAAATTTTTGAGAGATACAAGGCTTTGCTTAAGCTTCTATAAAGGCTATTTATAGTATAATAATCCATTTAGCCTTATAAATAATAAATATAGATGCGCCAATTACTTTGCAGGAAATATTCGTTAAATACTCAGGGTTCCCATAAAGCGAGTGTTATTTTTCTGTGCTCGTTATCGTTTTTTTCTCAGAGTTTTGCTGATAATACTACCTGTTTAACGGAGTACTCTCATGCACAAGACACGTTAACAAGCTTTTTAGCATCTAGTATCCTTATCCCTGGCGAACCTTCTCTTATTTATCAAACTCACTTTGACAGGAGTAGCTGGCAGGGCGATTTAGTTGCCGTTAGTTTGAATGATTCAGGTGAGACAATGGCTGGTAAGTCAGAACTCTGGCGCGCATCAGAAGTTCGAAGTACTGAACGTAAGGTGTTTTCTATTAATCCAGATATTAATCACACATATCAAGGTATTGAGCTGTCATGGGAGAAACTTAATAAACGCCAAAAAAAGCACCTAAAAGCTAAGAATACTGATAACCTTGCAAAGAAACGGCTCGCATGGCTGATAGGAAATAAAGGAGGGGAAGTACCTCAGCTTAGAAAAAAATCGCATATTCTGGGTGATATTTCAAGTTCAAATATTAGTCTTTTAAGTCGCCAAACAGACTTTGGTTATTCTGAAATAGAGGATAAGCAAGGTAAACACTACGTAAACTTTTTAAATCAACAATCACACCAGCAACAGGCTGTTTTTGTCGGATCGAATGGTGGTGCATTACATGCCTTTGATACGCTTAATGGTAATGAGCTATTTGCTTATGTACCGAATACCGTTTTACCCAAAATTGCCATTATTAGTCAGCCTAATTATGGCTGTCAAAGTATGGGTTGTTTACCGCATGAACCTCTAGTTGATGGGAAAAGTACGGTGGCAGATGCCTACTTTGGCGATAACTGGCATTCGATTCTCATTGGTACTTTAGGGCTTGGTGGTAAAGGGCTATATGCCTTAGACGTGACTGATGTTGAACACTTTAGCGAGAGAAATGTTCTATGGGAAGTTTCCACTCAAAATACCCACATTGATAGCATCACTTATAAACAATACTTGGGTTTTATCAATCAACAAGCCAGTATTGTACGATTAAAAAGTGGTCGCTGGGTTGTGATTGTGGGTAATGGTTCTGCGAGCGTTAAGCAGCAAGCCGTATTGTTCATCATTGATTTGGAAACAGGGCATTTGATTAAAACACTCAATACTCAAACGGGTTCTGCGAAACGGCCAAACGGTTTATCAGCTCCCATTGGTATCGATACTAATGACGATAAAAGTGTAGATCGTATTTATGCGGGTGATCTTTTAGGTAATGTATGGCGTTTTGACCTTGATAATTTGGATCCTGAGAAGTGGTCAGTCGCTTTTGGTAGAAGACCTTTATTTCGTGCTTGTGAAGATAGAGCCTGTAAGAAGCCACAAGCTATTAAGGCCAAGTTACAAGTCGGTGATCATCCGAAAAGGGGTGTTATGATCTATTTTGGTACGCATCAAAACTCTTCTGAACAAGTTTCCACCGTTAATAGTTTCTACGCTATTCGTGATAACGATCACCGTGTGCTATCAACTAAACACCTAGTAGAACAAAAAATACTACAACAGCATAGTGTTGGATCTTCATTGGAGATGCGGGTTACTTCCAATTTCGATGTGAATTATAAAAACAAACAAGGCTGGATGCTTAAGTTGGGGAAAGATTTTTCTCAATTAACTGGGGAGCGTGTAAGCACACAAGTACTATTGCGTGAAGGTGAGTTAGTGATTGGTACTGAAATACCTGTCGGGACTTCGTGTAAAGCTTATCAAAGTCGCTGGATAATGAAGCTGAATGCTTTACAGGGAAAACGACTTCAAAGAATTACCTTTGATACAAATCATGATAATAAATTAACAATTGAAGACAATGTTGATTACGCTAGACAGTCTACTATTGTTTCTGGTATTCGCTTAACGGGATCAGTGGCAGCAAGCCCTGTTATTTTTGGTTCGAGTAAGCATACCGAATCTTTACTAAGCATTATGGGTGATGGTACGCTTAAATTACTCAAAACCTCAACAACCTCTTCATCAGGTAGGGTTTCTTGGCGTCAATTACGTTAAGCCTAATTTGAAATGAATAATAACAATAAAAATAGAGTCGGAGGCTTCACGCTCATTGATCAAATGATTGTGGTATCAATTGTGATGATTTTAGCGGGTCAAGCGCTTCCGAGTATTTCCTCTATTTTCAAAAATCATCAAATAGCCAGTGTCTATAACGAGGCATTAGCAGCGCTTAATTATGCACGAAGTATTGCTGTGACAAGTGGTACATGGGCAGTACTGTGTAAAAGCAATCAAGCAGGAACTGCCTGCGCAACCTCACAAAATACGGCATGGACAAATGGTTGGATTGTATTTGAGGATGCCGACAATAATGGTGTAATAAATACAGGAGAGCGAGTTTATTTAAAAAATAATACGCTACCCTCACAAATATTGATAAATTATTCACGTAATAAGCAACGCATCAGTTACTCTGCAGAAGGCTATGCCGTAGGATATAACGGTAAAATAAGTTTTTGCGATCTACAAAAACACATTATTAAAACGATGGTACTCTCAAATTCAGGGCGAATTCGGTTGGCGCAGAGCCATGAGTTAGGACGATGCGAATGAGTAGGCAGTGCATTTGGCAGCAAGGTTTTTCATTAATAGAAGTTCTTGTTGCTCTGGCGGTTATTTCGATTGGCTTATTGGGACTGGTGGGTTTACAAACACAGACTCAAAAAATTAGTAGTAATGCTTATTATCAGACGCAAGCCGTTATTATTTCACATGATATGGCGGAAAGAATACGCGCGAACTCTAGCTCTTCTTACCAACAACTGTACCACTTAAAGCAAGCTGTAAAATTCAATCGTTGCCGTACCCAAACAGGGTGTAACCCTCAAAGCATGGCTAAAAATGACCTCTTTGAATGGCATGAAACGATTAAACAGCAACTGCCACAAGGCGTAGGAGTCGTGTGCATAGACTCAACCCCAAGTGATGGTAGCCCCAGTGCTTCTGCTTGTGATCATCAAGGTACACATTACGCTATTAAGTTATGGTGGTATGACAGCGCTGCTAATAAAATTCAACGTAGTGTCATCAGGAAGAGAGCTGAATGATGCCTTTACATCTTAATTTTAAAAAACAACCTTACCACTTTTTTTGTAGACCCTTAGGCAAGCAGAACGGCTTAAGTTTAATTGAGTTAATGATCGCCTCATCGCTGGGTTTATTCTTGATTGGCGGAGTCTACCAAACGTTTCAGATTACACGGCAATCGGTACGGCTTTTACAAGCAGAATCTGAGATGCAAGAAAACGCACGTTTTGCCTTTAGTATTTTAAGCACTGCGCTACAAAAGGCCGGTAACTTTGGGTGTAAATCAAGCAAAATGCAAACGAATCATTCTTTGTTAAAAATTCCATTAGATCAGCTCAATCCAGCATTATTTGTACAAGGCTGGGAAGCAAAAAGTAGTCGCCACGGCGATGTCTATCATGCGCAAGTAAATAGTAATATAAGTAAAACCACAACTAAACATTGGCATGATTCGGCTGGTTTGCAGAAAGACAAAGGTATTAAATCGAAAAAGGGCTCAGATATTTTAAAAATTTGGTTTGCGAAGCCTTATCGTGCCAGTCTCTCCGCAGTCGATAGTGATTATTTCAGCTTCACCCCGATTGATTTAGAGCAGGGAAATATTATTGCCATTAATGATTGCCAAAATATTCAATTAGCACAAGTTTGTGGTTGTGAGGATGCAGATTGTAGGGGTTTGGATTCCAAAGCAAAGCTTCAATCCTGTAATCAAGTGGGCAACTTAAAACCTCTCAAAATAGATACGGCAGAAATTACTATTTTGGATCAGTCAATTTTCTTTGTCAGTAAACGCGCCAGTAATAAAAAAGGCTATAAAAATAATATACCAGCGCTGTATGTGCGACATCTAGGCAGAGGTGCAAAACCCACTCCCAAGCAAGAAATACTGGAAGGTGTGGAAAGCCTACAAGTTGAATATGGTGAAGATTTGGATGCGAGTGGTTCTGCTAATACTTACGTGAGTGCCGACTTAGTGAAAAGTTGGAAGAACATTGTTAGCCTTAGATTAAGTTTATTGCTTCGCTCAAGTAGCAATAATGTCACTAATAAACCTCAAAGCCTTACGTTTAATGGTGCCATGATTAAGCTTGATGCTGATGATCGTTATTTAAGGCGGGTTTTTAGTACAACCGTTGCACTAAGAAATTAGCACAGTGGAAAGCACTAAAAAACAAAACGGAACTGTGTTAATTATTGCTATGGTGATGCTCACAGTATTATCTATTATAGTGATTAGTGCGAGTAGCACGACAGTGATTCAACAAAAAATGACGGCTAATTTGCGGATAAAAGAGATGACCCATCAAAGCGCAGAATTAGCCATGCTGCAAGCCGAAGCAGAGTTACTAGCCACTAACCACAACGTATTAAAAGAAAGGTTTGGGAATACAGCGGGCTATTATTTGTTCGATAAAAAAAGGCGTTTAAATAAACCTAATACTTGGGATGATTTGCAAGTGATTATATCTGATGTTCTTCATCAAGGGGTACAGCCAGTAATTTATATTGTTGAGCGAATGCCCGTACTAAAAACGGCAGGCAATAGTTTGGCGTTTGGTCTGCCTATAAGCAGCCATTACTATCGTATTACAGTGATGGCGCAAGCTGGCACAAAATCGGCCACCAGCATTTTACAAAGTATTATAAAGAAGTAATTAGGAGCTAGTACTGCTCAATGAGTTGTGTAAAGAATTTAAATTCTTTACAATTAGTGGCTAACTTTAAGGAAAGCCTGATCAAGTTGATTAGAATTTAGCGCAGGGAAAACGGTCGCTATTTTCAGGAAGTGAAACGTAATAGTTATTCTGCATTCGCTTTTAAATCATTTGCAAGCAAAGCACTAAATATTGCGCCGATCTTCGTGGAAAGTATCGGCGGATTTGGCGAGCAAAATATAATTGGACTTGATCAGTGTCTCCTTAAGGAAGTCAACGAAGAAGTTGGAAACTTGGCTAAGCCCCGTAGGGTAAGCTTCTAGCGCATTATTTCGTTGTTGCACTTCTTGTGAAGGCAATTAGCATTCTCTGCGAAGCGCGCCTAGAATATAATGCGCTAGAAGCTTCAGAATTTTATGGGACTTGATCAGAGGTTCCTTTAAGTAAAGAACGGTGAATATGAAAACCAATCAAGAATTATTGAATTACTGCCCTAAAGCGCAATTATTAAAAGATCGTGTAATCTTAGTGACAGGTGCTGGTTCAGGTGTAGGGCGAGCGATCTCATTAGCTTACGCGCGTTTCGGTGCAACCATCGTTTTATTAGGTAAAATACTGAAAGACCTGGAATATGTTTATGATGAAATTGAAGCCGCAGGTTATCCAGAACCAGCAATTTATCCGTTAAATATGGAAGGCGCAACCGCCAAAGACTATCACGATATGGCAACAACCTTTACCGATAAATTAGGTGGTTTGGATGGTATTGTGTTAAATGCAGGGTGGTTGCCTGCTTTTATGCCATTTAAAGAATATGATGTGGAAACGTGGTCAAAAACGTTGAGCGTGAATTTACACGCTAACTTTTTAATCACCCAAAGTTGTTTGCCGCTACTAGAGGCCTCTAAAGATCCTGCGATTATTTTTTCTGCGCATGACTCTTTAAAAGCCTACAACGGCGCGTTTGGTATTGCAAAAGCAGGTACTCAAGCGATGATGGATATACTCACCGACGAGTATGATTTGGATGAAAATTTCATTCGCATTAATAGTATCGACACTGGCCCATTGCGTACTCAAATGCGTAAATCAAATTACCCTGGGGAAGATATGTCGACACTGGCATTACCTGAAAGTGTGGTCGGACCTTATTTATATTTCATGGGACCTGATGCCGATAAAGAAACAGGTCATAAAGTAACGTTTGAAAAGCTCCCTGCTGATGCGAAATGGTCAGGTGAGTAAGCTTAGCTAGCGGATAGCTGCCGTTAATAATCCTATGAAACAAGATACCTTATTTGCTAAACCACAACCCTTGGTTGATTTCACCTTTGATGATGCCGTCGCGGATGTTTTTCCCGATATGATTCGTCGCTCCGTTCCAGGTTATGAGACGGTGATTTCCTTGTTAGGTGGTTTGGCAAAGCTGTATGCTGAAGATGATAGTAATATTTACGACTTAGGTTGCTCTTTAGGTGCGGCAACTTTGTCTATTTACAGTCAAACTCGAACCAAAAATCTAAAACATATTTGTATTGATAACTCAGAGGCAATGGCGAGGCGTTGTCAGTCACGCCTAGTTAGGCATATGCCAGAAGCAAATTTAAAGGTGCTTTGTGAAAATATTGAAGACACTAACATTGAAAATGCCTCCGTTGTAGTGATTAACTTCACCCTACAATTTTTATCGATTAAATCACGTTTGGCCTTGTTGAAAAAAGTCTATCAGGGCTTACGACCTAACGGTATTTTGATTTTATCTGAGAAATTGCTTTTTTCAGATGAGCAACAAAATCAGCTACAAATAGATTGGCACCACAGTTTTAAGCGAGCCAACGGCTACAGCGATATGGAAGTGAGTCAAAAGCGTAAGGCATTAGAGAATGTATTGATTCCTGATACGTTTGAGCAGCATTTGTCGCGTTTAAAGCAAGCAGGTTTTGAACAATCATATCAGTGGTTTCAAGCCTTTAACTTCGCCTCTCTTGTTGCAATAAAGAGTTGAGATTAAAGGGGCGACACAATAATGGTTAATTTTGAATCACTTTACAAAGATTTGATTGCAAATGATTTTGAGCCTTGGCAAGAAATCTTGCCAGCCCAAATATCAAGGATTTTTAAACAAAGAGAACACGGCAAGCAAAAAGAATGGCAAACGATTCTTGGTAATCTCCCAAGTTTAAAAGCCAGTGAAGTTGATTTTAATAAAGATACGGTAAGAATAGGTTTGCCGCAAGATTGTACGAGCATAGAACAGTTGCAATTAGAGGCAACACTCCAACAACTGCACCCTTGGCGCAAAGGGCCATATGAGTTATTCGGTGTGCAGATTGACACAGAATGGCACTCAGACTGGAAGTGGCAACGCATTCAGCCGCACATCGCAGCCTTAAAAAATCGCTCCGTGCTGGATGTCGGTTGTGGTAACGGTTATCACATGTGGCGTATGTTAGGTGAGGGCGCTAGGTTGGTTATCGGCGCTGATCCTAGTCAGTTCTTTTTGATACAGTTTCATACCATCAAGCACTTTGTATCATTATACGATCAAACGCAGAATTTACCACTTCATATAGTACCTTTCAAAAGCGAAGAGTTACCTGCCTTTACGCGAACGTATAAGGGCTTAGGCTTTGATACGGTTTTTTCAATGGGTGTGTTGTACCATCGGTTATCACCTATAGATCATCTCAAAGAATTAAAAAGCTTCATCCGCTCAGGTGGTGAACTGGTGCTAGAAACGTTAATCATCGAAGGTGATGATGCCAATGTTTTAATCCCAGAAGATCGGTATGCCAAAATGCGTAATGTCTGGTTTATTCCCACGTCAGCGTTACTCATACGAATGCTCGAGCGTGTTGGTTTTATAAATGTGCGGATTGTCGATATTAACCGGACTCATATCGAGGAGCAACGTAGTACAGCTTGGATGACCTTTGAGTCGCTGGCAGATTTTCTTGATCCGAATAACCCAAACAAAACTATAGAAGGTTACCCAGCCCCCACGCGTGCAGTTGTAGTTTGTAATATTGCATAAACAATAAACTTATCTATTCTTAACCCGCAGATTTTGTTAATCTGCTAAGTCAAAAAGCCCTCAATAAAACTCACATAAGATCAATATCATGAGCAGAATTATCGCAGTAGCAAATCAAAAAGGTGGCGTGGGTAAAACCACAACCAGCGTTAATCTAGCAGCCTCCTTGGTAGTGATGCGACGTACCGTTTTAATCATAGATATGGATCCGCAAGGGAATACAACCACGGGTGTGGGCTTAGACAAAGAAGAGCAAGCAGTAACCTTAACTGAAGTTTTATTGGGTGAAGTGGGTGTACGCGAAGCTATTCAAGAAGTACCTAGCGCTAAAATGGATGCCTTAGCAGGTGGCCCAAATTTAAGCATCGCAGAATTTAAAATGATGACAATGGATGAACGCGAATACCGTTTACATCATGTTCTCAGCGATATAAAGGAGGATTACGATTACATTATTATTGACTGTCCGCCCTCTTTAAACATGCTAACGGTTAATGCACTGGTGGCAGCGCAAGGTGTTCTTATTCCCATGCAGTGTGAATATTACGCCTTAGAAGGTTTATCGGCCTTGGTAAGTTCTATTGAAACCATTCGTCAAAACTCGAACCCTGGTTTGGAAATAACCGGTCTACTGCGTACCATGTATGACCCGCGAAATAATCTTTCACGTGACGTATCGAATCAGCTTGCTGAATATTTTGGTGACAAGCTCTACAATACATCAATACCAAGAAACATCCGTTTGGCAGAAGCACCTAGCCATGGCTTGCCAGCATTGCTTTATGATAAACGCTCCCGCGGAGCTTTAGCGTATTTAGCCTTAGCTGCAGAGATGATTCGTAAAGAAGCTTCGCGTGAAGCCGCTTAGGTTTATTTGTTGATTTAAGTTAAGTCACGCAGTCTAAAACAAATCGTTTAAAAGGGAAAAACATGAAGAAGAAACCAGGTCTAGGACGTGGGTTGGATATGCTCTTAAGTTCAGCGGCAAAAGACAGTAAAAAAGACACTGAACTAAAAAATCTACCTGTCGAAAAAATTAGTAAAGGTGAATATCAACCCCGCTTAAGTATCGACCCCGACGCACTACAAAGCTTAGCTGAATCAATCAAAGCACAAGGCGTAGTACAACCTGTAGTCGTTCGCCGTATTGAAGGTGGGCAATTTGAGCTTATCGCTGGTGAGCGTCGTTGGCGTGCCTCACAAATAGCTGGCTTAGATACCATCCCAGCTATTGTTCGTGAAATTCCTGACCAAGCCGCAGCGGCAATGTCGTTGATTGAGAATATCCAGCGCGAAGACTTAAACCCCTTAGAAGAAGCCATTGCAATGAGTCGCTTAATTGCAGATTTTGGTTTAACCCATCAACAAACGGCCGAATCGGTCGGTCGCTCACGCACTGCCGTGACAAACTTATTACGCTTAATTGAACTAGAAGATAAGACCAAAGAATTACTCGATACACGCAAATTAGATATGGGGCATGCACGCGCACTGTTAGCATTAAGTGGTCAAAAGCAGGTCGAAACGGCGCTAAAAGTCGCCAAAATTGAAATGTCGGTGCGTGAAACAGAAAAACTGGTTAAAAAACTGACCAGTGGTGATGCAGGGAAAGCAGCAAACCCACCCGCAAAAAAGGCCTTAGAAGTTAAAAAACTCGAAGAGACTTTATCTGAAAAACTAGGCGCAAAAGTTAATATTCAATACAACACCAAAGGCAAAGGAAAACTGGTCATTGAATATAATAACTTGGATGAACTCGATGGTGTTTTAGCACATATTCAATAGCTTCTTCGAGTATAAATGGCTAAATAGAAGAGCTTTTTTACCATGAAGCTCATAAAGGAACCGCAAACAGCCTTCTTTTGACTTCTTCAAGTTCTTCATGGTAAAAATACTATTTGCTGTTTGCAAAAGACAGTAAACGAGATATATCAATGACGTTTCACTAAAAAGTACACATACTGATTTTTTCTCAATTTCTAAAGACTCATGAAAAAGTACACTCTGCCCGCCGTATTATTTTTATTCGGCATACTTCTTAGTTTTTTCTGGTTTAAACTCAATAATCCTATGCAACCAATGTATATTGAGGTTGTTAATGATACCGACACCTTATTGCCATCGGTGATTATTGAACATGGTGGTAATGAGCTTCAAGAAAAAATAACATTGGTTCAATTTAAGCCTAAAGAGGTACGAACTGTCGTACTTAACCATAAGCCGGGTATGGGTTTTAATATTGCTGTCAACTACCCTTACCGTGAGAAAACCGAGATTTGTGGCGGTAAGAGTAAAGATCATTGGCATATTCGTGAGACTATTACAAAGTTTGGTATTTATGATACGCCGATTCGTTGATATGCTACCGTACAATTATTTATAGTTGGGTTTCAGGATGGATGCAGAGATACGTTTTTTTATGACCGAAGAAGATGAAAAGGAATTTTTCGAGGTGGTTAATAAAAATGTAGATCAAATAATTAATGCCGATAGCAAGGGTGACAATACCAAACAACGCCTATTAGTCGGTGATTGTGAGCTACTCTACACCGCTACTTTGGCAGAAGCTAACACACTCTATACAGGAGTGCTTGAAATTAGAACCACAAATATCAATATAGCCATTGCTTGTAAAGATGAAATGCGCGCAGGTAAAGCTTATAAAAAACTACGCAATTGGATTAAGAAAAATTACTGGAGCCGGCTGGCGTATATTAATAAAACTAAAAAAGATCAGCTCATGCCAACACGTATCCATTGGCTTGCACCACAGGCTAAAAAATGGAAAGAGGCTGATCCAGAAAATCATTTGCTTAAATTATCAAAAACTAGCTGGATGGTTTTTGATATTGGATTTTGATAGAAACTGATATAGTTTTCAGGTTGTTATTTTTTATTTGTCGCTCTCCCCACCACACATAATGGGTAATATTTTATTCGTAATACCAGATTGGACTAAAGACCTTTTTATAGTCTTTTATTTAGTTTTGTTGTCTTTGTGATACAATGAGACCTATTAAAAGATATTTAAAGACACTCTAAAAGGTATTATCATGAGTTCAACACATCCAATCTTAGCTGATATTAGCGCTGGAATTTCAGAATTAAAAAAAAATCCAATGTCGGTAATTGAGCAGGGCGAAGGCATGCCTGTCGCTATCCTTAATCGTAATGAACCTGTTTTTTATGCTATTCCAGCTAAGGCTTACGAAGAGTTGATTGATAAGCTTGAAGATATAGAACTTGCTAAAATAGCTAAAGAAAGAATTGACGAGCCGGAAATTGAGGTTAGCTGGGATGACCTATAGGCTTAGGTTTAAGAAAAAAGCAAAAAAAGAATGGGATGCTTTAGATTCAACCGTGCGTAATCAATTTAAGAAAAAACTACAAGAGAGAAAAGCACTGCCAAGAGTTGAAGCTGCCAAATTAAGTGGAATGGACGATTGTTATAAAATTAAACTTAGAAGTATTGGTTATCGTTTAGTCTACCAAGTACGTGATAAGGATTTAATAATATCAATTGTGGTAATTGGAAAACGTGAACGTAACCATGTTTATAAACTCGCTATAAAACGGTTTTAAATCACTCATGGTTTATTCATTTAGCCGCTAAGTTTCAAAATTTCTAGGGAATGTAGATTGAACATCAACTAAAACTTATTAACTTTTTTATTGGGTATATGCCTAACTTATTGTGAAGCAAAGCTCCTTATTGCTCGCTTATGAAGATTTTTCACTCAGCAAGCTCAATCACAGCCTTACATTTTTTAAGGGCTTACCCATTGTTTTAAAAAATACCTTATGCTCATAAAATGCCAATTAGTGTTTTTGATCTTTTTAAAATAGGGATTGGCCCATCCAGTTCACACACGGTTGGGCCGATGGTCGCCGCGCGCACTTTTGTTTCATCCTTAGTGGATGATAATCTACTCGGGGCTGTGGCGCGTGTTGAAGTGGCGCTTTATGGCTCACTGGGGGCGACGGGTAAAGGCCACGGTAGTGATAAAGCGGTGATACTCGGTTTAATGGGTGAAACCCCAGAATCAGTTGATGTAGCAGGTATTGAAAATGTGATGCTTGCGATTCAAGAGAAGCGAATAATAAAACTTAATGGTCACTTTAGTATTCCGTTTAACCAACAGACTGATCTAATCTTCCATCGTAAAAAAAGCTTGCCACGCCATGCGAATGGTTTGCAAATCATCTCATTTGATAAAGCTGGGAAAATCTTGCAACAGAATATTTATTATTCAGTCGGTGGTGGCTTTGTGGTGGATGATACCTGCAAGAGCTGGGATGACGATTTTATTCGAGAAGATAAGCACGCTTTACCCTATCCATTTGAGAGTGCCGAAGAATTATTGGCATTATGCCAATCAGAAGGTTTGTCTATTAGCCAACTGATGATGAAAAATGAAGTCACTTGGCAACCACAAAGCAAAGTTGAAGCAGGCTTGCTAACAATTTGGCAAGCGATGCAAGACTGTGTCGAGCAGGGGTGTAAGAATGGCGGCATCTTACCCGGTGGTTTAAAAGTAAAACGGCGCGCCGCCGAGTTATCTCAATCACTCAAAGATGAAAAAACCCATGCCTTATTTAACCAAGGCAGCATGGATTGGGTCAATTTGTATGCACTTGCCGTAAATGAGGAGAATGCCGCAGGTGGGCGCGTGGTAACAGCACCCACTAATGGCGCGGCGGGGATTATCCCTGCGGTGATGCTGTATTTTAAAAACTTTTGTAATGCCTATGAAGTGTCTGGTGAAAAAGGTATTGTAAACTTTATGTTAACCGCTGGTGCAATTGGTATGTTAATCAAACAAAATGCCTCTATCTCAGGCGCAGAAGTCGGTTGCCAAGGTGAGGTCGGTTCAGCCAGTGCAATGGCAGCGGCTGGCTTAACCGAAGTCTTAGGTGGTACGCCCGAACAAGTTGAAAATGCCGCTGAAATTGGCATAGAGCATAACTTAGGCTTAACCTGTGACCCTATTGGTGGCTTAGTCCAAATCCCCTGTATTGAGCGCAACGCGATGGGTGCAGTAAAAGCAATTAATGCCTCGCGCATGGCGCTACGCGGTGATGGCACGCATTATGTATCCTTAGACAAGGTGATCCATACAATGCGCGAGACAGGCAAAGACATGCGCTCAAAATACAAAGAAACGGCGCGTGGCGGTTTGGCATTGCATGTGCTTGATGTGCCTGTAAGTGTGGTTGAGTGTTAGCGTAACAACTCAGCTTGCACCTGAAACCCGCTATTTCTGAGTATAAAAAATGTGTAAACTCACTTTCGCCTTGAACTAACGAATTTCAGACACAATCTGAGCAGTTATTGTTCACTCTTATTACTCGCTGAATAGTTGCGCGGTAGCAAGGGTTTGCGTTGAGGACTTAATAGAAAGTTAGTAAAGATTCTTTTACCATGAAGTACATGAAGGTAAAGATTAAGATTAAGTGCTTTGTTTTTTCTTCATGAACTTCATGCGCTTCATGGTGAGCCTTGTTTTAAAGAATTACAAAAGTGATCATTTTCAAATGCATCAAGTTAAAAACGATTGTATGCTAAGCTAACTTTTTAAGCTTACGTTGTCGGAACTCCCATGACTTTCAAAAAATCTCCCGAATTTCTTTTATTGCTGATCGCAGCGGGTTCATCAATGGGCTTTGCGATTTGGTTGAATCTATTAAATAACTTTGCGATTGATCAAGCAGGTTTTACGGGTAAAGAAATTGGCATTTTGCAAAGCTTGCGTGAAGTGCCGGGTTTTTTGGCGTTTAGTATCATCTACGTTTTATTGTTTATACGTGAACAGCGAATGGCGTATGTGTCGTTATTTATATTGGGCTTAGGCACGTTGTTAACAGGGTTCTTCCCCAGTGCGATGGGTTTTTATATCACTACCGTTATTATGTCGATTGGCTTTCACTATTTAGAAACCATTCAAAACTCGCTGTCTTTGCAATGGCTTGATAAAAAAGACGCACCCGCCTTTTTAGGAAAAATGATTGCCGCTAAGTCGGCTGCGGCGATATTTGCGTTTAGTTTGGTGTGGATTTTATTTGAGTATTTTAAATTAGATTATATTTGGTTATACGGTTTGGGTGGGTCGATTTCAATAGCAATTGCTTTGTTTAGCTGGCTGAGCTTTGAGGATTTTCCGCAAAAGGTGTATCAACATAAAAAACTGATTTTACGCAAGCGTTACTGGCTTTACTATGCCTTGCAATTTATGGGAGGCGCGCGCCGTCAAATCTTCGTGGTGTTTGCTGGATTTTTAATGGTTGAAAAATTTGGTTTTAGTGTGGGTGAAATTTCCTTGTTATTTTTAGTCAATGCCACTTTTAATATTTTTCTTGCCCCACGTATTGGCAAAATTATCGGTACAGTGGGTGAGCGCAACGCCTTGGTTTTTGAGTATATCGGTTTGATTGGCGTGTTCGTGGGTTATGCTTTGGTTGAAAGCCCGATGATTGCGGTGGTACTTTATGTGCTAGATCATTTGTTTTTCGCCATGGCAATCGCACAAAAAACCTATTTCCAAAAAATTGCTAACTTCCAAAAAATTGCTAACCCTGCTGATATTGCCTCTACCGCCGGTGTTTCGTTTACGATTAATCATATTGCGGCGGTGGTGATTCCTGTATTATTTGGTAGCTTGTGGCTGATCTCACCTGCGTGGGTATTTTATGCCGGTGCAGTGATGGCGGTGATGTCATTAGTATTAGCGTTTAATATCCCAAGAAACCCTGAAGAAGGTAATGAGATGGTTGTTGGTCGGGTAATGACGAAGCTTGTGCAGGTTTAAAAATGTCCACGAAAGACACGAAAAAACACGAAATTAAAAAGCTATTACTGGGCTTCACTTTATTTATGGTTTGTACAATGAGTCTGGCTAAAGAGCTTGATGGTAAGGATTTGGTAAAAAAATACTGTACTGATTGCCACGGCGAAACAGGCAATAGTGAAAAAGATAAACAAGGTGTTGTACCTAAAATAGCAGGTTTCTCGGCGATTTTACTGTTTGATAGTTTGGATCAATTTAAACATAAAGATCGCCAGTCATTGCCTTATAGGTTGAAAGATAAACCTGAAACAACGATGAATAAAGTTGCAGAAAAAATAACAGAAAGCGAGTCTGAAGCTATTGCTCAATACTTTTCAAAACAAACCTTTGCGGTAAAAAAGTTAGAAAAACTTTCACAACAAGAAAACCAAGGCAAGCAGCTTCATATCGATCTGTGTGATGATTGTCATGGCAAACTAGGTTCAAGCTCAGAAGATGACGCGCCGTTATTATTGGGGCAAAAAAAGAAATATCTGCAACGCCAGTTTAATGAGCTATCTGAATATAAGCGTTATATGCCAAGACGTATGAAGCGTAAATTTAGAAAATTAAGTAAACAAGATAAACAAGCTTTGATTGAATTTTATAGTATTAAAACTGACTAAGTTTGCATGCGAAAACCTGTAGCCTTAGTCACCACCTTACTATGTTTGTTTTTATTGTTTGCGCCGTATTTTGTGCAAGCCAAAAGCAACGACGGCGAAGTCATTTTTTTGCGTTTAAATAACCCTACTCAAGAATTCTCCTATGCCGGCAAGCTTCATTGGAATAAGCAAAAAAACCACTGGGATCGAGCCATTGTTATCTACAATAATGCTCCGCAACCGAATAAAACAGATGCCGTGTGGCGTTATGTTAAGCAGTTAGCTTTACCTAATAAAAACGTAAAGCCCCAATATAATTTGTACTACAAAGCATTTCATCAAGCAGGAAATTGTGGAACAGACACTCCTCTTACAAAAGGCCAGACATGGCGAATAAACTTTGATAAAGATGCTAATGGCTCTTATTCAAAAGCGGCATTACGATCAGATTGGAATTGCCCAAAATGGAGCATGGGAAGCAATTTGTTACAAATTGTTAGTGGCCGTGAAGCCTATCAGGGTAAGTCGCTAAAGTTACGTTATCCTGCAAGGGCATTTAGTTGTAAAAACCCTCAAACCTGTGCTAATTGGAAACCCACGATAGGTGGTGAGTTTCGTCAAATTACCTATAGTTATAAACTAAAGTTAGCTAAAAACTTTGACTTTGTGTTAGGTGGAAAACTACCCGGAGTAGGGGGTGGAATTGCTAATACGGGCGGGAATAAACCCACTGGTAACGATGGTTGGAGCGTGCGCGTGATGTGGAATAGTGAGGGTAAACTGGTGCAATACGTCTATCACCCCGATCAGCCGCGCAAATACGGTGAAGCCTTTGCTTGGACGATGCCAAAACCGCTACAACGTGGTGTCTGGCATACTTTAAAATCAACGGTTACGCTTAATTCAGCAGGTCAGCGTAATGGACGAATACAGTCATGGCTTGATGGTCGTTTGGTGCTTAATAAAAATAATCTTCGTTTTAGGAACACCAATAAGCTGTTGATTGACAGACTTTTATTTGCTTCCTTTTTATGGCGGGAGTAACGCAAAGTGGGCGCCACGTCAAAATCAAGTGGCTTATTTTGATGAGTTTGTGATTAATGCAAAATAACTAGCTGAGTAGCTGATTCATTTCTTCTTCTGTTAATGTTTTGACTTCTAGGCTCTCAGCCTTGGTTAACTTACTTCCCGCCTTGTCCCCATAAATCAAAAAATCTGTTTTTTTAGAAACCGAGCCACTCACTTTTGCGCCAAGCTCTTCTAGCATGGCTTTGATTTCACGACGACCTTGGCTTAAGCTGCCTGTGAGTACGACGGTTTTGTCTTTAAAAGGGTTGTCTTCGGCTTCTATTTTTTGTTTTACGCTGGGTTGAATCACTGTAAATAATTTACCAACAAAGTCCCCGTTCACACGCATAAATTCAAGGTGTGAGTTAGCCATTTCTTCGCCGATGCCATCGATAGCGATAACGGCTTCGAGATCGGCATTAATAATATCAAGCCCAAATTCTAGCGCCAATGCTTTGCCAGCAACTTCACCAATATGCTCAATGCCGAGCGCGTAGATAAGCTTTGAAAGTGGTGTGCCTTTGGTTTTTTCAATGGCTTGCAGTAGTTTGTTAATGCGTTTTTCTTTAAAGCCTTCGAGCGGTATTAAGTCTTCTGTTGTTAGGTGGTATAAGTCTAAAATATTATTAATGCGTTTTTGTGTGACTAACTGCTCTACAATTTTGCCACCTAAACCATCAATATTCATTGCGCCTTTGTTGGCAAAGTGAATGATTGAGTTTACGACTCGATCAGGGCAATCTAGATTTTGGCATTTGATTAGAGTCTTTTCGTTAAGTAACTTGCTCTTGCAGGTAGGACATTCTTGAGGAGCTTTTAAAATCGGAAGTTTTCGTCTGTATCTTTGTGAGTAATATCTCTTGTTCCACCGAGGGAAATAATCAAATTTAGGTCGCCTATCACTTAGAGCCTTGGTAATTTTAGGGATCACATCACCGCTACGGATGATAATCACACTGTCACCAATACGAATATCTTTGCGTTCAATCTCATCAAAGTTGTGTAAGGTAGCGCGCGAGATGATGGCGCCATCAATATTAACCGGCTCAACTTCGGCAACGGGAGTGATGACGCCTGTTCTACCGACTTGCAGTGTAATAGCGTTAATTTGGGTGACTTTTTCAACCGCAGGAAATTTATAAGCGCACATCCATTTTGGGACTTTAACAGTATAGCCTAAATCTTCTTGCAAGTTTATTTCATCGACTTTGACGACCATGCCATCCATCATCATCGGTATTTCATCACGTAGACTAATGAGTTTGTGATAAAAGGCTTCGATTTCTTCAGGGCTATTGCAGGCTTGTGAGTAGGGCGGGCTTAAAAAGCCGAGTGCTTGAATAAAGCGCATTTTTTCTGAGAGTGTTTCAAAATTAAGTTTATTTTCACCCAAGCCCCACGGGTAAAAAACTAACCGACGCTTTGCGGATATGGATGAATCGAGTTGGTGTAAACTGCCTGCGGCGGCATTGCGTGGATTGGCGAAAGGCGTTTCATTATTGGAAAGACGCTCTTTATTGATATGTTCAAAGTCATCTTTGCGGATCACGACTTCGCCACGTATTTCGATTAAATCTGGGTAGTTAATGCGCAGAGGCACCGATTGTATAGTGCGTACATTGTCTGTGACTTCTTCACCGATAAAGCCATCGCCCCGGGTAATTGCACGGATTAGCTTGCCATTTTCATAAAGTAAATTCATGCTGGCACCATCGAACTTCGGCTCGCAAACATATGGATGTATGCCAATATTTTTTTCGACGCGGGTTAGCCATTCTTTGACGTTATCAAATGTGAAAACATCTTCCATGCTCCACATTCGTTGAATATGTTTGGCTTTGCTGAACTCATCTCGAATGATTCCGCCTACACGTTTGGTAGGTGAGTCTTCAGCTATGTCATTAGGGTGTGTGGTTTCATAATCCAAAACTTGATGATAAAGCTTATCGTATTCTTCATCAGTAGCGATGGGGTTATCATCGACATAATAGGCATGCGCCCATTGAATTAAGGTTTTTATCTTTGTTTGGTATTCTCTAGGCTTCATGTGTGTTAAATGCAGTTTATTGGGCAAGCGTAAAGGTTTGTACGGTGGTTTCTCCCGTAATAATGTTGACTTTTTCACTGCCGCGTAAGCCTCGATATTCCAAGACGATGGTGTAGTGTGCTGGAGGAAGGTTGAAAACACCAACAGACACATTATTGGCACGAGCAACTACACGACCGAGCTTATCACGCACGGTGAGATTACCTTTTAGATGTTGACCTGCTTGGTTGACTATATGGCTGCGAAGCCCTCCTTTTAAAACTACACTACGGGAAGGTTGTTGATGTTGAGTGGGTCGTGGGGTAGTTTGTGGTGTTTGCTTGGGAGGCGTAGCTTTGCGGGCGGTTTGACCAAAATCAGCAAGATTGAAGCTTATGTTAGTGACTTGTGATGATTTTATGTGAATCGTTTGACTTTTAGCAGTTCGGTTGTTAATTGCAGATACTTTATACTCGCCCACATCTAATTTAAAGTTTGCATGCTTTACATTGGTGAGTTCGACGATTTTCTCGCCAGATTTTTCATATACTATAAAGTGGCTGTTTAAACGTTTGTCATTAGCTCGCATGTTTCCAGAAGGGCGCATACCAATACGTAAGAAGCCCGTGCCGCTTCTATTGCTTGTTTGACGTTGCGGAGTAAAGTTTGGCTTTTTGGGCGTACTTGCTTGTGCAGCTTTTGAGGCGGATCTTTCTAATAAAAAGGTTGTTGTCACTAAATCATTTGCTCGAACTTCAATGGTTTTTACCACGTTATCTCGTGTGTTCGCTCTTACCGTGACTTTATAAGTCCCCGGCTTTAATTCAAAGCTAGCGTCGTCAGCGTAAATCTTTTTTGCAATGTGCTTGCCAGAAAGTGTTTGAATATAAAAATTGGATTTTATTGGGCTGGAGTCGCTACTATTTTTAGCGATTATTTTTATACTGCCGCGGAAATTTTTGGCTTTCCCTATGTTCTCAACTCGTGATAAATCATCATTGATTTTATTAGTATCGACAGCGGTGATTTTCACATCATCCGTAATGATAACTTCTTTAGGGGCAGTCGCTTCTTTTTCTTTTTTGTCGGTTGCAGCGATGGCTGAATCTGCTTTTTCTGATTCGGCTGTCTCATTTTCAGTGGTGTCTGTGTCTGAGGCTTTATCACTCGTTGCTTGTTCAACAGTGGGCGCTGTAAATTGGCTATCAGCGGTTGATACTTCTTTTGTTGGTGTAAGTTCTTGAGCTACTGTGGACTGCTCTTTACTCGATAATGGTTCTTTGTTAGCTAAAGGCTCTTTGCCCGCTAATGGCTCTTTACCCGCTAATGGCTCTTTACGCGGAGCAGGCTCTGGTGGTTCAAAGCGGAATATCTCATTTAGAGTTCGGCCTGCCGCAACGTGAATATTTTTATTTGCGTGCGCATAGGATGTGGCTACTTTTATCGTGTAGTTGCCCACGGGTAGCGTTATTTCTGTTTGATTAACACCGTTAAGTTTTTGTATCACTTCGTCGTTTTCATTGCTTATGGTGATGTTTGCGGCAACTTTGTTATCTGATCTGCCTTCTAGAGCGCGTACTAAAAGCTTGCCTTGTTTTGAGGCTTCTTGAAGTTTAAAGGTTTCTTTAGCTGAACTGCCTGCAGCAACAATAATCGTTCGAGAATCAGAGTTTTTTCCACTCGTAACGGTAACTTTATAACTGCCTGAATCTAGTTTGAACAGCGTGTTTGATACATTCTTCCGCGTCGCGACAGTTTCACCATTCTCATTTTGAATGCTGAAGTTGGCACGCAATGACTGTTTGTTATTTGCGTTAATAGCAGAGACTTGCAAAACACCAATACTCACTGGTGGCGAAACGTTAAACACTTTTCGCGTGATTTCATCTTCACGGATAATAATGTTTTCACTATTTTCCATATTGGTTTTTTGGTTATTGAGGTTGAGTAAAGTGGCAACTACACGGTAACGTCCGGCGGGGAGTTTAAAAGATGGGTTGTTGGTGCTATCACCTTCAATAATTTTGATGTTCTTGTCATTGAAGATGGTGAAATTAACCTTTAACGACTGTTTACTTTTGGGGTTAATAGCAGTGGCCTTCAAATAGCCATAGGCAATTGTTTTTTCTTGTTCTGCTTTAACTTTGGCGGCAATTTCTTCGGCTGTTTGCTCACCTTCTAAGGTAGGTTGGTAGGTTTCAGCTTTTGTGGCACTCTCTTCTTTAGTCACGGAATCAATGCTAGCTTCAGTGTTGTTAGTATCGTCTGGGTTACTTTGAGCTGTTTTATCATTTTCTAAAGACTTCTTCTTGTCAGAAGTAAGACTGATACTAGGTGCAGGTATTTCTGTTTTTTGTAGCGCATCAGATGGGCTTACATATTTATTTTTACCTTTATCTAAAAAGTTGGTAGTCGTAATAATGGCAAAGAGTAAAAACAGACCAATAAATAAGCCTTTTAATAGTTGGCTCATTCGCTTTTTAGATCTACGTCGCATGCCTTTTCCCTGTATAAATGAAAGTGTTAAATGAAGGTGTTAAGAATATGGTTAAAAAATAATCAATTAATATTGACCAATTCTACACTAATTCAGTTCAACTTTTCTCTTGAAAAGTTCATTTGAGACCATACTTTTCATCTCACTGATAAGAAATAAAATTGACCGTAAACAAATTTTAGAAAGGAAACTACGATGGCTAGCAAAAAAAAGCAAAATATGGAATTTCAAACTGAGGTTAATCAGCTATTACAACTGATGATCCACTCGCTGTACTCGAATAAAGAAATCTTTATGCGTGAGCTGATTTCAAATGCATCTGATGCTTGTGATAAATTACGCTTTGAAGCAATCTCAAACGATGCCCTGTATGAAGGGGATTCTGACCTACGCATCGAAGTTGAGTTTGATAGCGAAGCCAATACTGTCACGCTACGTGATAACGGCATCGGCATGAACCGTGATGAAGTGATTGATAATATTGGTACGATTGCAAAATCTGGCACTAAAGAATTTTTGTCAAAAATGACGGGTGATGCGGCTAAAGATTCTAATCTTATTGGTCAATTTGGTGTGGGTTTTTATTCATCCTTTATTGTTGCAGATAAAGTTACCCTGACCACACGCAGAACAGGGGATAAACCTGGTCAAGCCGTAATTTGGGAGTCAAACGGTGAAAATGGTTTTACTTTAGAAGAGACTAAAAAAGAAACGCATGGAACTGAAATCGTACTGCATTTAAAAGAAGAAGAAAAAGAGTTTGCTGATAGCTATCGTTTGCGCAATATTATTTCAACCTATTCAGATCATATCCCGTTACCGGTTAAAATGTTGAAGGCAGATGAAGAAGGAAAGCTGACAGAAGAATGGGAAGTTGTCAATAAAGCGAACGCGCTTTGGACAGAATCTAAAAGTAGCCTTAAAGACGAAGACTACCAAGAGTTTTACAAGCATATTTCACATGATTGGGAGAACCCACTGGCATGGAGCCATAACCATGTAGAAGGCAGCTTAGAATATAAATCATTACTTTATGTGCCTTCAAAAGCCCCTTTTGATTTATGGGAGCCTGAGCAAAAGAACGGTATTAAGCTGTATGTGCAACGTGTTTTCATTATGGATGATACCGATCACTTGATGCCAAAATACTTACGCTTTGTGCGTGGAGTGATTGATTCTAGTGATCTTCCTTTGAATGTGTCGCGCGAGATATTACAAAGTAATCGTGCAGTTGATTCAATGCGTAAAGCATCGGTGAAAAAGATTCTGGGTCTCTTGGATAAGATGGCAAAGAATAAAAAAGAGGATTACCAAAAGTTCTGGAATGAATTTGGTCAGGTGATGAAAGAAGGCCCTGGTGAAGATATGGCGAATAAAGAGCAAATTGCCAAGTTGCTTCGATTCTCATCGACTGAATCAGATAGTACTGAGCAAACGGTTACACTAGAAGACTATGTTTCTCGTATGAAAGATGAGCAAGAAGAGATTTTCTACATCACGGCAGAGACTTTTGCAGCAGCAAAAAATAGCCCTCACTTAGAGATTTTCCGTGAAAAAGGTATCGAGGTCTTATTATTAACAGACCGTGTTGATGAGTGGTTAGTTAATGGTTTGCAAGAGTTTGATGGCAAGAAACTTAAATCAGTCGCAAAAGGTGATCTTGATCTAAGCAAGTTTGATAGTGACGAAGATAAGAAAGAGCAGGAGGAAATTGAAGAGAAAGCAGGTAGTCTTATCAAACAGTTAAAAGACGTACTGGGTGATAAGGTGGAAGATGTGCGTGTTTCGCATCGTCTAACGTCCTCACCTGCATGTATCGTGCTAAGTGAGCAAGATATGGCGCTGTATATGCAAAACTTAATGAAGCAGGCAGGGCATGATATGCCAAGTAATAAGCCGATTCTTGAGGTTAACCCGACGCATCCCTTGATTGAGCGTATGGAAGCTGAAACGGATGATGAGCAGTTTACAGACTGGGCAGAAATTGTGTTCGACCAAGCCTTGCTGGCAGAAGGTGGGCAGCTTGAAGACCCTGCTGGCTTTGTTAATAAACTGAATAAGTTGATGCTTAAAATGTCTTAACAGAATTCGACAGCGTTTGGTAAATAAGCCCTTGGTTTTCTTTGAAAATCAGGGGTTTATTTTTTGTTTTAAGATTAGTTCATAAATATCCTTTACTCACCTTTTCTAAAGCCATAAAATGCGCCACCAATACCCCCTCTTTATTGGTGCTTCTATTATGGTTGCTAAAAATTATCTCTCTGGCCTTTTTGGTCGCTCTCCTATCACGCCATTGCAAGAGCACATGTATTGTGTTTATCGTGGGATCAAGCATTTAGTGCCTTTGATAGAAGGTATGAATGAAGATAACTTTGAGAAAGTCATCGCTGCTCAACAAGAAATTAACAAAGGTGAGCACGATGCCGATGATATGAAAAGAGAGCTACGTACCCATCTGCCAAAAGGTTTGTTTATGCCAGTTGATCGGCGTGATGTTTTGGATGTGTTACTTCGTCAGGATATTATCGCAAATCAAGCAAAGGATGTTGCATCACTCATCGTTGGCCGTAATATGCAGTTACCAGAAGCAATGAGAACGCTATTTTTAACCTATACACAGCGTTGTGTTGACACTGTCAGAAAAGCTTTAGATGTGATTAATGAGCTTGATGAACTTGTTGAAACAGGCTTTCGAGGCTTAGAAGTCGACTTGGTTGAAAAAATGCTGGTTGAGCTGGGTGATATCGAAAGTGAGACGGATACGATGCAACTCTCGTTACGCCAGACTTTGTTTGATTTGGAAAAAGACTTAGGTCCTGTCGATGTTATTTTTACTTACCGCCTGATTGATTGGGTCGGTAATGTGGCCGACAATGCAGAACGTGTTGGTAGTCGTCTTTCACTAATGATTGCTCGATAACAATAGAGGATACACCTGATGGATTTTTTATCTGATACAGCCACGGTATATATTATTCTTGCTGCCGTGTTCGGTATTTTTATGGCTTGGGGTATTGGTGCTAATGATGTTGCCAACGCAATGGCAACATCTGTTGGCTCGAAAGCAATAACGATTAAGCAAGCAATTATCATCGCCGCTATTTTTGAGTTTGCAGGGGCTTATCTTGCCGGTGGTGAAGTCACTAAAACGATTCGCAAAGGCATTGTTGATTTAAATGCCTTTGATGGAAATCCCGACTTATTAATTTGGGGTATGCTGGCTTCTTTGCTGGCTGCGGGAACTTGGCTACTGATTGCTTCAATGAAAGGTTGGCCTGTTTCGACGACACACAGTATTGTTGGTGCAGTGGTAGGTTTTGCTGCGGTGGGTGTTAGTTCCGATGCGGTAAGTTGGGGTAAAGTTGGGTCGATTGTCATGAGTTGGGTTGTTTCGCCTCTGTTAGCAGGTAGTATCGCTTACGCTGTGTTCACTAGTATTCAAAGGTTAATCATGAACACCACAGACCCGTTGGCAAATGCTAAAAAATATGGGCCTTTTTATCTATTTATTGTGGGTTTCGTAATCTCCTTGGTAACAATAAAAAAGGGTTTAAAGCATATAGGGCTTGATGTTAATGGTGGGTTTGAGTTTTTGTATGCAGCCGGAGTAGGTGTTATTGTCGCTTTAATTGGTGCATATTTAATAAGTCGTGTTAAATTTGATAAAAGCCAAGAGGTACGCTCTCACTTTGTTAATGTGGAAAAAATATTCGCTGTGATGATGGTATTTACAGCAGCCGCAATGGCTTTTGCACATGGCTCAAACGATGTTGCTAATGCTGTAGGGCCAATGGCAGCTGTTATCAGTATTGCTCAAAGTGGTACGGTTATGGCAAAATCAACATTACCAGGCTGGGTGCTCTTAGTGGGTGGTCTTGGTATCGTGATTGGTTTGGCAACGTTGGGCTATAGGGTTATGCAAACGGTAGGCAAAAATATTACAGAGTTAACCCCAACGCGTGGCTTTTCAGCAGAAATTGCAGCAGCAACAACGGTTGTTTTAGCCTCTTATACTGGTCTTCCTGTGTCTACTACGCAAATATTGGTGGGCGCAATTTTAGGTGTTGGCTTAGCGCGTGGTATTGCGGCTATTGATTTGCATGTGGTACGTAATATCTTCATGTCGTGGGTGGTTACATTGCCTGCAGGCGCGGCTCTTTCTATTGTGTTCTTCTATATATTGAAGGCGATTTTTAGTTGATCTTTTTAAACTTGTCCTGAAAGGCCGAAAAACACGATGAATTTTTGTGTTTTTTTATGGGGGGGGAGGGTGTTAAGCCTTGCTAAAAACCAGTACTACGAGGCCTTTATTTTCAGCTTCTTTGAAAACTTTTGGTGTGGGAATACTTCTAGTAAATTTATATCCAGGCGCGAGTTTCTGCATATTATCATGTAGAAACTCAGCCCCCAGTTCGGGGGCGTTTAAGCATAACAAAAGGGTGCTTGCAGGTGCCATGAACTCATCGAGGCGTTTAAGTATTTTTGGATAATCTCTGATGATATTCACGCTACCTTTTTGAAAGGTGGGTGGGTCACAAATTAACAAGTCAAATGGTCCGCGCTTTTTTAAACGTCCGAACGATTTGAATATATTTAGCTTTTCAAAGTTCACCTGCTTTAATGATTGTTTATTGAGTCGGTGATTTTCTCTGCCAACGGTTAGTGCAGGGCTGCTCATATCAATATTAACAACGGATGTTGCCCCACCTGCTATAGCGGCAATTGAAAAACCACAGGTGTACGAAAAAAGGTTCAGTACACGTTTATCTTGAGAGTGGTCTCTTACCCATCTACGCCCATTTTTTATATCTAAAAATAGCCCTGTATTGCGCGACTTTCCAAGTTGAATTTGATAGTTCAAACCTTCTTCATTAATCGTTAGTTGATGAATTTTTTTTCCGCTGATAATGTCTATTGGCCCAAGCTGCTTATAGCGGTGTTGTAGCTGGATACTTTGGCACTCCGGTAATAATTGCTGGAGTTCGTTCGCTAAATCTTTAATATCCGTAGTGTCCTCAGCTTCATATAGTGTAATAAGTATGACGGGTGGTAACCAGTCGATGGTGAGGTGGTGTAAGTTGGGGTAGGCGTGACCCCGCCCATGAAACAAGCGTTGTGCTTGTAATAATTGCTGGTTTTGTGGAAGGTTAATAAATTCTAGGGTGCTGAGTAAGGACACAGGTTTTATTTGAAAAGAAAAATAGATTATCTAATGTTATGCTTTTTGCTTCAATGAAAAACGTGAGGCGAAGTACTAATGATTACGGATTCAATATTAAGCTGCCCAGAGTGTGGCGAAGCTCAGCAAGAACAAATGCCTGAAAATACCTGTCAATTTAGTTATCGCTGCAATGCGTGTAAAGTTGTGATCAAAACCAAGCAAGGTGAGTGCTGTGTTTACTGTTGCTATGGAGATTACCCTTGTCCACAAGCCCAATTTATTGGGTCATCTTGCTGTAGTCCCGACTAGAGATAGCAACGGCATGATTTTGTCGTTTAAATCTTGGATTGCCGGTAGTGTGGAATAGATAAGCGGTATCGTATAAAAAATAAGCTAATGTCAGAATAAAAATTGTTATTGTCAAAAAAATCACCTATATTTCAAATACTCAAAATTATAAAAACCAATTTAATTACAACACATAAAGGAGTTCCCCCATGTCTTTTTTTCTCTGTAAGCTTTGGCCTTATTTGGCTGGTGGCTTAATTGGTTGGCTTCTAGCTGGTTGGTTGGCACGTCGTTTCAAACATGCAGAGCCCCCAGTTGAGCGAATTGTAGAGAAAATTGTTGAAGTGGATAACCCTAAGCACCTGTCACTGATCAGTAAACTAGAAGGTGAAAATAGTCAGATTTCTGGACTAATGAGTAAGGTGTCGAAATTTGAATCTAGGAAGTCCGACGTAGTAGAGAAAAGGGTTGAGGTTGATAACCCAAAGCACCTGGCATTAATCAGTCAGTTAGAAAAAGAGAATGCTGAAATCTCCGTTTTGAGATCGAAATTATCTGGTTTTGAATCTCAGAAAGCGGATCTTAGGAGGCTAAAAGAAGAGAACTCTCAGATTTCGGCACTTAAATACAATATTAAGAACTTTGAAAGCAAAGCCGAAAAAGAAGGCGATGAACTCGCTGACCTTCATTCAAAAGCAACACGCTATCGTGCCCAAATAGAAAAGCTGGAAAGTGAAAATAAACACCTTCATGGTTTACAAGAAAAACTAAACGACTTAGAAGATGACGAGCCAAAACAACTTGCATTAATTAGTCGCCTTGAAAAAGAAAATAAAGAACTTGCTGATTTAAAAGCCCAAAAAGCTAAGTTTGAAGCACAAGAGGAAAAAATATTAAACTTAGAAGCAAATAGTGCCAAAGCTAAGAACTTGGAAAATGACTTAGCCCGTTTCAAAAGTGATAATACACAGCACTTATCGTTGATTAGTAAGCTGGAAAATGAAAACAAAGAGCTGGATCTGTTAAAGAAAAAGTTGTCAGACTTTGATGCGCAAAAAGAAAAGTTAGCTCGTTTAGAAGCTGAAAACGCAAAAATAGCAAACTTAGAAAATAACTTAAATCGTTTTGAAAGCGACAATAAGCAACACCTATCTTTGATCGGAAAACTTGAACAAGAGAAAACCCATATAGGTAACAAAGTTACTGATTTAGAAGGAGAGGTTTCATTATTAAAACAAGCTCCAAAGCTTGACTTAGTTGCCGCAAAATCTTCTGGCATAGCAATAAAAGATGAGAATGATTTAACCGCGATAGAGGGAGTAGGGCCTAAAATTGCCGAGCTATTGCAAGATAATGGTATTAAGAACTTAGCAGATTTATCTGAAGCGAATACAGGAAAAATTCAAGGGATTTTAACGAAAGGCGGTTCGCAGTTCCAAATGGCAAATCCTGGTACTTGGTCTGATCAAGCAACTTTGGCCTGTAATAATCGCTGGTCTGCATTAAAGTCATTGCAAGATGTGCTCGATGGGGGTGTTTATCCGGATAGTTCAATAAAATCAAGCGTAAATAAAGGCGTTGTTTCAGTGCCTAAATTAGATTTTGGCGCTGCTAAATCCGCAGGAATTACTGTGAAAAAAGAGGGTGACTTCACCGCTATTGAAGGAATAGGTCCTAAAATTAGTGAGCTAATTTATACGGATGGCATTAAAACCTTTAAAGAACTTTCAGAGGTTGAGCCAGCTCGTTTACAGACAATCCTAGATAAAGCAGGGCCGCAGTACAAAATGGCTAATCCAGGTACATGGCCAGATCAAGCCCATTTAGTGAGTAATAATCGTTGGGCCGCACTAAAAGCACTGCAAGATATTCTTGATGGGGGCGTTTATCCTGATAGTTCTAAAACTTTGTCAGGTGAGACAAATGAATCAGCGAAGTTGCAAAAGTTAGAAGCAGAACTAAAAGGCTATCGCGATAAAGAACAGGCGGCAGCAACTGTGGGTTCTGTTGCTGATGTTGATAAAGCAAAAGCTGCGGGCTTTACGATGCGCCGTAAAGGGGATCACGATGATTTCACTGTAATCGAAGGAATAGGTCCTAAAATTAATGAGCTAATTCATGCAGAAGGTATTCATACGTTTAGTGATTTGGCTGCTACGAAAATAACAGTTATTCAAACAATCCTTGATAAGGCGGGGCCTAGCTTTACCTTGGCGAATCCTGAAACATGGTCTGCCCAATCGGATTTAGCAGCAAAGAATGAGTGGGAAAAATTAATGAAATGGCAGGATGAACTGGACGGAGGTAAGTTATAATGAATACCAATAATGAACAAAACATCTCACGTCACTGGTCAGGCTTTCGCTGGGTCTGGTGGCTCATCGCACTTCTTTTAGCCTTCCTGTTATTATTAATGTGGGCGATGGGCTATGGCCCTAATGGTAAGTCTTGTCAAATACCCGAAAAGGTCAGAACGGTTGAGAAATTAATTGTTGCACCGGATACCGTGGCTCCATTGATAACCTTGAACGATAACCCCGTGGTGAAATTATTTACCGGTGAAACGTATCAAGATGCGGGTGCTAAAGCGATCGATGGGATTGATGGTGATTTAGCGGTGACGACGACGGGTTTGGTTGATACTCAAGCTCCGGGTGAATACGAAATTACTTATTCAGTAACAGACGCGGCAGGTAATTCGGCAACCGAAGTTCGTAAGGTAATTGTTGTGGCTAAAGATACCGAAGCACCTGAAATAACCTTAGTGAAGGATGAAGTGGTTTATGTGAAGACCGGTGATCTTTATGTGGATGAAGGTGCTGTTGCAACAGATATTCCTGATGGTGAGCTTAGGGTAATAACCGAAGGCATGGTTGACACTAGCAAAGCAGGCGAGTATGTAGTTACTTATTCTGCGACCGACAAAGCGGGTAACAAAACATCAAAGTCGCGTAAGGTGATTGTTACTGATCCCGATTCAGAGTCCCCTGTTATTACACTTAATGGAGAGTCTGTCATTCAGTTACTTATCGGTGAAGACTATATCGAGAAAGGTGCTAAAGCGATTGATAATGTTGATGGTGAACTGAAAGTGATTGATGTAACCGGTGAGGTTAATGCGTCAAAAGCAGGTGAATATCTTATCACCTATCGAGTTAAAGATGATGCAGGTAATGTTACTGAGTTAGTACGAAAAGTCATTGTAAGTGCGCCAGATAAGGCGGCGCCAAAAGTTACCTTGAATGGCAGTGAAACGCTAAACTTAAAAGTAGGGGAAACCTATGAAGAGGATGGAGCCACTGCGGTAGATGTGGTAGACGGTGATGTAAAAGTAGTGGTTGAAGGGTCTGTCGATACGACAAAGGTTGGTCAGGCAACGATTAACTATACGGCGAAGGATTCTGCAGGAAACAGCGCTACAGTTACTCGAACTGTAATTGTTACGGCAGCTGATGCAGAAGCACCTGAAATAGTATTGAATAGTGCTTCAAGCATACGCTTAACGGTAGGAGATAGTTATAGCGAAGCAGGTGCAACTGCGACGGACAAAGAAGATGGTAGTGTAGCTGTTGATGTTAGTGGTAAAGTCGATAGCAATACAGCTGGGAACTATGTGGTTACCTATACTGCTATTGATAAAGCAGGTAATAAAGCGACTGAAACACGTAAGGTTGAGGTGGTTGAAGCTGAGGTTGAAGCTAAGCCAGCTCCTAGTCCTGCTGAAGAAAAACCAGTGCCTACTTCTGCTACTACAGAGCTTACTACTTCTAAAGCAAAGGTCTATTTTGAATACGATAAAGCAAATAACCCTAGAGATAATGACGGGTCATTTGCGCAACTGCTGTCTTATATGAAAGCTAACGATAAGGCAACTGCGACGATTTATGGTTTTCATGACCCCAGTGGTGATCGAAACTATAATCGCGGTCTTGCAAGCCGCCGTGCTGAAACTGTTTCATTGGTGATGATGGCAGCAGGAATTCAAAGTACGCGGCTTAAAATCAAAAATCCTGTAGAGACTACGGGGACAGGTGAGCCTAGTGAGGCACGTCGAGTAGAAATAGATATTAAATAGTAGCTTCCAATTTAAGCTATTAAAAATAGCAACTCTTTGAGTTGCTATTTTTTTGTCTTATAAGAGACCTAGGTATAACTCATGAAGGGATAAAAAAGGCTATCATTTTTCCATCTTCCATCCAAAATTATACGTAGTAGCAAGCAGTGCTATTACGTGTTATTTTGAATAAAGAATGAACAATTCTATCTCTTTTTTCTCGTCCAAGTGATGCCGAGGTTTCTATTTACGAAATAAAAAAACCGGCAACAACATTGCGCCCTTCGGCCATAATAATATTAAACGTACGGCATGCCGCTTGAGTATCCATGATCTCAAAGCCTGTTTTTTCCTGTGTTAAGCGCCTAAGTATTTCTGCATCAGGAAAGGTTTGTTTGCTACCTGTCCCGAGTATGATGACTTCAGGCTTTAAGGCGTAAAAGGAATCAAGGTGTTCTGCTTTCAATTCAGTAAAAATCTTCGGTTTCCAGTCATCAATAATGTTCATTGGTGAGAGTAATACCGAGCGTTCAAACAATCGTCCATTGATATAAATGCCCTGCGCATCATAGGCAGTGATTTTATATTGCGCATCATTATGATCTTCAGCAAACTTCATCGTTTTTAACTTATTAGGATTTCAATGCTTTATCATAGTGAATCACGATTGACAGTCAAGGTGTGTGTGTTAATGTTCGGCGTATTATCATTAATTCGTATATTAGGCGTGTAAAAATGAAACCTGTTAAAGTTGGCTTATTAGGCTTGGGCACTGTGGGCGGTGGTACGGCTACGGTATTAAAAAGAAATGCAGAAGAAATAGCACGCCGTGCTGGGCGGGGTATAGAAATTGATTTCATTGCAACTTTAGAGCCAGAGCGTGCGGCAGAACTTGGTGTAAAAGATATTCGTCTTACGAAAGATGCAAATGAAGTCGTTAATGATCCTGATATTGATATTGTTGTTGAATTAATTGGTGGTTACTCACCCGCTAAAGAATTGGTTTTACAAGCAATTGAAAATGGTAAGCATGTGGTTACGGCAAATAAAGCATTAATTGCTATTCACGGCGATGAAATATTCGCTAGAGCGCAAGAGAAGGGTGTAGTGGTAGCCTTTGAAGCAGCTGTTGCTGGTGGTATTCCTATTATCAAAACCTTGCGAGAAGGTTTGGCTGCAAATAGTGTGGAGTGGTTAGCTGGGATTATTAATGGAACAGGTAACTTTATCCTGAGTGAAATGCGTGAAAAAAGCAGAGATTTTGATGATGTCCTCGCCGAGGCTCAGGCATTAGGCTATGCAGAAGCTGATCCTACGTTTGATGTGGAGGGCATAGATGCCGCGCATAAATTAAGTATTTTATCATCCATTGCTTTTGGTGTTCCTTTGCAGTTTGATAAAACTTATACCGAAGGTATTTCCAAAATTACCCAAGAAGATGTTGCTTATGCAGAAGAGCTAGGTTATCGAATCAAACACTTAGGTGTGGCGAGAAGAACCGATGCAGGTATTGAGCAACGTGTACATCCGACGCTTATTCCTAAGGATCGTTTAATCGCTAACGTTAATGGTGTGATGAATGCTGTTTTGGTAAAAGGTGATGCGGTAGGCGCAACTTTGTATTACGGTGCAGGTGCAGGTGATGAGGCAACAGCTTCGGCGGTGATTGCGGATATTATTGATGTGACACGTACCTTGACGACAGACCCTGAAAACCGTGTGCCTCATTTAGCATTTCAGCCGAGTGAACTTGCAGATACGCCTATTTTGGGTATGGATTCCGTTGAAACGGCATTCTACTTACGCTTGTCTGCGAAAAACGAAGCGGGGGTGCTAGCTGAAGTAACACGTATTTTAGGTGATGAAAATATTAGTATTGAGGCCTTTATTCAAAAAGAATCTAAGCAACAAGGTGAAAATGTCGATATTATTTTATTAACACACCGCGTAAACGAAGGTGATATGAATAAGGCATTAGCTCTGATTGAAGGTTTGGCGGTCATTCAAGGTGATGTTATGCGTATTAGAGTTGAAGCACTGAGTTAATATATAGAAACAATTTAGGTCTAAAATGAAATTTACAGAAACACGCGGTAATGATGGCGTAAGCCCAAAGTCAGTAAGCTTTTCAGAAGCGATTCTAGGGCCAATGTCCTCGTTTGGTGGAATTTATTCGCCTGAATCATTGCCTAAACTTGGGCATGATTTTTTAGAAGAGCATCTCAATAAAGACTATAAAACATTAGCACGCAGTATTTTATCCGCCTTTGATATTGATATTAAAGATGCAGTGATTGATGAAGCTTTGGCTTTGTATGATCAATTTGATGATTGTTCCAATAAAGCTTGCAACCCTGCCCCTTTAGTGAAAGTTAAAGATGATCTCTTTGTCAGTGAGCTTTGGCATGGGCCTACGCGCGCCTTTAAGGATATGGCATTGCAGCCTTTCGGCAAGGTATTGTCATCATTAGCGCAAGATAAAAATGAAGAATATTTAATCATGGCAGCGACCAGTGGTGATACCGGGCCTGCTGCTTTAGATACGTTTAAAAATCGCGAAAATGTACGCGTCGTGTGTTTGTATCCTGATGGTGGTACATCCGATGTGCAGCGCCTACAAATGGTTACCGAGGATGCGTCTAACTTAAAAGTTATCGGCATTCATGGTGATTTTGATGATGCGCAAAGTGCACTTAAAAGCTTATTGGGTTCGGATACTTTTAATGCCAAGTTACAAGAAAAGAATATTTCTCTATCGGCCGCAAACTCAGTGAATTTTGGACGTATTATTTTTCAGTTGATGTATCACATACACAGCTATCTTGAACTGGTTCGACAAGATGCCATTAGCTTGGGTGATAAGGTTTATTTGGATGTGCCTAGCGGTAACTTTGGTAATGCCTTAGGGGGTTACTATGCGATGAAAATGGGTTTGCCGGTTGAAAAAATATTGATCGCATCCAACAATAATAATGTGCTGACCCACTTCATTAACAACGGCGTGTACGATATTAGCAATGCTTCGGTCATTGCGACAACATCCCCGGCTATGGATATTTTAAAGTCATCCAATGTGGAGCGTATTTTATTTGACTTATTTGGCACTGAACGTACCAAAGAGTTGATGCAGGCATTGGATTCTGAAAAGAAATATACCCTGACTCAGGGCGAGTTAGCACAAGTCCAAGAGATTTTTATAGCTGACTTCTGTACCGATGATGAAGGTAAAAAATATATTCAGGAAGCCTTTGATGACGGTTATTTGATGGACCCGCATACCGCTACCTGTTTTAAAGCTTATGATACTTGCCGTGATCAGTCTTTAAAAACCATCGTTTACTCTACTGCAGAATGGACAAAGTTTTCTCCCACTATTGCGAATGCATTAACAGGAGAAACAGGCAGTAGCGACATTGATGCTTTAAAGGCGATTGCAAAGAAAGCAGAAATTGGAATACCTGATTCGATTAATGATTTATTTAGTAAAAAAATCACGCAGAGTGTGGTGATTAGTAAAGCCAATATTGAAACAGAAATTCTTGCTTTTTTAGATGGTAAATCCTAACAAGTGAGCAAAATAGCCGCCATACAAATGGCATCAGGCCCGCAAATAAAAGCTAACTTAATGGAGGCTGCTCGCTTAATACGCGAGGCAGCACAAAAGGGCGCGCAATTAGTGGTGTTACCAGAAAGCTTTGCCTTGATGGCGATACATGAATCAGAAAATATTGAACTTGCCGAACAGCAAGGGCAGGGAATGATTCAAGATGTTATTAAACAATGTGCTATTGATAATAAAGTTTGGATCGTAGCAGGCTCGATTCCGCTTAAAGTAGAGCCTATCGAAAAAACTGAAGCACAGCGAGCCAGTGCCGCCTCTATCATGTTTAATGATCAGGGTGAAATCGTCGCACGTTATAATAAAATCCACCTGTTTGATGTAGAGTTAGATTGTGAAAGCTCGGCAGGAAGCAAAGGAAAAAAAGAAATTTATAAGGAAAGCGATACGTTTCAAGCTGGCGATAAAGTTGTGGTCGTAGATACGCCTTTTGGTAAAATTGGCATGTCTATTTGCTATGACCTACGGTTTCCTTCGCTTTATCGAGAAATGGTCAAACAAGGCGCTGAGATTTTTTTGATTCCTTCTGCATTTACTAAAACCACCGGAAAAATTCACTGGGAACCCTTAATCAAAGCACGCGCTATTGAAAATCAATGTTACGTGGTTGCGCCTGCACAGGGTGGTTACCATGTAAATGGTAGGCGTACTTATGGTCATAGTATGATGGTGGATTATCTAGGACAGGTACACGGTCTACGCTTAAAAGGTACGGGCATTATTACTATGAATATTGACCTTACTGCACAGAAAAAACTCCGTAAGAGCTTTCCAGTTCTCCAGCATTTTAAACTATAACCACAGAGCGATTAGTTATATCCTCCATCAACTGAGTCACATCACACAATGAACGCATCTCCCTTTCAACAAGTAGAACAACAGTTACTTGAACCTGCTGGCCTTAATACCTCTGATATAGAGAAGATTTTTTTTCACTTAAAGGGCGCTGATTTAGCTGATTTATACTTTCAATCAAATCGTTTTGAATCCTGGGGCTTAGAAGATGGCATTATCAAAAATGGTACTTACAGTATAGAGCAGGGTGTGGGTGTGCGTATGGTGGTGGGGGAGCAAACAGGCTTTGCATATTCTGATGAGATCTCTTTTGATGCGCTTATCGCGTCTGCCAAGGCTGCAGCGGGGATTGGTAAAGCGGGTCAAACAGGTCGAGTGCAGGCCTGGCAAGCGAAAGATACTCAAAAAATAAAAGCACTGTATCAGATGGATAATCCATTGGCCTCAATGACCGAGGATGAAAAAATAGCTTTATTAAACCTAGCAGATAAAGAAGCAAGAGCGGCTAGCCCATACGTGCAACAAGTCATAGCGAACATTGCAGGCGTACATGAGCACATCTTAATTGCAGATAATGAGGGTAATTTGAATGCTGATATTCGTCCTCTGGTGCGTATGAACATTACTGTAGTGGTTGAAAAAGACGGTAAGCGTGAATCTGCGGGCACCGGAGGTGGAGGTCGTTTTGGTTTTGATTACTTTACCCAAGCCGACCGAGTTAGGGAATATGCGCAAGAAGCTGTACGCTTGGCATTGGTAAACTTAGATGCAGTGGCAGCACCAGCAGGTAGTCAAACGGTAGTACTCGGTTCGGGATGGCCTGGGGTGTTATTGCATGAGGCGATTGGGCATGGCTTAGAAGGTGACTTTAATCGCAAAGGCACGTCAGCCTTTAGTGGTCGAGTAGGGGAAAAGGTTGCATCAAACGGTGTTACCGTGGTGGATGATGGAACCTTAGAGAATCGCCGAGGCTCCTTAAATATTGATGATGAAGGTACGCCAACCAATTGCACAACGTTGATTGAAGACGGTGTTTTAAAAGGTTATATGCAAGATAAACTCAACGCAAAATTAATGGGTGAGCAATCAACCGGTAATGGTCGGCGTGAATCCTACGCGCACTTGCCTATGCCACGAATGACCAATACTTATATGCTGGCAGGTAAAGAAGACCCGCAAGAAATTATTGCATCGGTAACAAATGGCTTATATGCGGTTAATTTTGGCGGAGGGCAGGTTGATATAACTTCAGGTAAGTTTGTGTTTTCCGCATCAGAGGCTTATTTGATTGAGAATGGTAAAGTCACACGGCCTGTAAAAGGTGCGACACTGATTGGCAATGGCCCTGATGTGTTAACCAAAGTCAGCATGATTGGTAATGATTTGGCGTTAGATAAAGGGGTTGGAGTTTGTGGTAAAGCAGGGCAAAGCGTCCCTGTGGGTGTGGGTCAACCAACCTTGAAAATTGACGGTCTGACCGTAGGTGGTACGGAGCTGCAGTCATGAATACAGAAGAATTACAAAAAGCAGATGTAGAGCTACGAGAGTTGGCTGAAACGGTTCTTAAGTTTTCCAAAAAATACGGCGCATCAGATGCTGAATTAAGCTTAAACCGGGGTTCTGGTTTATCGGTTGAAATTCATCAAGAAAATGTCGATAAGCTTGAATATCATCGTGATCAAGGTCTAAGTCTTACCGTTTACATGGGGCAACATCAAGGCTCTGCCACTACTGGAGACTTATCTGCGCAAGCCATAGAAGATACCGTTAAGGCTGCTTGTAATATTGCAAAATTTACCGGCGAAGATAAATATACGGGTTTAGCGGATGCAGATCTGATGGCAACAGAAAAGGGTGATTTAGATCTTTATCATCCATGGAATTTGAGTGCCGAAGATGCGATTCAAATCGCCACCGCTTGTGAGCAAGCAGCACTAAATTATGATGAGCGTATTATCAATTCTGATGGTGCTAGTATCAGTACTTACAGTGGCTTATCTGTAATTGCAAACTCGTATGGTTTTACGGGAGTCACGCCATCGAGTCGTCATAATTTAAGTTGTTCGGTGATTGCACAGGCACCCAATACTACGGCGATGCAACGTGATTATTGGTATACAACCAGCCGCCAGCATGAGGCGTTAGAATCCGCGATAAGTGTCGGCAAAAAATCTGCTGAGTTAACTTTAGGTCGTTTAAAAGGGCGTCAGATTAGTACCCGAAAATCGTCTGTGCTTTATTCACCGGAGATGGCACGTAGTATTATCAGTCACTTTACCAGCGCTATCTCAGGCGGTTCGCAATACCGTAAAACGACGTATTTATTGGGTTCAAAAGGTGAAAAAGTTTTCCCAGACTTTATTCATTTGCATGAACAGCCTCACCTTATTTCAGGTTTCGGTAGTTCTTATTTTGACAGAGATGGTGTTGCAACTTCTGATAGAGATATTGTGATTGAGGGTGTGTTACAAAACTACATTATGGGAAGCTATTCAGCCCGCCAGCTAGGCTTACAATCAACTGCTAACTCAGGTGGAACACATAACTTAACCTTAGATTCAACCGGTCAAACGTTTGATGAGTTATTAAAAATAATGGGTACAGGTTTGCTCGTGACTGAGTTAATTGGAAGCGGTATTAATGGCGTGACGGGTGATTACTCAAGAGGTGCAGCAGGTTTTTGGGTAGAAAACGGAGAAATCCAGTTTCCTGTTGAAGAGGTGACCATTGCCGGTAGCTTAAAAGAAATGTTTCAGAATATCGTTGCAGTAGGCAATGATGTTGATCCTCGTTCAGCGACACAAACAGGGTCTATTTTGATAGAGGGCATGATGGTTGCGGGTGAGTAAATGCTAGCAATGGTGGCTAAACTTTTAAGACTCAAACTAGTAGGGTTACATGTCACACATTAAAGCTAAAAACCTAGCTGTGACGTTAGAGTTTTTAAGAAAAAGAAGTCTTTGCAGCAAGCCCACTTTTAATGTCAACCACTTTATCTTCCGCATGGTTACTTGATGTGGATTGCGGGATGAGTAAAGATGCATCGCTATAGTATTCATTAGCAAAGGATGTGAATTGAAAATCTGTCATCAGCTTATGTAACTTCTTTTCAACAGTAGGTCGACCAATAAACTGAGAAGCTCGCCATTTTAATGGAATATGATCATGTGCGCGTTGTACGGCTGCAAGTTCTTCAAGGTCAATTTCATAAGGGTGCATATAGAATACAGCACGTTTAGGATCAAGCTTTTGGCTTAAGTGTTTAGTGACTGAATAAGGGGTAATGCGAAACCAGCCACCACCAAAAAACGGTAGCTTATAACCGAATAGATTCATATAACTTAAATAGTGTTCATTTAAGTTATATTTATTAAATATTTTTAGCGAATATTCTTTTTCAATACCGTATTTCACAACTTTCATGGGAAATAGCGAAGAGTCGTATTTTACGCCATTTTCAGCAAGCGCTTCACAGTACCATTCGAATAAGTATTCTCGAATCGAGAAATCTGGCGCTCTAAAACCGATAACTTTTTGACCTGAAGTATCTTCAAGTAGTTTAATCGAGCTTGAAACATCTTCACGGACTTGATTAGGCGTAAGATTAAAAATAGATTGATGGTTAAAACCATGCGATGCGACTTCGTGCCCCGCATCAGCTATTTTACGGATTAATTCTGGGTGTTTCTGAGCAACATTACCCAAGGTGAAAAAAGTTGCTTTATGATCATGCTCATCGAGAATATCCAATAGCCGTAAACTACTATCAAGCACACGATTGGTGACAGGATTGTTAGGGTTTAAAACAGACTGCGCCCAATCTTCAACATCTATAGAAAAAATCATTGTTTTCTCACTTAATTTTTATAATTAAACCTACTCTACCTTTTAACACGTTTATTGACTACTTAGTTCAGAATGAAGGTGCTAAAAAGGAGATGAGGTGTAGCATATCTTAGTGTGATAGATTAATCGGTTGCTCTATCACTATGGCTTAATTATGTATGTTTCTTAAATTTATCAAAAGAATCATGTGTATAACATAAATCCCAATCCTTATATAATAGCTTAATAATGTACTAATACACCAGAATTATTAGTAAGTATAATGCATAATTATTGTGCAAATATGGATGGCTTATTGCCTGTAATTTATATTTGTCTTTTGTTTTGTAATCGGGGTGATATTTGCCTTGCCATCCTGTATCCTACGTTTGCACTTTTATCTGATTTCACCCCAAGTTTTTTGATTAAGGAAACAAAGTTGGAATAAAAGTTTCGGGATGTAGCGCAGTCTGGTAGCGCACCACACTGGGGGTGTGGTGGTCGTCAGTTCGAATCTGGCCATCCCGACCATTTTTTATGGCAACTGCTAACCTTTCACGGTAAGCTCTTTCAGTATGCCTAACAAACCTTTTGTACATTTAATTATTCCGCAACTTTTTCAACCGTTAAAACGTTGGACAAAGGGCTATCAATTTGATGTGAAGAGTCATTATCTTGTAAAGCTTTTACAAAACTATCATTCAAAACAACAAGAACTTCTTGGAATACATGCGAGTTTATTCTTTTCAATAGGTGTTTCAACGAAAGCTGAGTTACCTGTCGCACATTTCCGTTATCAAGTACATTGCAACTCACTACCGCCAAAAGGTTCGTTATTGCTGTGTGCCGACCCTGCGCACTTAGTGGTGGGGATGAGTGATATTACGCTGACGGATAAAATAACCGATCTGACATTTGCTGAAGCTAATGAATTCATTGACTTACTGAATACGCATTTTAAGCAAGATGGTTTAACCTTTATTATTGGCTCTAACAGCCAGTGGTATTTATCAGTTGCAGGTGTCGAAACGCTGAGTACTACGCCGATAGATGATGTTATGAGAAAAAACATCGCGCATTATCAAATTCACTCAAGTCAGCGTAATTGGCAAGCGTTACAAAATGAAATGCAAATGTTGTTGCACTCTGCCCCACTTAACCAGCAAAGAGAAATGGCGGGCCTTCCATCTGTGAATAGTCTCTGGTTGTGGGGTGGAGGAGTCCCGCAAAATATTGAACATTCAACAGCATTGGTTTTGAGCGATAATGCGATATCGGGGAGGATGCTTGCCACAGCTGCGCAGTGTGATTATCAATCGCACCTAAATAAGCAAAACGACGACTCACTGGGTACGAATCAAAACGCTATGTCTCGCTTTGACTTTTCAAAACTTCCAATGACTAAAACAATTATTATTAATGAGAGCTTGGTAGAGCCTGCGATTAATGATGATCTTGATGCTTATAAAGCAGAGCTCGAGTCGTTGGATGAGGGCCTCATTAAACCGTTATTTGAATTATGGAAAGACAAGAAAATTAACATCCAGATTGATAGTTGCGATGGAAAACGAATCCAGCCACGCCCAACGCCCCGTTGGAAATTTTGGGTAAAAGCAGCTAATTCTCTGACCGAGCTTGACCTATGAAACTAGTCAGGCGTAAGCAAGTAGGTAATATTACAGGCGAAGATAAACAGGCCAGTTTGCTGGATCGAGTTTATTCTATGCGGGGCGTGAACAGTCACGGTGAGCTTGTCATGCAGCTTAAAAACTTGCATCCTATTTCACAGCTTAAAGGGGTTGAGCAAGCTACTGAACTTTTATCTAACGCGATTAATAATCAGCAGCGTATTTTGATCGTCGGTGATTTTGATGCAGATGGCGCAACCTCGACGGCACTAGCCGTTCGTGCGTTAAACATGATGGGTCACAAACAGGTTGATTATTTAGTGCCAAACCGTTTTGAATATGGCTATGGCCTAACCCCTGAAATTGTCGATGAGGCGGCAAATTTTACGCCTGATTTAATCATTACTGTAGACAACGGTATCTCAAGTATTAAGGGCGTAGCACATGCCAAGACCCACGGTTATACCGTCATTATTACCGATCACCATCTGCCTGCTAAAACGCTTCCTGAGGCTGATGCCATCGTAAACCCAAACCAAGTAGGCTGTAATTTTCCTTCAAAAAATTTGGCCGGCGTGGGTGTTATTTTTTATGTGATGTTGTCGCTAAAAAGTGCGTTACTAAAAGAGCAATACTTCAAAAGCAATAATATTCCTGAGCCAAATTTAACCGAGCTGCTTGATTTAGTCGCGCTAGGTACTGTTGCTGATGTAGTTCCATTGGATAATAATAATCGTATTTTAGTCGAACAAGGTCTACGTCGTTTACGTAGCGGCTTGGCATGTGCGGGCATTGTGGCTTTGTTTCAAGTGGCTAAACGTAATAGTCAAAACGCGGTGAGTGCTGATTTAGGTTTCACCTGTGGGCCTCGGTTGAATGCGGCAGGGCGATTAGATGATATGTCCTTAGGGATTGAGTGTTTATTGTGCAATGACCCACAAATTGCCATGGACTATGCGAGCGCATTGGATGATTTAAATATCGAGCGTCGCGCCATTGAAGAGAGTATGAAGGCGGAGGCACTAGTACTGTTAGAAGCGCTTGATAACAATAAATTGAAAGGTGACTTGCCCCCTGTTATTTGCTTGTATCAAAAAACTTGGCATCAAGGTGTTATCGGGATTTTGGCTGCACGAGTCAGAGAGCGTTACCATCGACCTACGGTTATTTTTGCTCCTGCTGATGTTGACGATCCTAAAAATAGTCAAATTAAAGGCTCAGCACGTTCCATTCCGAGTATCCACATTCGTGATGTCTTTGACGAAGTGGCCACTGCCAATGAAGGCTTATTAGATAAGTTTGGTGGTCATGCTATGGCTGCCGGGTTGAGCTTAGATGAGTCTCAGCTAGAGGCGTTTAACAACGCTATTTGTAAGGTGGTATCCGCACAAGCCGATGATGAAACTTTTCAAGAAATCCACTACAGTGATGGTCAGTTAGAGGCGGATGATTTCAATTTGAAAAGTGCCGACTCTTTACGCTTTGCCGCACCTTGGGGGCAGAATTTTCCGGCCCCAGTGTTTGATAATCAATTCGTACTTATCAATAAACGACTACTAAAAGAGAGGCACTTAAAATTAATACTTCGACCTTGTTATCAACAGAGAAATTCTAAAGTTAGTCAATCGACTCAGAGAACGATTCAAGCTATAGCTTTTAATGTCGATGTGGGCGAGTGGCCAGAAGAGGGGGCTGACGTTCATTTGCTGTATAAATTAGAGGTTAATGAGTTTCGCGGAGATTGTAGCGTGCAGCTAATGATTGAGCGAGTGATTACTTCATAACTTTAGTTGATTTTAATATCAAGCCTCCACATAAAGACCTCCATGCTAAGTCTGCATGTTAAACTCTTAAAATGAACAAAGCCTCACAATGTGAGGCTTTGTTCGTTATCCATGTCAGCTAATTATTAGCTTTTGTGATAACTTAATATTTTTTCAACTTCGTTTTTAGAACCCATGATGACAGGTACACGCTGATGAGGGTCGCCATTAGGCTGAACTTCCATAATACGACCGTAGCCTGTATCAGCTGCGCCGCCAGCTTGCTCAACAATCATTGCCATTGGGTTACCTTCGTATAATAAACGAAGCTTGCCGCCAACATCACGGTTACGCTCATCAATGGGGTATAAGAAAACACCGCCACGACAAAGAATACGGTGAATTTCCCCCACCATTGCCGCAACCCAGCGCATATTATAGCGCTTGCCCAACTTGCCTTCCTCGCCTTGAATACAATCTGCAATATATTCTTGAACAGCGGGTTCCCAGAAGCGTTGGTTAGAGGAGTTGATAGCGTATTCTGAAGTATCTTCAGGAATTTTCATGTCAGGATGGGTAAGGATAAACTCACCGATTGAAGTGCAAAGGGTAAAGCCATTCACGCCAGAACCTGTGGTTAAAACCATCATGCTCGAAGGGCCGTATAAGCAGTAACCAGCGGCAACTTGTTCTGTGCCTGGCTTTGCAAAATCTTCTGCAGTGGGGTTTTCTTTGCCTTTGGGCGCTTTTAATACAGAGAAAATAGCACCGACATCCATATTAATGTCCATATTTGATGAGCCGTCTAAAGGATCAAACGTTACTAGGTAACTTCCTCGTGGCTTACCATCAGGTAGCGTTAGGATTTCATCAAGTTCTTCTGATGCCATGCCAGCACAGTGACCGTTATTTTCTAAGGCATCAATAAAAAGATCATTAGCAATCAAATCCATCTTTTTCTGTACATCACCCATTGAGTTTTCACTCTCAGTTGCACCTAGTACATCGGCTAAATCGCCCATGTTAACGAGATTAGCAATGCCTTTACAAGCAATGGTGATGTCATTTAAAAGACCCGTAAACTCACCACTGGCTTTATTACCGAGTTTACGTTGCTCATCAATAATAAAAGAAGAAAGCGTTGTGCCTAACTTTTGCATAAATAGTCCAATAAAGTTTCTAAAGGCCCGAATATTACTTTATTAGCAATAATTAATATAGCGATTTTTTATTTTGCGGGATAGCTGATCGTAGAATAAGGATGAATGGTGAGGTAAAAAAATATCTTTAATGTAAGGAAAAAGTAGCCACTTTTAAAAATCCTCGGTATTCTTCAGTTCCTAGATAATATTGGCATGTTTTGCCATTAATGATACCGATAAGCTATGTCAGATAAGTCATCACAAGATATTCATACCCCGCAAGAGTTTTACAGTCACACCACGATCGAGCCTAGTGTGCAAAAGCTCTGGGAAGATAATAAGTCTTTCGAAGTCACTGAAGACCCTGATAAAGAGAAGTTTTACTGTCTTTCTATGTTTCCTTATCCGAGCGGAAAGCTGCATATGGGGCATGTGCGAAATTACACCATTGGCGATGTGATTTCTCGTTTTCAACGCATGCAAGGCAAAAATGTTTTACAACCGATGGGTTGGGATGCCTTCGGGTTGCCCGCAGAAAATGCTGCAATTAAAAATAATGTACCGCCCGCAAAGTGGACCGATGACAATATCGCAGATATGCGCGGGCAACTTAAAACTATGGGCTTTGCCTACGACTGGTCGCGTGAGTTAGCTACTTGTAAGCCAGACTATTATCGTTGGGAGCAATGGTTCTTTTTAAAATTATTTGAGAAAGGGTTGGTTTATCGCAAAAAGGCGAATGTCAATTGGGACCCTGTTGATCAAACTGTATTAGCCAATGAACAAGTTGTGGATGGGCGTGGTTGGCGATCAGGAGCGGTCGTAGAACAACGCGAAATTGATCAATGGTTTTTAAAAATAACCGCCTATGCTGATGAGCTTTTAGATGACGTTCGCAAGCTAGAAGAGTGGCCTCAGCAAGTTCGTACCATGCAAGAAAACTGGATAGGGCGCTCCGAAGGCGTAGAGCTAGAATTTAGCCTCGAACACAGTGATGAAGTTCTCAGCGTTTTTACCACTAGACCCGATACATTAATGGGGGTTACTTATTTGGCTGTTGCGCCACAACATCCCTTGGCTGAGCGAGCGGCCGTTGAGAACCCTCAACTCCAAACCTTTATAGAAGAATGTAAAAGCCTCAAAGCCACCGAAGCCGAAATGGCAACGATGGAGAAAAAAGGTATCGCTACCGGTGTTAATGCGACTCACCCAATTTCTGGCGAGAGTGTGCCTATTTGGGTGGCGAATTTCGTATTAATGAGTTATGGGTCGGGAGCAGTCATGGCTGTACCTGCTCATGATGAGCGCGACTGGGATTTTGCTAAAGCGCATAAATTACCAATTCAGCAAGTTATTACATCGGCAAATGACACCGTTGCAAATAGCCTAAATATTCAAGAAGGGGCTTATACTGAAAAAGGCTTGTTAATCAACTCAGGGGAGTTTAGTGGCTTAAGCTCTGAAGAAGCGGTTGATGCCATCGCTGAATTTTTACAAGAAGCGAAAAAAGGCCGTAAAACGATTAATTACCGCTTACGTGACTGGGGGGTTTCACGTCAGCGTTACTGGGGTTGCCCCATTCCAATTATTTATTGTGATGACTGTGGCGCGGTAGCAGTGCCTGATGAAGACTTGCCGATCGAATTACCTATAGATATTGAGTTTGACGAATCAGGCTCATCACCGATTAAAAAAATGCCGGAGTTTTACGAAACCAGTTGCCCAAAATGTGGCAAAGATGCGACACGTGAAACGGATACCTTTGATACCTTCTTTGAATCATCGTGGTATTACGCGCGTTACACCGGGCCTGATAATGATAAGTCAATGCTGGATAAACGTGCTGATTATTGGCTACCTGTTGACCAATATATTGGTGGCATTGAACATGCCGTATTGCACCTACTTTATGCGCGTTTCTTTAATAAGCTCATGCGCGATGAAGGGCTTATAGAATGCGACGAACCTTTCACTAAGCTACTCACACAAGGCATGGTATTAGCTGATACGTTTTATTATGAAAATGAAGCAGGGGGGCAGGAATGGGTTGCGCCAAAAGATGTACAGTTTGAAACGAACAGCAAAGGCAAGGTCATTAAAATGACCGATGCACAGGGGCGAGACCTTAGCACTGATGGCATGAGCAAAATGTCAAAATCAAAGAATAACGGTGTTGACCCTGCTGAGCTTATCGAAAAATATGGGGCGGACACGTTACGCGTGTTCTCCATGTTTGCCGCACCACCTGATCAATCAATGGAGTGGTCAGATACCGGTGTAGAAGGCGCAAATCGTTTTATTAAACGCTTATGGCGACAGGTTTACGAGCATGTTAAGTCTGACTTTAATGCCGATCTTGAATTCGAAAATTTAACCAATCCGCAACAAGAATTACGTCGTAAAGTGTATAACACGCTGCAAAAAGTGACAGATGATATGTCACGTCGGTTCACCTTTAATACCGCAATTGCTGCAAATATGGAACTCATCAATCAACTTTCAAAGTTTCATGACAATGATGAAATAGCGCAGGCTATTCGCCAAGAAGCGTTAGAATCTGTTGTATTAATGCTATCCCCCGTGATGCCTCATGTCGCACAAGAGTTGTGGCTTATGTTAGGTAAAGAGGGTTTGGTGATGGATCAACCGTGGCCAGAAATTGATGAGGATGCTTTAGAGCAATCTAATATTCAAATGATGATTCAAATTAACGGTAAGCTGCGCGGTAAAGTCGATGTTGACGTTGATGCCGATGATAAACTCGTTGAAAAACTCGCCCTAGAAAATGACAACGTTAGTCAGTTTTTAGACGGTAAAACAGTACGGAAAGTTATTGTAGTAAAGGGTCGTTTAATCAATATTGTGGCTAACTAATTAGAGTGATGCTAAAAAATACTCACATGATTAAAATCTCAAGCGCTTTTATTGCGGTATTGATATTGCAGGGCTGTAGTTTTCAGCTGCGTAAAAATACCCCCTTGTCTGATGATTTTAAACAGCTTCAAATTATCGAAATGTCTGAAAGTGGTGGTTTGCGAAAAGCATTGGAAACAGCGATACAAGAAGCAGGGGGACAGGTTAGTGAGCAATCAAAAACAAGAATTCGCCTGAGTAATATTAGAGAAGGAAAGCGCATTGTTGCCTATAATAGAGAGCGCAAGGCAAGGATTTACCTTCTTTCTTTGAAACTTAATTACACAATTTTGATAGCCTCAAAAGATAATCAGAAGGACAGGTCTTTTACCCCACAACGCATAAACCTTGATAAAACCTTCCTTTATGATGCTAATTTTGCGTTAGGAAAAGTGAAAGAAGAAGAGCAAATTCGCGAGTCACTGTATGGTGAAGCAGCAAGGTTGATTCTATTACGATTAAAGTATGGGCGCTGATTACTAGCTGAAATGTTGTGAGATGAAGGAGAGTATCGTTAATAAATATTTACATTATCTAATTACCCTCTTAGCCGTAGCACTTTTTAGCTTATCGGTTACGGCTGAAGTGAACTTTAAAAAAAATGAAGATGATAATAATACTCAACATACAGCCAGCATTAAAAAGCTGGTTATTCCGCAGACATTTGATCAATGGAAACAATCGTTTAAAGCGTTAGCACTACAATATCAAATAAATGCCGAGGTTGTGAATGAAGCCTTAGATGGGCTGAAGCCTGATTCTGAAATACTTAAATTAGATGCCAGTCAGCCAGAATTTACCCGCAATATTTGGGATTATCTGGATAATGCAATTTCTAAACAGCGCCTAAAAAAAGGCAGCCAATTATTAAAAAAACATAAACACCTGTTTGATGAAATAGAGCAACAATACGGTGTGCAGCGAGAAACAATTGTCGCTATTTGGGCAATGGAAAGTGACTTTGGGCGTAACTATGGGAATAAAAGTGTTATACGCTCATTAGCCACTTTAGCGCATCATGGCAAGCGCTCAGAGTTTGCCCAAACTGAATTGCTAGAAGCTTTGCAAATTATTCAAGATCAAAAACTAGACCCAGAAAAGTTAGTGGGTTCATGGGCGGGTGCTATGGGGCAAGCACAGTTTATGCCCAGCTCTTATCGCAAATACGCGATCGATTATAACAAAGATGGCAAGGTTGATATTTGGACTTCTTTACCTGATGTTTTTGCATCCATTGCTAATTTTCTAGCTGAATCGGGTTGGCGAAAAGATGAAGATTGGGGTGTGGAAGTTAGACTGCCTAATGACTTTGATTGGAAGCTCAATACATCATCCTACGAATTACGCTTTTTACAATGGAAAGAGCTGGCGGTGAATAGTATTAATGCCCGTCCTTTTCCCTATATTCAACGTTTGGCAAGTCTATTTATACCCGCAGGACGCTTCGGACCAACCTTCTTAGTGACACATAACTTTCATGTGATTAAACGTTATAATAATTCATCCAGTTATGCCCTTGGGGTCGCACAACTTAGCCGCTTATTAGCGGGAGGGGAAGGTATTCAAACTGCATGGCCGCGTGAAGATAAGGCGCTCAGTTATTATGATATTGAAGAAATCCAATTACGCCTGAGTCTTAACGGGCATGACCCTGGACCGAATGATGGAAAAATGGGAGCGAAAACGCGAGAAGCTATTCGAACATGGCAGTTAGAACAAGGTTTAGCAGGTGATGGCTATGCCAATGAAAAACTCTTGCAGCAGCTGAGAGAAAAAGCAAAAATAGATTTGAATAATGGACGAAATTAATTTTAAACAAGCTAAGCTTTTGGCTGGTATTCAAGGGGTTCGACATGGTTATTTCTCAAGAAATGGCGGTGTCTCTACGGGGGTTTATGCCTCCTTAAATTGTAGCCCCAGCTCGGATGATAAACCTGACAATGTGGTTGAAAATCGGCAGCGCGTTATGGCTGCTTTGGGGATGACTAAAGTAAAACTTTTTGGCTTAAACCAAATTCATAGTAAACAGGTGCATCATATTAAATCACTTAGGGATACAGATTTCCCCGATGGTGATGCTTTAGTCAGCACACAAAAAGGGGTTGCTTTAAGTGTGTTAGGGGCAGATTGTACGCCGGTTCTGTTTGCCTCAAAAAATGGTCATATTATTGCTGCAGCGCATGCAGGTTGGCGAGGTGCAGTGAGTGGTATTATAGAATCTGTGGTAGAAAAAATGCTTCAACTGGGTGAGAAACGTGAAAATATTGTTGCATGTATTGGCCCTACGATTCATCAAACTGCGTATGAAGTACAAGCTGATTTTATTAATGAATTGACAGCGTTAAGTGACTTTAAGGTCGATGAGTTTTTTCGTCAAAAAGAAGGGGGTACTTTTTTTGACCTACCTACTTATTTATTAAAACAATGTGAGCGCAGCGGAATTGAAGCATCAAATATAGGGTTGGATACTTATCAGCTAAGTGATGAGTTTTTTAGCTATCGGCGTAATACGCATCAAAATTTGCATGATTACGGGCGACAAATATCAGTGATAGGATTAACAGCAGAGTGAGCAATATGAATATAGAAACCTTTTTAAAGTCACTTAAAGATCATCCTGAAACGGTTGAGTTTAATGACTTAATCAGCGTTATTGATAACCATTACGACTTTACGCCAACTCAGTTTAGTAATGGTGAGTTAGTCAATAAAGCAGGGGAGAATGAAGGTTCATGTAAACTATTTTCATTCGCTGATTTATATCAACTGACGCAAGAGCAAACATTGGCCTGTTTTGGCGCCTACTATCGTGATGATGTTTTACAGTACCCTGATGCCGATAATCATCAAAATATCCGTAATTTTATGAAAACAGCTTGGGCGGGTATTCGTTTTGAGGGTGACGCTTTATCTGAAAAGCCAAGCTAATCAGAGAGAATATCAGGTTTTATCCTGTTTCTTCGATATTAATCAATTATTATTAACGTATGCTAATTCCCCGTATTTATATTTCTGCTGCACATAAGTCTTCAGGCAAAACAACCCTGTCGATTGGCTTGTGTGCGGCGTTAAATAAACAAGGGTTTACGGTACAACCGTTTAAAAAAGGCCCTGATTATATTGACCCTTTGTGGCTAACGCGCGCGAGTGAACGAGCTTGTCATAATCTTGATTTTAATACCATGTCGGATAATGAAATAGTAGATTATCTAACGCGCTACGGGCAGGGTGCTGACATCAATATTATTGAGGGCAATAAAGGGCTTTACGACGGCGTTGCACTTGATGGTTCAGACAGTAACGCCGCGATGGCAAAGCTTACGGAAAGCCCTGTGGTGTTAGTGATTGATACGCGCGGTATAACGCGCGGGGTTGCGCCGCTTTTACAGGGTTATCAGGCCTTTGATGAAAATATAAATATCGCGGGTGTTATTTATAATCTGTCAAGTGGTGGTCGGCATGAGCAAAAGTTACGCGCGGTAACTGAGGAATATACGGATATTCCGGTACTTGGCGTTGTAAAAACCAATGATTTATTACAAATAGATGAAAGACACTTAGGCTTAATGCCCAGTAATGAGTCGAAGGATGCGTTACAAAAAATTGATGATATTGCCAGTATCGTTGCTGATTCTGTTGGTTTAGATGCTTTTCTGGCGATTGCGAAAGCATCATCAAAAATAGAAATTTCTTTGAATCAAGCGCACAAAGCTTCTATTGAAAAAAAGAGTCTCCGTGTCGGACTATGCGAAGACCCTGCATTCGGTTTTTATTATGAAAGTGACAGGCAGGCTTTCGCTGATTTAGGTGTTGAGTTAGTCACTGTTAATACATTACAAGATGCAAAGCTCCCCGAAAATTTAGATGGCTTGTTTATCGGTGGAGGTTTCCCCGAAACGCAAATGCAAGCCTTGGCGGATAACACCTCAATGCGCTATCACATCAAAAAAGCGATTGAGGAAGGTCTGCCCACTTATGCAGAATGCGGCGGTTTGATGTATTTGTCACAAAGTTTACATTGGAATGGGCAATCTGTACCAATGGTTGGTATTATCCCTGCAGATGCTAAGATGAATGCAAAGCCACAGGGTCGTGGTTACGTTGTATTAAAAGAAACAGCCGATAGGCTTTGGCAAGATCATAGCGTTAATGAGCAACCGCTAAAAACCATCAAAGCACACGAGTTTCATTATTCGCATTTAGAAAGTATGGATATTGATATGCTTTCTAAAAAAGGTAAATTTGCCTACAAAGTACAACGTGGCGTAGGTATAACGGGTGAATACGATGGCTGGGTTTACAAGAACTTACTAGCGACATATGCGCATATGCGCGATACCGATAGCTTCCATTGGGTGCGGCATTTTGTTGAGTTCATCCGTAAAAACAAGCAGTAAAGTGCTTAGTGTTATAGTTTAGAGCCAGATTAAATCTAGTTAGAGCCGTTAGAAAAAGCTTTAGAACAGCTTTTAGAATCAAATTGAGTATATAGGATTAAAAAATGATTAAAGTTTCAGATGCAGCAGCTAAGCAAGTAGCAATTTCATTAGAACAAATGGGTGATGAGAAGTTACCGCTTCGTATTGCCATAAAAGTCATGCCAGATGGTTCATTTCATTACAGTATGGGTTTTGATGATCATGAAAATAAAACCGATAAAAAGTTTGCTGAAAAAAATATTCAGTTGGTTGTTGATGCCGCCAGTATTCCTTTAATTACCGGAATGACGATGGATTATGTGGAGATTGATGGAAAGCATGAAATTGTTTTTTTGAATCCAAATGATCCCAGTTATAAAGCTCCTGTAGAAGACTAAATAAGCATTATGCCCGAAGTGAACGCAGCACCTATATCGTTTAAGTCACTTGAAGATTCACTAGCTAGGAATGCCGGCGATACCGGGTATGATAAAGGTGCTGATATTGATAATGTGCAAAACAAGTTACAAAATGCCACAACCCACTTTCAGCGAAGTACTGATAAGCAAGCGCTGATTGTTTTTCCTTGGGCAGCTTGGATATACCTATCCCTATTATTAACCGTTTTCGTGTCGATTGGCGCGACTTATTTTTGGGCTATAAATAACGAAGAAAACGCTGTTTGGTTAGCGCCTGTCATGACTGTTTTGTGGTTATTCGCAGGCTTAGGTGTTATTTTACTTTTTTATTGGATGTGGCGACAATTTAGCCTGTTTAGTAAAGATTTATCAGTATGGGCAAGCCAGCTTTTGCAAGGTGATACCACTACGCGGATGTTAGTTAGGTCCGAACGTTGCCCTTCAAAAGGGATTCGGGAACACATTAATGCCATCGCCGAAGACTATGAATCACTATCACATTTACAGCAGCAACGACTATCGCGGCAAGCACGCCATATTGAGCAAAAAAAGTATTACCTCAGCGTGCTTTATGATGTCGCTTCCTGTATCAATCAATCACACAGCTTAGAAGATTTATTGCAACGATTTTTGCACACCTTAACCGAGGTGGTTAATGCCGAGGCCGCGACAGTACGCTTATTAGATAAAGATGATAAAATGCGTTTAGTGGCTAGTATTGGCTTGAGTGACGAGATCGTAAAAAAAGAAGAGCTTTTACCTGCACCTAACTGCTTGTGCGGCAAAGCACTTAACGATACTCGGGTAATGGTTAATAGCAATGTTGCTCAATGCGGGTTAATTGTCGGTAGCAGTTTTTTCGCTAATGATGATGATATTGAAATGCTTGCTATACCCTTACAATATCGTGGTAAAACATTGGGTGTGTATAATCTATTTATTCAACGAAAAGAACATGACTTTTTAGACGGTGAACATGAATTATTAATCAGTATCGGCAAACATCTGGGTATGGCAATAGAGCAAGCAGGCGTGGAAGAAGATGCTCGTACCTTATCCATAATAGAAGAACGTACACGCATGGCGCATGAGCTGCATGACTCATTAGCACAAACCCTAGCGAGCCTGCGTTTTAAGGTACGTTTGTTTGATGACTCGATGAACCAAGGTAATGAAGAAGTTATTTGGCATGAACTTGAAGGCTTGGAAAGTACCATAGATGATGCCTACGCCGAACTTCGAAGTTTGATCACGGATTTTAGAGCACCCATTGATGGCAAGGGCGTAGTGCGAGCGGTAGAGCGCCTAACTCAACGCTTTCGCCAAGAAACTAACGCGGATGTTTTCTTTTATCATAATTGGGATTTAGAAAATTTACCGCGTAATATAGAAGTTGAAGTTATTCGCATTGTTCAAGAAGCATTAGTGAATATCAAAAAACATGCGCAAGCAAAAAATATCCGTATTTTGATGAGTAGTACTGAAGACGGTCATTGCAGTGTTTTAGTGGAAGATGACGGTATTGGTTTACCCGCACAGCCAGTGGGACCTGATAATAAAACGGGCGAACATTTAGGGCTATCAATAATGCGAGATCGAGCGGAACGAATAAAAGGTGAAATTCTTTTTGAGTCGGATGAGGGCGAAGGTACGCTGGTGCAACTTAGTTTTGATGTGAAGATAGAGCGCACCGTCACTTCAGAAGCTCTCAGTAAACTAAAACGCCGCCAAAATCCGGATGATAGATAGACAAGCCGTTACTGTAGAAAATAGTTCAACCTAGGTAGTGAGTAACTCTCAGTGAATAAACTAACAACTAAAGTAATTAACCATGAATGAAAAAATATTATTAATTGATGACCACACCTTATTTCGTGCTGGATTGCGTGATTTATTAACGCGCCGTAAGATTGATGTGGTGGCAGCAGTTGGCAGTGGTTCAGAAGGTTTAAAGATTGCTCAAGAAGAAGACTTAGATGTGGTTTTATTAGATATGCGGATGCCAGAGATGGATGGTCTTAGCGTACTAAAAAAATTAAAAGAAGCGCACCCCAAGCTGCCAATAGCGATGCTGACGACCAGTAGTGAAGAAGCTGACTTGGTTGGTTCTTTACGCAATGGCGCACAAGGCTACCTGCTAAAAGATATGGACCCTGATGATCTCGTGGTTGCTTTACAGGATATTATACTGGGTAAAACCGTGGTAGCGCCTGATTTAGCAACCGTATTGGCAAGTGCCGTGCAAGCAGAGGCTCAGCCAAAAGAAGAGAAAGAGGACCCCTTTGCCGTACTGACACCACGAGAGTTTGAAATACTCACTCTTTTAGCTGAAGGCCAAAGTAATAAAGTCATAGCTCGGAACTTAGGGATTTCAGATGGTACGGTGAAGCTACACGTGAAAGCTATTTTAAGAAAATTAAACATAAGCTCACGCATTACTGCGGCCGTTATGGCTGTTGAGCATGGGGTAAAGAAAACCCCAAAAACCATGCCGCCAAAGAGAAAGCTTTAGTTTGAGACCTTTGCACGAATCAGGTGACGAGTAAAAACAACTAAAATTTTACTGCTTTTCGTTGAAAAACCTGCAAATAAGCCGTTATTGGCTTCCTTTCCCGCCTCAATCAGTAATATTTTAGCCCATTTTTCTTTCGCCACTGACTGGTGCAGAAGTTTCATTTAGGTCTTTATAAGAAATGGCTGATAACTATTTAAGGCTATCGTGAGCAGACTTATGTTGATTACTAATCTCAAAATACTCACGCCAGTTCACTTTTTTATTACCCATCCAAAAACCCCATTGGTTTCTGGCTCGACCGTGCCAAAATAGCATCCAAATAGGTTTGTTATCAACCAACTCAATGGCATGCGCAAAACGGCTAGAAACGAGCGGTGTTAACTTTAACGGATGAACGGTTTTTTCACGTGTGATGACGCTAGCCTTATTCTGAACTTGTTCTTTAAACTGACCCCATAAGGTCAAACGACCCCAGCGCCAAGGGTGATCGTATAAATCTTTTGAGCTATCTGAGGTGACAATTTTTTGTAAGTACAAACCCCTCCCATGGTGTTGTTTATTCCTGTCGCTTTTTCTTCCCCATACAATATAGCGTATTATATGGGGTTCCCCATTCTCATTGAGGATAACTTCCTTACGGTTGAAAGAAGAAGTAATTAGGGTGAGGATTTTTTTAAGCATAATTAATTTAATTTTAAAGTTTGGAAAAGTGAATAAACATCATCAGAAATCTAAGACTAAGTTGTAAAGGCAGAAGAAAAAAGGGCTTGATTAAACTTTATACAAACCCTGAGATTATCGTTCTTAAAAAAGGGATGAAAGGCTGGTTAAAATGCTTATAATTCCTTTCTTAACAATGGAGAAAATGAGATGGCTAAAACGTTCAATGATTTAATTGCAGATGCGCTCGCTCAAGGGGTGAAAGAAATATTCCCATGGGATGTAGCAGACTTTCAAACAGAAAACCCAAATGCCATTTTGCTCGATATTCGAGAGCCAGAAGAGTTTGTTGGTGCGCATATCCAAAACAGTGTCCACACGCCACGGGGCATATTAGAACAAGCTTGTGAATGGAACTACGCCGAGACCATCCCTGAATTAGTCAACGCCCGTGACAAACCTATTTTGGTTATTTGCCGCTCTGGCAACCGTAGCGTGCTGGCAGGGAAAACCATGATGGCTTTGGGTTATAAAAATATCACCTCTTTGAAAACAGGTGTAAAAGGCTGGAACGATTCTGACTTCCCGCTGGTGGATAGCAAAGGCAAGGAGGCTGATGCAGATTGGGCAGATGGCTTTTTTAATCCTAAAGTGCGTGATGATCAACTCGCGAAATAGTATTGTTTATTCTTACCGCTTATCAGACACTATTCATTAATAGTGTTAATTGCGGTACTATCGAGCAGATAAAATAAAAATAACTAATTAAGTAAATTTGATGACAACCATTAATAATAAAAAATTAAATAATAAAGACTTAGGGTTTACCTTAATCGAGTTATTGGTTTCTATGACCATAGGTTTATTTTTAATTGCTGGCCTAATGTCGATGTATTTAGGCAGTAAATCATCTGATAAAACACGTTCAGAACTCAGCTATATGGATGCGAATGCCACAGTCGCATTAAGGTCATTAAGGAAAGTAATTCAGCACGCAGGTTATGGTACTGTTGCTGTAAAAGCATTGAGTAAACCATTTTACACTGAAGCAGACGGTGATTTAACAGATACGGTAGAAAAAAACCCATTATGCCGTGATGGAGAAAAACTAATAGTCAGTGGTTTAGGTAATAATAGTGGCATATTAAATCCACCCGATTTCTTATCAGGGTATACAAAAGACAATACAACGGGTGATGTGATTACTGTTATTTATCGCCCAGATAGTCCAGATAAAGGCTTTTTTTATGCAGACTGCGCTACAAGTATAGGTAGTAGTCCTGCTGACTACCCAGAAAACTACCCTTATGGTACAGATTCATCCACTAAAGCAGAAGATAATGCCCGTCTAACCGCTTGTAGTACTGATACTACAGCAACCTCAAATCATGGTATGCATGATCCAAAAGACGCTAAAGTATATAGTGCATTCTTTTTGGATATTAATTCTAAGCAATTACAATGTTTTGGCTCACGCTCACGAGATGCCGAACCTTACGTTATTGCTGATAATATTGATAATATCCAATTCCGCTATGCCGTAAGAGTCGAAGATGAAACCATTTATAAAAAGGCAGATGATATTGAAGCTGATGAATGGAAGACGGTTAACAGCGTGCAAGTTGCTATCTTGATACGATCTGAAAATAATAACGTTATAGAAAATCCACAACTAAGAAAGTACCAGCTGCTCGATTACGAGGTTACCAAACCAGCTACAGATAAAAGAATGTACAAAGTCTATTCTACTACCGTCTACCTACATAATATTGGGTTTAAATAAGAGTATGAAACACAATTACAAGCAAAAAGGCGTTACGCTTATTAGTTCAATGATAATGCTGTTGATTATGACCATAGTAGGGGTATCAGCCACAAAAATATCATCAATGGATGTTTTGATTGCAGGAAATGATCAAAAAAAAATGATTCTTAATCAAAGTTTAGACTCAAGGTTGCCGCAATATGCCTCCATAGAAGTATTAGAAAAAACCTTTACAAAAACAGGCTTTACACCCAGTGAAGGTGAAACTAATAAATATATTTTTGCGCAAACGACAAGTGAAGACTTTAAAGTGGATATAGAAGTTATTGATTTAGCTTACAGCTATGATTGTAAAAGAGAAGGTAAGGCATCTGATATAGGTCCAGATGCACCAGCGTGTGATCTCTATGATTTCCATGTTAGCCTAAAATCTATGGGCTCGAGTGCTAAAAATACGCGTCACCAAGGTTCAGGGAAAATGGTGCCACGTAAGCAACATGCCGACGATGTAACCAATGGGGTTTATAGTTTTGAAAATTAATAGACTAAATAAAGCTGTCTTTTGGGTGTCTGTCATAGCCTTACAAGCATTAATTGTGCCAAGTGCACAAGCTAAAATTTATAAGTGTACAAACATTAAGGGAGCCATTTATTATAATGATAAACCTTGCCCAATTAAGGATGAAGAGAAAATAATGAAAGCAGAAAAAGATGTGCTTAATGGTTATAAACCTTCTGTCCCTGCAATCCAAAAAACGCATTCGTTCAGTTCTAAAAGCAACGCTCATTTGATGAAGGGAGCAAAAAAAAATAGTGTAGCAAATAATAGTGAAAAGTTATCAGAAGAAAAAATAGACTCAAATAAAGCAATAAATAACAATAAAGCATCAGCAATAAATTCAAATTCAATAAATTTAACAAACTCTCAACTTTATGGGCAGCAAAAAAGTAGCGACTCAGAAAAAGTTAATAATAAAGAGCCACAATCAATGGAAGAAATGGAACAACTTTTTATTGATACGCGTGCGGGTGAAGTGAGTGGGCCAGAAAACCAGTAAAATGAATAGAGACCTTTGCACGACTCGGATACCGATTAAAAATGGCTGAAATTTCCACTGATTTTCGTTGAAAAACTTGCTGAAATAAAAATATAAAAATATAAAAATTAGGCTAGAACATGAAAAAAAATAATACATTTAAAGCGAAAGCTTTTACATTACTCTTTCTAAGTGGAGTCGCTTTAAACAGCACGACTTATGCAGATGATACAGAAGTGTTTATCACCTCTAGCTCTGCATTAAATCCTAATGTACTTTTTATTATGGATAACTCAAGTAGTATGGATGGACCTGATAACCCCAAAGGCTCCGCACTGATTGATGGTAAAACACGTATTCAAATAATGAAAGATGCATTAAGGTCAGTGCTTAGCTCTGCTGATAATAATCTGAATGTCGGTATTACAAATTATGGAAGTACAGATACATGGAGAAATGATAATGCTAATGGTATTAAGTTTCCTATCAAACCTTTAAATACATTAATAAAACCAGTTATTGAAGAGTCCCTAAAAGACAAAGAGGGTCAAATACAGTGGCGGCAGCATCGCCAACCGGCCCCTGCGGGTAATGGAATAAGTACTTGGTTTAACCCTATTGTTGATAATTTTGATGCTTTAACGGTTCGTCAATATTTACCCGAAGTGGCAAAAGCATGGAAGGCATATGGTAATACTCCTATTGTCGATGCTTTATATGAGGCAGCTCTTTATTTTAGAGGGGGAGCAATTCGTTATCAAGATGTCTCTGGTTATGGTGGACGAGGTCATTATTTAGCAGCGGCACACCCATCAACGTATCATTACCCTGAAGGTGTTTACCAGCAGAGTGCTGCATTTCCTAATCATGAGTTTCCATACGTTCCTCAATGGTATGCTGATAATCTTTCGAGCCTTTGGGTTGAACGTAGTGTGGATGAGAATAGTTGGTATTTATCTTATTTAAAAAACGCTACACGTGATTGGGACCCACTTTGGATAAAGTGTCCGGTCAATACCGGTGATGTCAATAAAAATGGTAGGGATGATGGTAAGGACAAGGGCGAGTATCAACCGCTAAGAAACTCAGGTGCTTCAACGGATCAAAACTGTCGTATTATGCGGGATGATTTTGTCAAGCACCTTCAAACAGAATTTGGTAGTGCTTTTAATACGGTTGTTAATGGTATTAATAATGGCAAAAAACCTTGGTGGGTTGATTATCAGACAAGGTTAGCAATTAGACAGATATCTGATAATAACTTAGAGAAAAAAGCATCAAGCACAGTGATTAAGGCTGATGCTCATAGTAGAGGCGTGCTTGATGATAGAAAAATATACCACTTTGACGCATTTCCTCGTTGCAGAGTCGTTCAGGACGTTGTTTGCATGACACAGGATGTGGAGTTTGATACCAGTATTTCTTGGGTTACTAAGAGAGATAAGTATCAGTGTGTGACAAAGAATAGTGAGTCCTGCAAATCATGGAATTATGAGAGTTGCGTAAACCCAGCTGATGAAAGACGGGTTAATGAAGTGGTTTGTGATTTTGATCAAAACACGAGCAGGTATCCTTCTGTTAATTACACGAGTCCAATTGAAGGGGATTGCCAGAGTAACTACATTGTTTTAATGTCTGATGGTAAGCCAGAATATTCTCAGGGAGATCGGCTATCAACTAAATCTAGGTCAAGTAATTATCATGGTAATGTTCCAGATATGATAGGAAAGGAATGTAGTGATGACCCGTACTTTGTAGCTGGTACTTGCGGCCCTGAATTAACTCATTTTTTAGCGACTGAAGATCAAAGACTCGGTAGTGATGGTGCAACCACAGGTGACCAGTTTGTTAATACCTTGGTGATTGGTTTTTCAGACAGTGTTTCAAGTGATGCCAAAGCGACAGAATATCTAAAAAGTTTAGTTACACTAAAAGATAAAGAGGATACACCGGAACGAGATGGTTTTTTTCTTGCTAATAACCAAGAAGAATTAGCGAAAGCATTTTCAGATGCCTTAGCAGAGATTGTTGTATCTGCACGTTCACAAGCGACTCCTGGTTATAGTGTGAACGTGAAAAATGGTCTAGAGCATGAAGATAGTGTTTTTATCCCTGTCTTTGAAAAAATGAATTCACAATCATGGCGTGGAAACCTGAAAAAATTTAAACTGGTTAATGTTGATGGTCATCGACGTATTCGAGGTAAAACGACGGGTGTAGATGCGATGACCGAGCTAGGTATCTTTAAAGATGAAGCTTGGGACTTATGGTCTAACAGTAGTACAGCAGACGGAAAATCCGTTGCTAAAGGTGGTGTTGCTAGTTTAATTGAACATCCTGCGCAGCGTAAGTTATTTTCTAATCTCACGGGAGATAGAAATGTTAACTTATGGGCAAACGATAATTTGATTAAATCTGAAAATACTATTTTAACCAATGTATTATTGAATATTAATGATGCAGCAGGTGAAGTAAATCTAGCTGAGTATCGTCAAAAGTTGATTAATTTTGTTCGTGGCTGGAAGCTAGGCGATAAAACAAAAGGGGCTAGAAAATATATGGGAGATATGCTGCACTCTGAGCCAGTTATTATTTCTTACAGCCCAGGTGATGCCAACGGTGTGGGTAAACAGCAGTATATCTTTGCAACAACAAATGAAGGTTATCTACATGCATTTGATGCCGCAACAGGCGAAGAAAAATTTGCCTTTATGCCTAAAAATCTACTCAAGAATATTTATCGTCAGTTTGTAGGTGGAGAAGAAAGTCACATCTACGGCATAGATGGTAATTTATCTTATGTTAAAAATGACGGTCATGTTTACCTATACTTCGGCTTACGACGTGGTGGTCGTGCTTATTATGCGTTGGATGTAACTGATATTAATGAGCCAAAGTTAATGTGGAAGATTGATGGGGAAACGGATACAGATTTTTCACACTTAGGGCAATCATGGTCATCGCCTTATATTGCTAATGTAAAGCATGGGGGAAAGAAAAAAACAGCTATTGTAATTTCAGGGGGGTATGACACCACATTTGATTATGATGATGACTCAGGTGTTTATCAGCCTGACTCTGTAATAGATGATAAAGAGGCAACGGTTGGCAATGATATTTATATCATAAATGCTAAAACTGGCGCCAAGCTTTGGTCGATGCGTGACGATATGCAAAGACGTGATGTTAAACATGCTATACCAGGTGGAATACGTATTTTAGATACCGATAAAAATGGGTTTTTAGACAGACTGTACTTTGCTGATACAGGAGGAAATGTCTGGCGTTTAGATTTGCACGAAGATTTATCAGAGCCCACTAAATCTAAACTTGTTAAGATTGCTGAATTATCCGATGAAAGTACTAACAGGCGTAAGTTTTTTACAGAGCCGGATGTTGCGCGTTTAACTGAAAATGGACAGGATATATTTACAATATCACTCGGGAGTGGCTTACGTTCACACCCCTTAAATGAAAATTTAACTGATCATATGTTTGTTTTATTAGAAAGGAGTCCATTAGCACCGTTGGAAGAAACAGGAAAGGATAAATATAAAACAATAAAAATGACTGATTTAGCCAATATAGCAATTACCGCAACGGCCAATACGACGAATAATACCATTTCCAAAACACTCACCCATACAGGTTTCAAAAAAGGTACTGAAGACACTGCTAGCATTCTTCATGCTGTGGATTCAGATGGTGAATTTAAGCGAGGATGGTTTGTTAAGTTTCCTGATTTGGGCGAAAAAGTTTTATCAACGTCGATTACTTTTGAAGGCTCACTCATTTTTACAAGCTTCGTGCCTAAGGCGATAACATCGGGTGAAGATATAAGTGTTTGTTCATCACCAGGTACACAAGGGCGTATCTATGCGATGAATGTACTGACAGGTGAAGCTAGTATTGATTTAACTCGTGATGATAATGTCAATGATAATGATGTGTTTTCGACGATATCTGCAAATGAAATACCGGGTAAGCCACAACGAATATTTAACCCGCTAGATTGCAGCAGCGGGAGTTGTAAGCATGAAGTTGATGTAAGAATTGGCAAAAAAGGTTCTGAAGTTGGTACACAAGATGTATCAAAAATAGAATCAATTTATTGGAATGCCCCATTAGATTAATAATCAATGCGACAGTTTCTAAAAGCTCTCTTGTGAAAATAAGAGAGCTTTTTTATTGTTAAACAAATAGTTTCTACCTTTTATCTGATAGTTTCTGATTAGCTTTGTGGTTTGGCAGAAAAACGGTATATTAGCGTTATATTATAAAAATAAGTGAAATTACAAGTGTTGAAGCCCCTAAGTAACGTTTAAGTTATATAATCAACTGCTTGATAAATAATGAAAAATGAATAGTTCTTACGCAAAACACACTGGATTTTCTTTGATAGAGGTACTTGTATCTCTAGTGGTTATGTCCGTGGGAATGATGGGTTTGGCAGGTTTGAAAATGGTATCTATAAAAGGCACGAATGAGGCTCATTTTCGTCATGAAGCAAGCCTGTTTATGGCAGATTTAGTCGATAGAATGCGTGCCAATGAAGCTGCTGTTGATAATGGTAGTTATAAAGTGTTGGAAGCGGTCGATATTTCTTCTGAACCAAGCCCTAATTGTAGTGAAGTTACCTGTAGTGCTGATGATTTGGCGGCGTATGACCAATACCAAATAGCATTTAAGATGAGTGCAGCGATGCCAGGCAGCTTACTATCAGTCACTTGCCCCAATAATAGTTGTAAGACAGTTAATGACGTTAAAGTATTGCACAATATATCTATTAACTGGAAAGTTAAAAAGGATAAGTCAGAAAGCCTAACCAGGGTGGTTGATGGCGCTTCTGTCAAAGATGAGTTTAATGAAAGACGTATTCGATTAACGGTAACCCCTTAAAATGCATAAAATACCCTCAAAAAATAGCGGCTTTTCTCTGTTAGAGATTCTTATATCCCTCGTGATTATGTCTGTGGGGATGATGGGTCTGGCTGGCTTGAAAATGGTGGCAGTGAAAGGCGTTAATGAGTCACATTTTCGTCACGAAGCGAGTCTTTTGATGATGGACCTAGCCGATAGTATGCGAGCTAATCTTGAAGCAGTAGACGCAGGAGTCTATATAAATACAGCGGCCGTGTCTTTAACTGCACCTACACTATGTGAAGGTGCAACAACGTGTACCAGTACACAGCTTGCAGCCTATGATAAATACCGCATAGCTCTTAGATTATCGAAAGCAGTAGTGGGTAGTACATTAACCATTAATTGCCCTGGTAATGACTGTTCAACTGCAGGTAATGCCTCAGGTTTTAGACAAGACCATACGATTAGAATTACTTGGAAAGTAGCGAAAGACAAAGCCGAAGATTTAACCTTAGATGATGCTACTAATGACCTTAAAAGTCATATAAGAAGCGTAACCTTATTAGTAACACCGTAAATAATCATGAGAAAATTATTAAAAACAACAAATACTAAAGCTCAAGGCTTCACATTAATAGAATTACTCGTTTCTATGACGCTAGGTCTAGTGCTTCTTGGCGGCATGATGTCGATGTACTTTGGCAGTAGAACAGCCGATAAAGCACGCACCGAACTGGGTGATATAGAAGCGAACGCACGGGTAGCTTTAGAGGCGCTACGCGACGGTATTAAGCACGCGGGATACACCAGTGTGCATTATGTTAAGCTCGAAAAGCCATTTCATACACCCAGTGATAATACAATAACGGACTCCATTTGTAGAGATGGTAAAAAATTAGTGGTTAGTGGTTCAACTGCAGGTGACGGCACAGTGATAGCAGGCTTGACTCGACCTCCTAATGAACTATTAGGTTACACTAAAGACAATGCCGCAGGTGATATTATCACCGTTATTGCACGCCCAGATGACCCGATATCAGGCCCTATTTACAGAGGTTGCGGATCAATGGCAAACTCAAATAATACGTTTGTAACGGACTCAATAAACCATGCTTACCAAACCAGTACTTCAACACCAGCTCAGGATATTGCACGACAAACAGCCTGTAGTGCCGATAAAGCAACAGGCATGCATGATTCTTTCGCAGCTAAAATATACAGTGCCTATTTTCTAAAGCAAGATTCTGGACAACCTAAACAATTGATGTGTTATGGATCACGTTCATCAAGCTCTACTCCATTAGTCATTGCGGATAATATTGATAATATGCAAATTCGTTATGGTGTACTAAGGGATATGATAGACGGTGTTGGTGGTAATTTAAGATTTATGAGTGCTGATCAAGTAGAAGCTTTGGCAGATGGCTGGAGCTCTGTTATTTCGGTTCAGGTGGCGATATTAGTGGGTTCAGATAATGCTAATGTGCTGGTAGATGCACGCTCAAGAAGCTTTGATTTACTTGATGTAACCATTACAAAGCCCGCAACGGATCATAGATTGTATAAGGTTTACAGCACAACAATTAATCTGCCGAATAGGGCACAAAGAGACTTTTGATATGAAAAAACCAAACTTTCATAAACGTCAACAAGGCGCAACTCTAATCACTTCTTTAGGCCTATTAATGGTGATGACCGTTGTGGGCGTAACTGCCACTAAAATGTCTGCGATAGAAACCTTAATAGCAGGTAATGAACAGATAAAGATGCGTTTGTTTCAAACCACTCAAAATGAGTTATACAAGCTTGCAACACCGATTAATTTAATGCCCGTACTGCAAGACGATACCTTATTTGTCGAGGGTGTTTATGTCATCTCCAATGACACCGACAAGAAAGAAAATATTACAAGGCTGCAACAAGGCTATATATGCAAAGGTATAAATGGTAATGCCCAAAGTATAGGTGGGCTTTGCAATCTTTATGATTTTGAGGTCATCACACGCTCTGCTATGGGTGGTGCAACAGCAGAAAGCCATCGTGGTGCAGGTAAAGAAGTACCACCAGTATCACCCAATTGTTTAATTTGTAAATAAAGTAAATAAATAAAAAACAACCGTTAAAATGAAAATAATAGGTAAACCCATGAAAAACACATTCACTCAGCTAAAAAACACGCTTAAAACCTGTGTATTCGTATCTTTTGTTGCATCAGCTGTAACAGTCAGTGCGGATGATACAGAAGTGTTCTCGACTAAAAATATTAGTAATAACCTATTATTTGTTATGGATGTGTCGGGTAGCATGCGCGAACAAATCATCACGACGACAACCGATGGTGGCGCAACCACAACTTCGGGTGGAACACCCGGTGAATTTGATCAGCCAGTGACAGATAGTACGGATGATGCGACACAGCTTTATGAAGATCCTGGTGCGCCTACAGCAGGGGAGCAAGAGGTTGATAATGATGAGTTAAACTTTAGACCGGGTAACGTTGTCGCCACACGTTTTCATTTTGGTCAACGAGAATTACCGCAGGGGGCAAATATACAGCGGGCATATTTAACGTTTTTCTCTGCAGGCAATGATGCAGACAACACGGCTATTGATATTTACATTGAAGATGCAGCCGCTAATTATGCCGATAGCGTATACGGCACTAACTGGCGTTATAAAAATAGATATTATAGTTCTGACTATCCGCCAATTTCTGATCGTTCTGAGTTTGGTGTGGTGCGTTGGGATATCAACTCGGCTTGGAATACGAATTCTACCTATGATGTTGATGTGACTGATCTAGTGCAGCAAGTTGTTAATAGAAGTGACTGGGGTAGTCGTGTTAATGGGACAGATTATGATGATAGTTTAGCCTTTAAATTTGTAACCAACTCAGGTGAACGTACGGCGTATTCTTTTGATGGTAACACACAGTTTTCTCCAGAATTACGCATCGAATACACATATACAAGTTCTGAATGGGAAAGGTATAGGATTCCTGGATGTAGTGGCTGGTGGGGATGTTGGGACTGGAGGCTAGTTACTGCAACGAGAAACGGTGACCCTATTTTTACTTTTACACAAAATAGTTATGAAGATGCAGAACAAGCATGGACAGCATCAAATCAATCAGTCATAACAGATGAGACTAACCTATCACTAACCAATGATAAAATAGTCGCGTTACGTTTTGCGCTGGAGGACGAAATACCGGTTAACTCTGTTATTACCAATGCGTATATTCAATTTACAGCAGCAACAACCAGCACTGAAGCTGAGGCAGATATAAATATACAGATAGAAAATACGGGCGCCTCATTAACTTTTGGTGGTTCTAACCCAACTATAAAACAACGTAGCTTTGATGAAGGAACTCAACGTAACTGGCAACCAGGTGGGTGGACAATAGGCTCTGCTACTTATGCAGAAAAAACTCCAGACTTAACACAGATGGTACAAAGTGTTGTAGATCGTAACGCTGCTGAAGCATTAACCTTTAGATTATTCGGTAGTACGGGTGATCGTATTGCAAAAGCGATGGATGCAAACTCAGGCGTACCCAGCTTACATGTTGAATATCAAATTGTGGGTGCAACTTCAGGTTCAACCACAACAGGTGGCAGTACAACAACAACGCGTGTAGCAACACGCTTGCAATTAATGCAAGAGGCCTTAAGAGAAGTGTTGATTGATGCGCCTCATGCGAATGTTGGTTTGATGAAGTATGCGGGAATGAGTGAATACAACTTTGATGATGATAATGATGGAAGAACAAATTTTGTAGGTGGAATAGTTTTTCCAGTATCTCCGATTTATAACGTTGCAAGCACTTATATTGGTAACTTCGAAAGTCGAGATAGTTTACCCAATCCTGAGAATAAGAAAGTTCGAGAGTTTATTGCAGATGTTGCTGATGAGTGGGAGGCAGAAGGCGGAACACCGATTGTAGATGCAATCTATGAAGCCGCGCTTTACTTTAGAGGCGAGCAGATGCACCACGGTAAAAATAAAAATAATACCGAATCATTACAAAGCGCAGGTTCGCACCCCGCAAGTTACTTTGGTGGCGCTGAGATGCCATCACGTGTAGATGTGGTAGGGCGAGATGCAATCGCAGACGCACACTATAAAAGCCCGATTACCAGTGAGTGTCAGGGAAATTATATGGTCTTAATGTCGGATGGCGCGCCCACCTATTATAAAGCCAGCGCCCCAACTTGGGGGGATAGCGTCGGCCCGTTTGCAAGCGAGCTTGTAAATACCTCAGCCAGTGAATTGTCAGCAGCTATACCAAGTTGTTTAACAGGTAATGGAGAGGCTGGCAATACAGGTACTAACCTTGCTTCAGGTACTTGTGGTCGAGAGCTGACTCAATATTTGGCAACTGAAGATCAAATCCCTGATGTCACTGGGCGCGGTAGTAATGATCCAATAGAGAGAATACAAACGGTAAAAACATTCGTCATCGGTTTTGGTTCGGGTTTAGAGGACGGTGCAGAAGAATATTTGCGTAGTTTAGAAACCATAGATGGGGATGGTGGCTATTACGCGGCAGATAACAAAGCCTCGTTAAAAAGTGCATTCCGTAATATTTTTGAAACGATAGCACAATCTTCAGGCTCATTGGCATCACCCGGTTACAGCGTAAACGTGAAAAATGGTTTGGAGCATGAAAAGGATATTTATATCCCCGTGTTTGATCGTAGAAATACACCAACATGGAGTGGTAACCTTAAAAAGTTTGCACTTGTTGCCGATACGGTTACGAATCAACGCCTAATCAAAGGAAAAAACAATAAGGCAGCGGTGGATGCTTATGGTGCTTTTACAAGCGATGCATTGGACTTTTGGTCAACGCAGGATGCAAATACGACTACGCCTGATGGAACCAATGTTTTAGCAGGTGGGGTGGCTGAAAAAATTGAAGCTGATGGACGTTTAGTGTTAACTGATGCAGGCTGTAGCGGAACAGGTGAATGTAACTTAACCGCATCAGGTAATGATTATAAGTTACTTGATGAGAATGCAACGATTACATCAACGCTCTTAGGTATTGATAACCAAGGCTTGAGTGACGCTGCAAAAACTACCAAACGACGTCGTATGATCAACTTTATTCGCGGCTGGGAGGAAGGTTTTTATGATGCGAATGCAAGCCCTAAAGGTTACTCGCGTAAGCACATGGGCGATATGTTGCACTCAGAGCCTGTGGTAATCACTTATGCGAAAGGAGCAGCTGATGGTTCTGGTAAGAAGCAATATATTCTTGCAGGCACTAATGAAGGCTATTTACATGCCTTTGATACAGCAACGGGTGAAGAGGTCTTTGCCTTTATGCCAAGTGAGTTGCTAAAAAATATTGACATGCAGTTTACCGAAGACGGTACGGCAGTTGATCATAAATACGGTATTGATGGCTCTATGACGTATTGGCATGATGATAGCAATAATAATCGTGAGGTGGATAATGGTGAGAAGGTTTATGTCTACTTTGGCTTGCGCCGTGGAGGACGCTCATACTACGCGTTGGATATCAGTGGCTTAGCAAGCACGAGCCCTGTAGTAAAACGCTTATGGAAAAAGTCATCATCTGATACGGGTATGTCATTATTAGGGCAATCTTGGTCACCGCCTTATGTCGCTAAAGTTGGCTTCGAGTCCGCTGCAGGTGGTAAAGAGAATAAAGAAGTAGTTATAGTTAGTGGTGGTTATGATGAAGTGCATGATCGCGATAAGGCGGGCGAGCCTACTATTTTAGATAACGCTCAAACACCCGTAACAACTACGATGGGACATAATGTTTATATTTTAGATGCAGTTAGCGGTGATTTGTTGTGGGATTTAAAAACGAGTATGAATAATGCATCATTAACTAGCAGTATTCCTGGAGGCTTAAAGCTTTTAGATGTTAATGAAAACGGATTGATCGACCGTATGTACTTTGCTGATGTAGATGGAGATTTATGGCGTTTAGATTTGAGCGAGGCCTTGAAGAAAACAGGAGATGATAAGTCGGTATTAACTAAATTTGCGGATTTAGCCAGTTCTGATGCAGAATCACGAAAGTTTTATACTGAGCCAGATGTTGCTTCATTGGCATCTAATGGTAAAACAAGTTATATGGTGTCCATTGGTAGCGGTTTTAGAGCGCACCCCAATGATAAAACCATTAATGATAAATTCTTTGTTATTAAAGATACGTCTCCTTTTGTTCCCCTGCCAGAGGACTACAGTGCAGTAACGGTTACTGATCTTGCAACAGTGACGATTGCTGAGGATGGTGCGGTTACACAAGCTTATTTTGATACTCGATCAAAAGGGTGGACTTTAGGCCTTCCTAATGATGGCGAAAAGGTGATGGCTCCATCGATTACCTTTAATGGCATGATTGCATTTACAACCCTAACACCTGCTGTAGTGACAGAAAATGTTAACCCCTGTGCTGCACCAACGACAGAAGGACGCTTTTATGCCATAAATATTTTGACAGGTAAACCAGCGTTAGACTTGATAGAAGACCCTAATAAAACAGAGAGTGATCCAGCTATCACCGACGCTGATATATCAAAAGTTGTTATCAAAGGAGAGATTGCAGGTAAACCTCAAATAGTCTTTAATGAAATGACATCAGAGCAAGAGAAAGATGATGCAGGTAATGTAATTAGTGAAACTTGTAAGCATGGCATTGATGTTCGAGTTGGTAAGGCAGTAGGGCAAGTTTCGGAGTATGATGCTTGTCGTTTAGAGTCAATTTACTGGAATAGTCCAAAGGAATAGAGAGCGCTATGGGTATAAAATTGCAAAATAATGTGTTAGTTAGGCCAGCTTTAATGGTAGCGGTTCTTGTGCAAAGCGTGCAAGTAGTGCCCGTTAGTGCTGAAATATTTAAATGTACCAGCCAGGCAGGAAAGGTTTTTTATAATGATAAACCTTGCCCTTCTATAGATGACGAAAAGAAAATTCGTTCTGAAAAAGATGTTGTGAATGGTTATGTGCCACCAGCTGTTAAAAAAGATAAAAATCTACTTAAAAAAGGTAGCAAACAGCCTTCAGGTGTCAAGTTGAACTCCGCAAGCCCAGTAAAAAGTAAGAAAGTAAGTAAGTCTGAAAATAACCCTAAGAGCCAGCATTCAGCGGGCAGCAGTGGGAATAGGCGAGAGAAAGTAGCGGAGCAAGCAGGTGTTGAACCAAGGGAGAGCGCAAAAATCCCATCGAAAGGAAATTACGCCAATAGGAAAAAGACGATAGAGGATAAAAGAATCTACTTAGGGATTAGAAAGCAGGTAGAATAAAATTAAACTCCCTTGTTAAAATTGAAAATTAAGGTTAGTATTTCCAACCTATTTTAAATGCATCGTTTACGGTGCATTTTTAGTTTTATCTTACTGATAAAGGCGCGTAACTCAGTTGGTTAGAGTGCCACCATGACATGGTGGAAGTCCTCGGTTCGAGTCCGAGCGTGCCTACCATTTTTTACAACCACACGTTGTTTTTAGAAAGCTACACTTATACTTGAAAACAGCCATTAAGGCTGTATAAATCAAGTGGTCTTTAGTATGGATCACCACTGAAAAGGGATTACAATGCCAACTATTACTCTGCCTGACGGCTCTCAACGATCATTCGATCAATCTGTTTCTATCCTTGATGTTGCCAATGATATTGGTCCGGGTCTTGCTAAGGCAACGCTGGCGGGCACGATTGACGGTAAACAATACGATGCTTCTCATTTGATTGAGGATGATATTGAGCTCAGTATTATCACGACTAATAGCCCTGAGGGCGTTGAGATTATTCGTCATTCTTCGGCGCATTTAATGGCGCAAGCGGTTAAGCAGTTATTCCCTGAGGCACAGGTGACGATTGGCCCGGTGATTGAAGACGGCTTCTTTTACGACTTTGCTTATGAGCGCGCGTTTACGCCTGAAGATGTTGAGGCGATTGAAAAGCGTATGCACGAAATTATCAAACAGGATATTCCTCTGGAACGTAGCGTAATGTCTCGTGATGATGCGGTTACGTTTTTTAAAAATATGGGCGAAGCCTACAAGGCTGAAATTATTGAAAGCATTCCTTCTGATGAGGATTTGTCTTTGTACAAACAAGGCGAGTTTATTGATCTTTGTCGCGGCCCTCATGTACCGAGCACGGGTAAGATTCCTGCAGTTAAGCTGACTAAACTAGCGGGTGCTTACTGGCGTGGCGATTCAAATAACGAAATGCTACAACGTATCTACGGTACGGCATGGGAAAATAAAAAAGCACTGAAAGCGTATATCCGTCGTATTGAAGAAGCGGAAAAACGTGATCACCGTAAAATTGCGCGTAAGTTAGATTTATTTCATATTCAGGATGAAGCACCCGGCCAAATATTTTGGCACGATAAAGGCTGGACGATTTACCAGACAATTGAGCAATACATGCGTGAGCAACAACGTTTGCGTAATTATAAAGAGATTAACACGCCAGAACTGGTTGATTTCTCCTTATGGGAGCGCTCTGGTCACGCGGCTAAATATTCTGAAGATATGTTTTCGCTCGAATCCGACGGTCGCCAGTTTGCGCTAAAGCCAATGAATTGTCCTTGTCACGTACAAGTGTTTAACCAAGGTTTAAAAAGCTACCGTGATTTACCGCTACGCATCGCTGAGTTTGGTTCATGTCACAGAAACGAAATGTCGGGCGCGTTACATGGCTTAATGCGGGTGCGTGGTTTTGTGCAAGATGATGGGCATATTTTTTGTACTGAAGATCAAATCCAATCAGAAGTGGCTGATTTTATCGATTTCTTGCATGCAGTTTATAAAGACTTTGGTTTTGATGATGTGATTTATCGTTTATCAACGCGGCCAGAAAATAGAGTGGGTAAAGAAGAGGATTGGGATAAAGCAGAAAAAGCCTTGGCTGATGCCTTGGATGCGCAGAAATTAGAGTGGGAAGAGCTACCGGGTGAGGGTGCTTTTTATGGGCCAAAGATTGAGTTTTCGTTTAAAGACTGTATCGGTCGTGTTTGGCAATTAGGCACAATTCAGGTCGATTTCTCCATGCCTGAGCGGCTTGATGCGGAGTATGTCGCGGAGGATGGATCGCGTAAAACACCGGTGATGTTGCATCGTGCAATTTTAGGTTCATTTGAGCGATTTATCGGAATTTTGATTGAGCATCATGAGGGTCGGTTCCCGCTTTGGTTATCCCCCGAGCAAGCCGTTATTATGAATATAACGGATAAACAGTCTGATTTTGTCAAAAATGTGGAAGAAAGACTGAAAAAAAGCGGTATTCGCGTCGTATCGGACTTGCGTAATGAGAAGATAGGTTTTAAAATCCGCGAGCATACTTTGCAGCGTATTCCCTATTTATTGGTCGTAGGTGATCGTGAAGTTGAAAATGACTCCGTTGCAGTACGCACTCGCGAAGGTGAAGACCTTGGCACGCTAATGGTTGATGCGTTAATTGAACGTATCAATTATGAAGTGCATACGCGCACTGGTACAATAAGTTAGGTGTTAGAGCTGAAACGTTGTATCGAATGATGTATCGCAGTAAATTTAATAATAGAGGATTTAAATATCGCTAAACCAAAGAAAAACCGGATTAATGAACAAATAACCGTAACCGAGGTTAGACTCATTGATAAGGATGGCGAAAATGTTGGTGTAAAATCAATGGATGAAGCCATGAGTATGGCTTCAGAAGATTCCTTGGACTTGGTAGAAATAGTACCGAATGCCCAGCCACCTGTTTGTCGCATCATGGATTACGGTAAGTTTAAGTTCTCACAAAGCAAGCAAAAAGGCGCGAATAAAAAGAAGCAAAAGAAAACACAGGTCAAAGAAATTAAAATGCGACCGGGTACCGATATTGGCGATTACAATATCAAACTGAACAAATTAATTCAGTTCTTAGAAAATGGCGATAAGACCAAAGTCACGATTCGTTTTAGAGGTCGTGAAATGGCGCACAGGGAATTAGGCATGGAAATGCTTAAACGTGTGGAAAAAGACTTATTAGAATACGGTTTGGTGGAGCAATTTCCTAAAATGGAAGGCCGCCAAATGATTATGGTGCTAGGTCCCGTTAAGCGAGAGAAGGGCGTTGCAGCACCGGTTAAGAAAGAAGAAGATGAGTCTGAGGAAAAAGCAGACTAGGATTTAAAGTATTTTAGCGCAGTAAGATTAACTGTGTTAGCATGCATGCCCTTTTATAAAACTTGAATATAACTCAGAGACGTCGCCAAAAAGACGGCGACATAATTGAGTTATCCCTTTTAAGAAACTGAAAGGGTAAGCTCACTAAATTTCATTAAGGAGAGGCACTCTTGTGAAATGTTTGATAACCCATCATCGAAGCTAAACTAAGATGATATAAATGGAGAAAAAAGATGCCTAAGATGAAAACTAACCGCGGTGCTGCAAAGCGTTTCCGCAAGCGTGCTAATGGCACGTTCAAGTGTAAGCAGTCACATCTGCGCCACATCCTCACCAAGAAAAGCAGTAAACGTAAGCGTCACCTACGCGCTGGCGATGTTGTCGAGAAAGTCGATACGCCAATGGTTCGTAGAATGTTACCGTACGTTTAAGCATTAACACTGCATATATTACTGCAAATAAAAGAATAGAGGATTACAGAAAATGGCTAGAGTAAAACGTGGTGTTACAGCCCGTGCAAAGCACAAAAAAGTATTAAAGAAAGCGAAAGGTTATTACGGTGCGCGTAGCAGAGTCTATCGCGTAGCAACACAGGCTGTTACAAAAGCAGGTCAGTATGCTTACCGTGACCGCCGTGTTAAAAAGCGTCAGTTCCGTCGTTTATGGATTGTGCGTATCAACGCAGCAGCGCGCATGTTTGATATGTCGTACAGTCGCTTCATGGATGGCTTAAATAAAGCAGGTATTGAAGTAGATCGTAAAATGCTAGCAGATCTAGCAGTACATGATATTGATGCATTTGGACAGTTAGCAGAAAAGGCAAAAGCCGCTCTCTAATCGGAATTACTGTTCAACCCTAACGTATCTAGTTAGGTAATAAAAGATGTAAAAACGAAGCGAGGAAAGGCTATTTGCCTTCCCTCGCTTTTTTATTGCCATATGACTCAGCAGAAAGAGTCATAGGAACTTTTGAATAAATGGAGAAGCTCTGTGGATCAACTAACAGAACTGAAACAACAAGCCGAAAAAGAATTAACCGCGACATCAACTCTTGCTGAACTAGATGATGTGCGAGTGCATTACTTGGGCAAAAAAGGCTTAATTACGGGTCAGCTAAAGCAATTGGGTAAACTCCCCGCTGAAGAGCGCAAAGGCGCAGGGCAAGAAATCAATAAAGTTAAGCAAGCCATTGCCGAGCAGATTGATGCACGTAAGCTAACATTAGAAGCAGAAGCCTTAAACCAGCGTTTACAAAGCGAAAGTCTTGATATCACCTTGCCCGGTCGTAAAATGGAAGCAGGGAATCTGCATCCTGTTACACGCACTGCTAAACGCATCGAAGAGATATTTATGCAGTTAGGTTTTTCTGTTGAAGAAGGCCCTGAAATTGAAGATGATTATCATAACTTCACCGCGCTTAATATCCCTGACCATCATCCATCGCGTGCCTCACACGATACCTTCTATTTTGATGATGGTACTTTATTAAGAACCCATACTTCTCCCGTGCAAATTCGTACCATGGAAAATAAACAACCACCTTTGCGCATTATTGCTCCGGGTCGAGTTTATCGTTGTGACTCTGATGTCACGCACAGCCCCATGTTTCATCAAGTAGAAGGTTTAATGGTGGATAAGGATGTTACCTTTGCAGACTTAAAAGGAATACTGGACGCCTTCTTTAAAGCCTTCTTTGAAGATGATAATTTTAAAACACGTTTTCGTCCGCATTACTTCCCTTTTACCGAGCCATCGGCTGAAACCGATATTCAATGTGTTTTATGTTCAGGTAAAGGCTGTAAGGTCTGTGGTAACACTGGTTGGATTGAGGTCATGGGCTGTGGCATGGTGAATCCAGAAGTCTTTCGTCATGTGGGGATAGACCCTGATGTTTATTCAGGTTTTGCATTTGGTTTTGGTATCGATCGTTTAGCAATGTTACGTTATGGCATAGATGATTTGCGCAAGCTATTTGATAACGATGTGCGCTTCTTAAAGCAGTTTGCTTAATCAGAGATTCGATAAGGGTCGGGGTAGGAAATAATAATGAAAGTCAGCGAAAAGTGGTTACGTGAGTGGGTAAACCTAGACGGTAAAACCAGCGAAGAAATAGAGCATCAATTAATTATGTCTGGCACTGAGCTCGATGGCGTAGATTCTGTCGCATCGGCATTTACCCATGTGGTAACAGGGCAAATTAAGTCACTTGAGCAACACCTCGATGCAGATCGTTTAACCGTTTGTCAAGTCGATGTAGGGGCGGATGAATTAATACAAATCGTCACTAATGCAAGCGTTGCACAAGATCAGAAAGTCCCGGTGGCAATGATTGGCGCTAACTTACCTGATGAACAAGGCAAGCCCTTCAAAATTAAAAAGAGCAAGCTACGTGGCGAGTCATCACAAGGCATGTTTTGCGGTGCGGAAACATTAGGCTTGAGTGGTGCTATTGCAGAAAAGTCTGGTGAAGGCTTATTAATTATTCCAGATGATGCGCCATTAGGTACTGATTTACGTGAGATTTATGATTTCAGTGATGTTGTGCTTGATTTAGATTCAACCCCGAATCGTGCTGATTTATTATCTGTGTCAGGTATTGCGCGTGAGCTCGGCGTGATTATGCAAACAGCTGTAACGCTATGGCCGATTGAAAAAACTGAAGTTACTCATGATACAAACTTCCCTGTAAAAATTAGCTGTGATGATTTATGTCAACGCTATGTCGGTCGCATAATCCAAAATGTAAACACACAGGCACAAACCCCTGATTGGATGGTCGATAAGCTGGCTTGTTCTGATATTCGTAGCCTTGGCCCCGTGGTAGATGTAACTAACTTTGTGATGCTTGAATTAGGTCAGCCAATGCATGGTTTTGACTTTGATAAGCTTGTTGGCGGTATTGAGGTTAGAAATGCACAAGAAGGCGAAAAGCTTACGTTGCTGGATGGTAAAGAAGCAACTTTACGAAGTGATACGATGGTCATTGCCGATCAAAATAAGGCGCTCGCTTTAGCCGGAATTATGGGCGGTGAAGCTAGTTCCGTTGGTGATTCTACAAAAAACATTTATTTGGAAAGTGCGTTCTTTGTGCCCAATAAAATCATGGGTAAAGCACGTACTTATGGGTTGCATACTGACTCATCACACCGTTTTGAGCGAGGTGTGTCACCTGACTTGCAAGTAAAAGCATTGGAGCGTGCTACGCACTTGATTTTGAGTATTTGTGGTGGGAGTGCGGGACCGATTACCGATGTGATCTCTAATGAGGCGTTACAAACCCAATCAACGATTAATTTTAAACGCAGCCAAATTAAGCGTCATTTAGGCATTGAAGTAGATGATGCGCGCGTAGTTGATATTCTTGAACGGCTAGAATGTAAGCTTGAGGCTGATTTTGTTGATAAAGGTAATGAAGGGTGGAAAGTGTCGCCACCGATATTTAGATTTGATTTAGCGACACCAGAAGATCTGGTTGAGGAAATAGCACGCATATACGGCTACGATAATATTCCTGCCGTGTTGCGTCCTATGAAGCCCTTAATTGCATTGCCATCAGAAGAGCAGGTCAGGGAGTCAACACTACAAAATATTTTGGTAGAACGTGGCTATCAAGAAGCGATTACCTATAGTTTTGTACCATCAGAAATTGAAGGCTTGCTTGCGCCAGACCAACAACAGATTAAACTATCAAACCCCATTTCAGAAGAGCTATCTATTATGCGTAGCACCTTATGGTCGGGTTTAATCCCTGCATTGGATAAAAATGTAAAACGCCAACAGTCGCGAGTTCGTTTGTTTGAAAGCGGCCTTACGTTTGTAAAATCAGATTCTGGTTTGCCAGAGCAGCGTAAGAAAATGGCAGCTGTGATTACGGGTGCATTACATTCAGAGCAGTGGAGCAAGCCTTCTCGTGATGTAGATTTTTATGATTTAAAAGGCGATGTTGAAGCGATACTCGCTGAGGCTAGCGCTCAACAATTTAGCTTTGAAAAAGTAGACCACTTGGCGCTTCACCCAGGGCAATCTGCCGCGATCATTTGCAATGGAAAGCAAGTGGGAATCTTGGGTGCATTACATCCTAACCTTGAGAAAAAACTCAGCCTTGATCAAACAGTTTTTGTATTTGAAATAGATTTAGATTTAATTTCAAAAAAGAAGTTACCCGCCTATGTTGGTCTATCGCCATATCCCTCGGTACGTAGAGATCTTGCACTGCTTGTTAATCAAGAAATAAGCTACGCACAAATTGATAAGGTATTGAAAAATAGCCAAATAGACGCACTGCTCGAAAACTTTGTTTTTGATGTCTACGAAGGAGAAAATGTCGAATCAGGTCAAAAAAGTCTAGCATTGGGCTTGATTTTTCAAGACTTTTCGCGCACTCTAGAAGAGCAAGAAATAAGCACTTCTATAGAGAAGATTGTTAGTGCTTTAAAGCAAGAAGTTGGTGCTGTTTTAAGGTGAGTTTTAACAGTAATACTAAACATTAATCAGCCCCCATTTTTATTGATTAACGTCTTAGTCGGCAAACCCGGAATTAGCTGAAAAAGGAGAGTCACTCGATGACACTAACCAAGGCAGGCATGGTCGAGCATCTGTTTGATGAACTCGGTTTAAATAAGCGTGAAGCAAAAGAACTCGTGGAAATGTTTTTTGAGGAAATCCGTACAGCTTTGGAAGAAGGTCAGAATATTAAGCTTTCTGGTTTTGGTAACTTTATGTTACGCGATAAAGCAGCACGCCCCGGAAGAAACCCAAAATCGGGTGAAACAATTCCTGTTAGCGCGCGTCGAGTCGTTACATTTCGACCTGGTCAAAAACTTAAACAGAGAGTAGAAAAATATGCTGGAACTGTCTAACAATAAAGAACTGCCGGCAATACCGAGTAAGCGTTATTTTACTATCGGTGAGGTGAGCGATCTTTGTGGTGTAAAGGCGCATGTATTGCGTTACTGGGAGCAAGAGTTTCCTAATTTAAAGCCTATGAAACGTCGTGGAAACCGTCGTTACTACCAACGCCAAGACGTTGTTTTAATTCGCCAAATCCGTAGTTTATTACATGAACAGGGCTATACGATTAATGGTGCTCGTCAAAAACTTTCAGGTGAAGAGGCGGTTGTGGATAGTACTCAAGCGAATCAACTATCACGCCAACTTATTACTGAACTTGAAGAACTTCTTAAAATTCTGAAAGGAAAATAAACTTTGCACAAGATTGTGTGAAAATAGATTGAGACCTTTGCACGACTCGGTGGCGAAAGAAAAATCGGGTGAAATTTCATTGATTGAGGCGGAAAATGAAGCTAATAACGAGTTATTAGCAAGTTTTTCAACGAAAATCAGTGGAATTTCAGCCATTTTTACTCGTCATCCGGGTCGTGAAAAGGTCTCAGATTATCAAAAAAAAGCGTCATTGCGGCGCTTTTTTTTGTGCTTGGTAATCAGGGAATTCGAAAGACTCGGGTAAGATAAAAATACGTTCATCTTCCTCGTTATTATCATTAATAGAAATGCAGCACTGCGCTCGGTCGAGCTTTTGTAACGGCGTTAAGGATACTTTATCTTTTAACTCTGCTGCTTGTAAGCTAGATAACCACTCATGTTTTATTAAAGGGTAGAGTAGCTGTTTATTTTTTAATTTATTTTGATTTGAGTTGTTTTGTTTTAGCCAAAATCCTTTAAGGTGGTTTTGGGTAGCACTATTGGGCGGAGTATCTGGAGTTTTAGTATCAAAAGGGTAAAATAAGCGGCCCTTAACGAGGCAATATCGTTGGTCAATTTTATATTTAATGAGTGTTGGATATTTACGGATTAATTGAGTTTGATGCTCAATCAAGTGCTGTTGTTTTTTGCCGAGTTGATCGTTGGTATTTGTTCCAAACCAACGAAAGTCATTTTCAAAAGGCGTTGTGCCTAAGTAAAATTTCACGGCTACTTCGAGATGAATAATCTCTTTAGTCGCACTATTTTGAATAATAAAGTCAACTTCCCCTAAGGTCTGTTTGTTTTCAATCAACTGGATATTGTGCGCTAATGGTACATAGTTTGGTGATATTTTTAGCCAAAAGTTTATAAATGATTCAAAACGATAACCCAGCCTTTTTGATTTAAGTTGTTCGATCTGTAAGATAAGGGGCTGTGGGTCTGTATCAAGTTTTATCAAAGCCGACAGGCAGTCAGCGTATTCTTTTAAACAAAATGAATGGTCTAACCACAGAGTGTTGTTTTTTATTCCTGATAATAGTGGCGGGCTGGCAATCACCCAAGCTAAATCTCTTACGATACGATGTTTAAATTGATTAGGCTGCATGGATAATTATATTTTCTGCCAACACAAAATTCGGTTATTGGCAGGCATTGGATAATCATTTAAAAGCTTTAAACCTTGTTGTTCAGCTAGCTCATTAACGGCTTCAAAGTCACGGATTGCACTTTGCGGGTTTTGTTGTTTTAACCATTGATCAAACTGCTGATTACTGTCACTGGTATATTTTCCTGCGTAGTTGAAAGGGCCATAGAGAATAAATAAGCCGTTCTGGTGTAATAACTTGGGCGCACTTTCTATAAAGTCGATAACATTCTGCCATGACATTATGTGCACGGCATTGGCTGAAAAAATCACATCAAAGTGGTGCTCTGGCCACTGATTATTACTAACATCAAGCGGGATGGGTGGTGGTGTGTTATCTAAGCTCGCATCATTTAACCAGAGGTTGATGCCTTTATGGTAGCCGATTTGATCGCTGCTTTGCCAGATAAGGTGTGGCATTTTTTGTGCGAAATAAACTGCATGTTGGCCGGTGCCACTGCCAATTTCTAAGACGTTTGTTTTATTTTCGAGTAACGGTTGGATTACGTTAAATATGGGCTCACGGTTTTGATCACATGAAGCCGAATAGGGTTTTTGTGTTTGCATTTTAACAGTCCTTATAAGGTGATTTAAGGGATTGCATATAATGCGCAACGCCTTGTTTTTCATGTTGAGTAAACTGCTGAATTGAATCAAGGAAAGGCGAATTATTTAACCAGTGGCTGGATTGAGTCAGGGTTGGGATAAAACCACGGGCGATTTTATGCTCACCTTGTGCACCGGGTTCAAACACCTGTAATTCATTGTTAATACAAAATTCAATACCTTGATAATAGCAAGCTTCAAAGTGCAACTTATCAACTTGCTCAACACAACCCCAATGGCGACCGTAAAGGGTGGTCTCACTATGAAACATGAGCGAACCTGCAATACATTTCCCATGCTCGTTATCTGCTAAAATAAGCAATACTTGATCAGGTAGTTTGGTCGCAACTTCTTTAAAGAAGCCTTCATTTAGGGTGGCATGGCCATGTTTTTCTGCAAAAGTTTGTTGATAAAATCGTGCGAAGTCTTGCCAATCCTTATCAGTGGCGGTATGCCCATTTAATTGACGTAATGTAATATTTTGTTGTTCAACTCTCTTTCTTTCTTGACGAATATTTTTGCGTTTCTTTTTATCCAGCTTGGCTAAAAACGCATCAAAATCAGTATAGTCTTTATTATTCCAATGAAACTGACAATCATGGCGTGTTAATAACTTAAGTTCATTATTGGATTCCATCCACTGCTGTTCTACTTTAAGTGGGAAAAGACAATGGAAACTACTGTAATTTTGTTGTTGTGCGAACTGTTGTACCGTTTTTAATAATAAAGGGAACACCAGTGCTTGATCCTCGTTATTACATAAAAGCCGTTGTCCGCTGGCAGGCGTGTAAGGAATACTTGAAACAAGTTTAGGAAAATAAGGGATTTCATTGCGTTGGTAAGCATCTGCCCAAGCATGGTCAAATACAAATTCGCCATAAGAGTTGGTTTTGCTATAAAGTGGCATAGCACCAATCAGTTTACCATCTTGGCGGATACTAATATGACATGGCCGCCAACCAAACTCATCACTTACGCAGCCGTGGTTTTCTAAAGCCGCTAAGAACTCATGACGTAGAAAGGGGTTATTATCTTTTATTAGCTGGTTCCAATCTTTTGCGGGAATTTGTTCTATTTTAGAGTGAATATTAATTTGCATTTGTTTTATTATAGGGTTTTTAGATCAGCAAAGAAATTAGACTGCTAAAGATTAAGGCTTTGATAACTCATAAACATACAACACAGAATAAGTTTTTAGCATTGTTAAAACCAATCGTTAAGTTTATTACACAAGCTGTTGTTTTAGCCGTTGTATTTTTATTTTTGGTCTTATTCGTCCTGCGTTGGCTGCCTGTTCCTAGCTCATCCTTCATACTGCAGTCAGAAAATGAAACTCACTATCAATGGGCACCTTGGGATGATCTTTCTCCGCAGCTGGCAATAGCGGTGATGGCGGCAGAAGATCAGCGTTTTCCTCATCACTGGGGGCTAGATACGGTTGAGTTAAAAAAAGCCTTTGCTGAAAAACGGCAACACAAAGGTAAGGCGACACCACGAGGTGCGAGTACTATAACCCAGCAAGTCGCCAAAAATTTATTTTTGTGGAATGGCCGTAGCTATACCCGAAAAGCGATTGAAGCGATATTGGCTGTGGCGATTGAATTAACTTGGCCTAAGAAACGTATTTTAGAAGTGTATCTCAATATTGCGCAGTTCGGTAATGGAATTTTTGGTGCATCCGCTGCCAGTCGTGCGTTTTATCATCAGTCACCTGATAAACTAAATAAACAACAGTCTGCTATGTTAGCATCGGTATTACCTCGTCCTGCTATTTCTAATGTTAATCAGCCTGATGCTCGTTTAATAAAAAAACAACGTTGGGTTTTAAAACAGATGAAGCAATTAGGTGGCTTAAACTATCTTAAAAAACTTTGATAAAAATTCTATCTAAACGACTGTTTTTCTTTATTTTGATGGCGTTTTAAAATAAAGTAGCGGTGCGATGAGACCTTTGCACGAATCGGATGACGAGTAAAAATGGCTGAAATCCCACTGCTTTTCGTTGAAAAACTTGCTAATAACGTGTTATTAGCTTCATTTTCCGCCTCAATCAGTGAAATTTCATCCAATTTTTCTTTCGCCACCGACGCATGTAAAGGTCTCACTATAAAATAATAAGACTGGGCTATGAAAAAAATAATATCTCTTACCTTAGTGGCGTTGATGCTACTGCCATTTGTTGTTCAAGCGAAATCAAAGAGCGGCTTACAACGTTTCTCTCAATTACACAATGCTGGCTTGCTTGTGGTGAATCAGCAGGGTGTGGCAAGAATATCTCGGCGTGCAGATCAGCCTTTTATTCCTGCATCGACAACTAAATTAGTCACTGCATGGTTGGCATTAACCCGTTGGGGCGAGAATCACCGCTTTCAGACTAATTTTTACTGGTCACCACAAACACGTACTTTGACCATAAAAGGTAGCGGCGATCCCTTTCTTGTCTCTGAAGAAATTCAAAATATTGCCTATCAATTAAAACAGCGTGGTATTAATCAGGTCGATACTTTAGTTTTAGATAATTCATTTTTTGCACCTCATTTAGTCATGCCAGGCACAGGTAAAACCAATAACCCCTATGATGCTGTGCCATCTGCCTTATCAGCAAATTTTAATACGGTTTATTTAAAAAATAAACGCGGTAAAATCATCTCTGCAGAAGCACAAACGCCATTAACTAACTATGCACTGAAAATGGCTAAACATTTTAAGCGTGGAAAGTTACGGGTTAATACAGGTAGAAACCCGCGTGATGCTGAGCAATACTTTGGTGAAATATTTCGTGCCATTATGCATATTGAAAATGCAGAAATAGTGGCTGGAAAAGCACCGAATCAACCTCCATTTTATACCCATAAAAATAGTAAAACAGTCGGTGAAATGATTCGGCCCATGCTTAAATACTCGACTAATTTTATTGCCAATCAGTTGGCTTTAAAAATGAGTGCTGAGGCTTATCAACAGCCTGCAAATGCCAATGATGTAGCACGCTATTATACAGATCAGCTTCGTCAGCATTTTTCTTGGAAGAACTTCACTATAAAAGATGGTGCTGGGCTATCACGCGCGAATCGCCTTTCTCCACAACAGTTGATTGATTTGTTAAATGATTTTAAGCAGTGGAAACACTTGCTACCAGAGATTGAAAAACATGTTTTTGCAAAGTCTGGAACCTTAAACAAAGTCAGTACCTTAGCAGGCTATATTGAGCATAAAGGTCAACTGGAATCCTTTGCTTTAATGATGAATCAGAGTGTGCCGCATAAATTGCGTAACCGAATAGCGAGAGAATTGGCACGTCGGTAGTTTTAGTGGCTTTAACCCGCTAAAAATTGATTTTTAGCATGTTTATTTTTGCTGCCACAAAGTATGATACAGCCCTTTCGAATCGGAGTTGATCAATGAGTGACTTCCCCATCCCTGTTGTCGCAGAATCTGTCAATATACATCCTCGTACCATCAAAGGCCGATTTCGCAGCTTTAAATCTCTCGTCTTGTATCTCGGTTATGCGGTTTTCTTTATTTTGCCATGGATTCCATGGAGTCGCCCCATAGGCGAGAATCAAGCTGTTTTATTCGATATGGCCGCTCGTAAGTTTTATATTTTTGGGTTAACCGTTTATGCCCAAGATATATTTTGGCTAGCTGCTTTATTATTTTTGGCAGCGGTTGTTTTATTTTTTTCAACAGCCTTGGTCGGGCGTGCCTTTTGTGGTTATTTTTGTTTTCAAACATTATGGACGGATGCCTTTCGTGAAATAGAAAAATTCATTCAGGGTGATCGCGTGAAACGGGTGCGCTTAGATAAACAGCCGTGGAATAAAGAAAAGATAACTAAAAAAGGCTTAACCCACTTTTTATGGTTGCTATTAGCATTGTGGACAGGCTTAACATTTGTTTTATATTGGGGTTATGCACCGAGATTAACAGTAGATTTTTTTACAGGAAACGCTCCCTTTGTGGCTTATGGCACAGCGCTAGGCTTAATGGCAACAACCTATATTGCGGCAGGTTTGATGCGTGAAAATGTTTGTCAGCATGTCTGCCCTTACGCACGTTTCCAAAGTGTCATGATTGATAAAGATACGTTGGTTCCAAGCTATGACCCTGAGCGTGGTGAAGGCAAACAAGGTCGCGCTAAACCCGTAAAAGCCTTAAAAACGCTTGAGGCACGTAAAGATGCAGGGATCGGTGATTGTGTCGATTGTGGGCTTTGTGTTCAGGTTTGCCCAGTAGGAATTGATATTCGTGATGGTATGCAATACGCCTGTATTCAGTGCGGGCTATGTGTCGATGCCTGCGATACTATTATGGATGCTCGCGGTTGGGATAGAGGCTTAATTCGTTATGAGTCTGAGAATGGTCTTGAACATGGTAAGACGCATTTCTTTAAACTAAGAACCTACGGTTATGGGCTGGCAACTTTAGGGGCTATCGGTTTCCTAATGTGGAGTATGAGTGGCCATAAGATTATAGAAGGCACTGCACGCCAAATTCGTAGCCCACTTTATGTGACCTTGAGTGACGGTAGAATTATGAATAAATATGAGCTTAAGGTAGATAATAAATCAATGTTTAATTCCAGTTTTGATTTATCATTACAAGGTTTGGATGGGGCAGAACTTGATATGGGAGCCATTAAAGATGTCTCTTTAAGGCCTGATGAAAAACAACGTTTACTGATCAAAATCAGAAAGATGCCTATTAGTGGGGCTTCAAAAAGTACTAAATTTCAATTTATACTCACCCCAAAAACAGGTGAAGTGAAGAAAAAAATTATTATAGACTCGCAATTTATAACGCCATAAGGTAAGTTTCAAATTATGAATAATTATCCGTTAGTTACCACGTTAGGGCTAGGCTCTTTACTGGCCTTTTTCTTATTTTTTGTTTTCTTTAAGCTTATTCGTTTGGGCGGGAAAATGTCAGCATTGGCAACCGCTGCTTGCATGCTTTTAGTGTATGTGCCATTGGCCGTTATTCACTGGGCAGGGATTGACGTATTCGCGATTCATTTCGCTTTTTATATGATGATTCCTTACGGCCTCGGTATTATTACAGGGGTCCATGAAGAACGCCGTGAACTAGAAGGGGAACTTAAAAAAGGCGTTCACTGGATACCTGCTTTAATTATTGTGTTTTTTCTTTCCATTGCGACTGTTGATAGTTTTATTATTTCATCAGCAACCAGTGGTTTGAATCATTCATTGGCAAAGATATTGTTACCTAAAGCCAAAAGTGATGAGATTAGCGGCAATATTAGCTCACAATTTACGGGTGCGGTTTCAAATAATAATCAGGATGAAGAAAAGCAGTTTGATGAATATGTGGATGAACTAAACATTCAAAGAAAACGTGGCTGGAAAATCACAGGAAAATGGGTGAACCCACCGCCGATGGTGAATCAGCCAGCAATATTCACATTTACCGCTAGAGATAAAGATGGCGTAGCGATTAAAGGCGCCACCCTAACGACTGATTTCAGACGTGCATCGGATATGAAAAAAGACACTTTAGTCAGCTTTAAAGAATCTGCTAATGGACGTTATTCGGCCTCTATAACGCTACCGTTAGCAGGTTGCTGGGATATGAAAGTATTGCTTACAAAAGGCAATGAAGAACATGAAATAAGAGGTCAAACCGAAATTTCAACACTCAAAGATGGCAAGGTAATAACTCCAGAATGTCTTGAAGGTGCACCTGAGTTAGACGACCGATAATTTCATTGAAATGCTAAGTCAAGCATGAGTCAAGATTGCTTTCATTGTGGTTTGCCTGTTCCCAATGGCGCTGCTTATAGCGTTGAGATTGATAAAAAAAATCAGCCTATGTGTTGCACTGGTTGCCAAGCGGTTGCACAAACAATCGTCGATAATAATCTGACTGATTTTTATAAACACCGTACCGAAAAATCAAAAAAACCCAGTGATCTAATCCCTGCGGAACTGCAGGTATACGATAGTGATGCCTTGCAACAAAGCTTTGTTACATTTGATAATAATGATAACGCTGCCTCTATTCGTGAAGCATCCTTAATTTTAGAAGGTATTGTCTGTGCTGCCTGTGTTTGGTTGAATGAACGTAACGTAAAATCATTAAAAGGTGTGGTTGATTTTCGTGTTAATTATTCTACCCACCGCGCAAGCTTGAAGTGGGATAATGATAAAATTAGGCTTAGCGATGTACTAAAAGCGATTGCAGATACGGGCTATAACGCACATCCGTTTGACCCCGCCCGTTTAGAAACCCTGCATAAACAAGAAAAATCAGCCGCCCTGCGGCGTATTGCGGTGGCGGGTATTGGTATGATGCAGGTGATGATGCCTGCGATTGCCATCTACATTGGTGAAGGCTCTGATATGTCCGAGTCGATGTTGCATTTCTTGCGTTGGATAAGCTTAGTTGTAACGACTCCTGTGGTTCTTTATTCGGCCAGTATCTTTTTTAAATCTGCATTTCGTGATTTGAAACGAGGTGTTTTTGGTATGGATGTTCCTGTTTCGTTGGCGGTAGGTAGTGCTTATCTTGCTAGCGTCTGGGCAACGCTGACGAATACTGGTGAGGTATATTTTGACTCTGTGGTGATGTTTACCTTCTTTTTATTACTCGGACGATTTCTTGAAATGGGCGCGCGGCATAAAGCAGGGCAAGTGGCAGATGCTTTGGTGAGATTATTACCTGCCACCGCAACGCGTTTAGATAAAAAACAAGATGGCCAGATCGTACAAACTGTTGTAGCCGCGAATGAACTGGCATTAGGCGATAAGGTACTGATCAAGCCAGGTGAAATTATCCCCGCAGATGGCGGCGTTATTGAAGGCGCTAGTAGCGTTAATGAATCACTGTTAACAGGGGAGAGCTTGCCGTTGAGCAAAAAACAAAACGATAAGCTAATCGCAGGCACGGTTAATATTGAAAGCCCACTAACCCTGAAAGTTGAAAAGCTAGGGGATAGTACCCAGCTATCATCCATCATTCGCCTGCTTGATCGCGCTCAAACTGAAAAACCCAATTTGGCTAAATTTGCTGACCGAAGTGCAGGGTGGTTTGTATTGTTATTATTATTGATCGCTTTAGCGGTATTTACTTATTGGTGGTTTCATGAACCTGCGCAAGCATTTTGGATTGCGTTATCGGTATTAGTTATAACTTGTCCTTGTGCGCTATCTTTAGCCACACCCGCGGCACTAACGGCTGCGACAGGAAACTTAACCGAGAAGGGTGTGTTAACAACGCGTGGACATGCTTTGGAAACACTCGCCAAGGTTACACATGTTATTTTTGATAAAACAGGTACGCTTACTCATGGGCGGCTAAAAGTGACTGATACTGAGCTTATAGGAGGCCTCACATTAGAGGAGTGTCAATCACTAGCGGCAGGGCTTGAAACGTCATCGGAACATCCTTTAGCGCAGGCTTTATCAAAAATTTCGGACTCACCGGCTAACGTTCAACAACTAAAAACACAATCAGGGCGAGGTGTTGAGGGAGTCTTTCAAGGGGAAACCTTTAGATTAGGCAATGATGAGTTTGTAACAGAATTGAAGGTTAACAATAAAGAAAGCTCAAATAAGGTTCAGTGTGAAAATGACGAACATGGCATCACGACCATCATTTATTTAGGCTCAAGAAAAGGTTTATTAGCAAGGTTTACTCTACGTGATGAGGTTCGCGGCGAGGCCAAGAAAACCGTTCAACAGTTACAAAAACAGGGCTTAAAAGTCACCTTGCTAAGCGGTGATAACGCTAACTCAGTAACCAGTGTTGCTACAGTGTTAGGTATTGAGCAAGCAAAATCACAGTTATTACCTGCTGATAAATTAGGCTACCTGCAAAAACTACAAGCCAAAGGTGAAGTGGTTGCCATGATTGGCGACGGCGTTAATGATGCCCCCGTACTTGCAGGCGCAGACGTATCAATCGCGATGGGTTCAGGTTCGCAACTCGCCCAAGCGAGTGCCGATATGATTTTACTCTCGGAGAATTTATCGCTACTACCTTCATCTATTGGGCTGTCACGGCGTATGAAAAATATTATTAGGCAAAATTTTGGCTGGGCAATTGTTTATAACATCGCCGCAATACCAATGGCAGCACTGGGCTGGGTAACACCTTGGATGGCGGCAATTGGGATGTCGATGAGCTCATTGGTGGTAGTTATGAATGCACTTAGGTTAAAGCGATAGTGATTTGTTAAAAAATTTGGCTATTGATACCAAGTTCTCATTTAGAAGCATGAGTATGGGCTTACCGATGAAAGAGCAATTTTAGAGGTTTTTCAAATCGACTATAAAGTGGTATTATGTGATGAATAATTTTCAAAAAAGATTACGTTAAATGAACTCTTTAAATCAAATTGGTTTTAGCTGGAATGATGATGAATATGAAAGTTTTAGCCGTGAAATTACACTACTAAAACATAATTATCACGAATCAGAACTTTTCAGTGATGAAGCAATTATAGACCTGCTCGATAACTATCCTAGAAAGTGGTTACAATGTTATACAATGGGCTTTAATCCAGAAGACCATAGCGAATGGACTACCGTTCATATAGCTGAGAGATCAGGAAAAGAGATTTTAGAAGCCTTAAAAAAAGGCCGTATCTGGATCAATGCAATTAATATTGACCAATATAAAAAAGAATATGGTGATTTAATTCGTAAGATGTACCATCAGATTGATGAAAAATGTTCCGCCATAACTAAAGCTAAGCCAGGTTTTAATGCTTTATTAATTTCGTCACCTGATATTCAAGTTTATTATCATTTAGACCCTGATCCCAATATGTTGTGGCATTTGAAAGGTACTAAAAAGGTTTGGGTTTACCCTGCTTGTGATGACCGGTTTACCCCGCAACAATACGTTGAAGAAATTATAGGTGAAGAACGGCATGAAAGTTTGCCTTATAAAAAGTGGTTTGATGAGTACGCGCAATGCTATGAGCTAAAACCAGGTGAGGTTGTAAGCTGGCCTCAACACTCACCACACCGAGTTGAAAATAAGGATTTTAATATATCGTTGACGACAAGTTATAGATCAAAAGAAAGTCGTCGGTTAAACGGTGTTCATGGTGCAAATCATTATTTATTAAAAAAGGTTGGAATTAAAAACCGTTCTGTGAAGACAGATGGTCTGATACCGATAGTGAAAGACTTTAGCTATCACGTTTTGAGCAAGCTTAAATTACTCAAAACAGGGAAAAGAACAGCATCTTATGTTTCTGACTTACAAGTTGATCATAATAGCGATACAGGCATGTCTCGAATGGACAAGCCTAGTAGGACTGCCTTTTCTTTTGTAGACGAATAACTACTTCTTCTTCAATGTTTTTATTTTTTTTATCATTGACTTAATTCTCTGATGAATAAAAAGCTTTAGTTTCGATTTTAAATCATTTTTTTCATAGGCTATATTATAGAGTGTTTCAGTGCGTGAGGAAAAGCGCACCTTGTAAGAAGTATCATCATCTGAAAACATAAAGTTAACTTGGCTTATCCCCTTGTTTTCAATGCTGGCAGAAATCTCTTGAGTAAGCATTGTCGAAATTAATGAATAGCGCTGACCATACTCCACTTTAAACCCTGTTTGATAGAAATGATTCATTCCTTTATCTACAAAAGAGTACAAAGCAGCAACAGGTTCATTGTTAAAACGAAGTATATTGAAGCGAAGCTTATTCTGTGGCTGTAAGTAATCGGCCAGTGAGTGGTGAAATTGATTAAATCGCTTGTATTTAAACATACTAGATTGTTGTATCGCATCCCTACGTTCTCTATTCAAATCAGCTAAAATATTGAGTGAAGCATGAACTTCATCTAAACTATCGCACTTTTCAATAGTGAACTGTTGTTCATTTTCGAGCCGTTTCCTAACCCTAGTAATATTACTCCGCATTTTTTTGCGTAAGCTCATTAAATAGTCTTTATAACTGTCAGGAAGGTCAATAACACTACGAACGCCATAAGGTGTAATCTGTCTTTCTATTTCATTTTTATTTTGAAATAGTGAAGCCACGTGTGATGCTTCAAGTAGTATTTGGAACTTTATCCCATCCCAGAGAGATTTATTTTTAAGTAAGAAATTAGAGAATAAGTCGATAACATCTTCTTCATGGTTTACTTTTATGATGAGATCCATATATTCACCAAAAATCATACTGCCATCAGTTTCACCAGAGCCTAAGAATAATAGTTGTCGGCTACAAGGGAAATAGCGTTTCGGGTTATTTAAAATTTGAAAGGGCGCAATACCGATTAAATTTTTATCTTGGTCATAACACGTTAAAATATATAACTTTCGTTGACCATCATTGTGATAGGTTTTCCACCATGTATAAAGCCACTCCCAAGAACTAAAGATAGTTCCTTTGCTCGATTGTTCGTTTAAGTCAGTCCAATCCTCTCGAAGCAAGTTGAATGATTCACTTGTGGTTACTACTGTAATCGTTAATAAAGACAATACTCACTCTCTATTTGATAATTTAAAAGGTATGAAATTGAATGCTTATGCAATCAATGATGTTCGTTAATGTTAACTCTAATTAACCCATAAGTATTAACGATATGAATCGGCGGTTAGTAATTGACGATATGTTGGTCAGAATATCCGTTGGAACTTGAATGTTTACCTGTTCTAAAACCGTGTTATTCATTTGAAAGCACTCAAAGGGTAAGCTCGCTAACGACTCACTCGTTCGTTCTAATAATCGAGTTATCCATTTAAAAAACCAAAGGGTAAGCTCGCTAAACTTCGCGCATCATTTCTAGCATGTCGGCTGCTTTCATTGAGCCACTCATATCAGAGCCTTCCAGTAAACTATCAGCCAGCTCTCTTTTGTGTTGGTGTAGCTTTACTATCTTTTGCTCAATGGTGTTTTCAGCCACCAGTCGGTAAATGGTTACTGGGCGAGTTTGTCCGATACGGTGTGCACGGTCAGAGGCTTGGTTTTCGACCGCAGGGTTCCACCAAGGGTCCATGTGGATAACGTAATCGGCAGCAGTTAGGTTTAAGCCTGAACCGCCGGCTTTTAAGCTGATTAAGAATAGGTCGCCTTTGCCGTCTTGGAATTCATCTACGCGGGTTTTGCGCTGTGCTACGGGCGTGCTGCCATCAAGGTATTGATACGATATGCCCTTTGCATCAAGGTATTCACGGATGATGGCGAGGTATTTTACAAACTGGCTAAACACCAGTGCTTTATGGTTATTTTCTAAAAGTTCTTCAACTAAATTGCCAAAGTATTCGAGTTTACTACCGGTTAAGGTGCTGTCTTCCATCACTAATTTAGGGTGACAGCTGGCAAGACGCAGCTTGGTAATGGCGGCTAGCACTTTAAGATGATTGCCCCCTTGTTGTTTTTCTCCCTTGTCTTTAGCAATATTTTCTAAGGCGCTAACACGTACGGCTTCGTACAGCGCACGTTCGCCTTCGGATAAGGGGATTTCTACGGTTATTTCAGTTTTAGGGGGTAGCTCATCCAATACTTGGGTTTTAGTTCGGCGTAAAATAAAGGGTCGAATCAAACGCTTCAAATGCTGGCGCGAATCGTTATCGTTATCACGCTCAATCGGGGTGATAAAGTGTTCCATAAACTGCTGTTGCGTACCGAGTAAACCAGGGTTTAAGAAGCGGAATAGGCTCCATAACTCGCCTAAGTGGTTTTCAATGGGTGTACCCGTCGTCACAACCTTCAAGTCGGCTTGAAGTTTATGCGCAATTTTAGTTCGTTTTGCGTTGATGTTTTTGATCGCTTGGGCTTCATCCAAAACAATCGTCGCCCAATGCTTTTCGATAAACATATCGCCGTCTTGCTGTAATAAACCATAACTGGCGATAACCACGTCGAATTCTTTGGCGCGATCTAATAACTCTTGACGACCACCATCGCGGTAAAAGTAGGGCTTTAGTGTTGGTGCGAATTTTTGTAGCTCTGATTCCCAGTTATTACTCACCGAGGTGGGGGCAACCACCAGCACAGGGCCGAGGGTGGCACGCTCTAATAACAGGGCGATAGTTTGTACTGTTTTACCCAAGCCCATATCATCCGCCAAACATGCTCCCACCCCCCACTTAGCGAGTCGACTCATCCAGCGAAAGCCTTCTTCTTGATAGTCACGCAAGTCGGCCTGTAAGGTGGATGGGACTTCAGGGTGGTGATTATCTAATTCCTGAATGTCATGAATTTGTTTTTTCCATGCTTCATCGACAGTCAGCTCGCCCACCATGTCGGTTAAATCTTCCAGCGCCAAAGATGCCAATCCACTGATTTTTGCGCCATCCTCATTTAGCTCGCTGTAGCGATTAATCGCATCCAACTTCTTCTTGAATTGACTACTAAGAGAAATATATTGGCCATCTTCCATTTGGATAAAACGCCCTGTATTGCCTTGGGTTAGCCCCAAAAGTTGGCGTAGCGATAAAACCAAGCTAGGATCAGTAGAAACATTACCTTCAAGCTGGAACCAGTCACCGCTTTTATTAATACTTAAGCGTAAGTTGTTGGTATCAAAGCGAGAAGCAATCCGCATTACCTCGCCTTCAGGCCATGCAACAATCACTTTTTCGCCTTCTGCTTGGAGTTGCTCTAATAACTCCAAACAGTTTTGTGGGTCTTCTAAAATGTACTCGTCATTAAACTCTTCTTCTTCGCCGAGAATATTACTATGACGCAGTAGGTTATCAAGTTGCTGTTTTTCAGTATCAAGGTCACGTGTGGTGGTGAGGCGCTTGCCTTCATGCTCAACCGATAGTTTAGAGCGACCTTCGCCCGCAGGAAAATACGCGCCAAACCCGCCAAACGGCTTAACCCGTAAGGTCACGCGTAAGCCATCACCATAAGGCAGTAGATTGGCATGAATGCGAGAATCCGGCTCAACCGCTTCGGCATCAACCACGCCCTCAAGGTCAGACTGAATTTGTATCATCGGTGCAAGCGTGGTGAGTGTTTCGCGCAGATTTTTTTCAGCTTCACGCGGTATCACAATCCCGTTGGAGATAATCTCACTGAGCCGCATTACTTGTTCTGACTTTTGATAAATACACAGGCGGGTAGGGGTTTCTTTATGAATTAACCACTGGCTATCTTGCTGTGAATCATCAAACGGCGGGTAAAAACTAATACGCAAGTTTTCGCCTTCTTCAGAAACTAATAACTCAAATTCATTCTGTGATAAATCAATCGCGGTATTGCGCGCACCATCCCAAAATAACTGAGGGTGCCCAACAAGCTTGGGCCATGCGTTGTTTAAATCCAGTGTAAATTGTGGGCCACGGTGATAGTAACTATCATAATCCGGTTGTTCGTAAATTGAACTTACTAAATCAAGGTCGTGGTCGCTTAACACCGGTAGCTCGTGTTGTTCTTTTTTAAGGCGCTTTAGGGCGATGTTTCTGCCTTTGCTCCACGTGCCTTTGGCTGTTTTTTTCTGTAACTTGGGGGTTAGGGTGTATTCATTATAACGGTCGGTATCCAGCATCCAAACAATGCGCTCTTCGCTATCGTTAGCCGCACCTTTTTCATCTTTAGGCGTGATTAATTGGTTCATCGCATTAAGCGCGCGCTCCCATTCGGCCTGTGGTTTTACAAGTTCAAACAGGCTGCTGGTGCCTAGTTGCTTGTGTAACGCCTCGGCTTCATCAAGGAATTTCTTTTTCTCGCCTGCATCATCACTGGCTAGGCCTAATGCATACGCATATTCAGCCTGTAACCACTTATAATTGCCGGCAGTCGTTTGTTGGTGGCGAGCCTCTAAAACCTCAACCACAGCATCGGATAAATCATGCCCCAGCCAATGTTTAATAACGCTGTAAAAAAGGGTGCCTAAAAGGCTGCCCTGCAAGTCTATTAACGGCACATTAAAGTTAAAAATACCGCTGACCTGAGTATCTGCATAGGCATGTAAAATAGCGTGATCGGTGTCGTATCGCGAACCTTTATCAAGGTGTTTGAAAATCTTTAGCGCCAAACTAATCTGTGCAGAATCTCCACTCGCCAGTAGTGCTAGCAAGTAAAACTTTTCAAAATCATTATTGAAAATAATGATCGTGCCTTTGCGCTTGTTATTAAGTTCTCTAAAAAGCTCTACAGCATTATCATAGGCTTGTATGGCACTTTCAATATTGCCATGAATGAGCTGCTTAGCACTGTTAGCAAGGTGCCAATGCACGTGATGATCACCGTATTGCACCACTTCGGTATTGGCGTTTTCTAATAGCTTACTGGTGTCTTGAATATGCAAGCCCGCTGGTAACTCAGGAAAAGTCTCCAACTTGCCCGATAAAATACTGTACTCCGCCTGGGTATCTAGCAGGGCAAGTTTAAACGCCTGTAAATTAGGAATTTCCTGCTCACGTTTATGCAACAAATCCCATAATTTAGCCTGATCGTGCAAGCCATTTAAACCATAATCCACCAAATGAATAAACGCCACGCTAAACATCGAGTCAGATAATACCGCCAGCAACTTCTCATTTGCAGGTGTACCAAACGTCGCAGGGTAAAAACCGGGGTTAGATAATAACGACTCGCTGTATTGATAACGCTCATTTAATAACTTAAGCGTGTTTTCAAGTTTATCTGCTTTACCTTGAAACAAAAATATTCGCGCATGTGAAAGGCCATGCTCAATGCTCTGCCACAGTACTCTGCCAAACGACTCCGTTGCAGAAAAAGAGCGCAACACCTGTTCGGAAAAATCAGTAAAAGTGCCATCCGAAATACTGCTTAACAGAATCTCCTCACAAATCCCTGGCGCACAAAAATACTTACCTTGGCTTCCCTCTAAAAAACCCGTATGAATCAAATCAACCAACACAGGGCGAATCGTATGCAAAGTAAAGGCATCGCTTTTTTCATCATCAAACCCAAGGTGGTGCGCGCAACTTGCCAACGGCGTAGCAGCCACAGGCGCATAAATAATGGCAATAATTTGTAACAGAGAACGCCCTAACTTAGGCAGTGCATCAAAGGCTTTTTGATCAAAATCGGTTTGGCTCATAAATAGTTATTTCAATAGTTTTAAGGTAACCGAACAATTATAAGCGACTTAGTTTAAATGTAATAGGGCTTATTAGCCGAATCCAACAATAGAAGTAAAAAAAGAAATAAAGAAGGAAATCCATAGCCATCAAAAAAGCGATAAACGGCACGCGAACCCTCACAAATTGAGGGAGTGGCACAGCTACAATGCTTAACAATTAATAATTAGGAAGTAAAACCATGAGCAAAGCAATCAGATTTCAGTGTCTATCCTGTGATTGGGCAACCACACTCGGCCCGCAATCGCTACAAACAGAAGGCTATTTAGAATGCCCAGACTGCGGTGAGCAAGGCTTAACAATATTCAGCCTGCAACCGAAAAAACGTAAAGCTAAAAAGGTGGATAAGCCCGTGATGATAGTAATGAAGATGGATAAGTTAAATTTATTAATTGTTTAAATAGGTTTGTTTTTCGGTCAGGGTGGTGGTACTTATGGAACAACTCACAGACTTAAAAGCCATATTGCATTCAAAACGTGCCAATATCTATTATTTAGATAAATGCCGTGTGATGCAAAAAGACGGGCGTGTGCTTTATCTCACAGAAGAGCAAACCGAAAAGCAATACTGGAATATCCCCATCGCCAACACCACTTGCATACTTCTAGGAACAGGCACATCAATCACCCAAGCAGCGGTAAGAATGCTCGCACAAGCTGGTGTATTAATCGGCTTTAGTGGCAGCGGCGGTACACCATTAATTGCCGCCAATGAAGTCGAATGGCTATCCCCACAAAGTGAATACCGCCCAACAGAATACATCCAAAACTGGATGTCATTCTGGTTTGATGATGCCAAGCGTTTACAAGCAGCTAAACGCATCCAACAATTACGGCTGGATTATATGCACCGAGTTTGGAGCAAAGACAAAGATTTAAAAGCAGAAGGCTTTAATGTTTCGAACGAAAACATACAACACGCTACCACCCAATTTTCATCAAAAATAGAGCAATGTACCGATGTAACCAAACTACTATTAATAGAAGCCCAGCTCACCAAAAGACTCTACAAAATAGCCGCCAACAACACCAAAATAAAAGACTTTGTAAGAAATCATGAAAACGTAGACGATGCCAACGCCTTTTTAAGCCACGGCAACTATTTAGCCTATGGCCTAGCCGCAAGCACACTCTGGGTATTAGGTATTCCCCACGGTTTTGCGGTACTTCACTCACGGTAAAACCCGAAGAGGTGCATTAGTCTTTGATGTGGCTGATTTAATAAAAGACACACTAATACTACCCTGGGCATTTATCTGCGCCAAAGAAGGCGCAACAGAACAAGAATTTAGACAACAATGTTTACAGAATTTCACCAAACACAAAGCGCTGGATTTTATGTTTGACTGCGTAAAACAACTCAGCGAAGAACACGCCGTAATAAATAAACTCCCT
>Ga0256839_1000106_pt1 | contig 111037 bp, 91 predicted proteins | sample 354166metaG_FD_185968 | JGI IMG/M metagenome (GOLD analysis project Ga0256839, IMG submission 185968) | Hydrothermal vent microbial communities from Mid Atlantic Ridge, Atlantic Ocean - 354-166 | ecosystem: Environmental > Aquatic > Marine > Hydrothermal vents | place: Atlantic Ocean: Mid...
GGGGGGGGTATGCCCAGGCCAATGTAGGTGGTGGAGGAGGACAGGGGAGCTATGGTGATGGCAAACCGGGAGGGGGAACGGGAGGGGGAAGAGGTGACTTTAATCATGACGAAATTCCATTCTAAAATCACTGAGATCGAAAATCACGAAGGCGGGACGATGAGAAGCCGGTGAAAAGTCCAAACCCTTGGAGTTACCAAGGGCTTTTTAATCAAGGGCTTTTTAATGGTGCTCATTTCATGGGTGACAATGGATAACGGGAGAAGTACTTGTCTATACTTCTCTCCCGATTGGTCGTCAAAATTTGGTCAATTGGACCTTTGTTGGGGTGGGGCACCGTGCACCACTCCTCAACTCTTCCGAGGCCATCATGTGGTGGGTTCGGATCAGGACAGCGAAAGGATCAATCCATGGCACGCACCGTTAAACTTCTGCTTACCGAAAATGTTGATAATTTGGGTATCGTCGGCGATGTCGTCAATGTAAAGGTTGGATACGCCCGCAATTACCTTCTCCCGTTTAATTACGCAACGACACCAAGCGATGAACTGATCGCATCGTTGGCAGAAAAGCGTGCGATTGCCGAGCAGGAAGTGGCGGCTCGTCGGGCCCAGCGCGAGGAAATGATCAGCAAACTCAATGGGCAAGAGCTTACCCTTACTCGGGCTTGCAACGACCAGGGGCAGCTTTACGGTTCAGTCACCCAACAGGATATTGCCAATGCCCTCGGAGAGGTTGGGTTTACCGTCGCTCCACGCGAGGTGCGTCTATCGACGACCATCAAGCGGATTGATGCATTTGATATTCATATCAAGGTGGATTCAGATCTTGAAGCCGATATCAAACTTTGGGTCGTCGCTGATCGTGAGCTCGATCTTGAGGAGGCCGAGGAGATGGAGTTTGACAATGAAGGTGAGTTAATTGTCAAAGAGAAAAAGGACTCAAAGACAGAAGCCGATTCGGGAGCCGATTCGGGAGCAGGGGCCGAGCCCACAGCTGCTCCATAAGTGTGGGCAAGAGGGGCAAGGACGATTCACACAACATGCAGATTTGATGCTCACCCCCAAACAACCCGACAGTACTGCCGGGTTTTCATTTTTCCATAGCGTGCATGAGGAACATAAAAGAGATGCGGATGAGGCGTCCGATTGATTGCATGCCAAGAGATGACGAGTGAGTATAATCTATTCTGCATCAAGTGGCGGGATAAACTCGGCGATTGCCACATCACCAATGGTATAATGCGAGATATTGATCCCCTTCGTCACAACGAAAAGTATGATCAGGTCTTGGTCATCCCGACTCCGGCTCATGCTCGGAGTATCTTGGATGCCTGTAAGTGTTGATCCTCGGGTGAGTCGGGCGTGAAATGTCTCGGCGTCGGTGTATTCAAATCCGACGGCTTCGTACTCATTGCCGTGTTCGTCGATAAGCAGCAAGGGTTGGTCAAGGGGAGCATCTCGCGAGGCTTCACTCAAGAGGCCAATCTCTGAATCAGGGCCGACTTTGACTTTGATGAGGACTTGTCCGCGATCAACGGTATAGCGTTCAACGCGGAGGTTTTTTCCTGTTGGTGCATTTTTTCGTCCGACCTCAGTGATGAGCCATTCACCTTCTCCGTCAACAATTTCATTTTTCTCATTGAGAGTGAATCCCCGTCGGGCGATCTGTGTAGACATCATTTTGAGAAGTTTGGTTGATCGGGTGATGAGTGATGGTTGTCCTGTGGGATCGTAGGTGAGTGTGTTGGTGGTAATGAGTTTACGCTTGGCGGAGGATTCGCCTGTGAGAATTGCACCCGAGCGAACAAGTTCATCGCGTTGTGACGGGGTCGTATATTCGATGGGATCAGGAAGTGTATCGGTCAATACGCGGATATTTTTTGCGTAGAAGGCCACCGGTGAGTATCCTTGGGGAATAACAAACTCGAAAGCCATGGGTATCCGTGATTTTGCGCCGACAGAAGTAATGAATACATCCTTGGAATCAAATCGCCAGCGTCCATATTGGTCAGGTTTTGATGATTCCGAGATTGTTGCAATGGGAAAGACAGTTTTGGTATTGCCGTGGTTGTCTTCGATGAGTAGGCGGAACTGTCCGTTGGAAACGACGAGTTGTCCGCCTTTTTTTCCTCGTTCCTTGGCCCCGGGTTGGAACTCAACGACATATCCTGCAAGGTAGCCTTTGGATATGGATTGGGAGTCGATGTCGATGTATTTCTGTGGGCGATCTTCTCTTGCATCAACGAGGAGGTCAGTGATGGAGGAGGTATCTTGGGGGTTGCCGACGAAGTATGTGGATTTGATTTTGAAATCATCGGGAGCAAGAACATTTCTGCCCGACCCATTGCCGGGCGAGACTCTTGATGCCATTCCCACGAGTTCGATCTCGGGATACCATTTGGCGAGAGGTTCGTCGGTGCTCATGGTTCCAAGAGAGAGCATCTCGTAGGTCATGGCCGTGAGTCGATCAACGGGAATCCAGAGGGTGTCGGTACGGACCAGTGATCCGTCGCCTTTGGCGCGGTCTTCTGAATATGCCAGAGGTTGATATCCAAGGAAATCAGTTGGTAGGCGCATGGTTTGGATTCCGAGAACGAGCATACCACCACAAAGGATGCCTGTTGCCAAGCCACAAATTCCACCTCCAATATAGTCGATGACGGATGAGTTGCGGATGTTGTGAGGTATGAGTTTGTCCGTGAGTGTGCGCAAAAGCAGGAACACAACTACAAAGGGGATAATGAGGGCAACGCCCCAAGCAATTCCCTCAATAAAAGAGAAAAAACCGCGTTCAGGGCTGAGTTCGATGAGCTTGAGTGCCAATATCTCCCAAAAGGCAAAGGCAATTGCCCCCGCAACAACCGCGCAGAGGAGATGGATGAGTGCGTTGAACATGCCTCGGATCATCCAAGCATAACCAACACCGAGGACGAATATGACGACAATGATGTTCAGGATCATGGGATTGATTCTCCAGAGCCGAGAGGTTTGCTGCGTGGTCGGCCGGGGTGGTTAACTTTTTGCTTGTGCTGTTTTTGGGGACGCTGAACGGGAGGAACTTTTTCGTGCTGAAGTGCCAGATATCCGCGAGACTTCTTCAATACTTGTGAGCCCTTCGACAGCTTTGCGTAAGGCTGCCTGCTGAACAGTGGGCAACGAGCGCTTACGCATCATGGTTTGAAGCCCGTTCCAATCTTGGGCAGCGATCATTTTGCGTTCATCATCTTCGATCGGAAAGACTCCAAAACATCCGGTTTGTCCGATGTATCCAACGCCGTTGCATACAGGGCAGATTTCAGGTTTGTTGCGGATAAGTACCTGTCCCCCTTTTTTGTTGAGTTGCTTGACTTTGTTGCTAGGCAAGCGGAGTTTTTTAAGCATCTCAGGGGTGGGTTGATATGCGACCTTACAGTTGTTGCAGAGTACGCGAATGAGTTTTTCGCCTACGACTCCACGGAGTCCATCAGCAGCGAGTTTCGGATCGCCAACTGCCCGAACATAAAGTTGAATAGCGGCAATGGCGCTATCGGCCTTGAGTGAGAGATATACCCGTGTTCGATCATGGTCTGATTTGGCAATGTTTTTTCCGGTGTCGGCATCGGGGAGATCGCAGACGCTGACGACATCGGGATCCCGACGAAGAGTTGAACGGACAAGGGTTGCAAAGTCAGCATTTTCATCGTCGGCTTGGAACTTGATCTGCTTGACACCTTCGATTTCATCTTCGATTTCGTATTCGATTGTCTGGATATTGGAGGTATAGGCATCATGCAACAGCAGCATCGAATACATTGTGGTCGTGCGTCCGTTGTCACTCGGTGCGCCCAGAAGCACCACGCCGGTACTTTCTTGTGCCCAAGATTTGAGTTCGCCGAGTTGGTTATCGAAAAGTCCAAGGTCTTCAGGTTTTCTGCGGACAGCTTCTCGGGGATTGAAGAGGATTGAGAGAACCATGCCGTTCTTTGATCCGCTCGAAATGAGTTTGAGGGTTGTTGTAGTCATTTTCTCACTGGAGATTGAAACTTCGCCGGTGAGTTTGCGTCGCCGATCTTCGAGATCAAGCCCGGCACATTTTTTCCAGAAATCAATGATCTGCACTGCGTCCGCCTTGGCGATGGGTTCCCCGGCTTGACGCACGCCATCGACGAGCATGGAGGCGGCATAGGTATTTTCATTGGCGGGGATGATATCAATTTGCGAGGCATGAGCAGCATATCCATTGATGACCACCTCCTCTGCAGCGACTCGCACTGCGTAGGCATTGGTTTCTTTGTCTGGAGGCATCACTTTCATTTTGTTGGCACCCAGGATGTTGAGTTCCGAAGTGCCCAGTTTTTTGGCTTCGCGTTTCTCATCGCGGCGTTTGGCCATTTCCGAGAAATCCATTGTGAGCTTTGCCGCCTCGGGGATGCGTTCGTCTTTGTTGGCGATGATGACAAAAATACCAATGTCGATTGCGAGGATTGCCACCAGACCAAAGAACCCGGCGGCGATCCCAGCAACGCCACCCAATGGCAACATCAGAATATATGCCAAGGCGATGAGTCCGAAGATCATGTGGATTGCGTTCCACTTTTCCTGTCCGAGAAAGAATCGCTGGGCATGTTTGTCGAGAATCGTCGAGAGCATCCACGCCCAAGCCAGAAACGGCATGAACAAAAGTAAAGGCTTCCACCACGAAACAAGCATGAAGGTCTGGGCGTCGCCCAAAGTTAGCGAAGAGCCGAGGGTTAAGAGTCCGGCCGGTTCTGTGTATGAAATGAGTATGGAATCGAGCACCGTCGTATCCTCTCCAAAGTCGTTCTAATCCACGATCATACAGGTGTACCGCGGGGATATGGAAAGCATCGAGCGATGCTGTTCCTGATTTCGTATCGTCTCATTATAGAGGCGCTTGTTCTTCGGCACCATCGTCAGCATCCTTGAACCTGCCAATGGCCGGTATCGAGTCGATCTCTGGAAAATTCGAGAGACGGTTCGGATCGTGAACGGGTCGATCCAGTATTAGGAATATCAGTTGAATTTCTTGAGTTTCATCTGAAGTTCATCGGTATTGGGCGATGCTTCGATCGCGGTTCGCATATGGATGTATTCTTCTTCGACAAGTTTGACGAGGGAGTCATTGAAGTCGATCATTCCGATTTGCTTGGCTTCAATGGAGTTGAGTACATCGCGCAGATCGCCCTCGCGTTCTTCGAGGATGTATTTTCGGACCACGCCGTTGTTGATGAGGATTTCCAAAGCAGGAATTCGAAAGATATTTTCGTGGAGCGTAGGCAAGAGTTTCTGATACACAAAAGCACGCATTTGGTATGCAAGAATCTTGCGGACTTGCTCGACTTCTTCTTGAGGAAAAAGCCCATAGACGCGCGAGAAGGTTTGGGTGGTGCTTGACGCATGGATTGTTCCAAAAACTAAGTGCCCCGTCTCGGCAGCGTGCAGCGCTGCTTCAAAGGTTTCCTGGTCACGCATTTCACCGATGAGTACGACATCCGGGTTTTCACGCACCAAAGCGCGCAATCCGGTTTTGAAGTCCAGGCAATCGAGCCCGATCTCGCGTTGGTTGATGGTCGCCTTGCGATCTTCGAAGATGTACTCGATGGGGTCTTCGAGGGTGAGGATGTGAACACTTTTGCGTGCGTTGATGTAGTCAATCATCGAGGCAATGGTGGTGGATTTGCCCGAGCCTGTCACGCCACAGAGAAGCACAATCCCCTGAGGTTGCATCGCGACATCAGACATGACTTCAGGTAGATGCAATTTTTCGAAAGGGAGGATGTTGGAGGTGATGTTTCTGGCAGCAACCGAGATGGTGCCTCTTGCTTGGAAAAGGTTGACACGGAACCGGTGCTTGGCATCGTAGTTATAGGCAAAGTCAACCGATCCAAATTTGTGAAGATCCTTGAGCTGCTCTTCAGTGAGGATCTCCTTTGTGATTGTGAAGAACTCCTCGGCGGAGACGGGTTCGACATCCATTGCTTTGAGCGTGCCACGCATCCGGATTTTGGGTTTCTGGTTCGATTTCATAATCAGGTCTGAAGCACCGAATTTGATGGTCGCTTTGAGAAAGTCGCCCCAGCGTGTCGCGTGGGGGTCTTTTTTGGTGATCGTTGGATCGAGATCGACATGGCCTGCCGATGCGGTGGAAGAGGGAGATTCGGTCAAACTCATTACTGATTCGTCCTTATGAATTGGGGTCGATGACTATTATATTGGCTTAAGGCTCTTCGCTGGTTTTGGTCTGTGGGGAGTGGGGATTGATTATCGACTACATTCTAGACGCGTCAAGAGGTGTTTCGAGGGGGAAAGAAGATTCTTGATGTGGGCACCGATCTGCACCAAATGTCTACACCGAATGACATTGTCGGAAAAAAAGGGGCGTTTGACGAGCCGAGAAATGAAAAGCCGAATCCAGAACGGAGAAGCTCTGCTTTGCTGTTCGATCCCCAAGTATGCCCGGTTCCTCAGGGGACTCAGAAAGGGAAGAAAGTATTCCCGAAGGATCGGAAAGGGAGATCCACAAAGCGTGATGGAGAAAAGGAGGTCAAGAAAAAGCGGATCCATCAAGGGATGGACCCGCGCATAGACCTCGTAATAGGCACAGAACCTCAGAGCGATCGGCAGGAGAAGTGGTTTATTGCGGAGCAATCATTTTGCACCAACGGCTTCTGGTTCCTCGACTGTGCCCAAGAAGTTGGCTTCGAGTTCGACGCGGATTTTTTCCATTGCCTTGTTCTGGATTTGCCGGACGCGTTCTTTGGTGACGCCGATGATCTGTCCGACTTGTTCGAGGGTCATTGGCTTTTCCATGCCTCCAGTTTCGAGTCCGAAGCGGTGCTCAAGGACGGTGCGCTCGACACCTGTGAGATCCGCTCGGTTGGCGACGACAATTTCACGAACTTCACTCGCGGTGTCTTTCTCAAAGTCGGCCCGTTTGGTTTCGAGAAAATTAGATTTTTCGAGTTTGGGATCAAAATCAGTCGGGAAGCGCTGGCGATATTTCGAGAGCTTCATGCCTTGACGGGAGAAGGCTTTGAGGATTGCCCGGCAGGCATAGGTTGAGAATTTGAAACCTCGCCCGGCATCAAATTTGTCAACGGCGCGAAGGAGGGCCATGTTGCCTTCGGAGACAAGATCCGCAAAATCCACTTCGCTCATGCGAGTCCGCTTGGCCATCGCCAGTACCAATGCGAGGTTGGTCTCGGCGATCTGTTCGCGGATGCGTTCGGACTTGCGGTACCAGTGCAAAAGTTGGTCGGCCTGTTCGGGAGTAGGTTTTTTGCCTGGACGGGCCCAGACCTCCTGCTGAAGCTTGTATACCCGATATCGCGAATAGTTGAATTGATGAAACAACACTCGCTCTTGGGCACCTGTCAGGATCACTTGCTGCGAAGATTTTACTGTTCGTGTTCGCGCAATTGACGAGATGTCGTCCATCACTGGGTGATACCAGATCGTGTCGGGCAGGGGAATATCCGGGGCGTCTTCATAGATGCTCTGCTCAGCATCTTCCTCATAAAAGACTTCTGAGTCGATAAAATCCTGCTCTTTGACGAGGATCTGGTTGAGCAAGCGCTCATCTTCGTGTGAGAGTTGACGCGCGGTTTTACCCGCACGGGTGGAAGTGCGCGACACCCCCACACGATGCTTACGACGCATCTGCTCAAGTGGGCTGGGGTTGTTGCTTGTTGCTTGCATCATGCTGTCTCCAACCGCCACGATCCTGCAGCGGCTTGTTCGTGTTTCCAATACACCGTTTTACCCAATCAAAAAGGGGCAACGATGTATGCGGGGTCAGTCCAGAACGCCCATATGAGCGTCCAATCGTCAACAACTTGTCCTGACTCACTCCATGTGAGTGATTCAATCGAGTTGTGTTCGACCCGAGACTTCCTTGATCTGTCAGGAGATCAGTCTGGGGCCAATCCCATTTCCGACATGCGATTACCACACACATCCGGTGTGCATGGGTACGACGGTTGCTTGAGTCGGCCGATGTTGCTTTGGCCAGGCTTCGATAGGATGCGGATGATCTGTGGCTTTTCGAGCCTCTTCTGGTCATCTCGGTCATCACGAAGCGTTCTGGTCCGTGTGTGGCCTCAAGCATGTTGCAGGTTTCCCTGCCTGGTGGCGTGCATCATGGGGGGAATAATCTCTCGAAACGGTCCTCACCGACATAAAATTGCACTTGCTCTTTCGGTACGAGAAAGGACGGTAAAAGTTTCGATTCAAATCCGTGAAATGCACAAATTCTTCGATTGTCAGCCAACAATTCGCATCGTTGACTATGCGACCTGTGCGACATCTAGGGCTTTTTCACTATTTCCGACGCGATCTCTTCAGAAATCACACCAAATCCAAGTGAGTTAGCCGTCTACAACCACACCGATCACCACGACACATCCTGGTCAAGTTCAGATGGAGTTCGAAAAAAGAACCTCAGTCTGATGCGGTCGTCGTCCTTGGCGACCGCAGGGAAAACCGGTGAAACAGGCGGTAAGTTGACGGCCGATAAAACCGTGCCTAATGTCGCTTGTCGGGCATTCCTTGGCTTGGCTTAGTCGCGCCTTCGGTATGCCTTTACCCGGGCCGCCAGTATACACAATCTCAATGCAAGTAGCAACCAGCAACCCGCATTTCATATCCAAACCTGACGAGTTTATGAAAAAATGGGGCTTTGTGTCTACATCAGGTGGCATTACACACATTTCATCCACAATTTCGATTACTCGGGCATACCCAAAACAGGGTGGTTCGAGTTCGAGACCCGCAATGCAGAAAGTTCAGGATTATGACTTATCAACTCCCAGAGCTCCCATACGCATACGACGCCCTTGAGCCTTACTTCGATGCACGGACCATGGAAATCCATCATTCCAAGCACCATGCTGCCTACATTGCCAAGGCCAACGCCGCTTTGGACGGGACCCCGTGGGAGGGTAAATGCCCATGCGACATCCTCTCGAATCTCAAAGAACTCCCCGAAGAGATTCAAAAAACAGTCCAGAATAACCTCGGCGGGCACGCCAATCATACGCTTTTCTGGAAGCTCCTCGCACCGGCGGGCAAGGGTGGCGGCGGTGAGCCTGCCGGCGAACTCCGCGAGGCGATCGACAACTCGTTCGGTTCATTTGACGGGTTCAAAGAAAAATTTGCCGAGCAGGCCGCGACCCGGTTTGGATCAGGGTGGGCTTGGTGCGGTTTTGATGCTCCGGGCAAGCTCCATGTGGGTTCGACGGCCAATCAGGACTCACCGTTCTTGTTCGGGCACAAACCGATTCTTGGACTTGATGTCTGGGAGCATGCGTATTACCTCAACTACCAGAACCGCCGCCCTGATTACATCAATGCCTTCTGGAACATTGTGAACTGGGATGCAGTGGCAGATATGTATGCCAAATGGAAGGGTTAACCCGATTCTGGAATCTTCATCGCCAATCTTCGTTATCACCAATCTTCCCCAAGTGGCACAGGCTTTGGGCCTATGTTTTTTATTGTGTTTTATGGATCAGGTATAAAAACTCACCACAGGCTGGACGCCTGTGCGACCGGGTTTGGCCGTATGATCGGGTGTGAAGAAGAAAAATATCTATCTGACGATTTGGCTGGTGCTTCCGATTGTGATTGTGAGTTCATTGATCTCGTGGATTTTCTATTCGCTCGATAAGGATCGCCTGATGGCCGATGCAGTGCCCTATGGCGCGGGGGCCGGTGATACTGGTAACGCCAACGCCCTGGGGCAATGGCTCGCCGGGCGCAATCCTGATCGAGTGGCTGCCGCCCTCAAAGCGAGGCGCAACGGATATGCGATCAACCCGATCGATTGGCCCGGTGGGGTGATGGTGAAGATTCCTGCTTCAGCTTTCGGTGAAGAGGTCGAATCGGCAATGCTTGTGTTCGTCGATGATCAATCACTCGAAGTGCTCGCACAAGAGATGGTCATTGGTGAAGCAGGTTTTGTGACGCTGGAGATGTCACATGCCGATGCTCATGGTTTTTTCTTTTATGCAACGACCAGCGAGCCGATGCTCCTTGGAAACAAGATTGTCGATGCCGAGGGGCGTGCGTTGAGGCCCATTGAGTTCGGGCTCCGGATTCCTGATCCTGATTTGCAAGTTTCGAATCCGATGGTGGTCGAGGTTCGGCTCGATTCGGTGTACGAGGAATCGCCTTGAGAATCTTGACCCGAAAAATCTGGCGTGCGTTTCCGGAATTGGATCAGTTTGACGACAAAACATGCCAGCAGTATATTCGGTATGCGCAGCGGGCTAAGAATTTCTGGATAGGTGCAATTTTTGTGATCTTTGCCATACCCGTTGGACTTGCCGTGTGGCGGGGACTCCTGTTCAACATTGACGCGATTGTGTACTACCTTCGAGATTGGTATAATTTAGGTATCTTCGATGACTTGGACGACACTGGCGAGAACTTGCTGGTATTACTCCGAATTACCGGATATGTCTGGTGCCCCGTATTTTGTATGCTCCTCGTGCGCGATCGCTGGCTCAATCGGTGTATCCGCAAACAGATCTCAGGCATCAAGTGTGGTGCCTGCGGGTACTCGCTCATGGGGCTTTCGCTGATCGAAGATGCTGACATGCCGGTAGTCATCTGTCCTGAGTGTGGACATCGGATTGTGCTTGGCGATGTGGGGCTTACACCAGCGGACATTGATCCAGCCTTGCTCACCAAAGACTGAATCCCAACGAGCCGCGACCGTGAGGGCACGGTCTTTGTAGGTTTACACATTGAGCACGCGCAGGTGCTTGAAACTCGCACCGAGCACATTGCGGCTCTTGGCGCTCATCCATTTATCAAGCACCTCGGCGTACACGCTTCGGAAGTCTGCGGTGTATTTGAGGTCGCCATTGTCGAGATTCGTCAGCGATGGATGGCGTGAATGGAACCCGCCTTGGACTTTGGGGCCAAACATGAACACGGGGGCTGCCGTGCCGTGGTCAGTTCCGTTGGATGCGTTTTGTCCCACGCGCCTGCCGAACTCACTAAAGCACATGGTGGTGACGCGATCGGCGTTGCCCTGGGCAGTCATATCTTTCTGGAAGGCGGCGATGGCATCGGAGAACTGGCGGAGAAGTCGGGTGTGTCCGCCGGCTTGGTTGGCGTGGGTGTCGAATCCGCCGAGCGAAGCGTAGTAGACGCGAGTCTTCATACCCGCGCGGATCATCGAGCCGATCATGCTGAGTTGTTTGGCAAGGCTTGATCCTGGGTACTGGACCAAAGGTTTGGCCGCGACGGCTTTGCGGATGGTTGCCGAGGAAACCCGTGCGTCCATCGCGGTGCGCATGAGAAAGTTGTGGTTTGAATCATCGTTGGCGTGTTCATGGCTCATGTCGGTGAGTTGCTGATGATGCTCGATGATTTCCTTGGAGAACTTGCCCCCGGCCCATTCAAAGAGACCGGGCGATTCAAAGGCAACAGGCATCATGTGCCGTCCTGAGAGGGCCAATGGTGCTTCGCGTCCGATGGCGATGGGCGGTTCGAGTGTGTGCGAGCCGTCGGGTTGTCCGCTTTGCCCTTTGTCGTAGCCACAGCATTGGGCGTCGATGTATCGCCCGATCCACCCGTCACCGGTGCCTGAGATTTCGGCGGTGTGCCAGATATCGGTGGAGGTGAAGTGTGAGCGGTTTGGGTTTGGATACCCAACGCCTTGGATGATGGCGCATTGTCCTTGATCGAAAAGTTCACGGATGCCGGTCATCGCGCCGTTGAGGGCGAGGTCTATTTTTTTGTCGAGGATGAGCAGGTTATCGACATTGACCGCCAATGTTGGGCGCAGTCGGTGGTAGGTGTCATCTCGGTAAGGGATGACGGTGTTGAGCCCGTCGTTGCCGCCGGAGAGTTGGATGATGATGAGGATGTTGTCTTCATTGACGCCGGGAATGGATGCGAGTCCTGTCTCTGGTTTTGGGAACGCAAAGGCCGAGGACTGGATGAACGCGGGGACAGTAAAGGCAGCCGAGGCGAGGATGGTGGAGGATTGGAGAAATGCTCGGCGTGTGTAGGCGTGGACGCCGTCTGGGTCATTGTGCAGGTTCATTGGGGGATCTCCATCGGCATATCATCAGCAAAGTTGGTATTCGGGCATCGAGGTGATGAGTGTGAGCATGGTGGTGATGCCCTTGGCGGTGTTGGGTTGATCGACCTTGTGGGCGGCTTCGACAAGGCTTTGGGCAGCACCGGCAGGGCGGTGCCCGAGCGCCAGGTCGAGCAACTCGTTGGCAATGAGTTCGGACGGTGGATTGCGATCGAGTCTGGGATCATTCATTGAGGCGACAAGCCCGGTGGGGTCGTAGTTGGTGCGTTCGACAAAGTTCCGATTGGCTTGGCGTCCTGTAAGCAAGTAGACCAAGGTGTTCTGGCGGACAAATAGGGTTGAGGTGTTGATCCACGATCGCCCTCCGTCCCATCCTTTGACACTCGGAGGCATGAACACGCTCTGCCCCATTTTGTCCATCGCGTCGGCGATGATACTCATGTTGCGAGGCGGGGCATTGAGCGAGCGAATCGACCCGACAACAAGCTCGGCGGGGCTTTTGATTTTGGTGCCCATGACCGATGGATCGTAAAAGTGTCGACTCAAAAAGAGCCTGCGGAGGATTGGCTTGAGTTCGTAGTGATGCTGTTGGAGCATGATGCTCATTTTGCGGACCACGGTGCGGGTGGGGCCCTTGAGGGCTTTGACATCGGTGGGGATGTCGGCAACGAAGAACTTGTAGAGTTTGGCGCAGATGAACGGAGCGCAGGCCTGTGAACGAAGGATTGCATTGACAAACCCGTCGGCATCGAGGTTGCCGGTGACACCCAGAATGTGCTTGATGGTATTGTCATGGTTGTTTTTGTTGTAGAAGAAGGCGTCGTCTTGGTAGGTGAAGCCGGTGAGTGCTTTGGCGCCGTCTTTGATATCCCGTTCGGTATAGTTGCCCTCGCCCAATGAGAAGAGCTCCATGAGTTCACGGGCGAGGTTTTCGTTTGGGCTTGATTTGCGGTTTTGGTTGTTGTTGAGGTATCTGAGCATGGCCGGGTCACGGATGATCCCGCGGAGCAGATCGGCGAAGTTGCCGATTGCGTAGTGGCGGAACATCCGGTTCTGGGCGTACATGTGGTAAGAATCTTCGATTGTTCGGTAACTTGTCGCGAAATGCCCGTGCCAGAAGAGGGTCATTTTTTCTTCAAACGGGCGAGGGGTTTGGATCATCCGGGTGATCCACCAGCGTTGAATTTGGCGCATCTGATTGCGGTCGGCGCGTTGAGCTTGTTGTCGCATGGTTCGGAATCGGGCGAGGGTGTCTTCGTCGCCGTTTTGGCGGGCGCGTCGAATCTCGCGTTGCTCGGCCTGCGATCGCGGGCGGATGATATTGGAATCAAACGCATCGGGAGGGTCCGCCTGGGCAGGGATGTCGGTGTAGTCGAGTAGATGGTCGACCGCGGCTTTGGGTCCCCACCGGGCGAGTGTACGGATTTGTTCGTCGGTGCCTCCGAACCCTGCGCGCAAGAGCAGGTGCCTTGCCTGAGGATATCCGAAATCCTTTTCTCGGATTGGCAAGAGCGAGGTTTCAATGCGGCTGAGTTGAGTCGAGTTGATGTGCGCTCCGGGCATAACGATCTCCCCATGGACCACGATGGGCCCCTTTCATACAACCACAACGCACCAGCATCTGGGTGATTGCACACGATCGGCCATCAAACCGGCTGCCAGTCTCCCATTCAGTTTCCGATGATGCTTGCCGGCCGGTGGGTCTTTGGGGTTGTGTCGCTTCAGATTACCGGATTTGCCGTTTTGATGCGAGTCGAAAAGTCCAGACCAATGCCCCGGCAGCTGCAGCAAGGAGCAAGGCACCGATGATGTGGTGTGCGGTGGTGATCAAAGCAGCGGAAGTTTCGATCGGAGGGGCATCAGCAAGATTCTCAGCCGTGGGCAATGCCGGGGCATCATCACCTTCCCATGCCATTCCCAAGACAGCAAATCCGATCGTAAACTGAAGCACGACCAATCCATGCAGGATGCTTCCAAATGGGCGGACAGGTCGGGCCGATGGATGGGCCTTTCCAGTGCGGATACACAGGGCGCCCCCAATGATGACGAGCATCATGGCGATAAAGGAAAAACCCATGTGGGCCATCATCGCATGTCCGGAGTTGAGGTGGCGAGTTACTGCACCCAAACCCAGTTGGATGACCAGAGCGATGAAGGTCAACATCATCGCGGTGCGGGCACGCTTGGCCGCAGCGAGCGTTTCTGGGACCGGATTGGCGCTCGTCCAAGCGTCCGAAAGAATGATCGCTGTGGATAAAGCGCCTGCAAAGACGATTTGGGCGAAGATGCCGTGGAGAATTGCGAAGAAGGTGCTTTCTTCTGCGACACGAATAATTCCCCAGTATCCCTGAAGGGAAACGGCCAGGAACAAAGCGACGGCGAGTACCTTGGGGAGTTTTCGGGGTTCGCCAGTCAAGATGCGGATCATGAGCACAAGTGTGGTGAGCCCGGCGAGGGTGCCGAAGAGTCGATGGGAATGTTCGAGGAAAATCCGAGGTTCGGCCATGAGTTCGAGGGGGAAAAGGATGGAGATGGCGCCATAAGTCGTGATGGCATCAGGAACTGCGAGCCCTGAGTCCGTGCTGGTGACGGCGCCACCGACCGCAATCAAAGGCAAATAGGTCAATGCGGTGATCCATGCGAACCGTGATCGCCAAGTCGTTGTTGGTGTGATGGTTACGGGTGAGTGTTTGCGGGCGATGACGCCGGCAATCATGCCAACGATCATCGAGAGGATGAGCGAGCCGATCACCACGATTGCAGCATTGGGAGCCAAGGTATTGGCATGTTCGGGCATCTCGGCGGTGCTCTCAGGTTGAACAACGATGTTCGAGCCCAGAATCAGAAGGTTGATGAGTCCGGCGATGAGTCCAGCGAGTACGCCGGTTTTGATTCGATTTTCCGGAGCGATACGGGGGAGCCAAAGCATTCCGATGGCCAAGAGGGGGATGAGGAGAACAGGAATGGCAATGGCGGGTGGCACATGGACCCCAGGCATGTGCAAGAACCATGCGATCATCCACATCATTACAGCAGCGGCAAATCCGATTGTGACCGCCGGCCCCCCAATTTTGCCAAAAAAAGTATCAGAAGGTCCTTTATCTGGAAGTTCTTGAGTGGTCATGCTTTGGGTCTTTCTTGGCCTATTTGACATATCCAATTGATACTGGCTCGCAAGAGTATTTCCGGTGTGTGCGTTTTTGTCGCGTATGGTGCGTGTGAAAACGGATAAAATTTCGGCGAGGCCGCACGGCATCGTGGGATGAAGGATGCTAGGCTTGGCTCACTTGTTGGCACGGATCAGAATTTGGTCTGTGCTGTTTTGGTCCCCATACTCTGTATCTCTTTCCTCATGCGGTGGAGTATTCGACTTGAAACCCATCTTTCCCAAATGGATGAACTCGTTGCCGACTTTTTTGTTCATAGTCGTGCACAGTGTTGTCATTTTTGTTATTGCTGGCATTTGGTACTACGCAACGCCCAAGTTTTTTGAAGTTGGGTACATGCCTGCTCAGCCGGATACTGGTTTTAATCACCAAATTCATGCAGGCAAGCTCGGTCTTGATTGTCGATATTGCCATACGAATGTCGAAGATTCTTGGCATGCCAATATTCCTCCCGTTGCGACTTGTATGGGATGCCATGCGGAGAACAAGCTTAATGTTGAGATTGCCTCGGCGACTGATGAGAAGGTGCAGTTCATCCGTGATGCCTACGACCAAGACAAGCCCATCGAATGGCGCAATGTTCATGTTGTTCCTGACTATGCCAGTTTTCCACACGATGCGCATATCAATGCGGGCGTGAGCTGTTTCTCTTGTCATGGGCAAATTCAGGCAATGCCTGTTGTTGCCCAGGCCGAGTCACTTTCGATGGGGTGGTGCCTCGATTGTCACCGCAATCCTGAAAAGAATCTTGTTCCCAAGAACAAGGTGACGGATTTGTTTTGGGTGGAAACCGAGTGGTTCGGCAAACCCGTTGAGGAGCGGGTGCATGAAGGGATGACTCCTGATGAGTTGACCCAGACGCTTTTGCGGAATCCGCCTTTGCATTGTGCAGCGTGCCACTACTAAGAAGAGTTTGAGTACCCGACACACATTCCGATGTGTGATCCAAGAGACGATACCATGAGCAACCTCGATCAATGTCCTTCAACGAAGGAAGCAAACGAGACTCCGATCAAGCCTGCAGCAGAAGTTGCCTCCCTTGGTCAGGTCAGCGGCAAGAAATACTGGCGCTCGCTCGAAGAATACATCGGCACCAAAGAGTTCACTGAGTTTGTTCATCGTGAGTTCCCCAAAGGCGCTTCGATGCTCGGTGATTCCACACGCCGAAACTTTGTCAAGATTATGGGCGCTGGTTTTGCCATCGCAGGTGTTGCGACGATGCCCGGGTGCCGACGCCCGGACCGTAAAATCCTCGCTTACTCAAAGCATGTGCCCGAAGATATCATTCCGGGCAATGCGCTCTATTACAGCACTGCATTGGCATTGCCCGGTGGTGGGGTTGAGGGGCTGCTCATCGAAACCCATACCGGGCGTCCGACCAAGGTTGAAGGCAATCCACTACATCCGAATAACCAGGGCAAGACCAGTGCCTATGCCCAAGCCAGTGTGCTCGGGTTGTATGACCCGGATCGACTCAAGTTTCCGGTTTACAACAATCCGACTCGTGGCAAACTTGATGCGACTTGGGATGATTTCAATGTTTGGCAAGAAGCACATTTTGCCAAGTTTGACGCCAATGGTGGGCAGGGATTGGCATTTATCGTCGAGAAAAAATCAAGTCCGACCCGCCAGCGGCTGATCGATGCGATCAAAGCACGATGGTCCAAGGCTACCTTCGTCCACTGGAACCCCGCCGAATCACGCGGCATGATCGAAGGTTCAAAAATCGCATTCGGCTTGCCAAGTGCAGTCAGCTATGACTTTACTGGGGCGAAATGTATCGTGTCGATCGACTCGAACTTCATGACCGACGCCCCAGAGGCACTCAAAAACGCAAGAACGCTCGCTTCGACCCGCAAGGTGCTCAGAGCGGGCGATTCAATGTCGCGTTTATACGCAGTTGAGTCCAAACCAACAGCTGCGGGTTCGCTGGCGGATCACCGCTTCCGTGTTTCACCATCGGAGATGCATAATTTTACCGTGGCATTGGCCAAGGCGGTTTTTGCGCTCGTGGGTGTGAATGCGACGGGACTTCCAGACGCTGCCGTTTTGGGCATGAGTGACAAGGACATCGCTGAGATCGCCAAGGATTTGGTCGATCATCGCGAGCACGCGGTTGTGGTGCCTGGCGATGATCTCTCGGCAGAGAGCTGGGCGCTGTGCATGGCGATGAATTCAGCACTCGATGCGATGGGGCAGCAAATTTCGGTGTACCGCATGGCTCCTGAACTCTCGGGCAATGCCAATGACGAACTTGCACTGTTAACCGACCAACTCAACGCTGGACGGGTTGATACCTTGGTGACGATTGATTGCAACCCGGTCTATGACGCGCCGGGTTCGTTTGATTTTGCATCGGCCTTTGGCAAGGCCAAGCACACCATTACGCTGAGCGTGGGAATGTCTGAGACTGAGCATGTCTCGACTTGGTCGCTCAACGGCACGCACTACCTTGAATCTTGGGGTGATGTGGCCAGTGTTGATGGCACGATGTCGGTTGTTCAGCCGATGATTGCACCGTTGTATGAGCCGGCGCATTCGGATATTGAGCTCTTGGCGATGCTCGGAGGATTCGAGCACCGTGATGGGTACTCGATTGTGCGTGATTCATGGGCGAAGGCAAGCAACAGTTCGATTGATTCAGATGGTTTCAATCGTTCGTGGAGGCGTGCATTGCACGACGGGATGCAGGCTCCGCAGAATACGAATCCAGCGGGTAGTGTCAAGATGAGCAGCGTGCTCATGGCAGTTGCTCGCAAGGGAGTCAACCAAGCACCAGGGCAAGGTTCGATGGATGTCGTTTTCTACACCTCGAACTATAACAACGGGCAGAACGCCAACAATGGGTGGCTCCAAGAACTTCCAGACTTTGGCCCATCAGTCGTTTGGGATAACCCGATTTTGATGAGCCCCAACACCGCCAAGGCCTTGGGTGTGCTCCCGGAGAGTTCGTGGCAGGACGAGTTCGACCCGTATACCAAACAGCAGATGCCTCAGGCACAACTCATTACCGTGACGCTCAATGGCCAGACGATGACTGGTGCTGCATGGATCTTGCCGGGGATGGCGGATAACACTCTTGGTGTCAAGCTCGGCTATGGACGAGAAATCGTCGGCAAGGTTGGGTACAGCGTCGGGCACAACACCTACGCGATCAAACCCGCAGCCGGTGGCATGACCACCCGCGGAGCAAGCGTCAAAAAGGCTGGTGGAACCTACACCATTGCTTCGACCCAGAATCATTGGTCGCTCGAAGGACGCGAAACCATTGTCCGGGCGATGGATAAAAAATGGTGGGATAAGTATGGCGACAAGAAAAAAGAATATCCCGACGGTATCTACGGACAAGAGAGCACCGCGCTCAACATTGCCGAGCGCATTGGCGAGCTGAGTCATACACCTCCCAATATCGGGATCTACAAGAATCCGCTCAATGATTCGTACGAAGATGCCGATCCGAGCAACCTGCACGAGGACACAGCACTCAATCGCGAGATGCCGCCTCGGTATGCTCAGGGCCCGCAGTGGGGGATGTCGATTGATATGAACGCGTGCATGGGATGCAATGTGTGTACCGTTGCGTGTCAGAGTGAGAACAACATTCCGATCGTCGGCAAGTCCGAGGTCGCCAAGGGACGCGAGATGCAGTGGATCCGTATGGACCGCTATTTCGTCGGCGAGGACCTCAACAATCCAGACGAGATGCTCATTCAGCCCGTCGCTTGTGTGCACTGCGAAAACGCACCATGCGAAACCGTCTGCCCGGTTAACGCGACCGTCCACGGCGACGAGGGCACCAACGACATGGCATATAACCGGTGTATCGGGACACGCTACTGTGCCAATAACTGTCCGTACAAGGTGCGGCGGTTTAACTTCTTCGACTATGGGGTTGTCAAGTTCAATGGCGGGCTCAACCCGACCTATACCTCCGTCGCTGTCGATAAGAAATTCGAAGAGACCATCGGCAAAGATCGGACATTCAATCAGAACTTCATCCCGCCTCGTCTTCGCAAGAAACTTGACGAGATTTCAAAGATGCAGTTCAACCCTGATGTCACGATCCGTTCTCGCGGTGTGATGGAAAAATGTTCGTTTTGTATCCAACGCATCCACCGGGCCCGCCAGGAAGTCAAAATCAAAGGCATCTGGAAGGATGAAAACCAGGTTGGCCCGATCCCTGACGGTTTCTTCAATGTTGCCTGTCAGCAGGCGTGCCCAAGCGATGCGATCAGCTTCGGGGATATCCTCGATCCGGGCTCGCGCGTTGCAGATGAAAAAGAATCCGGGCGGAGCTACCTGCTTTTGGGGTATCTCAACACTCGCCCGCGTACGACTTACATGATGCGTGTGCGAAATCCAAACCCAGCGATTCGTCCGGTCGAGTCCGATCCTTTGGGGCATTATTCGCACGGGGGCGATCATGAGAAAGAAAAAGAACACGATAAAGCGGCCGGTGAAACTCACGGCTCGGCATACATCGACCGCGCCAAACAGTACTTTGATCAGGGATATTCGATGAGTCTGAAGGTGCTCTCATGAGAGATTCTCTTTATCAGTATTCATCGGAGTTCACGCATCAGTCAGCGGAGTTGATACAGCAATGAGTGATATGCATCCTGACCAGACCATCGCACTTCAAGCTTCGGGCGTTACCTCGGTGCAGCCTGTCGCTCGCCGGGTGCCGATTATCCCGGGTACCAAGGACGACGGTACTTTGTCGGAAGACCCTGCTCTTCGCGCACCATTGGTGCTTGGAGAACGATCTTTCGATGATGTGACCAATATCGTCTGTGGTTATGCCGAGGCGCCGATCCCCAAGATTTGGCTTACCGCCTTTACCATTACTTCGTCAATCGCGGCGTTGGGTACCGGGATGATCTTGTATCTGATCATTACTGGTGTTGGGGTTTGGGGGCTCAACAACCAGGTCGACTGGGCGTGGGACATCACCAACTTTGTGTTCTGGATTGGAATTGGTCACGCCGGGACGCTGATTTCGGCGATTTTGTGTCTGCTCAAGCAAAACTGGCGAACTGCAGTGAACCGTGCTGCCGAAGCGATGACGATTTTCGCCGTGATTTGCGCCGGTATTTTTCCGGGTATTCATATTGGTCGCGTGTGGTTTGCATGGTTTTTGGCACCGGTGCCCAATGCCAATGGCATTTGGCCCAACTTTCGCTCGCCGTTGCTCTGGGATGTGTTTGCGGTTTCGACCTATGCGACGGTTTCGTTGTTGTTCTGGTACATGGGGATGATCCCCGATGTTGCCACGCTGCGAGATCGGGCAGCACTTCGTCTGCACAAGGGTGTTTCACGGGGATTCAAGATGCCCATGCCTTTGGGTGATGGGCTGCCATTACACTTCATGCCCAAGCCCGACCAGATTCGGGTGTTGATCTATGGCATCATGGCGCTGGGATGGCGATTCTCATCGCGACATTGGCATCGGTATGAAAAGGCCTATCTGATGCTTGCGGGCATTTCGACGCCTTTGGTTCTTTCGGTGCATTCGATTGTTTCGTTTGACTTTGCGACCTCGATTATTCCGGGTTGGCACACGACGATCTTCCCGCCTTATTTTGTCGCTGGTGCGGTCTTCGGCGGGTTTGCCATGGTTCTTTGGCTTTTGATTCCATTACGGATGTTCCTGCCCAATTTTTCTGACTTGCTCACCTTGCGCCATCTCGAAAACATGGCCAAGATTCTGCTGCTTACGGGTACGATGGTCGGGTTTGCCTATTCAATGGAGTTCTTCATTGCTTGGTATGGTGCCAATGAGTTCGAGTTCGCAGCCTTTGCCAACAACCGTGTTAATCCCGCCAAGGCACCATATTGGTGGGCGTATTGGACGATGATTATCTGCAATGTGCTCTTCCCTCAACTTTTCTGGTTCCGGAGGATGCGTCAGAACCCACTGGTTATTTGGATCGTTGCCTCAGCGGTGACTGTTGGCATGTGGTTCGAGCGGTTTGTGATTATTGTTACTTCGATCCACCGTGCGTTCTTGCCCGGTGAATGGCACATGTTCTTCCCAACTTGGGTCGATATTTTGACCTTTGTTGGGTCGTGCGGTATTTTCCTGACGCTGTTCTTGTTGTTCCTCAAGTTCCTCCCGATATTTGCGTTGTCCGAGGTCAAGATTGTGATGCCTCAATCGCATACAGATGACCACCACTGAGAAGGGGCCGATGGTATGGATATGAAAAAATTGATTGACGATGCAAAAACATTCGGTGCTGACTATTTCCCGATGTTTCTTCGCAAGCCTGCGCCCAAGTTTGTGACCGAATCGGGCAACCCGGTCTTTGGGATCGTGGCCGAATTTGACGAGACTCCAAAGGTCTTCAAGGCGGCGAAGAAGGTGCGCGATGCGGGATATTCCAAGTGGGATGTCCACACACCTTTCCCGATTCATGACATGGAGGAGGCCATGGGGATTAAGACGACCAAACTTCCATTGATGGCCGGTGGGGCAGCAGTGACAGGCTTATGCATCGCGATCCTCTTGCAGTGGGGGACGACCGACTGGTTGTATCCAACTGTTGTTCAAGGCAAACCTTTCGAAGCTTGGCAGCCCTTTGTGCCGGTGATGTTCGAACTGGCGGTGTTGTTCACCGCATTTATGTGTATCTTCGGAATGCTCGCACTCAATGGGTTGCCTCGATTTCACCATCCACTCTTTTCCCATGAGCGGTTCTACCGAGTGGGGAACGATCGATTCTTTATCGCTATTGAAGCGACGGATCCAAACTTTGATCCCGAGAAAACCAAGAAATTACTCGAGGATATCGGCGGCACCGACATCACGCTTATCGAGGATGTGAACTAATCAAACCAGATTCAGGCCAGAGACGATCACCAATCGTTCACCATAGAGACCAATAGGATTCAACATGATCCCAAAAGGCAACACAACCAAGACGATGACTCGATGGGCACTCAATGGTGCGTTCGGGATTATTGTACTTGGTTCGACAATAACTTTTATGGGCGGGTGTCGAGGGGATCGCACCGATGCTCCACCACGCCAGTTTTTCCCCGATATGGACTATCAACCCAAATTCAAAGCACAGAGCGAGTCCAAGTTCTTCGAGGATGGGCATTCCCAGCGTTTGCCTGTCGAAGGTACTGTCGCGTTTGGCTCGGATGGATTGATTCCTCAAGGGGCAGGCCAATGGGTTGAAATGAAGAACAAAGACCGCGATGATATGCTCAAAGCTGATAAGACTTACTACTTTGGGCTTGTCGCAGGTTCGACGGACCAAGACCCTCCTGCATATGTTGAGTGGATGCCTGTTGAGGTTAACAAAGAGCTCATTATGCGAGGTATGGAACGGTATAACATCTACTGCGCAGCTTGTCACGGATATGACGGGTTGGGTAATGACTCCGGACTCGTCGGGCGCATGATGAATGTTCGCCCGGTGAACCTGCTTGACAATAAGTATCGTGATCGTTCAGGGGAGTTTGGAGCCGACGGGTACCTTTTTCACATCATTCGTGATGGTTTGTGGGCGCCCGACGGATCAAACCGGATGCCTTCCTATAAGCATGCAATCGATGAACAGGACGCATGGGCGATTGTGAGTTATATTCGCACACTTCAAAGAGCATTTGATGCCAAGGGGCGCCGGCTTGGACGAGTGAATGAAACACCTGGGTGGGATTCTAAAGGGCAGGATTCTGAAAAGAATCAGGCAATCGCCAGCACAGATAACGGGGGTGGAAGAAAATGACCCAGATTGCGACCAAGCATCCAAACCATCCTGCTCCGGATTCAACCGGGCTTTCGGAGGACCAATGGCAGGCACGCCTGGATCGAATAGCCAAAGATCCGCGAATGAGCGAGGATAACACAACGCTTTCGCGTGATGATGCCAAGAAATTTGCGATACCTCTACTCGGGATTGGTGTTCTCGGGCTTCTGGTTACAGCGATTAGTGCCTTTTCAGTTGATCTTCGTCATGCACTGGGTGCGTTTGAAGTCGGGGTGTTTACCGCGTTGGCGATTTCGATCGGCTCATTGTTTTGGGTGATGGTTTTTCATTCACTCAACGCCAGTTGGGCCATTACCCTTCGCAGGCAATTTGAGAACATTGCTTCGTTGGTCTGGGTTCCGGTTGCCATGATGATGGTCGTCGTTGGGATCGAGCTTTCCCAAGGCGGTGTGCTGTTGCAGTGGATTGGATATACAGGTGAAGAATACAATCATCTGCTCAAAGTCAAGTCGCCTTATCTCAACGCCAACTTCTTTGTCATCCGGGTTCTTGTCTATGCGATTATTTGGGTCGGTATCGCAAGGGTCTTGCTGAGTTGGTCGTGCAAGAACGATGAGACTGGTGACCGGATGCTGGGACGCAAAGCCCGGTTCCTTTCGGGTGCAGGTATTCCGCTCTTCGCACTTTCAACCGCTTTCGCTTCTTTCGACTTCCTCATGTCACTCGATTACCGATTCTTTTCAACGATGTGGGGTGTGTACTATTTTGCCTCGTGTGCTTTGGCTTCGGCTTCGGCGGTGGCGATCGTGGCCACGATACTCCGTCGAGCGGGTAAACTCGATGGGCTTGTGACTCAAGAGCATTTTCATGATCTGGGCAAGCTTGTCTTTGCCTTTGTTGTCTTCTGGGCCTATGTCGCTTTCTCACAGTATTTTCTGATCTGGTACGCCAATATTCCGGAAGAGACGGCATGGTATACCAATCGTCAGCAACACGGATGGCAATGGCTCTTTGTGGTGATGACCATGGGACACTTTGGGATTCCATTCCTGCTTTTGATCTGGCGTAAGACGAAACGCCGAACCATGCTTTTGTGTGGGATGAGCGTTTACATGATGATCATGGTCATCCTTGATATGGTCTGGATTATTCGCCCGATGGTCTACATGAATACGCCCAAGGCAGATCCGGGACTTGCGATGATTTGGCTTGATATCGCCGGGATTGTTGGCGTGTTGGGTATCTTTGCCGGGCTCGTTGCCCTTAGGATTTCCAAGAGCCCTTTGCTTCCACTCAAGGATCCAATGCTTCACGAGTCACTCAAGCACAAAAATTATGTATAGGCCCATGTATGAAAGCGAAGGGCTCGAAATTGTATATGAAGATACGATCGCATACGCGATTGCCAACACAGAACACTGTCATCGGGAATGATTTCGATGACCAACCCGGGAGGGTACAGCGATGAGCGCTGATGGACACAACGGACACGATCAATGGCACCAGCATTCGGCAGAGGAAGGTGTACCTCAGGAAGAACATACTGCCCAAGCAAGTGCGAAGGCACTCGGGCTTACATTTATTGGAATGACACTTGGCGTTCTGATTGTGATTGGTGTGCTGGTCGTCTATTTCCAGAATTACATGAGCAATTATCGCTCCATGATTAATGAGAATACCGAAGGGGCCGCTGCTGCTTCGGCCTATCGAGAAGCAGAACTTGCGTCAATCAAAGAACCCGTCGAAGGGGCCGTTGAGGACATTATTGCCGAGTATACAAACAACTGAGAAGCATGAATTTCATTACGAGCTCCAACCCGATGCACAAGCGATTCCTGATCCTCGCCTTGGCGAGCGTGCTTTCAATCGCATCGGGTGCCTACGCCCAGCGTTTGCTCGATCGTTCGGAGGTTCAAGAACTCAACGGCGTCGAGGTCACCGAGCAGTTGGGAAACCATGTTCCTCTTGATGCGGTCTTTACCAATGCCCAAGGGCAGCAAATCGAGTTGGGCACCTATTTCGATGGCGAAACTCCCGTGATTCTTGCCTTGGTTTACTACCAATGTCCAGTGGTTTGCCCAGTGGTGCTCTCACAACTTGCAGCATCGCTTAACAAACTCGATTATGCTGCTGGTGATGATTTTAAAGTACTGGTCGTGAGCTTTGATCATACCGAAACGACCGCGATGGCGATGGGCGAACGGACAAACTTTCTCGGCGAATATAATCGTGGGGAGACACCTGAAGCGCTTGCCGGGGTTGCGTTTCACACTGGCGATGCACTCAATATCAAGCGTTTGGTCAATGCGGTTGGGTTTGGATTCAATCCGCTTGATAATGGTGATTTCTCCCACCCAATTTCATTGATGGTGCTTTCTCCAAAGGGTAAAGTCACCCGATACATGTATGGTTTTGATTACCCGGCACAGGAAATCAAACTTACTTTGCTCGATGCATCACAGGGCAAGATCGCAGCCAGTTTGGGTGATCGACTTTTGCATTTCTGTTATCGATTTGATCCGCTGGCCGGGGAATATTCGATTCAGGCAATTCGCGTAATGCAAGTGGGGGCGCTGTTGACGCTCGCCTTCATGATCATCGGGCTTACCATATTGTTTATGGGCGAACGCGTCCGTCGAAAGTTTTATTTGGCCAACACCATGTCCAATGGATCCATCGACACCGGCGCAGACGACAACGATTCACATTCATCGAACACCTCCTCGGGCTCGTGTGCCCGAGCACAGACAGGTCATGTGTCATGATGCAAACGCTTGCAAGCGCACAACCAGATATCCTCCAGAAGCTCATTTTCGGCGAGACTCCGGCCCCTTCCGAAGCGGCGGCGTGGTCCGATGGGCTTTTCTTGATGATTACCTGGTTTTCGATCTTCTTTTTCGTACTACTCATGGGACTGATGGTTTACTTTACCATCAAATATCGCCGACGCCCAGGTGTTCCTGCACAGCCAAGCCCACACCACAATCTGCTTCTGGAAATCTTCTGGACAGTGGTTCCGTCATCGAGTCTGATCGTTATGTTTGTCCTCGGTTTTCAGGGATACACATCCAAGGTTGTTTCTCCAGACAATGCCATGGAACTTAAAATTCAAGGATCAAAGTGGTCGTGGATTGCAACTTATCCCAATGGAGCCACTTCACCAGAAACTCAAGCACTCTCGCGGGTTGTTGATAACGAAAACCATACAGTTATCGAGGGTAAGCAGTATCCGATTTTCTATCTTCCCGAGAACACCGATGTCAAACTTCGCATGATGTCCACTGATGTCATCCATGCCTTCTGGATTCCAGAATATCGCACCAAGATGGATGTCATTCCTAATCGTTATACCGGTTTTGGATTTCGCACGCCAATTCTGACTCCTGGTGATACTTATGTTCATCGGGAGACGGGTGAAGTGATGCCTGGGCGTGATATGTGGGTTTTTTGTGCTGAATATTGTGGCGACGATCACTCACGCATGGCGGCGACGATTCGCATTGTGCCACAGGAAGTTTATGATCAGAAAATGGCCGACTGGAGTGTCAAGCTTTCACCGATTGACGCCGGTATAAAGATTTGGACCCAACTTTGCAAGACTTGCCACGAAACGGATGGCACACGGCTGGTCGGGCCTGCATGGAACTCATTCAAAAATGCCGATGGAGAGTTTGGTTTTGGGTATGACGCGCTCCTTGAGGATGGATCAAGCGTGATACGCGATGCGAACTACTATCGCGAATCTATTCTTGATCCGAACGCCAAAATCGTCAAGGGCTTTGCACCTGCGATGCCAAGCTACCAAGGTCAGCTATCAGAAGAAGACATCGATAACCTTATCGTTTTCATCCAGTCGCTCTCGGACCGTAATCCGAACGCCGGTCAGGACGCTGGGGATGCCGAGGAAGCAGGCTCAGATACAGAAGCCGGGAGTGATTCATGAGTACGCTTGAAGCAAATGCTGGACATCATCACGATGAGGGATCATATTTCGACGGTCCTCCGGGGATGATGGCGAGGATTTGGCAGTGGTCAACCACTGTCGATCACAAAAAGATAGGTGTGATGTATCTTGTCGCAGTCCTCTTTATGTTTTTCCTCGGAGGGATGGCTGCCATTGGGGTGCGCTATGAACTCCTCGACCCCATTCGCACACAGACCACCGAGTTTGTCAATGCGGCAGGTGATATCGAAACTGTTACGGTTACCACTGGCGAGAGTCTCAAAGAGCTCATGGGGGGCATGTTTGGGGAAGGTGTCTCGGGATCACAGATCTACAACCGAGTCTTTACACTCCACGGTGCGATCATGGTCTTTATGTTCATCATCCCCGCCATTCCCGCAGCTTTGGGTAACTTCCTCTTGCCCATCATGCTCGGTGCCAAAGATGTCGCCTTCCCAAGACTCAACCTCTTGAGCTGGTATATTTATGTCGTCGGGTGCCTCTTCGGCGTGCTCTCGATCCTCCTCGGAGGGGTCGATACCGGGTGGACCTTTTATACCCCATATTCAACCACCACCGACGCTGATCATTGGCGGGTTGTGCTGATGGTGATGGCCGCATTTATCCTTGGATTTTCATCGATCCTTACCGGGCTCAACTTTGTCGTCACCGTCCATAAACTCCGCGCGCCGGGTATGGGCTGGTTCGATATGCCGCTGATGATTTGGGCGCTCTATGCCACTGCGATTATCCAAGTCCTTGCGACACCCGTTGTCGGGATTACGCTCTTGCTGCTTATCTTTGAGCGCGTGATGCACATCGGTATTTTCGATCCATCGCTCGGAGGGGATCCGGTTCTCTACCAGCATTTCTTCTGGTTCTACTCTCATCCGGTGGTTTATGTGATGATCTTGCCTGGCATGGGCATTATTTCTGAAGTCATAGCAGTTAATGCTCGCAAGCACATCTTTGGATATCGCGCCATCGCGTTCTCGTCGCTTGGCATCGCAGGCGTGTCCTTCCTTGTCTGGGGGCACCATATCTTCACCGCGATGGGCGAGCTTGCAGCGATCCTCTTTTCAGGGCTGACCTTCCTCGTCGCCATTCCCACAGCGATCAAGATGTTCAACTGGGTGGCAACACTCTACAAAGGTTCGATCGTTATCAATACCGCAATGACCTACGGATTGATGTTCCTCTTCACCTTCTCTATTGGTGGACTCACTGGGCTCCCCTTGGCAACGCTGGCGACGGACCTCCACCTCCACGATTCGTACTATGTCGTCGCCCACTTCCACTATACCATGATGGGTGGCACCGTCATCGCATTCATGGCTGGGCTCCATCATTGGTGGCCAAAGATGTTTGGCAAGATGTATTCTGAAAAAGGTGCCATGCTCGGGGCAGCACTTGTCTTCATCGGATTCAACCTTACCTTCTTCACCCAGTTCTTCCTCGGCACCCAAGGCATGCCTCGCCGATATGCCAACTATGTCGATGAGTTCCAAACACTCCACCAGATATCGTCGGCAGGTTCACTCATCTTGCTCGTTGGATTCCTCGTCCATCTTTTTGTCTTTGTGCAATCGTTGCTCTCAGGTGATAAGGCGCCAGCAAATCCGTGGGGCGGGCTCACACTCGAGTGGGAGACCGAGTCACCACCGATCGAGCACAACTTTCACAAAGAACCAATCCTCAAGCACGGCCCATATGATTTTGAAACCACCGTCCCGCCGCACTGGGATCCAAAGGATTATCCACTTCCGGAAAATGCTGGCAAGCACTGATTGGCAATGGGCCGAAATGTTCAACAAACCCGCGACATGCTGATGTTGAAAAGGGACTGACGAAATGACCATGATTGATACAGATACCTCAGGCGTACCGGCTCGCATCCTCAAGAGCCCCATGCACTGGCGAAACGCCAAACACCAATCCCATTGGCGATCCGGCGATGAGGAGTTCGACGCGGCCAAGTTTGGGATGTGGCTCTTCCTGTCTACCGAGGTTTTGCTCTTTGCAGGCATCTTCTGTGGGTATGCAGTCTTTCGGATGCTTTATCCAGAAGCATGGGCCAACGGGTCACACTCACTCGATTGGCGTATGGGCGCAGCCAACACTGCCATCCTGCTCTTTTCTTCGTGGACTGCTGCCAATGCTGTTCGTCTTTGCCAACTTGATAAGCAGTTCTGGTTCAAAATCAATATCCTGATCACCATTTTGTGTGCCATTGCTTTCGTGGCAATCAAGTTTACCTTTGAATATGGCATCAAACTTCCCGAGGGGAAAGCACCGGGCACCTTCTTCTCGTATCCTTATGCAACTGATCCTCATGAGCCACTTTGGTGGTCGCTTTACTACATTGGCACCGGAATTCACGCTTTTCATGTTATTATCGGCGCATTCCTTTTCGCATTTGTCCTCTGGCGAGCACACCGATACCAAGCCTATGGGCCAACTCAGTACACACTCGTCGAAAACTCGGCGCTTTACTGGCACATTGTTGACCTTATCTGGATATTCCTTTTCCCCCTCTTGTATCTGATTCATTGACTCTTTTGGATAAGCCGTACTGCATTCCAATTTTATTCTCATCGAGACCATGCCATGAGCCAAGACACCACAAACGCATCGAACAATTTGGGCTGGGATCCAATCGACCCACACGGGATCAACCCACATGACGAGGCCCACAAAGGGCATTTTGTCGCCGATTGGAAGATGCAAATATCGATCCTTGTGATTCTGCTCGTTTTCACCGTATTGACGGTTGGGTTTTATAACCTTGAGCAGTGGGCTGAAACTGCTTTTGAGATTACGCTGCCCAAATGGATCAATATCGCAGGGGCCATGTCAATCGCAACGGTGAAGGCGATTCTTGTTGCTGCCTTTTTTATGCAACTCAAGTACGACAAAGTCCTCAATACCTTCGTCATGCTTTTTTGCCTCTTTTGCGTTGCTCTGTTTCTCGGTTTTACCATGATCGACTTGGGGTCGCGGCACCTTGTTGATCCTGAAAGGGCGCCTCCAATCGTTGCTGGCGGTACCGGAGTTGGGCTCAATGCAGCACCGGTAGATAAAAAGTTTTCACTCATTCTGAGTCCCAAGGTAAATACCGGAGGTTCGAACATCGTCTATTACGCCAGGCTTCATGGTAATGAAGAAAAACCGGGACTGCTCTATTATCGTGAGAAGGGTGATGAGGCGAGCTTCTGGAAAAAGTTTTACGGTGCACACGCAAGTGGGCGCGATGAGCTTGATGAGCGTAATTTCTACGAGCAGCTTGGATTTACGACCGGCACTTCGATCTCCGATTCCAACGCATCACACCCGCGGTATGGTTTGACACCCGGGCTCTTCTCTGATGTCGATCCCAAAACGGCAGAATCGCAAGATGATGGACATTGAGCGTGTCCAACCTCTACACAGTATACCGTTGGCGAAAGAAGGCCGATGGATTTGGTGGGGGTTGTGTGTCCTCTCCTTGCTCACCATTGTGGTCGCAGGCATTGCACTGGCTGGACGCATCGCCGATTACAACAAAGAATCTGCCCATCCTCTCTTTGCGTATATCCAAGTTGCTTCGACCTCGTTTACTTTTGCCGGACGCACCGTTGAGCTTGTCGAAGAGACACTAGACGGCCGTGATGTTGTGCGTGTACGCTATGGAGACGAAGAGCTCATACTCGATGTTGCCATTCCGCCTTTGGTTCCCCTGCCCACTCTTTACGAACGCCAAAAGGACTGGCTAACCCTTTCCTTTTTTGCCGATCGGGCCGGGATGTCGATGCGTGAGTTTCAGAGGAAGCTTGAGAATGATGAAATTAAACCTCGTTTAGCATTGGTCACTCGAACACCCTTTGGCGTCGAATCACTCAAAACTCCAAACCATGAGCGTCTTCAACAGCCAGAAACCTGGGGCAACGGTGAGGTCCGAAGCGATCTTTGGCGATTCGATTGTTATGAGTTTCTCCGCGACGGGACCATCGTTCATGAGGTGAAACGATTTCCAGAAAGCGGAAAAAGTCTCCTCCGCAGGCAAAATTATGCCAAGCTCAAAGGCGAGCCTATCCCCCAACGCCGAGATGGTGAGCTCGAAGAGTATTCTTGGCAGCGCGGGGCCGCCCTCAAAATCATGCCCCGAGCACCCGCAATCACGATGGAGCAACAGGCTTTGCGTGTTTCAGGATGGACGCTTCCTGCCACTGCCGCAGGATTCCTCGTGTTCCTTGTTTCCTTCTTTTTCGCCATTGCTCCCGCACGGGTGACTGAATAGTTTTCTCATGTGATCGTTGCTTTGGAGCGAGTTCCAGTTGGAAGAGGGAAGTCTTTTTTGTCATATCACGAATTTGTTATACCACGAAAAAACCGCTCCTTTACGGAGGCGGTTTTCATCGTTCGACAGGCGATTTGATTTCGTTCAGATTCATTTCGCCAGTTTGCTTTATCGGTTTACTTTGTCGGATCAATCTTCGGACGCGTGGTTGCCGGGGTTGGTGCAGAGTCATCAGCCCGAGCCTCAATGGGTGCAGGCGTGACACCGGTCCTCGTAGAGGGTACCAGATAAATTTCTACCCGGCGGTTTGCCGGCGTGCCTTTCCCCGTGTTATTGGGAACCAATGGACGGTTTTCACCCCACCCCGTCACCGACATTCGATCCCAAGCGATCCCGGCTTTGCCAAGTTCTGCTCGTACAGCGATCGCCCGATGGGCTGAAAGATGCATATTCGAGGGATGGCGCTTTCGGGTATTGGAACTAATTTTTTGGTCGTCGGTATGTCCAACGATCTGGATATCGTATTTGTTTGCCGAACCAGAGTTGAGTACTTGAGCAAGTTGTTTGAGCGAATCTCCAGCTGATGCCTGCACAGAATCAGAACCCGACGCAAAGGTCATATCCGAAACGAATCGAAGCATTCCTTTGTCTGCGTCATAGATAATCATGTCGGGGAACTGGTTGGCAAGATCAGTAAGGGCTTGATCTGTCGCCGCATCAAGATGCACAATCTGGAAGGAGTTCATCCGATCTTCAAGATTTGCAAAGGCAATTTGCGAGCTGGCCAATCCATTGCGGAGTGTCTCATTTTCAGAACGTAGTGCGTTGATTACGCTTTGTGCATCACCAGCCGACCCTTGAAGCTGGGAGTTGGTCGATTCGATGGAGTTTAATCGATTGGTCAGCTCCTGATTTTGGCTCCGGAGTGACATATTTGTGTCATAAAGTTTGTCGTATTCTTGCTGACTGACACAACCCGTGCCGAGTCCGGCAATGGCAATTAGAGCGGTGCTCAGGGCAACCCGTTGCCCGATAGCGCGTTTCGTGATTTTCATGGCTAAAAAACTCCTGGTCTGCATCAAGCTTGGCGATCTGCAAAGCTCTGGGTGTGTTGGTCGAACCACCGGTGTCACCAATGGAATGGTATCGTATGATATCGTATTGAGTCCAACTCGGTCGCCAATCTACAACCTTATTGCATATTCGACCCATACAATCTGCATATATGCGCAATCAATACCGTCAGCCTTTTTCTCAAACCACCCGATACAAAGTAGATGCGCTGCTTGGCCCGAGTGCTTTGAAAATTTCTCCGGATTCGGGCACTTTCATGCCTTACATCAGGCTTAATGCGTCGGCGATTGCCGATGCAATCCGAGGGTGCATCGAGTCTGCATCCATCATTCTCAAACCAACCAAATTGGGCTACAAAATCATTGCTTGGGGCACCCATGCCCAGATTGACCAAATGGACCTCCCCAAGTCCATGATCGAACTTACCCTTCGCGGTCGGCTCATCATCCCCGCCTTGGTCAACGCCCACGCCCATCTCGATCTCACCCACATTGGTCCTATCGCCCACGATCCTGCCGACGGATTCGTCAAGTGGGTCGATCACATCCGATCCAACCGGAAACTCGACGATTCAGACATCCAAGACGCCGTCGCATTGGGCATCAAAGGCTCTCTTGCCGGAGGCTCGATCGCAGTGGGGGACATCGCCGGCGCACCGATGGGCCGAATCACCGACGCCCCTGCCCATGAACTCGCATTTTCCCCCCTGATCGGGGTGTCATACTTAGAGTTCTTCGGCATCGGCACCAGCGCACCTGCTGCGATCACCAAAATCAACCACTACCTCTCCACCGTCTATCCCCAATCCCTTACCAACATCGCCAACTCAGGCGTCGAGATCGGGCTCCAGCCTCACGCCCCCAACACCGTCGATCTTGTTGTCTACCGCTGGGCCGCGGCGGCGGCCCGCGCACGATCCATGCCCCTCTCGACCCACCTCGCCGAGACCCCCGAAGAACGCGCCTTCATCGCCGAAGGCACAGGCCCCCAGCGCACCTTCCTCGAACGCTTCGGCATCTGGCACGACTCCATCCTCGATCACATCGCCAAATCCAATCACCCCGTCGAGCACCTCGCCGATGTGCTGGCTGATTTCCCCTTCCTCGTCGCCCATGTCAATGATGCCACCGATGCCACCATCGAGACCCTCGCCAAAACCAACACCGCCGTCGCCTATTGCCCACGAGCCAGTGCCTACTTCGGAGCCGATCACCACTTCGGCCCGCACCGATACCGCGACATGCTCGCGGCGGATATCAATGTATGTTTAGGCACCGATTCCATCGTCAACCTCGATACGCCCGACCGAATCTCCATCCTCGACGAGATGCGCTTCCTCCATCGCCGCGACGCGATCGACCCAATCACCCTCCTCCAACTGGCCACCACCAACGGGGCCAAAGCCCTCGGACTCAACGAATCCAACTTCACCCTCGCCCCCGGCAATCACCCCCTGGGCCTCCTCGCCATCCCGGTTGCGCCGGGAATTTTAGATTCTTGGCAAGGGGCAATGCTGAGCAGTGAGCCGCCGGAGTGGGTGTATATTCAAACAAGTTGATGCTTTTGTGCGGGTGCCATAACTCACCTTCTTCGGCACAGTCGTATTTTGTTTTCAATTGAGCAGCCCGCACGACTGCGTTCTTCAGGTGAGTCGTGGCATCCAGATTTTGTCTTTGCCAAGGCATCCCCAATTTCCCCATCTTGCCACCTCTACCCCATTCTCCCTCAGATTCCTGCATCCAACCTCCGCCTGCGTACGAAAAGATCAAGAGAAGAGCTTCGTATTCCCGAAGGAGTTCGTAGGGATACCCTTCCAAGACGGGATTGGGTGCATATCGTTTCAAGGACAGCGATGTGCAGAAAAGTCCCACCGAGTGTGCGCTATGAGTAGTGAAGTTCAAATCGATCTCAAAGATGTTATGGATCAAGCCGGGGGCTATTCGCCTGCGTGCTTTGGGTTTATCCGTGATGGACTTGCACATACCGTTGAAATGGTGCACGGCAACCCCGCCGATCAAACCATGCTCGAACTTGGACTCGTAGAAGACTCCCGCCATGTCTGTGGCCGAGAACTCTGCATCGGGCTCAAAGACTATGCCATTGACCGCTATGGCATGCTTGCCAAGTCCGTCCTCAACCGCTGGGGCATCCACTCCACCCGCGACTTCGGGAACATCATCTTCGCGATGGTCGATGTTGGTTTGATGCGGACCACCGACGAAGATTCGATCGAAGATTTCGATTTGGTCTACGAGTTCGATGATGTCTTCGCCGACCCTGCCAGAATCACCCGTCCTGTCACACTCGAATCCTGATTCTCTCGATCCACAGGAATCCCTGTTCCGTGCTATGCTTGTCGCATGGATGAACACCCATCAAACGATCAGCCATCCCCACCTGCTTGGGCCTCGCTTCACCTCTGGCACATGCAGCCCGTCCGCGATGTCCTCCTCGGACTGGGTATTTTTGCTCTGTTCCTCCTCGGGCAGAAAGCTTCGGTGGTTACGGTGCCGTTGCTCTTGGCGATCCTGTTGGCCTACCTCTTCGAGCCGGTGATTGTCTGGTCGATGAAAAAGTTCAGCATCGCTCGTCGAACCTCCGTCATCGGTATCATTGTTGCAGTTGTAACTTTCATTGTTGTCCCTGCCTTTCTCGGGGCAACCTATGCCACAGGCCAACTCGTCACTTTTGCCACCGATACTGTCGATGACATCAAGATCGTCAATGAGGCGATTGAAATCAGCAAAAATGATCCGGATCGGGCTTCTCTCTACATGACGGACCATACTACTGGTCCATGGCCTTGGATTTACGACCAGATCATTCTTTCTCAGGCGGGCAATTCTACTCAAAGTGCTTTAAACACCAATTCTGATGTCAATCAAGGCACTGCCATTGGGGATATTTTTTCAATTATGATCCAATGGTTTGAAGAGAATCAAACGCAAGTTGCTCAGACTGCTGCCGGAGTAGGAGCCAGCGCCGTCAACTCCATCCTTTCAATCGTCAGTGCTTTTTTCGGATTTGGATTTCTTGCCTTTGTCACGACCTTCTTTTTCTTTTTTACTGCGACCGAATGGATCGGACTTCAACGATTTGGCACTCGCCTTCTTCCCGAGAAAAACCGTGAGAAGACCATTGACCTACTCATCAAGTTTGATCGTGTGATCTCCGGTTTTATCCGCGGGCGCATCACCATTGCCTTTATCCAGGCGATCGTCTTTTCGATCGGATTCTTCCTCATTGGTGTCCCTGGGGCCTTTATCCTCGGCCCCATTGTCGCGGTCCTCTCGATCGTGCCTTATCTTGCACTTGTTGGCGTACCTGTTGCCATCGCATTGCTCTGGCTTCAAGGGCACACCGGATTGCGAGGCGAAATCTGGTGGGTCATCGGGGCACCGATCCTCTTTTATTTTGCAGGACAAGCCATCGACGATTATGTCCTGACCCCGATGATCCAAGGCAAAAGCACAGGAATGGATACCCCAACGATCCTCTTCGCATCGCTGGCAGGGGGTGCACTTTTCGGCATCTTTGGCCTACTCATCGCCATCCCCATTGCAGCTTGCGTCAAGATTCTTATCCAAGAAATTTTCTGGCCCCGCTTCAAGCAATGGGCCGAGGGACGGGCCAAGGATCCATTGCCGATCGATCGTTGATGCCAGAAAAAAGGCGAACGCTGAAGAGTTCGCCCATGTGCTTGAGAATGTGAACAGCATCATTATCGTCGGCGACGCGTTGCGATCAGCCCGCCCATACCAAGCAGTGCAATCGCACCCGGTGTTGGTACAGTCGAAATCTGGAAGTTATCGAAGAAGGCATCGTCTGATCGGCCTTGCGAGCCAACAAAGTCTTCAACCATCAGCCGTACGGAGTTGCCGAGCCCCAGATCTGCTGCAGTAAAATCATACTGATACGAATTCCACTGTCCATCGTCAATCAATACATCGCTGGCGCCCGACGCATTGCCCGTGGCCCACTTCCATGTGTGGAGTCCGGGCATGTCCACGGAGAATCCGACATATCCACCGGTATCATCAATCCGACTCTTGGCCTGCGCAAGCCCAAGATAATCAAACGAGATTCGGTAAGTTTGGTTTGGATCGAGCAAAATGGGATTGATCGTGAACAAGTCTCCCGCCGAGGCCAACCCGCGAAAGCCCAGCACTGTGTTGTTTCCACCAAGCGGGTCGTTGACCAGAATTCCTTGGTGGATGCCACCATTTTTCCCTGTCCATTGTCCCAATCCAGATTCAAAATCGTCATGAAAGACAATATCGGCGTTGGCTGTTGCTGCAGCAGCAATACAAGTGAAGACAGCGATCATGGTCGATGATTTGGAGTTCATATCGGGCACCTCTTGGTATTGAGATTGATAGGCGTCGCGTGCAGACAATCTGCACGGAGAACGCACCAAGAGCATGCAGTTGAAGTGGGGACCCTGCCAGCGATATGTTTCCGCATGCCGTTTGCAATGACCAGTTTGTCAGGTTGGTTTATCTGGCGCGTCCGGATACTGCACACACCATTGGGAGAAAAGAAGAGGCAAGCCCGATAACTCGAACGGTTCAGGACGCGCTGTGCTTATCGCCGTTTCTTTTTTTTAGGTTTGCGTTTTTTGCCGCCAGACTTGGATTTCGTGGACTTCTTCATCGAAAACCCAGGCATCCCCATACTTCCGATTCCAGGCATCCCGCCTCTTGCGCCCATTCCACCACCGGCCATCGCCTTGGCTGCAGCCATTTTGCCTCCTGGGCCCATGGCTCCCATCTGTTTCATCATTTTCGAGAGCATTCCAAATTGTTTGGTCAGTTTGCCCACTTCGTTCTGGTCAGTTCCTGACCCCTTGGCGATCCGTTGCTTGCGCGAATGCTTGATGATTTCAGGTCTTTTCTTTTCCTCAGTTGTCATCGACTCGATCATTGCTTCTGTCCGATCGAACTGCCTCTCATCGACATCAATATCCTTGAGCGCTGATCCAACGCCGGGCAGCATTCCTAATAACGATTTCATCGATCCCATCCGACGCATCATCTTCATCTGCTTGAGGAAGTCGTCCATATCCAATTCTCCCTTGGCCATCTTCGCTTCAAGGGCTGCCGCTTCGTCTTCCGACACTTCCTGCTGCGCCTTTTCGACCAACGATACCACATCGCCCATCCCCAAGATTCGCCCGGCCATCCGTTCAGGATGGAACACCTCAATCGCATCAAGGTGCTCGCCTACCCCAATGTATCGAATCGGTGCGCCCGTCACTTCTTTGACTGACAACGTCGCTCCGCCTCGGGTATCGGAATCGAACTTGGTCAGGATCACGCCATCAACTTCAAGCTGTGCATGGAACGCCTTGGCGCTGTTGACTGCATCTTGCCCGGTCATTGCATCGACAACGAGGAAAATATGATGCGGATTGAGCATTGACCGCACGCCCTTGAGCTCGCTCATCAATTCGTCATTGACATGAAGCCGTCCCGCCGTATCGAGAATCAACACATCCACGCCCTTGGATTTGGCCTCCTTGAGCGCTCGCTGACACACCTTCACCGCGACTCCGACCGCTTTGCCATATTCAGCGCTCTGGCCATGCTCACCATAAAAATGAACCTGTGATCCACCGGACAGTTCGTCATTGGCTTGGTTCGCCACGGTCTCTAACTGCTCAACCGCTGCCGGGCGTTGCAGGTCCGCAGCACACAACATCACCGATCGCCCCTGCTTCTTGAGCATCCCTGCGAGCTTGCCACAGGTCGTCGTCTTGCCCGAACCCTGCAATCCACACATCATAATAATCGTCGGCCCCGGCGAAAGCTTCATGATTCCGGGTGGCGTCGGTTGTTCTTCGGCATCAGGGTCACCTCCGAACAATTCCACCAGCCGTCGATGCACAATTGCAATCATCTCTTGCCCTGGCTTGACGGCCTTGGTTACTTGTTTTCCCTTGGCATCTTCGAGCACCTTAGCACAAAACGCCTCGGCCACCTCATAATGCACATCGGCTTCGAGCAATGCCTCACGCACCTCGTCCATCGCCTCACGAACATTGGACTCGGAAATCTCGGCATTCCCGCTGAGCTTGCGAAAGACACTATTGAACCCATCAGAAACGCGATCAAACATACCTACTCCCATACCCCCGGCACAGGCGTCTCACCTGCGTTTGATGAAACATTCCAGTTGTCCAAGGCCATTGACCGCAGCCAATGGTATTCTATCCCCAGTAGAACGGGCTTCCAGCCCGTTTCCCATCCACCCTCACCTGATATACTGACATAATGGACACGCACTCCTCAACCAAACCGGGCTATCGCACTTGGGAACTCCACGCTCGCCCCATCGGAGCTGCGCACGAACCCTGGCGAACGATGCGCGTCGCAGCCCGATCCGCTCTCCAAGCCCAAGCCATCCTCAGACGCCTCGGTTACGAAACAGTTCTCGAATCGGCAATAACGGTTTCTGCCCAGCCTGACACGATGCGCCCCGCAACGCTCCAGCCGCTTGTTTGTGCCCGTTGTGGCTATGAACTGGTCGGATTGACGATCGAATCCGCATCGGTCATTTGCCCTGAATGCTCTTTTTCTCAGCCTCTGGTCACTTGGAGTCCGGAGATGAACACTCGAGAAAGCTCAAATCATCCACTCATTGGCATCTTTGCCGTCATTGGTATGGTGGGTGTTTTGTTCGTGCTTTTCATTATCTTTATGGTCTTGCTCACATTTTAATCGCATCGAACGAGCATAAAAAAAACGCCCGGCACCAAAGCGCCGAGCGTGAAGAGAGTACTCAAGTCCCACTCAATCCTTCGACAGAATAATCACCGAATAAGGTCCGATCCCGACATTGGCGTTATACCCCATGCCGTCCTTGGCTCCCCAGTTCGCACTCGTGTCATACGCGTTCCAGTTGCCAAAGCTTGAGTCATACCCGTTCCAGTCCGAGTTGAACCGCACCTTCCAAGTTCCACCAGACGGGAACCCGATGTTGTAGCTGCTGTACCCGGTGCCTGAGAAGTTCGCCACCACGATCACATCGTCGCCGTTGCCCCCGTTCTTCCAACGATGGAACGCGATGAGCTTATTGGTGTTGTTCACATGATGCACATTGACATTGTTCCCGCCAAGCCCAGCCGTTTTGCCGCCGCTGTTCTTGCGGAGCCCGACGAGATCGGTATACAGATCAACAATCCCCGAATAGGTCGTCGCCTTGGCCCAATCAATCGGATCGGTATCGGCAAAGTATCCGTCTTCAAGGAACTCCTGCCCCTGGAAAATCATCGGCACACCCGGCGAAGTAAACACCAAACCCGCCCCAAGCGTCGATCGCTTCTTCGAGAACCAACTCCCCGCATTGCCAGGCCAAATCTCCTCAGGCACCCGTGCCTTCCCATTGGCCACCTCGTCATGGCTCTCGGTGTAGACCACCCGATCCACCATGTCGCCGTTATAGATTGCTGCGATCGCATCGCGCACCGCATTCATATCTCGGTTGGCATCATTCTGCTCGATAATCGCATCACGGATCGGGTGCACAAACCCTGCATCCCATTGTGAATCGAATCCGGCCCCGCCTGCTCCGGTGCTCTTGGTCATCCAGTCGTTTTTCTGGAGATCTTCTGCGATTGAAATCTTCCAAGGCATCGTCGCATCAATCTCATTATTGATATACTGCATCAACGACCATCCATCGGGGATATCGCCGCCAAAGCCGTTGTTCTGCGTGCGGATATTGATCGTCGAATCCCACCGCAATCCATCCGCATTGAACTCGGTCAACCAGTACAACGCATTGTCCTTGAGGAACTCGCGCACCTCGTTGCGTCCATAGTCTGGGCGGGTATGACCCCAAGGCGTTTGCGCTCGCCAATCCTCATAAAAATAGATTCCTCCGCCGCTTCCGGTCCCTGACCACCCATCAAACTGCCACATATCGAGATCGCTGGGGCCGAGGTGGTTGTAGACCACATCAATGAGCACAGCGATTCCTCGTTGATGACACTCATCAATGAAATCTTTCAAATCTGTCGGCGTGCCGTAGATACTCTCGGGTGCAAACGGATGCGCCGGGTTGTATCCCCATGAAAAATCACCCGCAAACTCCGCCACCGGCATCAACTTCACCGCATTGAATCCCATGTTCTGGATATGGTCGAGCTTGGTGATCGCGGATGCCCAAGTCCCCGGATTCCCACCGGGCACATCGTTATATGTTCCGGTATGCATCTGGTAGATCACCATATCCGTCCATCCGGGGGTCGTGAACGAAGACCATGCATATGGTGGATCGTTCACGACAATGCTTTCGCCCACCGAGTTGGTCACATCGCGTGCATGAGGATCATTTCTCCAGATGTTCCCATTGATGACATACTTGTAAGTCGCATCATCAAGATCGCCTGCGACATCGACCGACCAGTTGCCCCCGGCTTCACTGGCCAATGGATTGGCCGTGGTACTCCACCCGTTAAACGATCCTGCGACCGAAACGCTCGTGGCATTGGGCGCCCAAGTCCGGAAAGTCGTGTTGTCATTGACCACTTGTGATCCCATTCCGGGGGTGCTTGAGGGGACCAGTGATGCGGTGAACGAGTAGTCCGCGCCGCCGTTGTTGTCATAGATGTTCCATCCCCAATCGTCGTACCCACGGAAATAGTATTTTACGGTGCTTCCGGGAGGATATGAGTTGGCAGGTGTGTAGGTCCAAGTCGAATTGCCGCTGTTGTTGCCAGCGTAAGACATCTGGTATGTATTCCATGCTCCGCCGTTGACTTGAATTCCGATCTCGGCGTGGAGCCCATAGTAATCCTGGTTCATCAAAATCGTATGCGTGCCCGGATTGCCTCCATCGTGGCGTTCAAATGATCCATAAACCCCGATCCAGGTGGGGGCCGCGAGTGCGTGCGATGCAAGCACAATCGCAGTCGTTGCCGCAATGGGTACAGGCGAAAACATGCCGAGGGTTGAATGCCGATTGAACATGGACTTGGTTCCTTTCGCTGCGATGGTGCAGAAACACGATGCACATGAATAGGTGCAGATCAAGAATCTACTTTCATGATTCCGCAATTGCAAGTAGGCAAAGTACCCATGCCGACATGTCGGGCGAAGCGATATCCTGTTGTCGCCAAAGAGATTGCATGCTCTGTGTTTGTAAAAAATCATGGGTTGGCTTTGCGAAATAGTTTCGCAACACCCCGAATTGTGGATAAACTATCCCCAAATCAACGCTTCGACTTCAGCCATCCATGTAACTTCTTCGCATCCCAAGTATTGATGCACCGCTCGGCTGTCAGCCAACCTCGCTGCCCAGTCAGCACTCCGAAAATCAGGTTGTCGTAGTCGCCGGGATGGTGACCGTCGCAGTTGATCGAGATCAACGCCCCGGCCTCAACCACTGCTCGCACATGCGTATCGCGCAGATCCAACCTCATCCAATGGCTGTTGATTTCAAGGGCAACATGATGCTCGATCGCTGCCGCGATAATTTCGTTCATGTCCGGCGATAACCCCTCACGCTGTTCAATGAGCCGACCTGTCGGATGCCCGATGATGTGGACCATCGGATGCTCGATCGCCTTGAGCAATCGTTTCGTTGCCTGCTTGGGCTTGGCTCGAAGCCCCGCATGAGGTGAAGCCACCACCACATCGAGGGCATGAAGCAGGTCATCGTCATAATCAAGCGTCCCATCGACGAGGATATCCACTTCGCTCCCCGCCAAGAGCGTGATTCCATCGATTCGTGTGTTTGCTTCTCGGATCGATTTGATGTGCTCGCAGAGTCGATGGGGTTTCAATCCACCCGCCACGGCTGAGCTCTGCGAGTGATCCGTAATCGCAAGGGTATGGAACCCGCGTGCTTTGGCGATCGCTGCTGATTCCTCGATCGTCATCTTCCCATCCGATGCCATTGTGTGCGAATGGAGCTCAGCCTTGATATCCTCGAGCTCAATCACATGGATCGGCTCCGTGAGCTTCATCTCCCCGCGATCCTCGCGCATGGTGGGGGGGATGAAGGGCATTTCCAGCGCCAAATAAATCGCCTCTTCACTTGCACATGCGATCGGCTCAATCCCTCGGGTTTGAGGCGGCATTTTTTTAAAGTCAGCCTCTGAACTTGCATCTTTAAATAATCCATACTCATTGAGCGTCATTCCCATCGAGATCGCCCGCTCACGCAACCGAACCCCGTGCTCTTTTGAGCCTGTGAAATACAACAACGCTGCTCCCCAGTTCGGCTCGTCGACCATCCGAAGATCGACCTGTACGGCTGCGTTCTTGTCCTTGCCCCATCGACTTGCCGAATCCCCGATCGCGGTACGAATCGAGCATTTCGTTTCGCCTTTGGCGAGCACCTGCATCACTCCATCGCAAGTCGTGAACGCCTCGCGAGCCGCATCGGGATCAGTGGTCGCGATCAAAATATCGACATCCCCGATCGAGTCTTTCCCGCGTCGAAGCGATCCTGCAAATGCGACTCGGATCGTTCCGGGTGCTTCTTTGAGCATCGTGATAAACCGGTCCGCCACTTGTTGGGCGATCCCGATGGGGAGGCGCCTGCCACTTGATTCGAGAAATGCGATTGATGCCTTGATATTCTCGACGGTTTTTTCCCCCATTCGAGGCAGCTCCAGAATCGACCCGTCATCAAGAATCCTCTTGAGATCATCAATCGATTCGACCCCCTTTTGTTCCCACATCAGCTTCACCGTCTTCGGTCCGAGTCCTTGCACCCCGAGCACCTCCATTACGCCGATGGGTACCTTGGTGCAGAGGGCTTCGTATTCCGAAATGGTCCCCGTTTGGGCGAGTTCGATGAGTTTGGCTGCGGTGCCTTTGCCGATTCCTTCGATCGCGGCGATCGCTTTGAGATCGCCATCGCGTGCCAATGGTTCAAGATCAACAGTAGTGTCTTTGATGATCCGCGAAGCCTTGGCGTGGGCATTGACTCGAAACCGATCGCTTCCGGTGAGTTCGAGCATCTGGGACATGGTGTGGAAGAGATCCGAAGCGTGTTTTTGAAAACTCATATCCAATTGTAGGTCGTGGCTTCTTCAATCAGTCGTTGCTATCGGCAGTAGTCCGCTACGATTTGGGCCTCGACCGCTTGGACAATGGACTCGCGTTCTGATTCAGGTACCAGCATCAACACGCTGACCCATCGCCGTGCCAGCTCGACCGAGCCTGGGCGCATCAGCTCGATGAGTAGCTCAAGATGGTCGTTTGGCAATAGCGTCTCGGATGCGCTGGGCTTGGTTGGTTCCTGAAGTTCCCTGTTGGGCCGTACGCTTGGGTGTGTTGTTTCGTTGCTCGGCTTTGGGTTTGGTTTCGATGGATTGTGTGGATCGCTCATGTTCACCCTCAGCTTTTTGTAGGCCTTGGGTCATTGTATCCGGATTTGGGTGCAGCTTGGCCGCTTTGGGTTTGGGGATCGCTTGTTTCTCGGCGGCAAGTCCGCCACGAATCCGGGTTTCGAGCCCTTGGACGAATCGCTCAAGCCGATCCATCCGATCGCACAGGTCGGTGAGTGTGTTGGCCACCGCGGTCATTAACTCCGATGGGTCTGCTTGGTTCAACGCATGTGAACGCATCTGGGCACACTTCATAGGCCCCTTGCCGGTGAGCAACCATTCCCCCGAAATCCCCATCACGGAACACAGATTCGTCAAAAAAGTTGCACTCGGGGCCTGTCCTTGCATGTACCGTCGAACCGTTTCGGGATGCGTATCGGTGAGCCGACCGAGCTTGCGGAATGAAAGATCACCGGCTGCCTCGTTGAGCCTGGCATGAAAATCCATCACCGGCAAAGACTTCTCAGGTCGTTGGGGAGACGATATTGGGGATTGTGTTTGTGTGCTCATATCCCGAGCATACTGCCAAGTGCATCATTTTGTTTGGGGCTCGACAGCCGACAGAATCCCAAACGAACCATCTTGGATTGCAGAAAACGCGGCATTGCCGCAATATTGTGTCAGTTGTATTTTTCCGCCAAATAAGACAAAGTGGGAGGCACAAGTTTGAGGAATCTTCACCATTTTTGTATTTTGAAAAATCAGCCCCAAGTGATCCACATTCCTGTGCTTTTCCAGAGGAGTTGTCCACCAACTGATCTTCGTACCCACTTACCCCACATCTCCGAGTCCGAGCCATTGCCCATGGGTCTTGAGTAGCCTTCGCCTGGCCAAAGCGTCCTCAGGGCGATCAAGTTTGGGTGATTTGCCGATCCAATGCCCCGCATCCCGCCTAGCCATTTGCAAAAGTTCGAATTCCTTGAGTGGATCGGCGACCTTGAAGGGCGGGGCTCCGCTTTGCCGAGTTCCAAAGACATCGCCAGATCCGCGAATCTCTAAATCCCGCTCCGAGAGCTCGAATCCTGAGTTCGTCTCCACCATCGCTTGTAATCGTGCAATCCCATCTTCGGTCTTGGGATGTCCGATCAGTACGCACACGCCGGGCTTTTTGCCCCGTCCGACACGCCCGCGTAGCTGATGCAACTGGGCCAATCCAAACCGATCCGCATCCTCGATCACCATTACTGTTGCATTGGGTACATCGACCCCGACTTCGATGACGGTCGTGGCGACTAGGCAATCAATCTTGCCTGCGCGAAATCGGTGCATGATGTGCTCGCGGGTATCGCGTTTGAGCCGACCGTGCAAGGCTGCGATGCGCACATCATGGAGCTCACCGCCTTCGAGTTCCTTCATCAATGACCGCAAATCTCGAATCGAACCTTCCTTGCCCCCCGGTTCGATTGCTGCGACGACGATAAACACCTGATCGCCCGATTTGATTTTCTCATTGACCCAGTGGTACACCGTCGATCGTTTCTCAGGGGTCACATGCTTGGTCGTCACCGGCGTCCGCCCCGGGGGAAGCGCATCAATCGTTGAGATGTCGAGATCGCCAAAGATCGTTAATCCGATGGTTCGCGGAATTGGTGTGGCCGTCATGACGATCACATGAGGTGTTTCGGATTCCTGGCTGTTTTTGGCCGATTGCCCACCCTTGACCCGAAGCCTGGCACGCTGCTCGACCCCGAAGCGGTGCTGTTCATCAATCACCGCGACCGCCAGCGAATGGAACGCCACCGATTCCGAGACCAACGCGTGCGTTCCGATGACCAAATCGCACTCGCCCGAGGCAATTTTTTCCACCACGCCGGCTCGATCGGCAGGGGGCATTGATCCCGTGAGCAACTCCACCTGTACGGTCGATCCCTTGAGCATCTCGGTGATCAACAAATAATGCTGTTCGGCGAGGAGTTCCGTCGGTGCCATCAATGCTCCTTGATGCCCATGGGCAATCGCCAGGAGCATGGCATCGAGTGCAACGACCGTTTTGCCTGATCCGACATCACCCTGAACGAGCCGATTGGTTGGGGTCTCGAAACTCAGGTCGCGTGAAATCTCATCAACCACTCGTTGTTGGGCAGGCGTCAAGGCAAAGGGCATCCGCGTCAGAATCCGTTGGTTGATCTCAGGCGTGCGCGAAAGTGGGGGGGCTTTGAGTGTCTGGCGCAGATGCGCTCGTTTCATATGCACTCCGAGCTGAAGCATCAACAACTCGTCATAGGCCAATCGCCGCCTTGCCCAAGTGACCTCCGCTTCGGATTCGGGCGCATGGATCATCCGATACGCTTCGCCCAGAGTCGGCAGCTCGCGATCCTTGCGATAGTCATCGCTCAGATGATCCTCAAGCAACGCGCACGCTTGATCCAAGACGGCGCGCACAATTGTACGGATTTGCTCGGAGGTGATCCCTTCGCACGCCGGATACACCGGGCGATACTCATCGTTCTGATCCACATTTAGGTTTTTAACTTCATCGAACGGGATGATCGAATACATCGGCGAGTTCATCTGCAATCCAGGCCCAAACCGCGTTGGCTTGCCCTGCACCCGCAGGTACATTCCCACATGCAACTTCTTGGCCAGATACGCCTGATTGAAGAACACCAACTCCAATCGCCCCGTCTCATCCATCAACACTGCCTGGAACCGTTTCTTGCGTCCATATCCAGAGAGTTTGGTCGCCGTGATTTCGCCGATGGCCGACCCAATCATCCCGACTTCCAAATCCCCTAATCCCGACTGTGCCCGGATCCACTCATGGCGGTGAGGCAGATGCACCAACAACTGCCCGACATTGCGCACCCCGAGTATCTCCAACTTCTCCACATGTACCCGATTCACATGGGGCAGCTCATAGGTCGGGGTGGTGAGGGTGATGGTTTGCATCTTCTATACCATTTACGAACGGATTTCAATCAATGTGTTCCGCAAAAGCAACGCGAATGTCATCAGTGCTACGCATTCTTCGAGCGTATCGCCGAGTTTCTGGCCGTGCTCGCCGCGAGGCAGGAACCACATGGTATTGGGTGAGGACGATTTCAAGATTTGGGTCCTTTGAAACAGTCGTAAGAGTTGGTTCCAAGAAGAGGCTTGCCTGGTTTGTCCGACCCAAGTCGGCACGGACTCGTTGTTCGGAAAATCAAGATGGATGCGAATCCCTGATTTCTGATCGAGGCGCATTCGTATGGCATCAATATCGCCGATCCGGATCGACCACTCGCATGGGAAAGTGAAGAGGAAGAAGAACTTTTTTGATCTGAGGATATCGAAGCTGCCAATCTCGAACCCATTCGCATAGATGATGTATGATTCGGTGCGCCCTACCTGTACCGTTTCGATCGTTCGCCCATCAATAAGCCAGAGCAATCGGTATTCCTTGGGTCGAAATGGATGGAGCCCCATCGCGCCCAGCATAGTCCCTGTTGGGGCGTGCTCAAGGCGATAGACCTCAGTTTGCTCGCTCATATCAATTGCCAACTCATCTTCGTCGATCTCGACGATCCCCTCTTGCTCGGCTCGATTGCGATAGTCTTGGAGTTCCTCAGGCTCGGGGATCATCTTCTCACGAAGCCGCTCAATCCGAGTCAGAATTTTCTTGGGCAGGTCAAGCTCCGCCAGTTGGAACTCTGGATTCAATCCACTCATTGCTTGCCTCCTAGCCCCAATGGATCATCGTGAGGCGATGCGTCATCGCCGGGGGCTTGCCCGGTCGTGTTGGTCGCGGGGTCGATTTTTCTCAGGTAATCCCAAGTATAGATCCCCGTGTCGTGCCCATCGGAGAAGGCGATCTTGATCGCGTAGTTGCCGACCATCTCGGCGCCGGTCGCGGTGATTGTTCCGGACGATCCCATCGAATCAGGCAGGATCGTCAGCGGGTTCTTGGCCATGGATTTGCGGAGCTCGCGCATATCGGCACTGGGGGAGAGTTTTCGGAGGTAGGCGATCGGATAGACCGAAACCGCCCCGTCGTCCCATTCGATGGTGAGGGCGTCATCTTTTTTGAGATCGAGATTCGTTGGTGTGTTCGATTGCTTCATCGCTGCTAAAGTGTAGTGCCCGTTTATTCCAAAGGCCTTGCAAATGCCCAATACAACCACCCCAATCGACCTTCTTGTCTCTGCCATTGACCGTGCTGGCTCGCCGGCCTGCATCGGGATCGACCCCGTGTTCGATCAGCTTCCGCGTTCACTCCAGGTGGAAAGCGAGCTCGAAGTGATCGAATCTTTTTCGCTTAAGGTGCTCGATGCGGTGGTTGGGGCTGTTGGCGTAGTCAAGCCTCAGAGTGCCTGTTTTGAGCGCTACGGCTCGGCAGGCTATGCGATTCTTGAAAAAGTCATCGCCCGTGCCCGTGACTTGGGGTTTGTGGTCATCCTTGATGCCAAACGAGGCGACATTGGCTCGTCAGCGACCCACTACGCGGTTGGGGCTGCCAATATGGGGGCCCACTTCATCACCGTTTCACCTTATATGGGCCCCTCGTCGATCAAGCCGTTCCTCGATGCGGGGTTGGGGGTCTTTGCTTTGGGGAGGACGAGCAATCCTGATTCGGATGCAGTCCAACTTCAAGAACTCAAAGATGGTTCATGCGTCACTCACGCGATCAGCGCGATGATCGCCAAGATGGGTAAGGATCGAGTGGGCGAATCGGGCTTGAGCAATTTAGGAGCCGTCGTGGGGGCGACCAAAAGCGCCGACGATGTGCGTACATTGCGTGCATTGATGCCTCACCAGATGTTTCTGGTTCCCGGGGTTGGAGCCCAAGGCGGGACCATTGCCGATGTGCAACCCATGATCCGATCAGATGCAGCTTTGGCAGGTCAACTCGGCGTCGTTGTCAATGCTTCGCGCTCGGTGATCTACGCCGATCCCAAAGCCGGCGAATCTTGGCTCTCAGCGGTGCAGGGTGCCGCGATCGAGTTTGCCACCGATCTCAAAGCTCTTGTGTTTCACTAGTCTGTGTTTGAATGGACGGTTTTTTCCACATAAGTGGCGAGAGGGTTGGGATTGATTGCGTTAGACAAGCAATGAGGCTGGTGATTCGAGGAGTTCTTTGACGGTTTGGAGATAGGCAGCAGCCATTGCGCCGTCGATGATGCGGTGATCCGAGGAGATGGTCATCGACATTTCCGAGCCGATAATCAGTTCGGCATCACCGTTTTCGTCATACTCGATGAAGGGCTTGTCGATGGCTTTGCCGACCGCCAAGATCGCCGCGTTGGGGGGGTTGATGATTGCGGTGAAGTGTTCGACGCCGAACATGCCTAGGTTTGAGATGGTGAAGGTTGAGCCCGAGAGTTCGGCAGGGGAGAGTCCCTTGTCGCGTGCTTTGGCCGCGAGGCGCTTGGTCTCGGCAGAGATCTGACGCAAGCCAGTTTGGTCGGCGTTGTTGATCGTGGCGACGACGAGCCCTCCACCCTTTTCTTCGGGGAGTGAGACGGCAACGCCGATGTTCACATGTCCGTGGAGTTGGATGGCTGGGCCTTGATCAACCCACGACGAGTTGATGAACGGGTGTTGGTGCATCGCGATGGCACAGGCCCGGACGAGGAAGTCGTTGACCGAAAGCTTCACGCCTTGGGGGGCGAGTTGTTCGTTGAGTTCGCTCCGCAGTGCGTTGAGCGCGTCCATGCGAGCACTTATGGTGACTTGATAATGCGGGATGGTGGTTTTGGATTCGACCAATCGCTTGGCGATCACCGTTCGCATGGTATTGAGCGGCACAGTCTTGGATTCAAGTATGGCACCAACAGCTGGGAGCGGTGCAGGCATAGGAGTGGATGTGGTGGGGGTCTGAACCTCGATGGGGGAAGTGGGTGCGATGGCGCCTCCGTCTCGGATGACGGCTTCGACATCTTTCTTGGTGATGCGTCCGGAGGGTCCTGTGCCGGTGATGCTGGCGAGGCTCATGTTGTTCTCCTGCGCGATTTTCCGCGCCAGTGGTGACGCAAATATACGGTCATTGGTGGTGGGGGCGGGTGATGATTCTGCTGGAGCGGGTGGTTCGGCGATGGCGGTCGCCGATGGCGAGGCGATATCCGATCCGTCGTTCTGGGCGGTTGCCGGAGCAGATGATCCAGACGAAGCACTTACCGAAGCGGCGGCTTCTTCGACGCTCTCGCCGTCCTCTGCGAGGACGACAATCGTCTCGCCGACATTAATCGCTTTGCCCTCTTCGATGGCGAGCGTCGCGACGATGCCATCGTCGAAGGACTCGAGTTCCATGGTGGCTTTGTCGGTTTCGATATCGGCGATGACATCGCCAGTCGAGACGGTGTCACCGGCTTTGACATGCCATTTGACGACAGTGCCTTGTTCCATGGTGTCAGACAGGCGGGGCATGGTGATGTTGATGGCCATATTCAGAATCCTTCAGTCCAGTCAGTGGGTCTCAGATCAACAGTTTATGCATTGATGAGCTTGCGGACAGCACCAACGATCCGCTCTGGGTTGGGAAGATAATCATACTCCAACCCCTTTGCGTACGGCGTTGGGACATCCGCAGTATTCAATCTTGCCGGGGCTGAGTCGAGCCAGTCAAAGCAGCGTTCACAGATTTGGGTGACGACTTCACTCGCGATCGAAGCGAACGGCCAGGATTGATCGACGACCAAGACCTTGTTGGTCACCTTGACCCGTTCGATGATGGATTCGATGTCGAGTGGGCGGATGGTTCGCATGTCGAGGACATCGACCTCGATGCCTTCAGCCGCGAGTGTCTCGGCGGCTTCGAGACAGAAGTGGACGGGGCGACCAAAGCTCACGAGCGTGACGGCATCACCTTCGCGGGCCAAACGAGCACGTCCAAATGGGATGTAGTATTCTTCTTCGGGGACATGGGCTTTGTCGCCGAGCATTCGTTCGGACTCCATGAAGAAGACCGGATCAGGGTCGTTGATCGCGGTCTTGAGCAGCCCCTTGGCGTCGTATGGGTTCGATGGGATCGCCATCTTCAACCCGGGTACATTGGCGTAGAGTGCTTCGACGCACCAGGAGTGAGTCGAGGCGAGTTGTCCACCGGCGCCGTCGTTGCCTCGGAAGACGATTGGGCATCCGAACTGCCCGCCGGACATGTAGAGCATTTTCGGTGCGTTGTTGAGGATCGGATCGGCCGCGACGAAACTGAACGACCATGACATGAACTCAACGATGGGCCTCAATCCAGTCATCGCCGCAGCGATGGCCATGCCTGCGAACCCGTTTTCGGAGATCGGGGTGTCGATGATTCGTTTGGGCCCAAACTCATCGAGCATTCCTTGCGAGACTTTGTAGGCCCCGTTATATTGTGCGACTTCTTCGCCGAGGAGAAAGACCCGCTTGTCTTTGCGCATCTCTTCGCTCATTGCTTCGCGAAGTGCCTCGCGGAATTGGATGATGCGATCGCCTTGGCGTGATGGCATCTGATCTTCTGGGAGAAACATTGGCAGTGCAGGGTTGTCGATCGCAGGGTGGATATCGGTTTCGATCATGGTCATGGTGTTTTTCCACTGAGTTTGGCGATGAGGGTTTGGGTATTGGGGAGTCCGCTGGGATAAGTTCGACAGCTCATATTCGATGAGGTTGGTTCAGGTATGTCGAAGAGGTCATGCCCATTGACGAGGATGGTCGGCGAGCCGTACCCGCGGCGGATGTCGGTATCGGGGAGTTGGGTGAGATCAATTGCTGTGAATGAGTCATTCGATTGTTCGAGTGCGGCTTCGAGGTATTCCCGAAGTTGAGGCGTGTTGGGGCAGCCGTCGAAGTAGAGGAACTCGATGGATGGTGCTGTGGTGTTGATATCCATTGTTGTATGTTGACCCGTTGCGCAGCTTAAGAGCGAGAATGCGACGAGGGTTCCAAAGATGATGTTGACAATGGTGCACATGATGAGTGTGTTCACATCAGCGGGTTCTTGGTCCCATGCGTATAGGTCGCGGTGGGGGATAGGTTCTTTTCAGGGTTGGCGTATACATCGGTGAATAATTCATCGGCATCAGGAATCGGGGCAGCATCGGCAGATTCAACCGAAGCACGGACGATGTCTGCGATTTCTTTCCGCATGGCCTTCCAGCCGGTTTCGTCGATGTGGCCCATGTCCATCAGGTCGGCGCAGAGCTTGGCGATCGAGTCCTTGTCTTTATATTGATCGACCTCTTCCTTTGTCCGATATTTTTGGGGGTCGGACATGGAATGGCCTTGGTATCGGTAAGTCTTGAGATCGACAAAGGCAGGGCGCGAAGTTTCGCGGCATTCGTCGGCCAATGGTTTGAACTTATCGTAGACATTCATGATATCGAGTCCGTCGATTTCGATGCCTCGGATGCCATAGCCTTTGGCACGGTCGACAAGGTTTTCAAAATTGGCGGTGTGTCGTTCGATGGCGGTGCCCATGGAGTAGCCGTTGTTTTCGAGGATGTAGATGACGGGCAAGTCCCAGAGCGACGCGAGGTTCTGGGCCTCGTGGAAGCATCCCTGATCGAGTGCCCCATCGCCGAGATAGCACAGGCAGACTTTCTTTTTGCCCGTGCCCATGACTTCGAGCTCATACTTGGCTGCGAATGCAAAGCCTGCACCCATCGGGGTTTGGGCGGAAACGATCCCGTGTCCGCCCATGAGCCAGTTGGGTCGATCAAACATGTGCATGGATCCGCCTTTGCCTTTGGCGCACCCGGTGGTGCGGCCGAACATTTCTGCCATGCACGCTTCGGGGGTCATGCCCCGGGCGAGGGCGTGCCCGTGATCGCGGTAGGCAGTGATCACCGGGTCGTCATGGTTGACACATCCGATGGTGCCCACCGCGACGGCTTCTTGCCCGGTGTAGATATGGCAGAACCCGCCGATTTTGGCTTGTTGATAGGCTTGCATGGTGCGGTTTTCAAACTCGCGGATGAGCTGCATGTCGTAGAGCCATTTGACGAGGATTTCCTTGGGCAGTTCGGTCGCAGTTTTGGCAGTGGGTGCTTGCATCGGTAGCGAATCTGCTTTCGCGGTGTTCATTGGGGATTGCTCACTGGAGGCGGCGGTTGCCTGGGTCATGGCGTCGTCCTTGGATCAAGAAGATCATGATGGCGCACATTCCAAACACAAACGCGATCGAGGCGTGGAGGGCCGTGCGAATATACCAATACCAACCGAACATCGGTGCTCGGCTGGTTTATCCGGGAGTATAGGAACTCTTGCCAGTTCTTGCCAATCCCGGGCAGAAGAATCCGCACGAGGGGGTGGGGTATTGGGCATCCATTGGGAGCCAAAGCTCCCTATTTTGCCATGAAAAACGCCATCCGGACGAGGATGGCGCTGGGGTGAGCTTGGTTTGAATAGGGATCAATCCATCATGGTGGTCTTGGTGTTGTCCACGATCGTCTGCGATTTGAGCAGCACCAAGGCCGTTTCGACTTGCAGATCGGTGCCTTCGGTGATGAGGGTATTAGGATCTGGGCGTTCGGCGTCTTCGATGATGTTGCCGTATTCATCAAGTGGGAGCACATCGGCGCTGCGCCGGAGCAGGAGGGCCTCTTCTTGTTGGCTCGGAAGCATATCAACGACAAGATCAGGGTCGACTCCCCATTGGGTTGCTCCTGGGATTTTGTGGATCATGCGGGGGGAGTCGATGTGGTAGTAGTTGGTGGTGACTTTCATTGCCGAGGTAGCACCGGGGAGGAGGTAGACATTCTGGACGGACCCTTTGCCAAAGCTTCGCTGACCCAAGACAAGGGCTTGGGTCTTGCCTTTGCGAGCAGATGCTTGGATGGCACCCGAGAGGATTTCGGAAGCTGAGGCGCTGCCTTCATTGATGAGGACGACGACGGGGATGTTTGCGAGCGAAACCCGGTCGGGAACCGATCGGGCCTTATCGAGCGATTTCGTTACACCCGAAGCATCGACGGTCTTGACGATCATGCCCTCGGGGACGAATCGTGACGCCAAGGAAATCGCTTGGTCGAGCAAGCCGCCAGGGTTGTAGCGCAGATCGAGGATCAGGGCGTTGAGTCCTTGAGATTTCATGGTTCTCACCGCTTGGTCGAATTCTTTGGTGGAGTCTTGGGTGAATCCGGTCAGTCGGAGGTATCCGATGCCGCTGTTTTTGTCGATGAAGTAATTCCAGTCGGTATCACCCGGGCCGGTCTTTGACCAGCCCTTGACGGTTGGGAGGTCGATGCGTTGTCGGATGATGGTGAACTCTTTTTCGATGAGCTCGCCGTTTTCATCTTCGCGTTCGACGGTGATGGTGACTTTGGTGTTGGCCGGGCCGGTGATGATTTCGACTGCCTGGTTGAGTCCGAGTCCGACTGCGGTGGTTCCATCGATCTTCTTGATGATGTCGTTGGACTTCATCCCTGCTCGTTGGGCGGGCGTGCCTTCGAGTGGGGTGACAATTTTGATGTTCTGAAACTCATCGAGCTGGATTTGGACACCGATGCCGATGAACTCGCCTTGGGTGCTTCGGCGGAACCGTGCAAGCTCGTCTGGCCAGATGATCGCGGTGTAGTCGTCGAGGGCGGCCATGGCACCGTTTCCAAACTCATGGAGCAGGGCGTTTTCCATGATCCCAACATGTTTTTGTCCAGCTTCGAGGATGGCGTCAATGACTCGGCGCAGGTCGTACCCGCTTACCGTGTGCTTTTTGGCTTGGATTTTGGCCCGCTGGGCACGGATGACATCAAGAAATTTTTCGCGTTTGGATGTATTCTTGAGCCCTCGGAAGACCATTGCCAAGTCAGTTGTTGTGGCCATGGTTTCGATGGCATCGATCCCGGAGAGGATCAGGTCGTTCATGGTGACGCCGGTGGGGTGCTTGCGGGTTTTGCGTCCTACATGTTGATCGGCAGCTCGTTGAATCGCGGTGCGGACGGTGATGGAGTTAATTCCTTTGAGTTTCTCGTGATAATCGTCTCCGTAAGCATTATAGGGAGGGAGCGGATCGAGCCCTTCTGCGATTCGTCGTTCATTGCGAATCTCCCAAAGGCGTTCGGGGGCATACATTCGAATCATTGCCAGTCGTCGGCTGAGCCGTTGGACATCTGCCTTGTACCGTCCGCTCTGGTCGTAGATGGCGCTGAGACGAAAATAGAGTTCCGAAGCGATCATCCAGTCGCCTTCATTCTCGGCCTGAGAAGCAGCTTTTTCTGCAAGATCAATGGCTTTGGAAATATTGGTATTGGCGAAGAATCGGTCTTTGTCGTTGTAGAGTATCTGCAATTTGACAGCTGCCGCGAGCGCTTCGGAGAGTTCGATTCCGGATTTGGACGCTTCGTAGGTTTCGAGGTGCTCGAGCAGAAGCGTATTGGTCTCAACGATCTGTTCGGTTCGGGAGGCCTCTCGCTTGTCGATGTTGGTGTTGAGCAACTCGATCGAGGCGAGCAGGTCGGGGTTGAGGTCTGATTGATTCCAAGTCGTTGGTGTGAGCAAGGTTTCGAGGGTGGCCGAGTCACCTTGGATCGCAGCGGCCCAGATCGAGCTTGGGGATGAACGGGTGCCGGCGACAATGCCGGGTTCATTGAATTCGCCGGCAACACCCGCTGAAGTTGATCCAGCAACTGGCCCAGAGAGTGCAGTCATCAGACCGATGAGTCCGACGGCGCTGATGGTGCTCATTCTTCGTGCTCTTTTCATCCAAATCGCCATATCGACTCCAATCGTGGTCATCGTTCGGTCAATAAAATCATCAGCATTTCAGAGGTGCCTCTTGATCCGTCGTTTCTACGCCAGTCTTGACGGACCGCCTGAATATCTTCGGCAGTTCATCTCCCCACAGGTCAACTTCTCGTCAGATGAGATCATTCCCCGAACGGGTAAATACGATATCGGGCGTTGCATAACAGACAATCCATACAATACCAGGCACCCCGGTTGTACGATTCACCCGATAAAAAGTTTCCGATTCTCTCAGAGAGATTGCCAGATTCAGGCCTTTGAAATCTGTTTGAAGCGGTTTCGGTGGATCAAACCCCACCCGAGCAAAGCAGAGGTCATTACTGCCCCGGCGACGAGCGCAATTACCCAAAATCGGAATAGATCGGGATCGCCGCCCGAAAGTCCAAGACCAACCAAGCCACACAGTGGTCCAAGCGTATACCCAAGCCCGATGACCGCTTCGTGCTTGCCTCCCGCGTCAACTTGGGCATTGCCCACTGCCATTGCGTAGTAGAGCGCGCCGTAATAGGTTATCGCGATGCCGACGCCCATGATGAACAATCCGAACAGGAGTGTTGCCAGACCAAAGCCTCCCGCGATGGGGGACATCATACATGCGCTGAATCCGATGAGCATCAACCCCATCCCCGTCCAAGGTGTCCACCACTTGCCATGCCAACCATGCCAGCGCTCGAAGAAAATGAACAGGAACACACGCGAGGTGAGCCAAGCACTCGCCAGGGGTGTTTTCCAGTGGACATTGACACCGAGTTTGTCCTCCACAATCGGGAGCAATGGGGAGAGGGCCGAGAGGACAATGTATGAAGCAATCAACAGCACACGAAAAATCGTAAGCAATGGTACATAGACATCGGGTGTGGGTTGAGTGTGTTCGGGCAGGTGCTTTGGGGGGTGGGAAGGAAACCAATAAAGCAGGGTGCACATGAGGAGCTGGAACGCACCTAGGAGCGAGAGAATCAGGAAAGGTTGATGCCCCAGCAGCGGGGCCATGAGCCAAAATGCCATGACCAACGCCACCGACCAGGTGATATTGAACTGTCCAATCGCCGATCGAAGGGCTTTGCCCGATCGTCCACCCGAGAGATACCCTTCGACGATCGGCCAGAAGATGCCAGTGGCGGGGGAGAAGATGATGATGAATGCCCAGAGCGCAGGCTCCATCAGATCAGGCGCAGCCTGTTGGGCGAGCATCGGCAACTGACAGGCGATGGCAATGATGACCAAAGCGATCGCCAGCAATCCACGGGACGAGAGCCAGCCCTTGGCGATGGTGAGTTTGGCGACGAGCCGACCAGCGATCAGGGCGCCGACGACATAGGTGCCCCCCAAGACCAACGCCAAGAGCAGGTTCATCTTTCGTCCATAGCCCAGGCCTTCGGATGCGATAAACGAGAACCCGTTGGTGACAGCCCCGGTGCCTAGGCTGCCGAGGAATGTCAACGCCAGAACCGCCAGCAGCGGCGTTGGAACGGGGGAGGGTGCAGAGTGATTGAGTGAAGTCGTTGCCATTTGCACAGGGCGATCGTAGACTCATCTCCGGTGGCTCGGCGAGCCGGGCCACCGATTGTCGGTCCCGTAGCTCAACTGGATAGAGCGTTGGCCTCCGAAGCCAAAGGTTCTGCGTTCGAATCGCAGCGGGATCGTTGGAAAGCCTCCAACCGGGTTATAAAGATCATGGCTGGAGGTTTTTTCTATGCCTATCATGTTTGTTCTTCTACCGAAGGAGGAGAGCAAACAAGGTACGGTTGCGGCCTACGAGTGAGTCGTGGCATCCGGATTTTGCGACTGGATCCCAATCCTCCCCATTGCCTACTGCCTATTACCCATTGCCTCGATACTATCTGTTTATGAAGAAAGTCATCCTTATTGTGTCGCTTCTCATTGTGCTGATGCTCTTCAGCGTCGGTCTTTGGGTATATTTCGCATTTCTGTATACCAAGCCTTTGAGCAGGGCCGAACTTGCCCAACTGACGCCGGACTGGTCGGTGGTGACGCATGGGAACTGGTCGCCTTGGTTTACCAAGGCTGATGGGACGACCGAGTGGAACCCGGCAGCGAGTTTCAATGCGTGGGTGGCGACGGTACCCGAGGAGGATAAGGCGTGGCCGATGTTGGTGGACTTAAAGTATGCGAACCTTGATTTGTTCGATACGAAAAACATATGCGAACTTCCTGATGCTCGGTCGAGCTGGGAAGAAGTCATGGATGTTCTTGATGTCAAGAAGAATGCGCAGGTCATGAGTCTCCTGAAAGATGCTTTGCAACGCCCGGTCTTGGGGTGCGGTCTTTATGTTTCAAACGATCCCGTTGAGCACGAAACTCGGGTTCGATATGGATTGGAAGATCAGGATTGGGATTCGAGTTTGCAGGCGCAAAACCAGAGTTTACTCGATACTCAGTTTCCAGCAATTCGCACGCTCCATACAATGATTAAAGTGTTCGGGCTCTATGCTGGATACCAACTCGAACTTGGAGATGTCGATGAATTTATCGAGTTGATGACAGTTCTCATGGAATCGTCTCGGTTCTCAGACGAGTTTCCATTTTTGATCAATCAACTTTTTTCACTTGGGATTGAGTCACTTGCGACTGAGCATATCAGTTGGGCTTTGGATCGATATCCAGGGATGTTTGATGATTCACATCTTGTATTGCTCGATCAGTTGGTCGCCCGCCACCAACACCGCACATTCCTCTGGCAGGGCGAAGCGATTGGGTTTCATGATTCAATTCGCCGTGTGGTCGATGATAAGGGATCGTTGAAGATGGCAGGGGCGAGGACTTTGCAAGGTGGAGGCGGATCGTTCAATACTCCAACGAATCTGCCCGACATCGAACTTCATGCCTCGACCCAGCGAACCCTGTATGCTTATAACAAAATGCTTGCCCAGGCTCAGGTTGAATCTTCGAGTTCATTGATGATAAATGGGATGAGTGCGACGCAAATTCTGGAATCAGAGAAGCGGAAACTCAATAACCTTGGGAGCCTCCTTCTCGATATGCTGCCTCCGGTCGTTGATCAGGCGTCAGAACGATTCCGGCAACTCCAGCAGTCATCAGTTAATCTTCGACTCACCATCGCTGCCCATCGCCATGCGCTGCGGCATGGACAAATGCATGAATCCAACGAGACGATTGACGAGGATTTATTGCCGGACTGAGTGCCATTATTTTTTCTTTGGCAATGGCTTGTCACAGTTGACCCCAAACTTCACACAGATTGGATGATCGTGTTTGCAGTTGGGTCTGGCCGTGCAATTGTATCGCCCGTGGAAAACCATCTGGTGCCCTAGGGTGGACCAGCGCTTGCGTGGAAAGAGGGCCATGAGTTTTTTTTCGATGATGGCCGTGTTTGTTTTCGGATCGTCGAAGAACCCCCATCGCCAGCTTAGGCGTTGGATGTGGGTGTCAACGGTGAAGCCGTCGTTGATGCCGAAGGCATTGCCGAGGACGACATTGGCGGTTTTGCGGGCGACGCCTCGGAGTTTGAGCAGGTCGGTCATGGTGTTGGGGATTTGGCCATCGAAGTCTTCGACGATCATGGTCATGGCCGCGTGAATCGACTTGGCTTTGTTGCGAAAGAGCCCGATGGTTTTGATGTAGGACTCGATTTCCTCAGGCGTAGATTTTGCGAAGTCGGCGGGGGTCTTGAATTTTTTGAAGAGCTCGGGTGTGGCCTTGTTGACGCCGGCATCGGTGGATTGGGCACTGAGAATCGTTGCAATCAAGAGTTCGTGGGGGTTGGAGAACTCGAGTTCGCAGTAGGCATCAGGATAGAATTCCTGTAACGCGTCGGTGATGTGTTTGGCTTTTCGCTTCTCGGCCGGCGTGACTTTGGGGAGGGCAAAAGGAATGTCCTTGAGTCCGCGTGGATTGTTTTTGCCTTTGGGATGGACTTCATTCATGGGTTGATGTTTCCTTTGGAGCGGCGGTGAGTGTCCATCCGGCGAGAATAATATTGATGAGTACCGTGATGGTCAGTGTGCCAAGAAGACGCGATGCGGCAGTGTGTGATGCGAGGAAGCGGTCTTTAAACATGTCGGCTTGTTCGGTATCGCCCGCAGCGGCAAAGTCCCAGTAGCCTTGGAGTGTCATGGTGAGTTTGGGCATGAAGATGAACAGGTGATAGCTCAGCAATGCGAGTGTGGCGCAGAGGACCATGATGCGGAGTAGGCGGGCGATGGTGTTGATGTGATAGCCTGTGACGATCATGATCGAGCATGTCAGTAGGGCAAATGCAGCGCAGATGAATTGGATGGTATCGACCACGAAGAACACGCGTGAAGCAACCAAGCCGCCAGCGAGCAGGGCATGATTGCCCTCGTAGTTGGGATAGCTCGCCAGCGTGGGCTCGAGCGTGCGCATCAACGGGAAGACGATCGCGGCGACGATGCCTGACATCGTGACCGAACCGAGCCAGATCGAGAGCACGACGAGGTGGAGTATCTGGGCGATTCGGCAGAAAAAGGCACGGTTCATGCAAGGATCGTAGTGCGCCCAATGCCGGGAGGGCGGAATGATTCTACTATCTCTGCCATGTTGGGCCTGCCTGAAATCTCGATCAGCACTGCCGGGTATCTCGTCGGTTCTCCTTCGCCCAAAGCCGCGATTGAGGAGATTCATGCGATTGGTGTGCGGGGGATATCGCTCGATGCCGCTGCGCCTGATTTTCGCCCGCGAGCACTGACTCGATCCGCCCGGCGCGATTTGGCCGCGTCGTTGCGTCGAAGAGAACTCGAGTTTACGGGACTGGATTTGTGGATTCCGCCTGAACATTTTGCAGATGTGATTCATGTGCATCGGGCGATTGACGCGGTGAATCAGGCTGCCGAAATGAGCAGCGAACTGGCAGCACTCGTCGGTGGGCGATCGAAACCGACGGTCTCGGTGGTGTTGGCGAGTGATATGAACCCAACTGATCGTGATGCAATCGGGACCAATGCTCAGCAAGTCGGGGCGATCATCGCAGACCATCAGCCTGAGCAAGGTCAGCATGTTCCCGGGATTGGGATTGGAATCGACCCAACGATGGTGCTGATGACGGGTAGTTCACCGGGCAAGGCCGTCACGCGAGCGGGTAAAGACCTCGCAAGCGTTCGGCTCAGCGACCTGAGTGCGATGGGGCGGTGTGTGGTTGGATCACAAGGCGGCAAGCTCGATGTGAAAGGCTATGCCGGGTCGTTGATTGTTGCCGGGCAAGAGTGGATCGTGCTCGATGTGCGAGAGATGCCCGAGCCAAAGGTTGCAGCGGCGTTGGCGACTCAGGCATGGAATGAAGCAGCAGCGATCTGAAACAATCCAGACCCAGCGGGCCTCGACTGTACGGGAGCATCTTTGGTATTGTGCGCATTTGAAGATCGTCCCTTCACGGTCGTGGCTCGTTAGAGAAATACGATCGGTTCAAGATCCGCCCGCAGGTAGAGCGGGTGCTTGGGGAACCCGTGCTTGGTGATGGCCAGGCACATCGGGGTGCAGATACTTTGGAGCAGGTCGAGCACTTGCGTATGTCGATTGTTGAGCGCTCCGTGGGTGCCCCACCCGACGACCATCAGATCGGCCCGCGTGGCGAGTTTGACGATGGCATTGTCATTGTTTGGGCCAACGGGATCATCAACCTGCTTGAGTCCTTTGGGATCGGTTGACCGGAGGGCGAAGATGTTTGTCACATCCATCGCGTGGAAGCCCCATTTGACCGCGTAGCGATGGCATCGGGTGAGGGTTGGATCGAGCACCTTGGCGTCAGCGGTGGAGGGGTTGAGCAGGCAGAAGCAGACGCGCTGCCCGCCCTTGGCCCAGCGCCTGCCCAAGGTGTATCGGTAGGTTTCGGATTCATCGAATGTGGCCCATCCTTGCATCGGCGATGATCCTGTTCATTCAAGATTTGCCAGATCGGCAGCATCGAAATCGGCGTTGGAATAGACTTTCTGCACATCATCGTTCTCTTCGAGCGCATCGATCAGGTTCATCACCTTGCGGGCATCTTCACCTACGACTGCGACCATATTTTCGGGGATGCGGGCAATCTCGGCTTCGAGGATTTCAATGCCATTGGCTTCGAGGGATTCTTTGACGGCGATGAACTCGGTCGGATCAGTCAGAATTGTCCAGACGCCTTTATTCTCATCGTCGACGCCTTGAGGAGCCTGCACATCATCTGCCCCGGCCTCGAGGGCTTGGTCCATGATGGTGTCTTCGTCGTATTTGGACGCGTCGATGATGATTTGCCCCTTGGTACTGAACATGAAGGCGACGGAGCCCGCGTTACCCATCGACCCACCCTTTTTCTTGAAGGTGTTGCGGACATCGCCGACGGTCCGGGTGTTGTTGTCGGTGAGTGCGATAACCAGGAGTGCGGTGCCGCCTGGGCCATATCCTTCGTAGATGAGTTCTTGGTATTCTGCCCCACCAGTTTCGCCTGAGCCTTTGGCAATGGCGCGTTTGATCGTGTCTTTGGGCATATTGGCATATTTGGCTTCGTCAATCGCATACCGGAGCGCGAGATTGGTTTCAGGGTCGCCGCCGCCCATCTTTGCAGCGACCATGATCGCCTTAGAGCACTTCGACCAGATTTTTCCCTTCTTGTTATCCTGCGCTGCTTTGCGATGCTTGATGTTCGACCATTTGCTATGACCAGCCATGGTGGGCTCCTGTGTTCTACGCGTGTACTTCGATGATTGTTGGTTCATCTGACCCAGTTTTCTCGTCGGACTTTGGTTCATCCACCAATGGGGCGATTGCTGGTTCTCCGGTGGATTGGGCCTCGTTGATCCGGTGAAGAATCTCTTCCAGCTCGGTGCTGATGGCATCAATCGCCCGCTGGTTCGGGTTGGGCTGGGCATTGATAGACTCAAGCCGATGACGAGCAATATCCTCAGCCTGTCGCCAGGCGTCGATTGCACGATCCTGATATCCGCCGCGCCAGAGCGCGTCACCGAGGTGCAGCATGATCGTCGCGTTCTCGCGATCGGTGTCGAGTTCATTGGCGCGGATCAAAAGTGAGATCGCTCCGGGGGTGTGCGGTTGGCCATCTTGCCCGGGGATGTCCTCGAATATGCCCATCTTGTATCGAACCCATGCGAGTGAGTCGATGACTGATGCCTCGTTGGGGAGCGCATCGGCTGCCCGTTCAAGCAACTCGGTTGCATAATTGATCCGTTCACCTGCTTCGGCGAGCATGTACCCATAATCATTGTTCGACCAAGCATGGTCAGGATCATACGAAAGGGCCAGTTCGTAGTAGGACTGGGCTTGGGCAGGACGATCAAAGGCAGAAGCATAGACCGCAGCGATGTAGATTAGGTCGGCCCGCTGTTGATCGGGCGTGAGCGCCGGTTGATTTCGGCTCGGTGTGCCCAGCTCGATGGTGATGAGTTCAATCATTTGCTCCATGAGTCCATGTGCATCGAGCAGATCAAGCACGCCAATCATGTCGGTGTTGGTGCCTTGGGTTGCGAGGAGCTGATAGGTGTCAAGAGCGGTTCGCGTATCGATTTGGCCCGTGGAAATCGCAAGCCGAGCAGTGAGGGCAATCGCTTCATGGACTCGACCTTCACCCAAGAGCGATCGGATGGGCAGCGAACGAAGTGTTGATCGCTCTTGATCACTTTTCGCCTGATTGTCGCCTTGGTGAATCACCCGGACAAGTTCCTCGAGGTCAAGTCGGGGGAGCTGGGCGAGCAACAGCACCTTGACACGGACAAGATCAAGACTCAAAGGAAGCGAGCGGCTTTCAAGGATCGAGATGATATCGAGTAGTTGCAGAGCATTGTCGAGTGCTTCGACCGAGCGTGTCAGTGTAAAAATCACTTGGTCGAGTTGAAGCCTTTGGGCGGGCAACAACGCAATGCCCATCGGGAGGTTCGCATCAAGGAGTGCAGCCAACGGTTGAGTTCCAACCGATTCGGGTTTTTTCGCAAGGAACTGGGCATATTCGAGCGTCGGATCAATACCTTTAAAATCCTTGAGCCGGGCGATCAGATGGGCATCGGCCGCTTCGGGTTCTTCGAGCACTCCCGCAAGCAGTTGCTCGATTGCTCGAGCAAGTTCGAACGATCCAGTCCGTGCGTATCCCTTGGTCAACAGGTCCATTGCTCGTTGATGGGCATCGAGTTCGTAGAGCCCTTGGGCAACGGCGAGCATCCCCTGGGTTGAGTTGGGATCAGAGGCAAGTCGACCTTCGAGCCATTCGATCCCCAACGACAGCGCCTGAACCTGACCTTGTGTGCTCTGAGTTTTCCAGATGCTCATCAGCAGGTCATACCCGATTTCGCGATCGAGATGCTGATTGTTGAGTTCAACGAGCAACGACTCGGCCTGGCTGACCAACCCGTTGCGTGCCAACTCATTGGCGCGAAGAAGTCCAAAGAAACCAGAGTGAGGAAGGGTTGTGCCGAGCTGGCGAACAACATATTGCAACTCACTTTCATCACCAATCGGCGAAGAAGCCGAGCGGAGCACGAAGAGCTGTTCGTAGATGCTCTCGTTATAAGGATCAAGTTCCAAAGCCCGCTCAAGAAAGGTGGCTGCCGGTTCATATTTCTGGAGTACTTGGGCAATCTGGGCACCAAGAAGCAAATCCTCGATCTCGGCATCGGCATCGTCGGCAAGCTCGCTGGCGAGCTTCCACGAAGCATCGGGCTGCTGGGCAATCAGCAGGGACGAGGCGAGTCTTCGGGCAAGAGTCCAATCGTCGTCAGTTAAATGTGAACGGGTCAAACGCGAATGAAGTTCATCGGTCAACCGATTCGCCTGGGCCCACTGCCCTCGCAAGGCAAAGCCTTGGGCATGGGTGCTGAGCCAGTCGACGGATTCTTGCGTGATACGATTGAGTTCGACTGCATCAAGGTGCTCGATAAGATCAGCTCGTCCAAGTCCGATGCCCATTGCAGCGATGAGTAGCTCTTGGGTGGCCGATCGCGGGTTTGCATGCCCATGCATGAATTGGACGGGATGATTAAGTGTTCGGATCATTCCCGAGGCGATCGCTTTGGAGATGCCCGGGTTGGTTTCGAGGATGGTGAGTGCAGCGGCAAATCGTTTGTCATCATCCTCGATCCGATGCAAAATGCGCAAACACAGGGTTGAGTCTTTGGCATCGAGTCCTGCCGATCCAAGCCGGGCGATTGCGTGATTGGTGTCGAGGGCTTCGAGCTCGATGCTGAGGAGCGATCGTCGGATCGAAGCGGTGAGCCCTGGGCGTTTGGCCAACTCGGCGATGGCTGGGCCCAACACATCGCCGATCCCATCGAATGAGGCCAAGGCCCGGGCCCATTGGCGCTCCTCATTGCCCAGATTGGAAGCTGAGCGTTGGAGATGGTCAAGAAAAATGAGCGATGCCCTTGCAGGTTGACCTTCGCGCAGGGCCCAGGCAATTTGCCGGGCGACCAGCGCGATCGGTGGATGCTCAACACCCATCGCCGCATTGGTATACGCCTCTTGGGCCCGAGACTGGGCACCGATCGACGCCCACGCATCGCCCACAGCCAGCCAGAGTTGGGATCGTCGGCTCATGATCTGGATGATCTCATGCTTCCATCGCAGATCACGCGATCTGGTATTGAACGAATCGAGTGCATCGCCAAGTGTTTGCGCACCGGCTTTGAGATACCCCGAGTCAATCTCGGCAGCTCCAAGAAGTACCCTGGCGATCGAGCGGGCGAGCGGATGATTCCGGACCGATCGATCTCGAAGGGCTTGTGAGGTGAGCCAGATGACCCGCCGAGAATCGTCTTGTAGGGAGGCTTGGGCAGCAAGGTGGATCATCGCCCGAGGCGAACGATCGCCGAGCTCAATGGCCCGTTCAAAGGCTGCGATTGCTCCGGCACGATCATCGGCCACAATCAACGCGTCGCCGAGCTCGCGTTGGATCGAAGATGACCCAGGGTCAAGCTGGGCAGCTTGTTCGAGCACCGAGATCGCCTGCGAAAACGCCCCGGTTTGCCGCAATGCGCGTGCCCGGGTGTAGAGTTTGATTGCCTGCGATCGGTGTTGGGGATCAATCCGCTCTTCAAGACGCTCGTCAGCATCGAATGGGCTATGAGCATCGGCATCAATCGCAGTAGGATCGCGCATCGCCCGTTGATATGCAGGCGAACCCACATCGAGCGCAGTTGCCATATCGGGGATAATCAGGCCAAGCAATTCGTCGGATGCTCGGGTCATCGGATCGAGTGTTTCAAGCTCAGCGCGGGCTTCGAGTGCCCGGATGGGGTTTTCGATGTGCTCGGTTGCCAAGATAATCCGTTGGTCACTACTTGGAGAATGTGCACATGCAGAGAGGGAAGCCACGATCAAGAAGGTGCTGGTGATCCAAGCGGCAGAGCGCACCAAAGATGCGCAGCGCATGCGAGAATAAGTCACGACAAACCCTTTGTGATGGTCTTCGAGTTGCGGGCAGATGAGGAGGTGGCCCCTGACGCTTTTGAGAGCCGCTGTTTGCTGGCCCAATGCTCGATCAAAGTGTAGTAGCGTAGGGCGTCGCTTGCACGCACAAGCCGCTCCATTCGCATGGTTTGTTGATGGATGTTAAGCGAGGTATCCGTGATGCCATGTTTAGCGAGCATCTTGGTGAGGTAATCGTCAATTGGGAAGGCATGCCACCCTAATCCGAAGAGGATTACCCTCGAAGTGGCAAACGGTGGGAGTCCATCAATACGACCAAAATATTGGAGTACCTCTCGCTTGTTCATCTCGCGTAAAACCGCCAGTGAAAGATGGTTCTCACGCTCGAAAATAGTGTTGAGGATGCGGATGAGCCTTCGGCATCGCTCAAGGCTTCGGGGATATCGCGAGGGGAAAATAGCAACAAGCTCTTCTGGTATGCAGACGCGGAGCTCGTTGAGGTCGATGAGTTGATCTTGGATACAATCAACCGCTCGCAGTGCATGCTCGATCGAGCTTTCCCAGACGAGCATCGAGAACACCAACTCGCTGATGAGCGGGTCGGGCGAGAGTATGTGGTGGTCAATGAGATCGCAACAACCTACCCCTCCCAGATGCCCGAAGGATTGCTCAAGCGTCTGCATGAACTCACTGAGAATGTCAGAATCTGGCATGCTCACTCGGTGAGATCCTCCGTAGAAGGTGTTTGTGCATTGGTACTGGGGTCTTCTTGCACTGGTGACCATTTCGATTTCGACGAACTGCGTGTTTCCTGTTCGCGCCGGTCCTGTTCAAGCAATGCGAAGACTTCCATTTCCGCCTTGTGCCCTTCGTCATAGATGATCCGGAGCGTGGGCATCTCTTTGATGTGGATGCGATCCATCACATCGCGGCGTAGGCGCTTGGTTGCTGCGGTGAGCCCGTGCATAGTGAGTTTGGCACGCTCATGAGGCATTACCGAGATAAAGGCCTTGGCGTGCTTGAGATCATCGGAAAGCTCAACTTTGGTAACGGTAATAAGTCCACGGATCCGTGGGTCATTGAGCCCACGGGATAATCGCTTTTGGAGCTCTTGCTGAATATTGGATGCAATCTGCAGGCTTCGGCGTCTCAATCGGGGCTCTCCATGCGTGGTTTGTTTCTCCAAGGGAAAACATACGCCGACGGATTTCTCGGCATGTAATAGACTCAAAATCAATTGTCAAGTGTTCGAGCGACCTCAATGTTTTTGTAACACTCAAGCACATCACCAGCCTTGACATCGTCGTATCCAATGATCTTCATGCCGCATTCCATGTTTGCTCGAACTTCTTTGGCGTCATCTTTGAAACGCTTGAGCTGTTCGAGTTTACGGTTGTTTTCGATGACCACGCCATCGCGAGTAACACGGATAAGTGCATCGCGTTGAACCACCCCGTCGGTCACGAAACACCCAGCAACTGTGCCGACCTTGGAGACTTTGAAGACCTCGCGGACCTCGGCATGACCCAAGACTTCTTCGCGAATATCGGGGGAGAGCAATCCTTCGACTGCTTTCTTGATGTCATCGACAATGTGGTAGATCACCTGATAGTTGCGAATTTCAACGCCTTTGGTTTCGGCAAGCGCACGCCCTTTGGCGTTGGCAATGACATTGAATCCGATGATGATGGCTTTGGATGCTTCGGCAAGGAGAATGTCCGACTCGGTGATCCCCCCGATTGCCTGGTGGATTACGCGGACCTTGACTTCTTCGTTGCTCACTTTTTCAATTTCAGATTTGAGGACATCGACCGAACCTTGCACATCGGCCTTGAGTACCACAAGAATTTCCTGAAGGTCCGTGTCGGCGATTTGCGTGAACATATTGTCGAGCGTGAGTTTGGGGATTGCAAGCAATGCTTCGCGCTCACGCTCTCGACGCTGCTCAGCAGCCTTCTCGGCCTCTTTGAGAGAACCAAGACAATAAAATTTATCACCCGCATCAGGAAGGGAGTTGATACCTGAAATCTGTACCGGCAAAGGAGGGAGTGCCTTCTTGAGTTTCTTGCCTCGGTCATCGGTGATATCACGCACCCGACCAAAGGCCCGGCCCATGACAATGAAATCACCAACTTTCAACTCGCCATCTTGGACGAGAATGTTGGCGACATTGCCTCGACCACCCTCAGGACGCGCTTCGATGACTGTGCCCTGGGCTTGACCTGCAAAATCGCTTTTGAGTTCAAGAATTTCCGCCTGAAGATCAAGAATTTCAAGGAGGTCTTGGATCCCCGTATTCTTGATGGCACTTGTTTTGACGACTTCGGTGTCGCCACCCCACTGGGTAGGGTTAAGACCGTGCTCGGCAAGTTGTCCATAGATACGCTGAATATTTTCTTCTGTGGCTTGTTCTTTGTCGATTTTGTTGAGGGCCACAATAATCGGCACGCCTGCCGCTTTGGAATGTGAGATTGATTCGATTGTCTGAGGCATCACCCCATCGTCGGCAGCCACCACCAGTACCACGATATCCGTTACATTGGCACCTCGGCTGCGCATCGCGGTAAAGGCTTCGTGACCGGGGGTATCAATAAAGGTGATGAATTTCTTCTTATCGCCAGTATTTACAGGCACGCGGAAAGCGCTCGTTGCCTGAGTGATTCCACCAGCTTCGCCATCGGCAACATTGGCATTCCGAATACGATCTAAGAGTGAGGTTTTACCATGATCTACATGGCCGAGAATCGTGACAATTGGTCCACGGGAGCGTTCATCTTTTCGATCACGCTCGGCAAACTGGTCGGCGACTTGTTCCTCGGCCCCTTTGGCTTCGGTGACTTCGAGTTCGATATCCCAATCCATCATAATTTCTTGGGCTTTTTCTGATTCGATCCCCGAGTTGATCGTTGCCATCACGCCTTGCATGAAAAGTTTCTTGACAATGTCAGCGCCTTTGACACCAGTTGCTGCCGAGAGATCTTTGATTGAGAATGGGGCAGCAATTTCGACCTTCCCCCCGATCTTGGCGGGTGTTTGGGCAGCATTGGCAGAAGACTTCATTTGCATTTGACGCTGCTTGAGGTATCCACCGGAGCTTTTTAATCGGGCTTGGCGGTCGGCCAAGTCTGCAGCAGTCCATCCCCGTCCTGCCCCAGTATCTTGGGTGCGTCGGTTGCCACCATCACGCCGGCGCGAATTACCACCACCACGAGGCGGACGCCCTTCCATAGGCATCCCCGCACCCATACCACCACCCATACCACCACCCATACCACCACCCATACCACCTGTGCGAGGCGGACGCCGGCGAGGCGCTTCGACTTGCTCGGCAGCTTCCACACGGATGACCTTGGGGCCTGAGAGTTTGATCTGCGTTTTCTTATCAAGTTGACGCCCCGCTGGAGCAATTGTTGTGGGACGAGTTGGGACATTCATTTGAGGGGGCTTCACCGGTGCCTTGAAATCTGGCTTGGGCGCGCGCACAACCCGTTGCTCTGTGGATTTGTCGTCTGAATCAGCTTGCGAACCAATGCCCGGATTGGATTCTAAGTTGACTTCTGAATTACTCGGTGCAGTCGAATGAGATGGAGATGTGGAAGTGGACGATTTGGACTTTGGAGGCTCGGAAGAAAGTCCGGCAGGGATATTGGTCGTTTTGAGTTTCGTTGCTGCAGGTGCTGGGGGGGTGGCAGGCGGAGCCGAATCGGATGCCGGCGGTGGGGGAGGGACAGCAGTTGCGGGTTGGGCCTTGATCGCTTTGGTAGGGGGCTCAGCAATGGCGGTTGATGAGGAAGAGTCTCCATTGGCGTCACCGTCAGGCTTGTCATCCGTCGAAGCAATTTTCTTGGCCTTGGTGGCCTTCTTCTTTGTGTCGCGGACTTTCTCGATATCCACCTTCTCGGCCTGCTCGACCGAAGTATGCGAGGAATCCGTGGTCTCGTCGGCAGCAAACCATTCACGGATCGTCTGTTCGAGTCCGATCGACACCGTAGACATGTGGTTTTTGATCACATCCTTAGGCAAGCCCTCTGCGTGACATTTTTCCACAATCGCTTTGGACTTGATGCCCAGGTCTTTTGCGATTTCAAAAATTCGTGTATTGGCCAACTGATGCTCCAGCGCGTGTCGCGATTCGTAACTGTTCTGTCTTCGTCATTCCGAGTATTGATTTGCCAGCAGATGCACACACATCCACTGGAATGGTCTTTGGATCAGGCTTTCCCGCCGCCAAGAATATCCGCTGCTCGATTTTCTGAGGCAGCATCAGGCTCCTGAGCATCCGCTTCATTTTCGTCGCCTGCCTCATGGTTTGTTTCTGCATTGACAGCTGCAGCACCAAGGATCGCTGCAGCAGCAACCTCAGGAGACGCATCACCCGACGCATTACCCGAAAGAATCGCAGAGGCAGCCTGCTCTTCTTCTGCCTTGCGAGCAGCAGCTTGGGCCTTTTCAATTTCCTGTTGAGCGGCGACTTCCTTGGCTTTGGCAGCACAAAGCTCGATCGCTTGGGCAGCACGCGCCTCATCGAGTTCAAGTTCGGTCAAAAGCATTTCCTCGCCGACCTCTTCGATGTCGAATACCGAAATCATGCCCAGCGCTGCCAAGCGATCAACCATCTCGTCGGTGACGCCTTCGATCTGCTGGAGGGTTTCGGACAGAATCGTCAATCCCTTCGTGAACTCTTCAGGCGTTAGGATATCAACATCCCAACCCGTTAAACGAGCAGCGAGCCGCACATTTTGTCCCCGTTTGCCGATCGCCAATGAAAGCTGGTCATCGCGGACGACCACCGTGGCGCGTCCGAGTTCGAAGCACAACGAGATTTCATTGACTTCAGCAGGTTTAAGCGCATTGGCGATGAGAATCTGTGACGATTCGTTCCATCGAACGATGTCGATCTTTTCGCCATTGAGTTCTTCGACGATGGTCTTGATACGCGATCCACGGATACCCACGCACGCGCCAACCGCATCAACCTTCGAGTCGATCGACGAGACGGCCATCTTGGTGCGGTATCCAGGCTCACGGGACATCGCCTTGATTTCAATCGTGCGCTCCATCACCTCAGGCACTTCGACTTCGAAGAGTCTGCGGATGAAATCCGGCTGTCCACGCGTAAGGTAGATTTTGACTTGCGCGCCCATGTCCTTGACATCAAGAATCATTGCACGGACTCGATCGCCGGGCATGAACTGCTCGCCGGGGATTTGCTCAGAGCGGAGCATGATGGTTTCGGCACGATCGACTTGGACAACCAGAGCGCCCCGGTCGTACCGCTGGGCGACGCCGGTGACAAGGGTGCCGACCCGGCTTGAATATTCTTCCATGAGCGACTGGCGCTCGTCATCGCGGAAGCGCTGGATCATGACCTGCTTGAAGGTCTGGGCTGCGATGCGTCCAAAGTCGGCGGGGTCCATGTCCATCGGTTCTTCATACCGGAAGAGCTGAATCTCGCCGGTGATGGGATCGACGGTGCATTGGAACTCGTCGGCATCGAGTGTCCCAAAGAACTTTCGACATGCCGAAACCATCGCGGTCTCAAGATCAGAGATCAGCAGGCTCTTCTCGACATTGCGATCACGGGCAATCGAATCAAGGATGCGCATCATTTCTGAGGTGTTCACAGCAGTTCTCCGGTTCTTTGAGGCTCGCAGCGTAGGCGAGGGATTGGGATGTTGGGTTGTCCAGTTATTGAGATGTTTGTCGGGCTTTGCCCATTCGATACAGAATGAGCAAAAATACAAATGACCGCGAAGCATGAAAAGCCGCGGTCGAACGCTCAATGGGGGCGAAGAGGGACTCTCTTCGTGCCGTCCAGATCAGGATGGACTACGCGGTCATCGCATCGTCCGTCCCCTCATCGCAAGACCGGCTCCGAGCATGATCGAAGACCGATTACCCATGATGGCGCAAGACCATAAGCATATCCATACTCCTTCTCCGAGCACCATGCCCGGAGATTTCAGCCAAAGTATAGAACACCCAATGAGGGAGAATCAACTTATCTTGATCAGGCAACGCACATCCAACATCCAGATATTCACCCCGGTCGAGCGGGCATGGAGAGGCCCGTGGCTAGATATGATTTTCAATACGGTCTCCTCTGGCGACCGTTCGCTCAATCTTAATCGCCCGATTTCCGTGATGCTGACCCACCTGTCCGAGGAATTTGGATTCTTGCCCGATCATGACCAAGGCCGGGTCACTGGCATTTTTGGAAGTGACAATTAGATCTCCGACCTTCATCTCGCTCAGGTCCCGAAGCGTCATCGTTGTTCGTGCCAAAATAGCAGTGAATTCGACTCCTGTTTGATCCAAATTTCGGCTGATTCGTTCCTCAGAAGTCGTATCATTCTCATTTCGACATACTGCAAACCAGCTCTGTGAACTCAGCTCTTCCATGACCGGTTCGATCACATTATACGGAATACACAGATTCATCGTCCCCGCCCGCGATGCCATTCGTACTTCGAGCCCGATGACCAGAACCACCTCGTTTGGGGGGACAATTTGCACAAGCTGAGGGTTTGATTCGTGGGCGACAATCTCAAACTCGAGTTTGCGGACACTTTCCCATGCTTCAGAAAGTGCATCGAGTCCACGCCGAAGCACATTGGAGATCAACCGCTGTTCGATGGTTGTCATTGGGCGTTGGGGAATGAACAAATCCTGGTTATTTCCGCCCAAAAGCCGATCAATGATCGGGTAAATAATCAAAGGCGAGACCTCAAGGCACATTTGCCCTTCAAGATCATCGGGCTGAATCAAGTTGTAACTCGTGGGGTTGGGGAGTCCGGAGACAAACTCGCCATAGGTCATCTGCTCGCATGCAGCGACGCGCACCTCCACGATGGTGCGCAAGAACCCGGACAACGAAGCACCGAAGTTTCTCGCAAACGCCTCGTGCAGGGTTTCGAGGGCCAGCATCTGATCCTTCGAGACCCGTTCGGGGCGTTTGAAATCATATTCGCGGATCTCGACATGCTCGAGATCTTTGCGATTCCGCGAGAAGATCATTTGATCTTGTTGATCGTCTTCGGCTTCATTTCCCGAATCGACCGCGGTCAGGAGGGCGTCGATCTCATTTTGGTCCAACATGCTCATGGCGGTGCGGGTTCCAAGGGGGGAACAAAACAATACGAAACGGTCAAGGCAGACGAAAATCCCCGAATCTGACGGAGATACACCGGTTACTATCGGTCGTTTACCCCGGGAATCTTGATCTTCCATCCCTCCAGATCGAGATTTCCGGAACAAAATGGTTTTAGATTGGGTTGGCAGGGAGAATCATCCCACAGCGATCATGTCCCCCCATAGACTGTTCCATGGAATCACTCGGTATGCGATTTATTCAGTATGCACATGCTTTGGTCCGTTCCTTTATTTTACCTGGCCTGATGCTGAGCTTGGTGTGGGTGATGATCTTGGGAGCGATTGCGGGTCAAACCTTTGCCCAGCCGAGCTTTGATTGGTCGACGGCATCGTTGCCTGAGGGGGAAGATCGGCCACCGATTGCCGCTTCGATCGAATCGTCCACACCCCAAGTTCAACCCGGAGGCAAGCTGGTCTTGGCGGTCATTCTCGACCATGCCGAGCATTATCATTCGAATCTCAACGAGCCGATCGTCCCCGAGGAGATGGGGGATTTTTTACCTGTCCCGACCACCATCGAGCTTCCCGAAGTTCAAGGTGTCACCTTTGGGGCGATCCATTGGCCAACACCAATCGCGGTCGATGTTGATTTCTTCTTTACGGGTAACCCGATCAGTTACCTGGTCTATGCTGGCAAGACGATCATCTATATCCCCGTCACGATCGCAGAAGATGCTTCACTCGGCAAGCGAACCTTCGAGTTGAGCGTCACTTACCAAGTCTGCGACGAGACAACCTGCCTGGCACCGGAGACGGTGCCGCTGACAATGACCGTTAACATTGTCGAATCCGCTTCCGCAGCTCAAGCCCTGACCGGCACCTTTGCCGGGTATAACCCTGATCAGGCGCCTCAGCCTCGCGAGCCCGTCGCCATTGAACGCCGATTCCTCGGGGTATTGGTGGTTCCATCGACCGATTCGTTGGCGGGGGTGTTTGTTTTGGCCTTGGCATCAGCCGTCGGCGGGTTCATCCTCAACCTCACCCCCTGCGTGCTCCCGGTAATCCCCATCAAGGTGATGACCATTTCTCAGCACGCTGGCGCGCGCAAGTCTCGCGCGTTTATACTCTCGGTGTGGATGGCGATTGGTGTTATCGCCTTTTGGGCCGGGATCGGGATTCCTGTTGCGTTTGTGTCTCAGTTTACCGACCCATCAATCATCTTCGGCATTTGGTGGCTCACTGGAGTTATCGGTGTCGTGATTGCTGTAATGAGCTTTGGGATCATGGGCTTATTTCAGATCAAGCTCCCTCAGCAGGTCTATATGATTAATCCCAAAGCCGATTCGATATCGGGGTCATTTATCTTCGGGATGATGACCGCGGTGTTGGGGTTGCCCTGCTTTGGATTCGTTGCGGGGGCTTTGCTCGCTGGCGCAGCGATGATGCCTGCGTATCTGGTGCTGATTGTGTTCGTTTTCATCGGAATTGGCATGGCCTTGCCTTATGTTGTCCTGGCGATGTTTCCCAAGCTCATCGACAAACTTCCTCGCACTGGGCCGGCCAGCGAGCTCGTCAAGCAGGTCATGGGGCTTTTGATGCTCGCAGCAGCAGCCTACTTCCTCGGCACCTCGGTCATTTCGTTTGGGTCTGGGCGAGCATGGGTTTTTCCGTGGTGGAGCAAAGCCGTTCATTGGTGGGTCATCGGGCTCATTGGGTTGGTGACGGGGCTCTGGCTGATGATTCAGACCATCCGGATCACCAAGCGCCTCGGCCCACGATTGACCTACTGCTTCTTGGGCATATTGGTTGCATTGAGCGGCTCATTTATCGCTTATAACCAGACCATGCACCAGTACCACTATTTCTGGAAACCTTTTAGCCCCGAGTTCCTGGCGACTTCACTTGAGAAGGGCAAGGTGGTGGTACTCGATTTCACCGCGGAGTGGTGCCTCAACTGCAAAGCCCTTGAGGCAACGATTTTGGCGAGGGAGCCCGTGAAATCCATGCTCCTGAGCAGCGATGTCGTTCCGATGGTTGCCGACCTGACCAGCACCAACGCCCCCGGATGGGATCACCTCAACAATGCGCTGGGCCAAACGGGCATCCCCTTCTTGGTTGTCTATGCACCGGGGCACGACGATCCGGTCTGGATGTCCAATGCATATAACTCTGCCCAAGTCGTCGAAGCGATCAACCTTGCTCGCGATCTCGTAGCCAGGGAAGGAACAGCAGTAGGGGGGGCGGATTGATCTGATGGGGAGATTGGTCCGATCAAGACCAAAAATTGGGCTTATCAGGCACCAATCGTGCGACCTGTCAGGTTCATTGCTCAAGTTGATTGACGAATGCCGATTTGGGGAATATCTTTCTCCCCGCAGGGGCATGTCTTTGGACAGGGCACCGCGAAACAACCAGATGCGGGTGTAGCTCAGTGGTAGAGCGTCACGTTGCCAACGTGAATGTCGACGGTTCAAATCCGTTCACCCGCTTTGATAGACCGCTCGGAACCACAGACAGAATGGTTCGGGGCGGTTTTCTGTTTTCTACCTCTACTTTCCACTACGGGTTCTTATTCGGTCGGTTTTTGATTCTTGGCATCTCTTGTTGGCGCTGGAGTATGGGCGGTGAGCGTCTGATCCGGGGCATTCCTCATCGTACGATATGTTGATACCGATAGTCGATCGCTCGCTGGCCAAGTTCAGCGATGACATGATCCACCAGTCCCGTCTGAGGCCCGATCAACTCGGCATTGATCACTCCGGGCATTGTGAGCTCGCCTTTGGCAATCATTCGGGCGATGATCGCGCAGGGGTAGGCCGTCGTGCGCGACATGCTCGTGGCACCTTGGTTGTAGTAATCGAGCAAGTCCCATTGATGCCTGATTGAGGCGCCCTGATCATCAGTGCCATCGACAATGATCCGCATGATGGTCAGGTCTTCTTCTGCTTCGTCGTAGGTCCATTTGGGGAACATCAGTTTGCTGATGACATCGAGGGGTTTAACCGTGCCGCCTTGAACTTCGATCGGGGTTTGGCTGAACAATCCAGTTTCGCGAAAGACGCGCATCAACTCGATGTGCCCTGGGTAGCGCATGGTCTTCTCTTTCATGAATGGCACATTCATCGTGTAGGCCAACGAACGCAATCCATCGGTGTTGAACACTTCGAGTGTGCCGAGCCCATTGAAGTCGATGAGTTCGGGCTCACTCAGTGCTTCGCGGACGACGATTTCGCCGTGCTCGACGATCCGTGCGGGTCGGGTGTATTCTTCGAGCACATCGGCCGGTGAGAACCCCGCTTTGTATTCAAAGGGCCAGGTGCGCACGCGAGGCAGTCCACCAACATAAATCTCAATATTCGTGCACTCCTTGAGCAGGCTCGCGCCGTATCCGGCGAGCATGTTGCTCATTCCGGGTGCAACGCCCATATCGACGACCGCGGTGACGCCGTGTTCTTTGGCCAGTGCGTCGAGGTCCCACGAATTTTCTGGCATGAACGAAATGTCCGCGTAATTCTTACCTGATTCGATGACTGCACGGAGCGATTGAAACCCGATTCGACTCGCCAATGCACCAAGTACGATATCGCAATCCGCGATGACTTCTTTGAGGACTTGGACATCGCTCAGATCAGCGGATGCTGTTTTGAAGGCGACCCCCATCTTGGTCGCGTGTTGGGTCGCTTTGTCGAGTGCGCTCTGGTGAAGATCGACCAGCGTAATTTCAAAGTCGGGATCACCCGCCAGATCCGTTGCCATCACTGTCCCAACCATGCCTGCGCCCAGTACCACTGCTTTTTTCATTGATCAAACTCCGAGTCGGCTGTTTCTTTCTGAACTCTGTGGAACTGTAGTGTGCCCTTTTGACGATTTTGAGGTGTCAGGCATCATTCCTGGGGGTATTTGTATCCTGCGGGTTTACAGTGCAAAGTCGATTCTCTTCGGGTTCTTCAGTCTGTGGTTCCATCTGTTGTAAGAATGCGATAGAATGCATACACGGACAATCATGTCCAATTTGCGGAGGGTGATAGCAATGATTCGCGGTGCGCTCAATATCAAGAAACTCCTCGGAGCCATGGCCCGGCTCGATGCGTCTGATCTGCATATCAAGGTTGGAATTCCCCCGACCTACCGTATTGGTGGAGCGCTTCGACCGATCGATGGTGAGCCGGTCACTGAAGACGAAGCCGACCATTTGCTCGATCCATTGCTCTCTGAGCTTCAGAGGAAAAAATTTGAGGAGACCGGCGATCTCGATTTCGCATGGCACCTCGAAGCAACCGATGGAACCGGTGGCGATCGGTTCCGGATCAATCTGCTCCGCTCGGGTAATCATACCCACGCTGCAATTCGGCGTGTGAAGGCCGAGATTCCCAGCTATGCCGATCTTCATCTCCCCGAGGTCTATTCACAAATTGTTCATCGCGAGCGCGATGGGCTTGTGCTGATTGTTGGCGTGACAGGTTCGGGGAAATCCTCGACACTCGCTGCGATGCTCGACGAGGTCAACGCCACGCGAGGAGAGAACATCATCACCATCGAAGACCCCGTCGAATATCGATTCACACCCAAACAATCCATCATCTCCCAAAGGGAAATCGGGATTGATGTCATTGATTTTCACGAGGCGCTTCGCCATGTGGTGCGCCAAGATCCCGATGTGATTTTCATCGGCGAGATGCGCGACCAAGAAACAGTACTCTCGGCGATCCAGGCTGCCGAGACTGGGCATCTCGTGTTTGCAACGCTGCACACCGCCGACACGATGGGGGCCTTTGGACGGATGCTCGAGTTCTTCCCTCAAGACGAACGCGCCTTCGTCCGCAACTCACTCTCAGCGACACTCAAAGCCATCTGTGCCCAGCGTCTGATCCCTGCCAATGATGAAGTTACGGGTTCAAAGGTTGTGCCTGCAGTTGAGGTACTTTTGACCTCGCCGATGGTGCGTGAGCTCATTCGTGAAGAGCGCGATGCCGATCTGCCTTCAGTTGTGGCATCGAGCCGAGAGGATGGCATGATCTCCTTCACCCAGCACTTCGCCGAGCTCGTTGATAAGGAATGGATAACGATGTCCACTGCGAAGGAGTACGCTCCTAACCGCGACATGCTCGAATCGATCCTCAAGGGTGTCGAAGTCAAAGCCGCTTCACTCATCGGTCGGCTTAAGGGTTAGCCCGCCTGGGCATGATCTTCAGGATCAATGCCGAGCTGCTTCATTTTTTTGTAGAGTGTTGTTCGGTTGATTCCGAGTACCTCGGCGGTCTGCTGACGGTTCCAATCGTTGGCTTCGAGCGTGCGCAAAATCACTCGTCGTTCGGGTTCGACCATCGCTTCGCCAAGTGTCATCGGCATCCATGGCTGGTCATCGGGGACAGATGTGAGTTGGATCGGTGAGGCGTCTTGGTCGAGCACATGGGTCGGCAAATCTTCGACCCCGATCGTCTGTGATCGTGTGAGTACCGCAGCCCGTTCGACAATGTTCGAGAGCTCGCGCACATTGCCCGGATAGCGGTACCGACGCAATGCATCAAGGGCTTGGGGGGTGAACCCGTTGAACTGACGCCCGAGCTCGTCGCCCTGCTGCTCAAGAAAATGCTCAGCCAAACTTTGGATATCACCGACCCGCTCACGCAAAGGAGGCATCTCGATTTTGACTACATTGATCCGATAGTATAAATCTTGACGAAATTCGCCCGAAGCGACAAGATTTTCGAGCGATTGATTGCTTGCCAGAATCACCCGTACATCGACCTCGATCGTTTCATTGGATCCTACCGGCTCGAATTTGCGTTCTTGCAAGACACGCAAGAGTTTGAGCTGCATCGCTGGTGAAGCAGAGTTGATTTCATCGAGAAAAAGCGTTCCGCCATCAGCAGCCAAGAACTTGCCTACCTTGTCGGCATGTGCTCCAGTAAAGGCGCCTTTGACATGGCCGAAGAGCTCGGATTCGAGCAGCGTTTCTGGGATCGACCCGCAGGCGAGCTCGACAAAGGGCTTGGCCTGCCGATTTGATGCTTGATGGATCGCGTTGGCGATCATGCTTTTGCCGACGCCCGATTCGCCGGTCATCAGGACCGTCGTGCGTGAGTTGGCCACCGCGTGAACCGTCTCGGCGATCTTGAGCATCCGATGGTCGCTCCCAACCATATTGCCGAGCCCGAAGGTCGATTCAAGTCTTGAGCGCATCGTGGTGTTCTCGCGAGCAAGCTCGTGGTGGCGCAGTGCTCGCTCGAGCCCGAGCCGAAGCTCGTCATCGACGACGGGCTTGGTGAGGAAGTCAATTGCACCAAGTCGAAGCGCTTGGACCGCTGTCTCAACCGTGCCATACCCAGTGAGCATGATGACAGCTGCCTGTCGGTGCGATTTGATGATTTCACGTAGTAAATCAAGTCCGCCCATCTCGGGAAGGTTGATATCGCAGATCACGACCTGATACGGGCCGATGGTACTATGCTCTGCCTGTTCAAGTTCATGGAGAGCTGCCGAGGGTGAATAGACTGACACTGCCTTGCATCCTTCATTGTTGAAGAACTGCGCCAGCGAATCGGCGACGATCGGATCATCATCAATAATCAAGATGCGCGGATGATCGGCCATGTTTATTTTCCGATCTCCAGATCGCCGATATCGGTGCCCTCGTCAGGTTCATAGACCGATGGGATGCACACCCGAAGTACTGCACCCGATCGGCTCGATCCTGCTCGATCAGCCCGATCGGTGAGCGTAATGACCCCTTCGAGCTGTTCGACAATCTGGTGTGCCATCGAAAGCCCGATGCCTTGGTGGTCATCGGTGGTGCTTACACCATGCTTGAAGGCCTGATTATTGCGCACGCTTGAATGAAGCCCGACGCCGTCGTCAAAGATTTCGATGACGGTTTCTTCGCGTTTGGTATCGACGCGTGCGACGACCTCGATGAGCCCCCCGGGATCAAGCGAATCGGGTTTGGTCGCTTTGGCAATCGATTGTACCGCATTAAAGAGCCCGTTGAGCACCACCGTATACATCGGCCCGGCAGCCAATCGACCCGCACGCGGATCAATCCGTACTTCGATTCGCACACCCGCCTGGTTCGCCAATGGCCTAACGACATCGACTGCGTGATCAATCACCATCGCGATGCTTACGACGCTCGACACTCCGAGCAAGGGGGAACCGATCGGGACTGATTTGGAGCGCATCGCGGCGTTGACCATCGAGCTCATTCGCTCGAGTGTCGAGAGCACCGTCTTGATCTGCTCGCGTGCCTTGGTGAGATTATCAAGATCGCGCATCCGGTCTTCTTCCGGCAAGGCTGCCGCGGCGAGTCCGAGCCAACGCATCGAACCATCGAGCATGTTGCTCAGTTCATGGGCCAGCATCGTCACCTGATCGGCCGCGACCGGCCCCGAGGAACAATCACGCGCTTCGAGCACGCCCGGCGGGCGGATCGTCCGCTTCTCAGGCGCAGGGTTGTTGGGGTCATCGGGCGCGGGGTTATTGGGGTTGGTGCTCATACCACCCATTTTCGACCTACAAACCCCGGATGGTTCTCAAGCGTCGTAATTTGGCAACATCCTGAACCGTCGTCCCCGTTGCGTTGAGACAACACGGCATAATCGGCCCGCCCATCCAAGTTCTCGGACGATCGGACCTACTCCACCCCAACGGCCAACGCATCCCGATCCGACAACATCCCACCATCGGAGCGAAGCCTCACCGTCCCATCTCGCTTCCACGACCGATCACACCGAGGCTCATCACGCAGATCAATCACCGTCGTTTCGTCGCTGGTTGCCTCGACCCGCGACACGCCACAGAAGTCGGCGAGATCGTTCATGTTGAATCGGCTGAGCACGTTTTCAGGATCGGCGATCTTGAGTCCTGCATCGAGCGGATTCTCGATCCCTTGCTCGGCCCGCGAGTGCTCGAGCACCCGCTGAGCATCTTCGAGCATCGCCATCACCGTCGCCCAATCGGTTGAAACCACAACATTTGTCAGCGATGGGAATCCCGTCAGATGCACACACATGCTCGCATCCTTTGAATCGGCACCATGCAATGATCGGTACGCCTCATCTGCCGTATGGCACATCACGGGAGCAAGCAACTTGGCCAAGCCGTCGGCCATAATAAACAATGCCTGCTGCGATTGTTTCCGACGATCCGAATCCACCGAGTCACAATAAAGTCGGTCTTTGACGGATGACAAATACTCACCCGAGAGTGTGGTGTTACAGAAATTGTAGATCAGTTTGTGAACCTCATGGAAGGCATATGAATCGTACGCTTCGATAACTTTTCCGATCAGCCCATCAAACTCGCCAAGCACCCACGCTTCAAGGCTTGTCTCATCGAACGAAATCGAATCATCAGGCATGAACTCGTTGAGATTCGAAAGCATGAACTTAAAAGTATTGCGCACCTTGCGATAGCTCTCTCCTGAGAGCTTGAAGAATTCCTCATCGACCTTGACATCGTTTTCGTAGGCGATTGAACACACCCACCAGCGCAGGACATCGGCTCCGTATCGATCGAATAAATCCTTGAGTGCCGCACCGGCAGATTTGGAGAGCTTCTTGCCGTCCTTATCGACCATGAACCCATGCGTCAACAGCGTCCTAAACGCCGGCTCACCCATGACACCCAACGAAGGCAGCAACGACAACTGGAACCACCCGCGATGCTGATCCGAGCCTTCAAGATACAGATCGATCGGGTAATCCTCGCCATTGGATCGCTCACGCATCACCGCGTTCCAAGATGACCCGGATTCAAACCATACATCGAGAATATCCTGCCCTTTCCTGAGATCGGCCAAGGCGACCGATCCATCTTTGAGTTCGGCTGGTGCTTCAGGGTCGCTGCTTGGGTCGTACCCCGCAAGGAGCACCTCGGGCGATTCACTGAACCACAAGTCCGAGCCTTTCACACGCACAAGATCAGCCACCGCCTTCGACGAAGACGCGGTCATGAATGCAGACCCATCGGGCATCGTAAATGCTGGGATCGGCAACCCCCACGCACGCTGACGAGAGATACACCAGTCCGGGCGCGAATCGAGCATGCCTCGCATCCTGTTTTGGCCCCAGGCGGGGACAAAGTTGATGCTGCCGCCATCTTGTGTTGCTTCGAGGGCCATCTCTCGCAGTCCCTTGTTTTCCCGCTTCGTCGGCTTGTTGACATCCACAAACCATTGCTCCGTGCACCGGAAAATCACAGGTGTTTTGGACCGCCAGTCATGGGGATAGCTGTGCATGAACTTATGCGAGAAGAACATATGCCCGGATTCGGTGAGTCTCTGGGCGATGAATGCATTGGCATCCCAGATCGACATGCCGGTGATCCATTCGGGCACGGTTTCGTCGTAGGTGCCGTCGCCTTTGACCGGGCAATAGACCGGCAACCCGATACGCAGGCCCGTCAAATAATCATCCGCACCATGCCCGGGTGCGGTATGGACGAGTCCCGAACCATCTTCGAGCGTCACATAGTCGGCACTGACGATCGTGTAGCAGTTGGAGGTGTCCGCATTGGGCTCGCCAGAAGGGGTGGGGGGGCATGCACGCAGCGGATGCACATAGCGCAATCCCAAAAGCTTCTCACCCGAGCAAGTCGCAAGCGTCTCGACATCTTCCGCTTTCGCCTTGGCGCAGACCTTTTCAATAAGCTCCGTCGCCATCACTGTGATGTTCCCATCGACGCGCACCAACGCATACTCAAACTTCTCATGCACCGCGATCGCCATATTGGCAGGCAAAGTCCAAGGAGTCGTCGTCCAGATCATAAAACTGGGTTTCGCACCCGGGCGATCGTCTTCGCTGAGCCCAAATGCTTCATACACCGCGTCCCCATCGGCTGCTTCAAAATCAACATACACGGATAGATCTTCACGATCCTGATACTCAAGTTCCGCATCGGCCAGCGCCGTCTCATTGGCGATCGACCAATGTACTGGCTTGAGCGCCTTATACACCAACCCTTGTGCGCACAAACCAGACAACACATCCAGCACCGCCCCTTCATATCGAGGGGACATCGTGAGGTATGGATTCTTGTAGTCCGCGCAGGTCAACAGCCGTTCCATCTGCCCGGTCTGCAACTTGACTTGTTTGGAAGCGTACGACTTGCATACCTTGCGCACCGTCATTCGGCGTGTGTCATCATCGAGTTCTTCGAGCTTCTTGAACTTGCCCGACTCCACCAGATCCGTCATTACCTTGTGCTCAATGGGCAATCCATGGCAATCCCACCCAGGAACAAACGGGGTGTTATACCCGGCCATGAACTTGCTTCGGACGACAAAGTCCTTGAGGCATTTATTCATCAGGTGCCCCAGATGGATCGACCCATTGGCATAGGGAGGTCCATCATGGAACACAAATCTTTTGTCAAAGGTTTGGGCCCTGTCACGCATGGCTTGGTAGAGCCCCTGTTTGTCCCCAAGCTGGCTCCATCGCTTGAGTGAGGCCGGCTCGTTCTGCACAAGATTCGCCTTCATCGGGAACCCGGTCTTGGGCAGGTTCAGGGTTTTTTTATAGTTGGGTTTCTTGTCGGTGGTTGGTGTGTCGGACATATCGGGTCAATCTCCAGATCGCAGCGAAATCGCAGCGGCCTTCATGGTATGGCTCGGTGATATCAGTTTGAACGCGATTCGTGCCGATCGAGTCAGATTTGACGATCAACGAGCCCCGTGAGGATGGATGCAACGCATCGGTGCCCTCAACGGGGCAGCATAATTCGAATGAAGATTCGAATTGGATGTATCAGCATGACGCTCATGGCACAAAGCATAGCCCTTTTTTTCGACGATTTCGGCTTTGAAGTACACGCAAACCGCAAAAACTGCATGGAATCAAAACGAGCCATAGCTGGAGATGGTCTGCTCACAGGCAAGAGGAGAAAAACTCAACCCAGCGGATAAAGCCAAAGCCCCGTGGCCAATTTGGGGTAAAAGAAAGTCGATTTCTGAGGCATCAGCTCCCCCGCACGCGAAATTGCTCGTACCGCTTCGAGTGGTGTCGGACGCACAATGATCGCCAGTTGAGGCTTGCCCCCGCCAGCGATGGACGAACCGGTCTCCTCGCCTTTACCAATCGCGAGCACCTCGTCGATCGAATGTGGAAAAGCCCAGTTGACAGGCTTGTTGTTGTTGAGTTCAGGCTGACAGATTTCTTCGACGATCATGTGTTGAATGATCGCGACATCAAGATTCCGCCATGCCTGCGATTTTTTGGGAAACTGCATCTCGAGTGGATCAGGAACCGCAGGCCAAGCACCAAAACACAATCCGGTGGCATAGTCGTAAATCCCGAACACATTGGTTTGTTCTCGTTCAGCGAGGGTGTCCATCTGCGAAAGGAAAGTCTGCGGGTCATTATCGATCGGTTCGATATTGAGCAGCCCTTGCGCCGCTTCGATGAACTTCTCGATCTCGTAGTCTTCCATGCCTCCGAGCACACGATGGGTCGGTCCGATGGCCAATCCAGGATCGGACATGGATACAAGCACAAACATTGTCCGTCGGGCCGGGTGATCGGGAGCGACTTCGCCTTTGGATTCGAGATCGGCGAGGTAGTTGAGGGCAGTGTTGTACCGATGATGTCCGTCGGCGACGAACACATCTTCGCCTGCCAAGGCATCTTGGTACTGGGCAATGGTCGCCTCATCGTCGATGGTCCAGATTTCATGTTTGATTCCATCACCCATGTCGGCGTGCATATCAGGATCGCGCGAATCCATGATGCGATGGAGGATTTCGACCACAGTACCCGCTTCGTCTTGGTGAAGCCCAAAGATCGGGGAGAACTGGCACTGGGAGGCTTCCATCAATGCTTTGCGGTCTTCTTTCGGCCCGCCAAAGGTTTGCTCGTGGGCGAGGATGCCCCCCCCTTCACGGGAGCCAAAGGGCATGGTATCGAGTGTCAGTGCCATGCCACAGCGTTGGTAGGTTTCGCCCTCAAATTCAAAGGTTTGGCGATAGGCGAAGATGGCAGGTGTTTCGCGCTGCGAGAGGATACCTGAATCGAGCATCGCGCGGTAGGCATCGCCCGCGCTTTGGTAGACCGCTTTGGGTCCGAGCTCTTTGGCGGGGACATGAGGCAGGTCGATTCCCACAACATTGTGAACGCTGCGATGGAGCAGGGCCGACTTGGCACTCAGGTCAAGGACATCGTAAGGCGGGGCGATGAGCTCGGAGACATCACCTTGTCCCTGGTTGTACTGAACAGCTCGAAATGGGTAGACTACAGGCATCGGTGCCCTTTCGTTTGTCTTCATGCCAAGGGGCACAAAGCGTGAGCGCGAACATGGACGATCTTCGATGGGCACCTGCCCGACCGTCTCCTCAATTATATGCACCAACTCATCTCAATCCTTCCCATCATGAAGCAGAATCGTGCCCTACGATTGAATATGTCCATGCCCAAAGCACTCGTGATCCGAACCGCCGGGACCAACTGCGATGTCGAGCTCTGCCGGGCATTGACACTCGCTGGGAGCAACGTGGAGTTGATCCACTTGGATCGCCTCCTCGCCAAACCCTCGCAAATCACATCTTTTGACCTCATCGGATTCCCAGGCGGGTTCTCTTATGGCGACGATATCGCATCCGGACGCATCAAAGCGATGCACACCCGGCAAAGGCTCATGCCCGAGTTGCTCAAATCGGCGGAACGAGGCGTGCCGATGATCGGGATCTGCAATGGATTTCAAGTCATGGTTCAGATCGGGCTCTTGCCGGGCAGGAAGAACCACGAAATTTCGGTTGCCTTGACCGACAACGATCATGGCCGATTCATCGACCGATGGGTCGAAATGAAACCCAATGCTGACTCAAGTTGCATCTGGACACAAGGACTTGCCCAGTTTGATGGCGAAATCCTCTACCCGGTTGCCCATGGCGAAGGGCGATTGGTTACCAAAGGCCATTCCACGCTTGAATCGCTCACAACCAACAATCAGATCGCGCTCCGATATGGCACCGACATCAACGGGTCGGTTGATCAGATTGCAGGCATCTGCGATCCATCGGGGCGGATTTTCGGATTGATGCCTCACCCCGAGCGGGTATTGGATTGGAATCGACATCCATTCTGGACACGCCTCGATGAGCAGACAAAAAAGACACAAACTCCCGGACTGAGCATCTTCACCAGTGCCGTTGAGGCGGTTGCGAAGCAAACGGTCTAAACACACTTCTGATACCTCATAGAATGAGAAGGATCACACCAATGGACGAAACCGCAGTCTACGCCGGGAGCTTTGACCCACCGACCAACGGGCATGTATGGATGATCGAGCAGGGGGCTCGGTTGTTTAGCAAGCTCATCGTGGCTGCGGCAAGAAATCCTGAGAAGGGGTATTCTTATGAGCTCGATCAACGCGTTGGATGGCTTACCGAAATTTGCGCCAAGTATGGCAATGTCAAAATTGCCTCAATCGAAAACGAGTTTTTGGCGCATTATGCCAAACGGGTTGATGCCCGGTTTGTGATTCGAGGTATTCGCAACGAGGCCGACTATCAATACGAGCGCGGGATGCGGTATGTGAACTCGGATCTCAATGATCGGCTTCAGACGGTGTTCTTGATGCCTCCACGCGAGTTGTGCGAGGTGTCATCAAGCTTTGTCAAAGGCATGATCGGCCCTGACGGGTGGGAGCCTGTCGTCGAACGGTATGTGCCTGCATGTGTGTTTGCGGATCTGCGAATCGAGCATGAGCATGAGTAAAGAGTTGAATAATCCGGACAATACCAGGACACCGATCGATGAAAAGGTCATGGCGATGCGCATCGTCACCATGCCCGGCCAGACAAATCCCTATGGTACGATTTTCGGTGGAATTATCTTGAGCTATATTGACCAGGCGGGGTTTGTCGAAGCAAGACGACATGGCGATCTCGACTGGGTGACGGCGGCAGTCGATAAGGTCGAATTCCACGCCCCGGTGCATGTTGGCGATATCGTTACTTTTTATACCCATACCATCCGATTGGGGCGCACAAGTCTCGATGTCCAAGTCGAAGTGCAGGCTGAGCGATTTACGACCCACGAGGTGGTGTCTGTCACCAGTGCGAAGATCACGCTTGTGGGGATGCGCGATGGCAAACCCTTCCCATTTCGTGAAGCGGCGCCTACGGATGGGAACATTGCATGAGTTTTGATCGGCTCGATAGGTTTCATACTCCTGCTCGGCTGATGGTGCTGCTTTCGGGTTCGGGAACCACGCTCGACAATCTGCTCAAACATATCAAGCAAGGGGATCTTGATGCAACGATCCCGGTGGTGATTGCTTCGAAGGAATGCCTAGGCGCGCACAAAGCACGCGATGCCGGGATTGAGACGCATATTCACAATGGCCCACTCGATCCTGATTTTCTTGATGAATGCTGTGAACGCTGTGAAATTGATTTGGTGGTACTTGCCGGGTATTTGAAGCTCGTGCCGATCACGGATCGAGTACGCGACCGGGTCGTCAACATTCACCCGGCATTGCTCCCCGAGTTTGGGGGCAAGGGCATGCATGGGCAGCGGGTGCATCAGGCGGTGATCGAGTCAGCCAAGCGAGGCGAGGTTACTGAGTCTGGATGTACAGTCCATTTTGCCGATGAGCAGTATGATACGGGGTCAGTGATCGTCCAGCTGCGTTGTCCGGTCAAGGGCACCGATTCTGCCCAAGAACTGGGCGATCGAGTATTCAAACTCGAATGTCGGGCTTATCCCCAAGCCCTCAAGTTGCTCATTGCACGCAATACCAATGCCCACCGGGACGAATAATACGCGATGAAATATTCATACTTTCCATACTTTCTTGTGCTTTGTTTGTGTTTTTCCATTTCGAGGTCGTTTGCCTTGGGCGAGCCCAAGCCTTCGGTGCTCGAATCGGCGGGGATTGCTGCGATGGGGCAGGGGGACTACGAAGAGGCCGAGTCTATTTTTCGTCAACTTATCGAGCTTCGCCCGGATTCGTTCGTCGGGCACTACAACCTTGCCTCGGCGTTGTCAATGCAAGGCGATGGGAAAGGGGCGGTCGATGCGCTCTCGGTTTCGATTACACTTGGATTTTCGGATATCAGGCAGATCAAACGCGATCCAGATTTGACGACGCTGCGGACAATGCCTTTTTTTGATGAACTCGTGGCCAACTGGCAGGCGCTGCTTCAAGTGCGTCGGCAGAATGATCTCGATTCGATCAAGGGGTTGATTCGCAAGAAAATCGAGCTTCGGACTGATGAGGAACTCAAGTTTGAGCTTGTCTCCGCCCATGACCAGATCGCGACGGATCAGGCCCAAGATGAGTTGGTGTTGTTGGCAGGATGGGCCAATCGTGTTTTGTTTTCTGGTGTGGATTCGCTGGAGGATCAGCCTTGGATTATGGTGGCGTTGCCCGATCGGGCGGGGTTTGCCAAATGGGCGATTAAAGTATTCGGTCCTGGGGTACGCGGGAATATCAGCTCGGTGGGTGGAGCGTACGAGCATCAGAAGCGCCGATTGGTTGCTCAGGATCTGGGCGCGACGCTCCGCCATGAGTTTGTCCATGTGCTGCACTGGCGTGATATGAATCGGATCGGGCAAGTCCATGCGCCGTGGATTCAGGAGGGATTGGCGTCGCTGGTTGAGGATTACGATCTTAAGGATGGGCAAGTGGTACCCGTGGCATCATGGCGGACGAATATCATCAAGCGAACCAATGATCGGCACCGATTGGTGAGTATCGAGGAGCTGGCGAACACACCGATGAACGCGTTTACCGCCAAGCGGCCATTGGCCAAGTACGCCCATGCACGCACGATCATGCTCTACCTGCTCGATCAACGAAAACTCGGTGCATTCTACCGCACCTACACCCGGCAGTACCGCACCGATCCAAGTGGGATCAGCGCGCTCGAAACGGTGCTGGGCAAGGAGCTCGAGGAGATCGAGCAAGACTTTGAAACTTGGATCGATCAACTCGAGATGGTCCCAGAGACGGGGAGTGATCTCAATGCGACGCTGGGGATCGAGATCGAGAACGGTACAGGCGATGGGGTGGTGGTTCGAGGGTTGCCCGGCAATGCGAGATCACGAACCAAACTCAGGATCGGGTCAGTGATCACGGCCATCGACGGCAAACCAACACGGGATTTGTTTGAGTTGATCCGAATTCTAGGGCAGTATCAGCCTGGACAAACGGTGACGATTCATCATCGGCGAGGGACGGTGCACAAAATTTCAAAGGTGAAGCTGTTGCAGCGGTAAAAATAGGAAAGGCATCCAGACACGAGAATCATATGGTGAGCCTATCGACTAAACCATCGAAGAAGAATGACTGGCTCCGGCGGACGCTGCCTCCGGGAGTGTCGATTTTTGTCCATGGCCTGTTCATTGGTTTGGTTGCCTATATTGGGATGCAGATCGGCGTGCAAGATTTACCTGAGGACCAGTTGCCCATTGCTGAGCTTGCCATCCCGATTCCGACTTCGCTCCCCGAGCGTCAAGTGGCTGCCGAAGAGCTTTCTCATCACACACCATCGCGACCAAGTTTTCAGGGTTACGCCTCTTTGCTTGAACAGGAAGCAGCCGATCTCGGGTCGATCCAATACGCCCAGCCCGTGATGGATCCTGTCTCACTGGCTGCTTTACAAGGTGCCAATGCCCAGATTGCTCGCCCAGAGAGCACGATGCCACCGACGGTCGAGTTTGCCGGGGTCCAAGCACGAGCTGCCCGCAGGATCGTCTATGTTGTCGATGGGTCGGGTGCAACTGCCAATAGCTTTGCCTATCTTCAGTCTCATCTTTTGCGTTCAATTGATCGGCTTTCCCCAACCCAGCGTTTTCAGGTTGTACTCTTTCGCTCATTCGATCAGCACACGACCACCTTGGCACCGATGAACAACCGTACACTTGCCCGTGCTACATCGGAGAACAAGCAACGCGTTGCCGATTGGCTCGCAGGTATGAGTGCTCGTGGACGCTCCAACCCTGTTGATGGACTTCACGCGGCACTCAAGCTCAACCCGGATTTGGTTCTGCTCATTACCCGTTCAATTCGGCGTACCGAGATGGGGTGGGCCCAAGGACAGCGGGCGATCCTTGCCGAGCTCGAAACACTTAACCCGCAGAATCCAACAACAGGCAAGCGAAAAACCATCATCAAAACCATCCAGCTTCTCGATGAAGATCCTACCGGAATTATGCGCGCCATTGGTGTTAAGCATGGGGACGGTCACGATGATTATCGGGTAGTTACTTATCAGGATTTGATTTCACCTTCGCAATCAAGTGAGGTCAACAGCCTGAGTACACGCTCTTTGGAAGCATCGAATGAGCAGCGCATCGCGACTGCTGGCGAACTGATGGGTATGCTGGCTTCTTCAGGTACAAGCCTGAGTGCTTTCTACGCCTATACCGATCCTCAACAACAAGAACGGGTGCTTCAAAGTGCTCGCCAGATCCGTTCATTGATTCGTCCATTGTCGAATGACGATGGGCGGGCTGCCATTCTCGATGCCCAATCCACCTTGTTGATTCATTTCGTCAGCCCAGGTGCCGTTGCTCGTAGCGAACTCCAAATGATCGTTGATCGACTCGATGGGGTACTTTACACCGAGCCCAATACTGATGCCCAGCGTGTGTTGGCAGTAGCTTTGGCGTTGGTTCAACTCGGCGAACTTGAAAGCGCCCGAGCTCGCATCATTGAGCTTCTCGAACTTGCTGATGATCTCGGTCTTGACCCATCATCTCGGGCTCAGGCAGTGTTGTCATTGGCTTCGATGGGCGATATTCCTTCGGAGTTTGAGCCAATGCTCAGCCGAATTCCCTTTCTTACGCCCACAGGTACCATTGACGCAGTGTGGGGATTGCTCTTGCGCGAAACCATCACCAAGTCTAGGCTTGAACGATCGGTGTCTCATCCATGGGAGCCGATGATCGAACTGCGCCGGGCTGCGCGTACCAATGATTCGATCCGCAACTACATCGACACCCGCATCACCCTGATCCTCGACTCGACCCCGGCATCACCCGAGAACACCGATCTGCCCAGTGCGGTACTTTCGGCAGCGGCCAATACAATGTCACACACCCTTGATCGGCGGGCTTCGGCGATCAACTTGCTCGAGATCATTGCCCAACGCGAAGAAGACCCCGAACAAGCAGCCGATGCGCTCTGGCAGATCGGGGTGCTTGGGCGTGCGATCAACTCGCCCGATTCGAGAACCCGATCGGCAGCGGCCCTGACCGAGCTGGCCAAACGCTTTCCAACCCATCCCAAAGCCCCCGATTCTATCGCCAGTGCGATCCATGCGACCCCCGTCCACCAGGATACGCTCTTGCGTGATCGGCTCAGTTATGGAATCAAGGCCTTCCCCACCCATCCCCAAATCGACCTCTGGCGTCTTGCCTTGGCCGAGCTACTTGCGGATTTCGCTGTTCTTGATGTGCTCGATCCCATCGACCCTGACACCCGCGAAGGAGTGCTGGCGGGTCAGCTTTATGAGCAGACCATCTTGGGGATGATGGATCGGTTCACCGATCCACAGATCAGACGCGGGTTGGGCTTGCGGATGCGCAACGCGGCTGTCCGATTCAACCTCCCGGGGGCCCAGATGTGGACAACACGAGCAATGCGCATTGAAATTGAGCATGATCCTCAATCCGCCCTTGCCTCGATCGACCAACTCATCGTCGAGGCCAAAGCCCAAGGACACCCCACCGATGAGCTCGAACTCATGCGTGCCCAGACTCTCCACGGGCTTGGGCAACCCCGCACCGCCTTCGAGGCATTGCGTCAGCTCAGCACCCGCATCGACACAACCGGGAATCACACAAGCACTTACTGGCAGGCGTGGGCATTGATGCTCGAAACCATCGCTGAGCAAGGTTCGAGAGCAGAAAAAGCCGACGCATTGCATCACATCGCTCGGCTCGAACTGATCGATTCAAATCTTGGTGGATCTCCTTGGAATCGACGCATCATGGCGGTGCGCCAGACGCTACACTCAACACCGTGAGTACCAACACCATGACCAAACCGATCGAAGACCCCGCCAATCCCCCCAAAAACACGGCACCATCCCGTGATCTCTCGCCTGAGCTTTCCAGTGCGCTCAAAGGCAAGTTCTTGGTCTTCGATGGGCCCGATGGATCGGGCAAGAGCACCCAGCTAAGCATGTTTCTTGACGCCACCACGCGGGCGGGGATTACGGTTACCGAAGTCCGCGAGCCCGGAGGCACCGAGATCGGCGAGAAGATCCGCGATGCGCTCCTCGAGCACCTCGATCGTGAAGAAATGTCGCTTCGCTGCGAGATGCTCCTCTATATGGCTTCGCGGGCCCAACTTTGCGAGCAGGTTGTCGATCCAGCGCTCAAGCGGGGGGATTTGGTTGTCGCCGACCGGTTTGTCGCCTCGACCTATGCCTATCAGGGGGCAGCGGGGGGGATTCCCTTTGAAGAGATCGAATCGGCTGCCCAGATTGCGATGCAGGGGGTGGTGCCTGATGCGACTTTGATCTTCGATGTCGACCAAGAAACCGCAGCTTCTCGGCTCAACCCATTGCTCGATCGCATGGAAGCCAAAGGGGCTGCGTTCCACACGATGGTTCGGCAAGGATACCGCACATTGATCGAATCTGATCCAGATGCGATGCGATATCTGGGGGTCGATGCGACGGGATCGCCTGATCAAGTGTTCGGGAATATCAAATCAGTGCTCGAAGCCCGATTCCTCGATCACTGAGCGGATACACTTGCTTCATGCAATGGTGGATGTTCATTCCGGTCGCTTTTCTCGCCGGGTCGATTCCGTTCGGGTACCTCATTGGCAAAGTCAATGGGGTCGACATTCGCACAGTCGGATCGGGCAATATCGGGGCAACGAATCTCGGACGGGCTTTGGGCAAAGGGTTCTTCTATGCCTGCTTCTTCCTCGACATGACCAAAGGCATGATGCCTACGCTCATTGCCGGGCATTTTATGGGTACGCTGGGCACGATGCGGGTGGAAACCACCGACGCATTCTGGTGGCTCGCGGTCATGGTGGCTGCGGTTTTGGGGCATATGTTCACGCCTTGGCTCGGATTCAAAGGTGGCAAGGGCGTCGCGACTGCACTGGGGGCCATGGTCGGGATTCTGCCAGCGATGGCTTTGCCTGCATCGGGCGCTTTGCTGGTCTACCTGATGGTGCTGGCCCTATGGCGCTATGTTTCGCTGGCATCGACCGCAGCTGCTGCGAGTTTACCCTTGTGGACTTGGATCGTCTTTGCCCAGTACCAGACCTTGATGACGCGCCAGGCATCGACCCGAACGGATTGGGAAGATCTGCCTACTGAGCAGATTGAACTAATTAAATCTGATATCCCCAACTACGGCATCCCCTTCTTTGTGGTGTCGTTGATCTTGGCGATTCTGGTGATCTACAAGCATCGCTCGAATTTTGGTCGGATGATGACCGGGATTGAGCCACGAGTTGGCTGGAAAGAGCAGCGCATTGAGCAACCATGATGAGACACGATGAAGAGAATACATACCTTTTGTCTCAATTGCCCAGCACACTTGTTTCTGATCGAGTCAAGTGGCTCAGGCCGATAGCAGGGGTATGTTACTCGGAAAACGCACTTCCAAACCGGATAATCGGTACAGTCCGAACCCCATCGGCAGATTGGGCTTGAGTTCACGGAACCTCGAGACGATGCTAATTGCACGCTCAATGGTGCACCCCATTGTCCAAGGAGGCTTTTCATGTCTTACCTGAAACTTTTCCGGGATGAGCCCGAAACACTCGCTCCCGAACCACTTCCGTTTGAGCCCATCAAACGAGCATGGATGTCGACAAGGGCAGATCACCATGATTCAGGAGACCGTCCCATGGAGAGCATTACGCAGGTTGAGCAAGCTTTGAGTCAAGTCGAGCGGAATCTCGAAACACTTGCGGGACAAGTTGAAGAATGCTGTGAACCTATCCGTATGTCGGACTGGCTTGATGCCCAGGACGACGGACCCTGGGCAGCATGAGGTCGATCACAGACAACTTAACCCCACCGAGCCGCCCTTCATAGGGCGTTTTTTGTGGATAGTTGGTGTGCTGGGTGTGCAAGAGAAGGGTGTTTCACCTGTAAAATCGCACTGATATATCGAAAAATCAGGAGCAGGGACAAGAAATACCTTGACAAGTGCAATGGGATCCAACACTATGTTGTGCATAGTATGGGTGGCGTAGGCTTCCCCAAGGAGAATCCTGATGAAACTCGAACGAGAACTGATGCGTGGTGCCGGGCCAACAGCCGTTTTGAAACTGCTCTCAAAGCACGAAATGTACGGGTATGAACTCGTCGAGGCCCTTTCCAAGCAGACCGATGGCGTGCTGGCGATGGGGCAATCGACGCTCTACCCGATGCTCTACAACCTCGAAGCCAAGGACCTCATCGAGGCGAACTGGCGATCGGCAGCCAACGGGCGAGATCGAAAATACTACAGTCTCACGGGTAAGGGGAAGAAAAAACTCAAAGCCGATATGGAAGCATGGGCCAGACTCAACGAGGCGATGGTGTCCATCGGCGTGTTGAAAGGGGCCCCGGCATGAGTAGCTCATCACTTTCCAAAGCATGGCGGTGGTCGGTCGTCCGATCACCTTTGCTCAATGCTTGGCGATGGTTATGGCATATGGGGTATCCGAATCGGATTGCGTTTGATTTGCTCGATTCGGCGGACTTGCCCAGCGAGGTTGACGCATTGATCCGAGCGACGGTCAAGCGATCCAAACTCTGGGCCAGCGAGCGAGGCGAGATTGTCCGTGAGTTGATTGCCCATACTCAAGATGCCATCGAAGCGGGGCGAACCGGCGAAGAGATCGCGGAAACCTTTGGCGATCCCAAGCGCATCGCCAAACTCATGCGCCGATCCATGAAGGGGAAAAGGCCTGTGTATTGGCGGGCGTATCGGAACATGAAACGGGCGATGGGTGTGATGGTCTTGGTGCTGATTGTCGGTTACGGCTCGCTCGCGGTGCGGTTTTATCTGGGCAAGCCTGAAGTCAAGCGGAACTATATCGCGGAGTTGAATGCTCGCGATGATGGGTATTCTGAGGATCAAAAAGCGTGGGGGGTGTATCAAGAGGCGGATATCGCATGGCAAAGGCATACACTCGAAGCTCGGAAAAGACAGCGGGCACAAGCCCAAGAACGGGAGATGGATCGTAGTGATGATGTTGATCGGCCTTGGGCATGGTATCACGCGGGTCTTGATCGGTTGGGTTCGATGACGCCGGAGCATCCGGATTATCTGGAAGTTGTGGGGTTGCTTCGAGCATTTGAGCCTTGGATCGCAAGGATTCGAGAGGCGGCTCAGCGCCCAGCATTGGGTGTGCTCTACTCTGATCGAAGCGAAGAGGTTGAAATCGAGGATGGGATAAAAGTTGTCCGCGTGCTTCCGCCTTCAGATGATCCTGCGGCTCAGAGGGCATTGGCCGAGGTGCTTTTGTTCAACTTTAGTGTGATGCGAAGGTTTACCTACATGCTCAAGTTCGACACCCAACTCGCGCTTGAATCGGGAGACTCTCAGCGGGCACGGGCCAACTTGCTCGGGCAGCTCGGATTGGCAAAGCAGAGCAAGCAGCAAGGATTTCTCATCAGCGATCTGGTTGGGATCGCAATCTTGGATCGTCTGGGGCAGGATCTCAATGAGATGCTCTTGGCCTATCCTGATCCGTGGACTCGCGACCAACTCGTCGCCCTTGCTCACGCGATCTCGACGGTGCAGTCGTTGCCTGCGTTGGGTTTTAAGACCGAAGCGATGATGTTTGACGACATGCTTCAGCGTGTGTATACCGACGATGGGCATGGGAATGGGCGGCTGACCAGAGACGGGCTGTTTGTTCTTTCGGGTATAGGTGGGGGCAGCTTTGAGGGTGGTCCTGAGTTCAGGGTCGAAAGAGCGATCCAGTCGTTGACTGGGCCCATGACATTGGTGATGATGGAGGATCGCAAGACACAGTATGACTCGTACCATCGGATGATGGATACAGCGAGGCGTGTGCTTGAGGGAGGCCCCGAATCGATCGGATACCTGAGTTATCTCGATGGACTTTCCAAAGCCCGTGTGGAGCAGCGTTTGAGTTCGAACTATTCGCCGGTGGATTTGTTCATGCCTGCGATGACAAAGGCGGTCGATCGTGCTTTCCAATCGCAGTTGAGCACCCAGGCGACCATGACGATGCTCGCGATCGAAATCTATCAGCGGGATCATGGGCAACTCCCCGAATCGCTCGATCAACTCGCACCAAGGTATCTGCCAAGTGTCCCGCAAGACCCATTCAATCCGGGATTCCCCTTGCAGTATGTGGTGGGTGAGACCGGGTATATCGTGTATTCTGCCGGGGCCGATGGCGATCTTGATGGCGGGGTGCAGATTGATCCGGAGGTCGATCGGAGGAGTTTTCGGTCGTTGAGCAGGCGATTCTCGTTCGAGATTGAACATGGAGACGACGGCATGCCCAAGATTGTCCGTGATGCCAAGGGGCTTGCGATCCTGCTTGAGCCCGATGCCCCTGACTCTGATTGGGTGCTGATCGACATGCGAAGGGCGCCTGGGCCGACGGGTTCGGACTGATTGGCTATCCTCTTTGTATGGATGAGCCTCAGTCTTTCGATTTTCGCCGATTCCATGCCCAGCACCGGGTCGCCATGATTGTGGCGTGTTCGGAGAATGGGGTGATTGGGGCCGATGGGGATTTGCCCTGGCACCTACCTGCGGATCTGAAACATTTTATGCGATCGACCAAGGGATGTTGCGTCATTATGGGGCGCAAGACCTTTGAGTCGCTCGATCGGCCTTTGCCCAATCGACTCAATATCGTGCTTTCTCGCTCGATGAGTGATGAAGGGGGGAATCGGGATGATGGGGTGCGCGTGGCGGGGAATATAGAGGATGCGATCGAGAGCGCATTGGCGTCTGATATGGAAATGCCGATCTGGATCGCGGGCGGGGGGGATATTTATCAGCAGGCGATGGATCGGCCTGGGTTGGTGGATTTGATCGTTCGGACGCGGGTGTATGCCCGGGTTGCTGGGGATACGGTTTTTCCCGAGATCGAGGCCAACCGGTGGGATCGGGTTCGTTGTGAGCAGTTCCCAGCAGATGACAAACACGCCTATTCGATGGATATCGAGTGGTGGGTGAGTCGGCATGTGGAAAATTGAGCCAATCGAAGCATAATTTTCAATTTTTTGCCAAAGATTTTTGCTTTGTGTCGTTCAAATTAAGCCTGTTTTCGGACCAAAAAACCTTGTTTTTGATGGAATTTCGCAGAGATAGAGTCAAAGGTGGGATTGTGTTTGGAAATACGGCACACGATTGGAGAAAAAAGCTTCACAGATCATGAAATTTGGGCTTGCATGTGTGGTGGGGATTGATTATGATCGCCTCGGGTCAGGAATGTATATTCCGTAGAAAGTTTCGGTTTGTAAACGCGAAACAGTACATCACTGAGGAGAAAGAGAAATGAAGAGTACACTTACTCTCGTTGCAGTCGCCGGTCTTGCTTCGGCCGCAGCAGCACAAACAGGCTCGTTGAGCATCGTTCCATCGGCTATGACCGTCGATTCCACCACCACCACTTCGTTTACACTTTCCGTGTACGCAGACGCGGACTTCGGTACCGCAGTTGCTGGTGGCGGCTACTCGCTTTCAGCGACCGGTGGAGCAGGCATTGTGACTGACATGACCGTTGGAGTTCCTGACTGGGCAGCTCTTGGATTCCAAGATGACGCCCATGCTGGTGACGGCAACTACAATGGCGTGATCTTCGGTCAGTTGATCTTCCCTCCATTCATCCCAGCAGCTCCAGACTCGTTGCTCGACAGCGGCCCTGTGCTCATCAGCACATTCACCGTGACCATCGCAGCCAATTCGGCAGGCGTGGTTGATTGGTCAACTGGTGGCGGCGTTGGTCCATTCGTGATCGAGATCTTCACCGACGATGGTGGATCGGGCTCGTTTACCCAGTTGATCGACCTCGACTTCGGCGGCGCCCAAGTCAATGTTGTTCCTGCACCATCCGCAATGGCCCTTCTCGGGCTCGGTGGTTTGGTTGCCGGTCGTCGTCGCCGCTGATCGCTGCGAGCCGACATCTTGGTTGATCTTCATCTGAAGAACAACTGAATGCCAAAAACAAATTCCCCGGACGATTCTCGTCCGGGGAATTTTTTGGGTAATTTCGTGGCAGGCAAGGGAAGCATCTGTTTATCTGTGTTGAAAAATAAAGCATGGTTATCGGGCGAGCAATATGGAAATCAGTCATTTAGGGCCCAAAATCCGCATGTTTGGGATGGGGAATGTATTTTGTCCCTGAAATAGGCAAAATTGGGAATAGATTTTGGTAATCGGGTGGCACCACTCCCGAAGTTGGATTACTTTTCGGTCGGGTCACGAACAAACTGTTCGTTTCAACAGGTCAACGGTAACAGAAACAAGAATCCATAACCAAATTTGAGGAGAACTTCAAAATGAAAAACGCACTCGCACTTATCGCAGTTGCAGGTATCGCTTCGGCAGCCACCGCTCAGAATGGCTCGTTGAGCCTCGTATCGTCGGCCATGACCGTCGATTCCACAACCACCACTTCGTTCACGATTTCTGTGTATGGTGATGCTGACTTCGGCACGGCTATCGCAGGTGGCGGGTTCTCGCTCTCAGCTGTTGGTGGTGCTGGCATCGTGACGGATATGACTGCTTCGGTCGCCGACTGGGCAGCTCTTGGGTATGAAGATCAGGGCCACGCTGGTGACGGTAACTACACTGGGTTCATTTTCGGTCAGTTGATCTTCCCTCCATTCATCCCTGCCGATCCAGCATCTTTGCTTATTGACGGCCCTGTGTACATTGGATCATTTGCTGTCACCATCGCAGCCGATTCGGCAGGTGTGATTGACTGGTCTACCGGTGGCGGTGTTGGTCCATTCGTCATGGAAATCTTCACAGAGAATGGTGGAACGGGCGATTTTACTCAGTTGACCGACCTCGACTTCGGTGGCGTTTCGGTCAATGTCGTTCCTGCACCATCCGCAATGGCCCTTCTCGGGCTCGGTGGTTTGGTTGCCGGTCGTCGTCGCCGCTGACTGATCGCTGCGATTTGACGAAACAGTTGATTCTCGGATGATTTTCATCTGATGATTGATTGAATGCAAAAAACAAGTCCCCCGATCGGTTTCCGATCGGGGGTTCTTGGTTTTTGGCGTTGTTTACCCATTTTCAAGGGAGTAGTTGGGGAGCATTTCCGTACTTATTTTCCGACACCATCCACACTGGCCCTTCTTAGGCTTAGCGGTTTGGTTGCGGGGCGCCGTTGGCGCTGAGTTTGGCAGTTGAAGAATGGCTTATTCAATTCCCAGCCGAGCAATCGGCTGGGAATTGTGCGTATATGGGGGGGGGGCGCACGATCGTGGCTATGGGCGTCGAGCAGGGTGTCGATCAGGGGATTGCTTGGCCTTCGAGAATCATAAATGAAAGGACGACCGCATCGTTGGAGAGTAGGTCGAGTTTGTCGGGCTCGGCGTGGTAGGCGTCGATGCGCCGGAGTAGGTGGAAGAATCGGGATTCTTGTTGCATGATACCTTCGGGCTCGTCGCAGAACATCCGGGTCGAGAGGACCTCGGTGATCTGAAGCCCGGCGTCGGCTTTGCGGTTGTAGTTGGCGGTGAATCGGTTGCATCCGGCGTCGCCTTCGAGCCAGGTGTGCTGTTTAAAACCGAGGTTGATGGTGGTGCCTGCGATTGGAGCTTGGCCTTCGATCGTGACGAGGTACCACTGCTGTCCCGAGATCCATGCCCAGTCCTGCTCGGCCTGTTGAATTTCATCGACCATCGGACGGGTGTCGGGGCGAGGTTCAAACTCTTTTTGTTTGTCCACACACCCGCCAAGTGTGAGTATCGCGGTCATCACGGTTGTCACCAGAGCGGTTGGCGTGAGGGGGGCCCGGATGGATCGGGTGTGGGTGCATCTCATGGGTGGGCTCCTTCTGGTCTTGTATGATCTACAGATCTACAGATGACATGGTCACGGTACGGACGGGGGATGCTCACGGTTCGGCGTCTCCTGCGCTGGGTTCCCTGCCAGGGCGTTCATCGAGGCATCGTAAAGTTCATGCATCTGTGCATCGGCGATTTTCTGTCCGATCAATGATGCCCAATACAACAAAGCAGCGATTGCGAGAAAAAGAGGTATAAGCTGGAGCACGGTTGGAGGCTTGTCCATCATCCATTGGGCAACGCCGAACATGCAGGCGAAGAAGGTCAGGGTCGTCAGGGCGATATAGGTCAGCATGATCCCGGTCCAGACGCTTGGGTTGGGGCTGAATCGACCACGGACCGATGAGCCTTGGTCGTGCTCGGTGACTTCGAGATGGAGCCAAGGCGACCAGAAGTGGCGGTAGGAAGGTGGGATGACCAGCATCAGATGATTGCCCGCAATTCGCCCGTCGATGGGGTAATCGGCGTCGTCGACAAGCTGGGCAAGCCGACGGATGGCCTCTTCGGGGTCGATGGGGAAATCAAGGGTAAAGGTCGGTCTCATTGGGGGGATGTGCATCGCAAGGTTCCAGAAGTTACCAGTTACCAGTTCGTCAGTGGTCCCAGCATACCAGATCAGGGGCTGCGAAATTCCGGCTAAACTGGAATTTCACATACGAATATCCACCCAAGAGGCGCTCAAATACAGTGCCGGCAGGGTTCCCCGGCGAGGACGGATATGATCTGTTCATGCAAACAACCGATGCCATCGACAAACTTGCCAATCTGATCCGAGATGTACCCGATTTTCCCAAACCTGGGGTGGTGTACAAAGACTTCACGCCTTTGCTTGCCGATCCATCTGCCCTTGCCTTGGCGGTGGAGTTGATGGCCAATCCGTACCGTGGGACGGGGATTGATCTGGTGGTTGGGGCGGAGAGCCGGGGGTTTATCTTTGGGATTGCCATTGCCCAGGCGCTCTCGGCCGGGTTTGTTCCAGTGCGCAAGCCCGGCAAGTTGCCTCGGGCGGTGTATGGAGTGGATTATGATCTTGAGTATGGGTCGGATCGGCTTGAGCTCCATGAGGATGCGTTGCTTGCGGGACATCGGGTGTTGTTGGTTGATGATCTCTTGGCCACGGGTGGGACGATGCAGGCGAGCTGTCAGTTGGTCGAGAAGTGCGGGGCGCAGATTGCGGGGATTACGGTGCTGATCGAGCTGGATTTCCTCAACGGGCGCGACCTGCTCGGCGGATTTGGGGATGTGCACTCGGTGCTTCGGTATGGGGCTGAGGACTGACCTGGTCCACAAACTGGGGGGGGGTACATGGGCGAGTTTCTGATTGCTTTGCGCTATGATTCTGTCCCCGCTTTCTGAGGAATCACATATGACCACCATCCGAACACAAGGGCATCCGATTATGGCCAAGTCTGTTTCTCCCTATACGCCGATCACACCCAGTGATATCCAGGCGCATTCGATTTTTTCGACGCGCCATATTGGCCCACGCGATGCGGATGGACAGGCGATGCTCGAATCCATCGGGATTGGCTCGATGGACGAGTTGATCGATCAGGTGGTGCCTGCTGACATTCGGTTTGCGGGATCGCTCGATCTGCCCGCAGCAAGAACCGAATACACCCTTTGGCATGATCTTCGGAAGATTGCCGAGAAGAACAAGCTTTTTCGATCGTGTATTGGGATGGGGTATGCGGGGACGATCACGCCTGCGGTCGTTTTGCGCAATGTGCTGGAGAATCCGCAGTGGTACACGCAGTACACGCCGTACCAGCCTGAGACGGCGCAGGGTCGGCTCGAAGCGTTGTTGAATTTTCAGACAATGATCGCCGACTTGACCGGGCTGCCTTTGGCCAGTTCGTCGTTGCTCGATGAAGGTACCGCAGCTGCCGAAGCGGTGGCGATGGTGGTGGCGATTGGGCGGAATAAGCGGAAAAAGTTTTTCGTTGCCGACGATTGCCACCCACAGACCATTGCGGTCGTCCAAACCCGAGGCGAGTCGATGGGGATCGAAATCGTTGTCGGCGAAGTCAAATCGTTTGACCTGACAGATTCGGATGCAGCGGGGGTGCTGGTACAGTATCCGACGAGTGATGGGCGGATTGAAAACTATGAAACGCTGGCCAAAGAAGCACATGCCAATGGCATGATGGTTGTTGCGGCAGCGGATATCTTGGCATTGACGCTGATCAAATCGCCAGGGCAATGGGGCGCGGATATCTGTGTCGGTTCGGCCCAGCGATTCGGTGTCCCGATGGGATTTGGCGGCCCGCATGCAGGCTTTATGGCGACACGCGAGGAATATGTCCGCAAGATGCCGGGACGGTTGGTTGGCGTGTCGATCGATGCCCAGGGCAACCCGGCGCTGCGATTGGCGATCCAGACCCGCGAGCAGCACATCAAACGAGATCGCGCAACGAGCAATATCTGCACGGCACAAGTACTCTTGGCGATCATGGCATCCATGTACGGCGTCTACCACGGGCCTGATGGATTGAAGAATATCGCCAAACGCATCCACGCCCAGACGCAGACGCTTGCCTTGGGTATCGTCGAGCTTGGGCATGAGGTGATTGACAGCACAGTCTTCGATACGCTGCGCATCAAGGTGCGAGGCGAGAGCGACGCGGTACTTGGTGCAGCCCGTGCTCGAAGAATCAACCTGCGTGACTTTAGTGACGGAACGGTTGGCATCACACTCGACGAAACCGCCGACAACGGGCTTTTGCACGATTTGCTCGAAGCCTTCGGCGGCACGGGCAAAGAAGACCTTGCCGAGATGGCGATGCGGGCGACACTTGATATCCCCGAAGCGTTCCAGCGCGATACGCCCTTTATGACGCACGAGGTATTCAATAGCCATCGTTCAGAAACCGAAATGCTCCGGTACATTACCGAGTTGCAATCGCGTGAGTTGTCGCTGGCCCATTCGATGATTCCGCTCGGATCGTGCACGATGAAACTCAATGCGACGAGCGAGATGCTTCCGGTCACTTGGCCCGAGTTTGCACACATGCACCCGTTCGCTCCGCGCGAGCAGTGGGAGGGGTATGCGGTGTTGTTCGATCAACTCGAATCATGGCTCGCCGAGATCACCGGGTTTGCTGCGGTGTTGGTGATGCCCAACGCAGGGAGCCAGGGCGAGTTTGCCGGGTTGTTGACGATCAAGGCGTATCACGAGCACAACGGGCAAGGGCAACGCCATGTGTGTTTGATTCCCGAAAGTGCGCACGGCACGAACCCGGCATCGGCGATTGTCGCCGGGCTCAAGGTGGTGGCGGTGAAGGTCAATCAGGCAGGTGCGATTGAGATTGATGATCTGCGGGCCAAGGCCCAGAAGCATCAAAATGATCTGGCTGCGGCGATGATTACCTATCCGTCAACCTGCGGCATCTTCGACGACAACATCCGCGAAATGATTGACACGGTGCATGAATTTGGCGGATTGGTGTATCTTGACGGTGCGAATATGAATGCACAGGTTGGGATTTGTCGGCCTGGGGATTATGGAGCCGATGTGTGCCATCTGAACTTGCACAAAACATTCTGTATCCCCCACGGCGGCGGGGGGCCGGGGGTTGGACCCATTGGTGTCAATGAGAAACTCGCGCCGTTCTTGCCCGGGCATCCGGTGCGGAACCCGGGCAGTGCTGGTGAGCATGCGGTCGGTGCGGTGAGTTCAGCTCCCGAAGGCTCGGCGAGCATTCTGCCGATTTCGTGGACTTACATCGCGCTGATGGGGCCCAAGGGGCTCAAGCAGGCGTCACAGTACGCGATCCTCAACGCCAATTATATGGTCGAGCGATTGAAAGATCACTACCCGATATTGTTCCGAGGTTCAAAGGGGCGTGTGGCCCACGAGTTTGTGATTGATTGCCGAGATTTTAAGAAGACCGCCGGCATCGAGATCGACGACATTGCCAAACGATTGATCGACTTCGGGTTCCACGCCCCGACGATGAGTTGGCCGGTGCCTGGAACTTTGATGATTGAACCGACGGAATCAGAATCAAAGGCCGAGCTTGATCGGTTCTGCGATGCATTGATAACGATCCGTGCCGAAATCGCCAAGATCGAAGCGGGTGAATATCCAAAGGACGACAATCCGCTTAAGGGCGCCCCGCATTCAATGGCGGCCATCGGCGCGGATGAATGGACCCATCCCTACTCACGCGATGTGGCGGCGTATCCAGCGGAGCATTTGCGCCGGTTCAAATTCTGGTCGCCGGTGGGGCGTGTGGACAATCCGTTCGGTGATCGGAACTTGCAGTGCTCGTGCCCAAGTGTGGGGGAGATGGTCTAGGCCGACTGATCCGGGGCGCAAAGTGGTGCGAAATTTACCTCTAAAAGTCTGCTTAGAGATGTTCGAAGAGTGATTGGGTCCGAAGCACCAATCCCTCACGGGCGACGAGGTGGAAGCTTTGGACATGAATTTCCTTGGCCAATCGTTGGATGGCCAAGATACTCATGCACGGTCCCATCTCATCGTCCCACCGATAGACCAGCGAATCTTCCTCGCGGGCGAACTCGTCGAGTTCCTCGAATGTGGATAAGTACAGATTTGAGCCCAGTTGCTCGGTTTGCACCGAGGTCATATAGTTGAGGTCGGACCGGGCGAATCGATGCTCGAACTCGCGTTCGCCAGCACAGAGAATGGATTCAACAATCCCAGTGTCGGGGAGTCCGATGTTGGTTTCGGAAACAATTTCACAGGCGCAGGCACCCGAGATTTCGAATCGGCACAGATGCCGACCTTCCATGATCCACGCTTCAAACTGATAGGGTCCGAATCGGATTTCTTTGTGGTCATGGATCGTAAAATGCTCTGGATGCAAGGGTCTGGAGTAGAGGATGGTCTGGTACGACTGCAAAAAAGTGTCAGTCGACGGCGTGGATCTGAGCTGGGTCATGGATTCCTTCCCATGCCAATGGTGTGCTTGTTTGTCCCCGGGAGTCGGATGAAACTCCCCAAACAGATTTTCTCGCCAACATGGCGAATGGACCGATAAGGAGAAAGCTTATAGGACGGGTAGTTATTTCCCAAGGAAAAAGTGAAAAAGGAGGGTATTTCCCTAAATTTTTCTGCTTGAACTACAACATATTCGATTTGTGCACACCCTTTCCACAACGGGTAGCATATTTGGGATGAACACCATGACTCGCGAAACGAACCATAAAACAGGGTGTCAACTTGTCAAAGATCCACCCACATACTGATTCTCCTCTTGGGCTTGCTGCCAAGTTACCCCTGCGCCAGCGGATCGCAGCCTTGGGCGAAGCGATTCTGGTTGCTCCATGTTCGGAGTGCGATGAAATGGCGTTGAAACTCATTGAACTGGCAGGTTTCCATACCAACTCGCCTCATGGGCAGGATTCTGATCTGCATCGGATCGAGCTCGAGTCGGCAGCCGGGCCGATCGAGTTGCTCGCCCGCATCCCTCAGCGATGGCAAAGCAGGCACGCCAACGAGGCCATGCTCATGCTTGCCCGGGCGTGGGGAGTGCTCTCGGTGCCGATGCGTGAACTTGGTGCCGGTTTGGGGCGCACGCGTTGGATTCGTGTTGCCGAGACCTTGTCCCGTGATTCTGATCCACGCGCCCGTCTTGCTGCAGTGTCAATTGCTCGTGACACCGCCGATCCGGGGTTTGCCAAGATCGTGGGGGAACTGCTTGCTGACGAACACCAATCGGTCCGCCAGTCGGCAGACAAAGCACTGATGCGCCTGACGATGGTGATGCTCGAGCACCTGCCCGCTGAGATGCTCGGGGAAGACCTTGCCAAGGTGGCAGCAACCCCGCGGGTTATACTGCCGGTGGATCCGGCGGTACTCGAACTCGAGCGGTGCACGCTTCTTGGGGCGATTGCTGATGCTGCGTGGTCTTTTGCATCGCATCGGTGCCGATCGCCTTTGCTCGCCGCGTTGTTGGTGATAGATCGCGTGGTTGCCACGCCGTTGGAACGCGCGATATCGGTTCGGATGCGTCGTTTGCTCAGTGAGCGCAATCATCCGAGTCATTCCCCAATGCGGACGGTGCTGCGTCGGACTCCTTGTCCAATTTTGCGTGAGCGGGCGCTCCGTTGGTTGACGATTGCGCCCATCAGTGCTGCTGCGATTGATCGGCTCAATATCGCCGAGTCGCTTGATGAGCACGAAATTGTCCTTCGCAAATCGCACCTGGCGATCCGCCCCAAGCGGGCTGCCCGGTTGATTTCGCTGCGCCATGCCACGCATCAGGTCAATGGGCGCATCGAACTTGTCAATCAAGGCCCATTGCCCCATCGCGAGTCCTACGCTCAGCTCAGTGAAGAGGCTCGGCTGGGGTTGATTCGGATGCTCTGGCAGATCATGATCGACGATCAGCCGAAGCGTGATCTGCTTGAACCAGCACTTGCCGATCCGAGTCCTCGTGTTCGGCTCAGCGCCTGCGTGATGAGCCCGTTGATTGATCTGCCGGACTTTCTTTACGATCCTGATCCCGTGGTCGCGTGCACGGGCGCGTTGGTCTGGTCGTCAGCCGGACAGACGCCCCCGCGTCTGTTTTCGCCAGCATGGAAGCATCGGATGCAGGTGGCGCGGACCAATGCCCGTTCGCCACACGCCTGGGTTCGGCGGGTATCGGGGGAAGAATCCGATCGCTTGTCAATGGATCGCCCAGATTCGCCCGCGTCTCGGGTGCAGGCCAGGCGAATGTATCAGGTTGATCCATCTGGATTTGTCCGCATGCTCCGCGATCACCTTTCCGATCCAGACTCTCGGTGCGATGCATTGATGCTGATTCGGATACTTGGTATCGGGCATCGCTTTGAGCTTGACCTAATCTCGATCGTGCAGAATGAATCGTGTGACGCTCGTACCCGCGCGACCGCGGTGATGGCGTTGGGTGAAGTCGATACCAACTCGGCCAGCTACATCCTCAGCGAGGCGTTGCGAGATCGTGATGATCGAATTCGTTCAAATGCAGCCGAGTCGATTTCGGGTTCGGTGGATCAGCTCTTCGAGCTCAAAGCCGACGATCACCATCGAGTTCGCGCCAGCGTCATCCGTCGGATGATCCGTGAAACTGATTCAACGCAGCCGAGCCAATCGCGCGATGCTGCCCATGCGCTTCTTGAGATGCTCCATGACGATCGCCCAATGCACCGACTTGCAGGGACTTGGGCTGCCCAGCGAACACTGACGGGTTCCTCGCGGGAGGTGATGGGCAATGTATGGAAGCCTTTAGTTAATGAAATCGAACTCTTGGCTGCGGGACATGGTTGTTTTAAAGGTGATTTGAACTTGAAAGAGTCTGACCAGATACGATCACGGGCGCAGCGGTGTATTCACCGGATTGGTTGTGATCTTGAATTGGAACACCAAAGGCATCTCCAGACACTTTACACTGTTGGTCAAGACTGGCCGATCCAACGAGGTGTGGACTCTCAGGCGGAGAGCTAAGTAATGCAGGGATCCGATCCGACGGTACTGATTACGCCGTTTCCACTCGAGCCCAACTCGGGGATGGGGCTTGGTGGGCCGATGTTGATCATTGGAGGGGGCCTTGTGGTTGTGGGGGTGTATTTTGCGTTGGTGCGTCGTTGGCGTCGTCGGCTTGATCCGCGTGAGTTGGCGTTTCGATCTTTGAGTCGTCAACTTGGGTTATCGCGAGCGCAGATCCACACCATCCGCAAGCAATCGGTTTCGATGGGATTGGCGTCGCCAGTGGGGATCGTGATGAGTCCAGAGCTGATGGCGCAGGTGCTGCGGGATTGAGTATTTGGGATTCTTAGGCGATTGCGCCGCATCGAGCGGATCAAGTTCTCTGACCGACCAGCTCGATATTGATGCCTCGGAGCTCAATGCCGGTGCGGGCAGCGAGTTCTTCAAGCACCGATTTTGGTACAGCGTCGAGTATTTTTTTGCTCAAATCCATTGGGACATCCATCACCTGTCCGTCGTCAAGGACCAGGTGAACATGTTCGCCTGTGTTGGCGTCGTACATGCACGCGCCGCCTGAAGTCGGGCTGGGGATGCGCTTGGCAAGTCCGCATTCGACGAGTGCTTCGAGTGTGTTGTAGATGGTTGCCTGGCTGATATCAGGATCAATCGAGCGGACCAAGGCCATGAGTTCGTCAGCGCTAGGGTGGCTGTGGCATGCACAGAGTGCCTGATAGACCGCTTCACGCTGCCGGGTCGTGCGGAGTCCGTGGTCGGCGAAGATCGTCCGAAGCTCTTGAGCCGAGAGTGGTTGCGCGGTTTGTGCAGGTTCGGTCATCATGCCTTCTTATCATACAATGCCGGGGAGCGATTGCGACCAACTTTGAGCCAAATAGACCAAAATCACGGGTGAGAACCCAAGCAGGTCGTGTCAAATTACATTGAAGGTGATTCAATGGGCTTGGGGGCGGAGATATACATGCGTCTGTGTGGGATGCCTGCTTCTTCAAACTCATCGCCCTCAACGCTCCATCCGAGTTTGTCGTAGAAGGGCATGGCTTCGAACTGGGCATGGCAATAGAGACTTGCAAGTCCAAGTTCGCCGAAAGATCGGGCCTCGATTGCGATCATGAGTTTGTGTCCGATCCCTTCGCCTTGGCGTTGTTGATCGACGCACACTTGCTGAACTTTGCCTTGGTGGGGAGGGGGTTGAGTTTGGTCAACAAACAGCGTTGCTGCCCCAACGACCTTCTCCCCATCGGGGTGATCAACCACCGCGACAAAATGTTCGCTCTGTTCTTCGCGTCCCAGTGCAAGATTGAGGTAGTCTTCGATGGTGAGTCCGATGGGCTCAAGGAGTACCGTAGTGCGCAGCGAGATCGCTTGCTCATAGAGGGGATCATTCATCAAAATGTGCTTGATTCGAACCACGGGATAGTCACTCCTAACCGATGGCAAACTCTATCACAAATAGTCCGTGCTGTCATGCCCATCTCCAAGAGATTGGGCATGAATACAGAAAATCGGCACGGGTTTGCGCCCGTGCCGAGGTGTTTTGGGTTCAGAAGGTGTTGTCGATTTGCGATCAACCGTGGTTAACCCGATCACCGCGATCAACGGCGTCGACGAGTTCCGGCCAATGCACCAGCCCCGAGTAGGAAAAGTGTACCCGGCGTTGGGACGGAGAAGGATGCGAAGATGGCCAAATCTTCGCCGTTGTCAAAGCGATGCGACCAATCTGCTCCAACCAGATCATTGAGCGAGCTGCCCGGGCCTCCGGTGTTGAGAAAGACAAATTCGCCGGGGAGGTATTGGTCTGGGCCGTTGAACTCGGTTGCTCGAACGGTTCCAACTCCGGTTGGGCCCACGGTGTAGGTATTGAGGACGAAGAAGAGCAGCTCGCCATTGGCTACATTAATGTTGGGATTGAACACCGCTTCGTTCATGATGCCCGATCCGTCGATGTTTGAAACTGCACTCTCGTAACGGATATCGGTCAGGTCTGGTGCCCAGCCAAGTCCGCCAATGTCGGCTCGTGCGCCGGTGACGATGAGGGTGTAGTTGATGCCGCCCACAGAGGTCGATGTCGCGCGAAACCGGAACTCATCGAGGAAGACATCGGTTGCCTGAACGGACTGGGCATACATGGTTGTATCGGGATGTCCCCATGAAGATTGGTCAAAGTTATTTGGTAAATCTCGAAGGTCAACCACACCAGCGGTGGCGATCGAACCTGCCAAAGTTGGCAAAACGGAACAGAACAGTACAGACTTTTTCATCTCTTGGTCCCTCATAAGCGACAGGTCAACTTGACCTGATATCCCTGACGAACAGCTTCAGACATTCTGAAACCTCCAATAACCAGTGTATCAGTGTGGGGCTGTAACGCAAGATCTTTGTGCTTTATCATGAAAATAAGCAAATAAATTAATTCACTTTATATTTGCTTTGGAGACGAGACAGATATTTGTGTGAGCGTACTGGCCCGTTGGTAGGCCATTTTCTCCCATCCGCTGCCTAATGCGCCTTCTGGATCAGGAGGTGCGATTTCAACCTTCTTTTCCCCAAGTTTCGCCGCTCCAGAGAGTACTTGCGTTTGGAAAGCCTTGCATTCGCTCAGCAGCCGATCGAGGATTTCATCCTCACCGACGGTGGCGACCTTCTCGCCTTGAACATAGATAATGCCCTTGCGATCACCCGCAAACACCGCCACATCCGCGCCCTCAGCTTCGCCGGGCCCATTGACCACGCACCCCATGACGGCGACCTTCATCGGGACGGTGATGTCGGCGTTGAGTTTGTCGTTGACTTGCTGAACGAGTGTGAAGAGATCGACCTGGATTCGGCCACAAGTCGGACACGCAATCAACTCGGCCCCGATGCGCTCACGCTTGCCCAGCGTGTAGAGCAGTTCGAGACCGTCTTCGACTTCGTAGACCGGATCGTTGGCGTAGGAGATGCGGATGGTATCGCCGATGCCGTTGGCCATCAGGGTGCCCAGTGCAACCACCGAGCGAATACACCCGGTTTCCTTTGGGCCGGCGTGTGTCACGCCCAGATGCAAAGGGTGGGGGAATCGCTTGCTGATTTCGGTATACGCATCAATCACCAGCGACGCATCCATTGATTTCGCGCTGATCGCAATATCGTAGAAATCCCGCTCATAGAAAATATCGAGATACTCTTCGAGTTTGGCGATCATAATTGCCAGCATGGATCCATGTTTGTTATCGCCAAAGACCGCTCCGAGTTCCTTGGCGCGGGCTTGTTTGTCTTTGCGTTCAATGATCGAGCCTTCGTTGACCCCCACGCGGATCGGGATGCCTCTGCCCCCATTTGCTTCTTTGCACGCATCAATGACCTGCTCGACCTGCGCTCGATCGGTGATGTTGCCGGGGTTCAATCGAATCTTGTGGACACCAGCTTCGATCGCTTCAAGCGCCCGCTTGAAGTGAAAATGCACATCAGCCACGATCGGCACGGTGGTTTGATTGAGGATTTCCTTGAGGGCCTTGGTGTCTTTTTTCTCAGGCACCGCGACGCGGACAATGTCGGCCCCGGCTGTGGTGAGTTTATGAATCTCGGCGACGCATTTGTCGATGTCGTAGGTATACTCAGCCGTCATCGTCTGGACACTGATCGGCGCGGCTTCACTCTGGGAATCGAGTCCTTTGGCGAGCGGGTGATCTTGTGCGATCCCGCCACCGATCTGGATGATCCCGGTGCGATCGTCGCCGACGAATATGGGTCGAGTTGGGTTTCGTGGTTGCATCGGAAGATTCTAGGGCAGGCGTGATCCCAACGAGCCGCGACCGTGAGGGAGTGGTCTTGATTTATTGGACGATCTTCAAGAGAAGACCACTCCCTCACGGTCGCGGTGACCTGCCCCCATATTCTGTACCACTCCCTATGTTAGGGCAGTGGCGTTCCTTTGTCCCATCAGAGGGCTGCGGAGCGTAGCGGAGCAGGCCTCTGATGGATGAATGACGACTCGGGTGATTCG